>SL_3KL_010_SEDDRAFT_10001562_pt1 | contig 20887 bp, 32 predicted proteins | sample SodLakKL_010_SED_2_FD_10381 | JGI IMG/M metagenome (IMG submission 10381) | reverse complement strand
AAGTATGCCAACAATACAACAATTGGTTCGTAAAGGACGCCAAAAGGTGACATACAAGAGTAAATCACCCGCTTTGGATTCATGTCCCCAGCGTCGTGGAGTTTGTGTAAGGGTTTATACCACAACACCCAAGAAGCCAAATTCTGCTATGCGTAAAGTTGCAAGGGTAAGGCTTACCAACGGTAAGGAAGTAAATGCCTATATACCCGGAGAAGGACACAACCTGCAAGAACACTCTATCGTGTTGATTCGTGGAGGCAGGGTTAAGGATTTGCCTGGAGTAAGGTACCATATTATCAGGGGTGCACTTGATACCAGTGGTGTGGAAGGTCGCAACCAAAGAAGGTCAAAATATGGAACCAAGAAACCTAAAGCGAAAAAATAATAAACGAATCAAACCGATTTAAAAAACTTTTGGATAAATGAGAAAATCTAAACCCAAAAAAAGAATCTTGCTTCCTGACCCAAAATTCAATGATGTTTTGGTAACAAGGTTTGTAAACAACCTTATGCTCAGGGGCAAAAAAAATCTGGCATACAATATATTTTATGATGCCATAGATATTGTAAGCGAGAAAACCAAAGAAGATGGTCTGGAGGTCTTTAAAAAAGGTCTTGCCAATGTTACTCCCAATGTTGAAGTAAGAAGTCGTCGTATTGGTGGTGCAACATTTCAGATTCCATCAGAAATTCGTCCTGAAAGGAAGATGTCTATCGGTATGAAGAATCTTATCAGGTTTTCACGTAAGCGCAATGAAAAATCAATGGCGGCAAAACTTGCAGGTGAGATAGTTGCTGCTTATAAGGAAGAAGGTGCTGCATTTAAAAGAAAAGAGGATACTCACCGTATGGCAGATGCCAATAAAGCATTCTCGCATTTCAGATTTTAATTGAATATATTTTTTCCAAATACTGGTAAATGGCCCGGGATTTAAAATATACACGTAACATTGGTATAATGGCGCATATTGATGCTGGTAAAACTACCACCACCGAGCGCATATTATACTATACCGGTCTTACACACCGCATGGGAGAGGTGCATGATGGCGCAGCTACCATGGACTGGATGGTGCAGGAACAGGAGCGTGGTATTACAATTACTTCAGCGGCTACTACTACTTTCTGGAATTATAAGGATAGTCAATACAAAGTAAATATAATAGATACACCGGGTCATGTCGACTTTACAGTAGAAGTTGAAAGATCGTTGCGCGTACTGGATGGTGCTATTGCACTTTTCTGTGCCGTTGGAGGTGTTGAACCCCAGTCGGAAACAGTTTGGAGACAAGCTGATAAATACAAGGTACCCCGGATAAGTTTTGTAAATAAAATGGACCGCTCCGGAGCCGACTTTTTTGCTGTTGTTGAGCAAATTAAGGAAAAGCTGGGCTCAAATGCTATACCCTTGCAAATTCCAATTGGATACGAAGAAAGTTTCAGGGGTGTTGTTGATCTTATCACAGCAAGAGCTTATGAATGGGAAGAAAAATCAGACGGTGTTAAATTTGTTGAGATAGATGTACCTGATGATCTTGTTGACACAGTCATGGATTATCGTACAAAACTTATTGAGGGTTGTGCAGAAGAAAGCGAGGATCTTCTTGAGAAATTTATGGAAAATCCCGATTCCATCTCAGAAGATGAAATGATCGCGGCAATCAGAAAAGCAACTGTTGAAATGCGTATTACTCCTGTTTTATGTGGTTCAGCTTTTAAAAACAAAGGGGTTCAGCTTTTGCTCGATGCCGTTGTGAAATTTTTACCCTCTCCCTCTGATGTTGAGTCAATAACAGGAATTAATCCGAAAACCGAAAAGGAAGAATATCGTAAGGCAGATGCTTCACAACCTTTTGCAGCCCTTGCTTTTAAAATAGCAACAGACCCTTATGTGGGCAGGTTGTGCTTTTTCAGGGTTTACAGTGGATCGTTAGACTCCGGTTCATATATATATAATGCTTCAACAGGAAAAAAGGAAAGGATTTCGCGGATCTTACAAATGCACGCCAATAAACAAAACCCCATTGAAAGAATTGAAGCCGGAGATATTGGTGCAGCAGTTGGTTTCAAACAAATCCATACAGGTGATACCCTCTGCAACGAAAAACACCCCATCCTTCTAGAATCAATAACTTTCCCCGAACCCGTAATAAGTGTAGCAGTAGAGCCCAAAACCCAGGCTGACGTTGACAAGCTGACTCTCGCATTAAGCAAATTAGCTGAAGAAGACCCAACCTTTAATGTAAAAACCGACGAAAACTCAGGACAAACTATAATAAGTGGTATGGGTGAATTGCACCTTGAAATTCTCATGGATCGACTCAAAAGAGAATTTAAGGTAGAATGCAACCAGGGTGCTCCCCAGGTAGCATATAAAGAAGCTGTTACCAATGTTGTAAAGCATCGTGAGGTATATAAGAAACAAACCGGAGGCAGGGGTAAATTTGCTGATATTGTTTTTGAAATGGGTCCGGCCGATGAAGGAGTATCAGGGCTTCAGTTTATTGATCAGGTAAAAGGAGGAAATATTCCCAAAGAATATATTCCATCAGTAGAAAAAGGATTTAAAACTGCTATGCAGAATGGAATCCTTGCAGGTTACCCCGTGGAAAGCCTTAAAGTTACTCTGCTTGATGGATCTTATCATACAGTCGATTCTGATTCGTTGTCATTTGAACTGGCCGCCAGAATTGCATTCAGAGAGGCTTCTAAAAAAGCCAATAAAATACTGCTCGAACCAATTATGAAACTAGAGGTAGTTACTCCTGAAGAAAATGTTGGAGATGTTACAGGTGATATTAATCGCCGCCGCGGACATCTTGATGGTATTTCCTCAAGAGTTAATATGCAGGTTATTAAGGCCAAGGTTCCTTTGTCTGAAATGTTTGGTTATGTTACCTCATTAAGGACACTTACCTCAGGGAGGGCAACCTCTACACTTGAGTTTTCTCATTACAGTGAAGCTCCAAGGAATATTGCAGAAGAAATTACATTGAAAATAAATGGCATAAAAGCATAATCGTTAAATAAAAATAATTAAAACCGTGAGTCAAAGAATCAGAATCAAATTAAAATCTTACGATTATAACCTGGTTGATAAATCAGCCGAAAAAATCGTCAGGACCGTCAAGTCGACCGGTGCAGTTGTCAGTGGACCTATTCCATTGCCAACCAACAAAAAGATCTTTACCGTCCTTCGGGCCACTTTTGTTAATAAAAAGTCAAGAGAACAATTCCAGCTTTGTTCTTACAAAAGATTGCTGGATATTTATTCTTCAACATCCAAAACAGTAGATGCTTTGATGAAGCTGGAATTGCCAAGTGGTGTTGAAGTTGAAATCAAAGTATAATTAATTAAATCGCGAAAGCGTAAAGTAAAAAAATCCGAAAAATGTCAGGACTAATTGGAAAAAAAATTGGTATGACCAGTATGTTCGATGCCGCTGGAAAAAACATTCCATGCACAGTAATACAGGCTGGTCCTTGTGTTGTTACACAGATCAAAACCAGGGAAAAGGATGGNTANGAAGCNATTCANCTTGCTTTTGATGATAAAAAAGAGAAGCACACAAGCAAAGCTTTGCAAGGTCACTTTGCCAAAGCAAAAACCACTCCTAAACGAATGGTAGCAGAGTTTACCCGCTTCGAGAAAGAAAACAGGAAAGAATTCGGTGAAAAAATTGGTGTAGATGTGTTTTTTGAAGGAGAATTTATAGATGTTGTAGGTATATCGAAAGGAAAAGGTTTTCAGGGTGTTGTAAAAAGACACGGTTTTTCCGGTGTCGGACAAGCGACTCACGGTCAGCACAACCGGCTCAGAGCACCAGGCTCTTTGGGAGCATCTTCATGGCCCTCGCGTGTTTTTAAGGGCATGAGAATGGCCGGGCGTACGGGAGGTAACCGGGTGAAAATGATTAACCTTCAGGTTATGAAGATAATTCCTGAAAAAAACATCATTATTGTTAAAGGATCAGTTCCTGGTCCTAATGGTTCATATTTAATTTTGGAAAGATGGAGTTAGCAGTATATAATATAGATGGAAATAAAACGGCCAAAACTGTTGATCTGGATGATAGTATTTTTGGAATTGAACCCAATGATCACGCTATATATCTGGATGTAAAACAGTACCTGGCTAATCAAAGACAAGGCACTCATGCTACCAAACAGCGTAACGAGGTGAAAGGTAGTACCCGTAAACTTCGCAGACAAAAAGGTACAGGTGCTGCCCGAATCGGTGATATCAAGTCGCCAATTCTCAGAGGAGGTGGTCGTGCTTTTGGAAAGAAACCCAGAGACTATTCCTTTAAACTTAATAAGAAAGTAAAAAGGCTCGCACGTAAATCAGCATTGGCTTATAAGGTGAAAGACAACAGTATTCTTGTATTGGAAGATTTCACTTTTGAAGAACCCAAAACTAAAAAGTATCTTGAGATTCTTGAGAAATTCAATATGCTTGATAAAAAGTCACTGCTGGTGATTCCTGCTGCTGACAGAAATATATTTCTGGCTTCCAGAAATATTCCCAAGGCCAGAGTAACCTTGGCTTCTGACATTAACACATACGAAATCCTGAATGCTCAGCATCTGGTTTTCGTAGAAAGTTCAATCAAAGAAGTTGAAAATACTCTATTGAAATAATACATGTTGTTGGGTTGGAAAAAGATCGACCCATTTTAAATGAAACAGAAAATGAATGTTTTAATCAAGCCACTGATTACCGAAAAAATGACGGGAGTAACTGAAAAGTTTCCTAACCGTTACGGTTTTGTTGTTGACAAAAGGGCTACAAAAAGTCAGATTAAAGTTGCCGTTGAACAAATGTATGATGTTACGGTAGAAGATGTTAACACAATGAACTACATGGGTAAGCGCACAATGCGTTATACCAAGACCGGCTTTCAAACCGGCAGAAAAAACAATTTTAAAAAGGCTATCGTTACTGTTACCGATGGTCAGGTTATTGATTTTTACAGCAATATTTAAGTAGATGGCTTTAAGAAAATTCAAACCAACCACACCAGGTCAACGCTTTAAACTAATTAATGCGTTTGACGAACTAACTGCCTCCACTCCGGAAAAAAGCTTGTTGGTTGGGAAAAAAAGATCCGGAGGCAGGAATAACAGAGGTAAAATGACCATGCGTTATCTCGGAGGTGGTCATAAGAAAAGACTCCGCCTTATTGACTTTAAAAGGGATAAGGATGGGGTTCCCGGAACCGTTAAAACAATCGAGTACGATCCTAACCGTTCAGCTCGTATTGCACTTATCGTATATGCCGATGGCGAGAAACGTTACATCATTGCTCCCAATGGCTTAAAGGTAGGGCAAACTATCATGTCGGGTGAAAAAGCCACCCCAGATGTAGGAAATGCAATGTTTTTAAGCAAGGTTCCTTTGGGTACTGTAGTACATAATGTAGAGCTTCAGCCCGGTCAGGGTGGAAAAATGGCACGCAGTGCAGGTACCTATGCTCAGCTCATGTCAAGAGATGGAAAGTATGCAATTCTTAAACTCCCTTCCGGAGAAAGCCGCATGGTGCTTGTAACCTGTAAAGCCACCATTGGAAGTACTTCCAATCCCGACCATATGCATGTGGTTAGTGGTAAGGCAGGCCGAAACCGTTGGCTCGGTCGTCGTCCAAGAACCAGGGGTGTTGTTATGAATCCTGTTGATCACCCAATGGGTGGTGGTGAAGGACGAGCAAGCGGTGGTCATCCTCGCAGTCGCAAAGGATTACCTGCTAAAGGCTATAAAACCCGCAACCGTAAAAAATCTTCCAACAGGCTTATCGTTGAAAGAAGGAAGAAATAATACTGAATTTTAACAGAAAATAAATACATATCATGAGCCGATCATTAAAAAAAGGACCATATATACACTACAAGCTGGAGAAAAAAGTTCTTGCCATGGCTGAAAGTAACAAAAAAACTGTTATCAAAACCTGGTCAAGAGCTTCTATGATTTCTCCCGATTTTGTAGGTCAAACCATCGCTGTGCATAATGGCAACAAATTCATTCCTGTTTATATTACCGAAAATATGGTAGGTCATAAACTGGGTGAATTTGCACCAACGCGTATTTTTCGCGGACATGCAGGTAAGAAAGATAAAGGCAAAAAATAAAATAAATAAACATGGGATCTAGAAAACATCTGAGAGCTGAAAGACTCAAGGAAGAAAAAAAGACGAAATATATCGCCAGACTCAACAATTGCCCTACTTCTCCAAGGAAAATGCGCCTTGTTGCAGATATAATCAGGGGTAAAGAAGTTGACCGGGCTTTGGCGATCTTAAGGTTTACCAAGAAAGAAGCCGCCGGCCGTCTTGAAAAACTTTTGCTTAGTGCAATTGCTAACTGGCAGGCTAAGAACGAAGGTGTAAGAATCGAAGACAGTAATCTTTACATTAAAGAAATATTTGTTGATAGTGGAAGGGTGCTGAAGCGTTTACGTCCGGCACCTCAAGGTCGTGCATACCGGATCAGAAAAAGGTCGAACCATGTTACCATTGTCGTAGATAGTAAAAATTAAAAATTATAAAAAATCACTCTAATGGGACAAAAAACAAATCCAATCGGCCTTAGGTTGGGCATCATAAAAGGATGGGATTCCAACTGGTATGGCGGAAAAAAGTATGAGGCAAAACTGGTTGAAGATGATAAAATCAGAAAATACCTCAATGCCCGTTTGGCCAAGGCCGGTGTATCAAAAATTATTATTGAAAGAACACTCAAACTTATCACGGTTACCATAAATACTGCCCGTCCGGGAATCATTATCGGTAAAGGTGGTCAGGAAGTAGATAAGCTCAAGGAAGAGTTGAGAAAAATTACTCAGAAAGAAGTTCAGATAAATATTTCTGAAATCAAAAGACCCGAGCTTGATGCTGTGCTGGTTGCCAATACTGTAGCAAAACAAATCGAAGGACGTATTTCTTTTCGTCGTGCAGTAAAAACTGCTGTATCCTCAACCATGCGTTTGGGTGCAGAAGGAATAAAAGTTACAGTATCCGGTCGTTTGGGAGGTGCTGAAATGGCACGTACCGAAACATATAAGGAAGGACGTATTCCTTTGCATACCCTCAGGGCAGATATAGACTATGCCATTGCAGAAGCTCATACCACCTACGGTCGTATTGGAGTAAAAGTATGGATTTGTAAAGGTGAAATTTTCGGCAAAAAAGAACTTACTCCTTTTACTGAAGAGGCTTCAAAACCCAAAGCAGGTGCACCGGGAGGTGGCGGCAGGTTCAGAGGACGCCGTAAGAAATAACAAGGTATTAGTTAATCAGAATAATACAATAAAATAATGTTACAGCCAAAGAAAACTAAATTCAGAAGGCAGCAGAAAGGCCGGATGAAAGGAAATACCAAAAGAGGAGCTGAGCTTGCTTTTGGTAGTTTCGGTATTAAATCGCTGGATGAAAGCTGGATCACCAGCCGTCAGATTGAAGCTGCACGTCAGGCAATCACCCGTCGCATGAAACGTGAAGGACAATTGTGGATCAGAATTTTCCCGGATAAACCCGTTACTAAAAAACCTGCTGAGGTACGTATGGGTAAGGGTAAAGGTGCTCCCGAATATTTTGTTGCCAGGGTGAGTCCCGGACGCATTATGTTTGAAGCTGAAGGTGTTGCAATCGAGACAGCAAAAGAAGCCATGAGGCTTGGTGCTCAAAAACTTCCCGTGAAATGCAAATTTGTTGTAAGACGGGATTTTAGTTAATAATTAAACCGGTTTATTAGAAAATAATTTGTAACTTTGCAGCCTTTTTGGAGAGGTTCATCCCGGCAAGCACCTGAAGTGGCGCCTCTGTCAGGAAAATAAGGACTTCTGAAGCTGGTTCGGATGCCAGCTTACTGCTTTAAACGATCTAAATTCGTTCATCATATGAAGCCAAGTGTTATACGTGAAATGTCAACCAACGAGCTCAAAGAAAGGCTGGATGAAGAGCAAAAGCAATTACAAAAGCTCAGGCTCAATCACGCTGTTTCTCCGTTGGAAAACCCTATGAAAATAAAGGTATACAGGACGACCGTTGCGAGAATCAAAACTGAGCTCCGTAAAAGGGTCATTGAAGAATCAAAAAAAGAAATTTCTAGATAATGGAAACAAGAACCCAAAGAAAAGAAAGAGTTGGTGTAGTTACCAGTAACAAGATGGAAAAATCCATTGTTATTAAGGTTATGCGCCGTGTAAAGCATCCCAAATACGGGAAGTTTGTTAAGAAGTCTTCCAAGTTTATGGCTCATGATGAAAAGAATGAGTGCAATATAGGAGATATGGTTCGTATCATGGAAACCAGACCCTTGAGTAAAAATAAATGTTGGAGATTAGTTGAAATTATTGAAAGAGCTAAGTAATTATGATACAGCAAGAATCCAGATTATCGGTTGCCGATAACAGTGGTGCCAGAGAAGTCCTGTGTATTCGCGTACTTGGCGGTACCAGACGTCGTTACGCAGGTATTGGCGATAAAATCATTGTTACCGTAAAAGATGCTATCCCCAGCGGAAACATCAAAAAAGGTACCGTATCCAAAGCCGTTGTTGTCAGAACAAAAAAACATGTGCGCAGGCCTGATGGCTCCTATATTAAGTTTGATGACAATGCAGTAGTTCTTTTAACTGCTAACGAAGAAATGAGAGGTACCCGTATTTTCGGACCCGTTGCCCGCGAACTTCGCGAAAAGCAGTTTATGAAAATTGTTTCACTGGCACCTGAAGTGCTTTAATTGAAAAACTATTTGTAAGTTATGCAACCCAAATTACATATTAAAAAAGGCGATATCGTTAAGGTTATTGCAGGAAATGAAAGAGGCCAGCAAGGTAAGGTGTTAAGTATCGACAGAAAAAAAATGAGAGCCCTGGTAGAGGGACTCAACATGATATCAAAACATACCAAGCCCAATGCCGCTAACCCGCAGGGAGGTATCGTAAAACAGGAGGCAACCATTCATATTTCAAATCTTATGGTTTTGGATGGAAAAGGAAATGCCTCCAGAATTGGCAGAAAGTTAAATGAGGATAACAAACTTGTTCGTTATTCTAAAAAGTCAGGGGAGGTAATTAAATAATGAGCTATACACCAAGACTTAAGAGTAAATATGAGAAGGAAATTGTTCCTGCTCTTACTTCCGAATTCAGTTATAAGAATCAGATGGAAGTACCCAAACTGGCAAAAATTTGCCTGAATCAGGGTTTAGGTATTGCCATTACAGACAAAAAAATCATTGATACTGCTATTGAAGAAATGACTTTGATTGCAGGCCAAAGAGCAGTACAAACCAAATCGAAAAAAGACATTTCAAACTTTAAACTCCGCCGTGGAATGCCAATAGGGGCACGTGTTACTTTGCGCGGAACAAAGATGTATGAATTTCTTGACAGGTTGGTTTCTGTATCTCTGCCTCGTATTCGAGACTTCAGAGGGATCAATGAAAAAGGTTTTGACGGCCGTGGTAATTTTACATTAGGTGTTCCGGAACAAATAATTTTTCCGGAAATCAATATTGATAAAATCAATAAGATCATGGGAATGGATATCACCTTTGTTACTACTGCCAAAACCGATAATGAAGCTTATGCTTTGCTGAGAGAATTCGGAATTCCATTTAAAAATATAAAAAGATAAAATATTCCGGCTATGGCTAAAGAATCAATGAAAGCTAGAGAAAGAAAAAGAGAAAGGCTTGTGGCAAAATACGCCAAAAAACGAGCTGAACTCAAAGCTCAGGGAGATTATGAAGGGCTTCAGAAGTTGCCCAAAAATGCTTCTCCCGTGAGGTTACATAACAGATGCAAACTGACTGGCAGACCCAAAGGTTACATGCGTCAGTTTGGTATTTCCCGGATCAATTTCAGGGAAATGGCTAATAATGGGTTAATACCCGGAGTAACTAAAGCCAGTTGGTAGAAACATAAACTTTTATTTAAAACTTAAAATGACAACTGATCCAATTGCAGATTACCTTACAAGAATAAGGAATGCCGTGAAGGCCAATCACAGGATTGTAGAAATTCCTGCATCGAATCTCAAGAAGGGGATCACCAAAATTCTTTTTGAGAAAGGGTATATCCTGAATTACAAGTTTGAAGAAAATGATAAAAGTGGCATTATCAAAATTGCCCTTAAATATCATCCTTCTTCAAAAATCCCTGCTATCAACAGTTTAGAAAGAATCAGCAGGCCTGGTTTAAGAAAATATTGCAACCACAATGACTTACCCAGGGTAATGAACGGTTTAGGTATTGCCATAATTTCTACATCCAAAGGTTTAATTACCGACAAAGAAGCCCGTAGAGAGGGTGTTGGCGGTGAAGTAATTTGTTACGTAAGCTAAAAGGAGAGAAACTATGTCAAGAATAGGAAAACAACCCATTACCATCCCTTCGGGTGTAACAATTAATGTAAGCGATAAAAATGTCGTTACGGTTAAAGGCCCCAAAGGTGAATTAGAACAAGAACTCAAAGGTGACATTACTGTTAAAATTGAAGATGGTACCTTACATGTAGAACGTCCTTCAGAACAAAAAAAGCACAAAGCCCTCCATGGGCTTTATCGTTCTCTTATTAATAATATGGTTATAGGAGTTTCGGATGGATATAAAATTGTTCAGGAACTTGTAGGTGTCGGATATAAGGCATCAAATCAGGGACAAATCCTTGAACTGGGGCTTGGTTATTCACACAACATATTTATTGAACTACCCAAAGAAGTGAAAGTTGAAACAGTTACTGAAAGGGGTAAAAGTCCGCTTATTATCCTGGAGTCACATGATAAACAACTTATTGGCCAGGTAGCGGCAAAAATCAGATCGCTGCGTAAACCTGAGCCTTACAAAGGAAAAGGTATCAGATTCCAGGGTGAAGTTATCCGCAGAAAAGCTGGTAAATCAGCAGCCGCTAAGTAATTTATAAGTATTTAAATCATCTAAATCATCGGATAGATGGCAACAAAAAAGAATATTAGCAGAAGAGTTAAAATAAAGTACCGGGTGCGCAAAAGAGTTGTTGGCTCCGACCAAAAACCCCGGCTTTCGGTTTTCAGAAGTAATAAACAGATTTATGCTCAGTTGATTAATGACGATAAGGGTGTAACTCTTGCATCTGCATCAAGCCGCGAAAAAGATTTTGCAGAAAACAAAGGTACTAAAACAGAAACCGCAAAAGAAGTAGGTAAGCGTATTGCTGAAAAAGCTAAAGAGGCGGGCATCGAAATCGTTGTTTTCGATCGTAACGGTTATTTGTATCACGGTAGAGTTAAATCTTTGGCAGAAGGTGCCAGGGAAGGAGGCTTAAAATTCTAAGACTATGACAAACGTAAATGTAAAAAAAGTAAAATCCAGCGAAATTGAATTTAAGGACAGACTGGTAAGCATCCAGCGGGTTACAAAAGTGACCAAAGGTGGTAGAACTTTCAGCTTTTCTGCAATTGTTGTGGTCGGCAATGAAAATGGTGTTGTGGGTTATGGTCTTGGAAAAGCCAAAGAAGTAACCACTGCCATAAGTAAAGGCATTGATGATGCCAAAAAGCATCTTATCAAGGTTCCTGTTCACAAAGGAACAATACCACATGCACAGGAAGGAAAATACAGCGGAGCCCAGGTTTTAATAAGACCGGCCGCTCACGGTACAGGTGTTATTGCCGGTGGTGCTATGCGTGCAGTGCTCGAAAGTGTGGGAATTACTGATGTATTGGCCAAATCAAAAGGCTCATCTAACCCTCACAGTGTCGTGAAAGCTACCATCGATGCTTTGACAAAGTTAAGAGACCCCTTTACTGTTGCCCAGCAAAGAGGGATATCTGTTGAAAAGGTTTTCAATGGTTAATTGCTTAAACTGTTGAAGTTTTCTTCAAAAAAGAAATCTTTAAATTGTCGGAGCTTAAAAAAAATATCAAACGCATCTTGAGTTTCTAAATACGATACAAATAATGAAAAAATATAAAATATCACAAGTACGCAGCTCAATTGGACGTCCGGAGAAACAGAAAAGGACACTCAAGGCTCTGGGATTACGCAAACTTCATAATCCGGTTACTCTTGATGGTTCGCCACAGGTTTTGGGGATGATTGCCAAGGTAAGGCACCTGTTAGAGGTTGAAGAAGTAAAAGCTTAGTTTATAAGGTAATAATTTTAAATTTTTATATATAAAATGGATTTAAGTAGTTTAAAACCAGCCAAAGGTTCAGTAAAATCCAGGAAAAGGATTGGAAGAGGTCAGGGTTCAGGACGTGGTGGAACATCCACAAGAGGGCATAAAGGTGCCAAATCAAGATCAGGCTACAGCAGAAAAGCAGGTTTTGAAGGCGGACAGATGCCTCTTTCAAGAAGGTTACCCAAATTCGGGTTTAACAATCCCAATCGCAAAGAGTATGTTGCTGTTAACCTTGATAAGCTGCAACAATTAGCTGATAATAAGGGTATAGCGGTAATAGACCCTGCAGTATTAGCTGAAAATGGCCTTGCATCATCATCAGATTTGATAAAAATCCTGGGCAGGGGCGAACTTAATGCCAAGATTGAAGTAACCGCACATAAATTTTCCGCTACGGCAGCAAAAGCTATTGAGGCCAAAGGAGGAAAAATAAACACTATATAAAAGCATATAATGAAACGATTTATCCAGACTCTGCAAAATATTTACAGGATTGAAGATCTTAGGGTTCGAATCATTAATACCTTAGGTATAATACTGATATATCGACTGGGTTCATTTGTTGTACTCCCCGGGGTAGACCCTCATCAGCTTGATGCTTTGCAGGCTCAGGCATCTGAAGGTTTGCTCGGATTGCTCAATATGTTTTCGGGAGGTGCATTTTCCAATGCTTCTATTTTTGCACTTGGAATTATGCCTTATATCAGTGCGTCGATTGTAGTGCAGCTTTTGGGAGTTGCTGTTCCCTATTTTCAGAAATTACAGAAGGAGGGAGAAAGTGGAAGGAAAAAGATAAATCAGATTACAAGATACCTTACTGTAATTATTACAGGTGCCCAGGCACCGGCTTACCTGGCCAATCTGGCTAACCAGCTTCCAAGAGAGGCCATTACCCCCTTTGATGGAGACCCCGGGGCATCTATGACATTCTTTATCGTTTCTTCAGTTGTAATTCTGATTGCAGGTACGATGTTTGTCATGTGGCTGGGAGAGAGGATAACCGATAAAGGTATTGGCAATGGTATTTCTCTTATCATTATGGTAGGTATTATTGCAAATCTGCCTTTTGCTTTGGCTGCTGAATTTGTAGCAAGAGTTGAAGAAACCGGAGGAGGAGGTCTTGTTATCTTCCTAGTGGAATTGATTATACTAATGAGTATAGTTGTTCTTGCCATTATGCTGGTGCAGGGAACACGACGTATCCCTGTGCAGTTTGCCAAAAGAATAGTAGGTAATAAGCAATATGGTGGTGTAAGGCAATATATTCCTCTTAAAGTAAATGCGGCAGGGGTAATGCCCATCATTTTTGCCCAGGCAATCATGTTTATACCCATTACTTTTGCAGGATTTACCGAATCAGAAGCTCTGACAGGATTTACTGCTGCATTTTCAAATTATCTGGGTTTCTGGTATAATTTAACCTTTGCGATTTTGATCATACTTTTTACTTATTTCTATACCGCCATAACTGTCAATCCCAATCAAATGGCTGAGGATATGAAGAAAAACGGAGGTTTTATTCCCGGAGTGAAACCAGGGAAAAGAACAGCTGAGTTCATAGATAATGTGATGTCTAAGATTACTTTACCTGGCTCACTCTTCCTTGCTTTTGTAGCTATCATGCCTGCAATAGTGAGCCTTATGGGTGTTACAGGTCAGTTTGCGCAATTTTTCGGAGGCACTTCATTATTGATTATGGTTGGTGTTGTTCTGGATACGTTGCAGCAAATAGAAAGCCACTTGTTGATGCGTCATTATGATGGTTTGACCAAATCGGGCCGTATCAAAGGACGGGCTTCAGGTATGATGGGAATGGCAGGCTAAAGTAGTTTAACTTTATGATAGAATATAAGTCAGAAAGTGAAATAGAATTAATACGCGAGAGTTCTTTGCTTGTTGCAAAAACCTTAGGTGAGGTTGCTAAAAATATCCGTGCTGGAATAAAAACCATTGAACTGGACAGAATTGCTGAAGAGTTTATCAGAGACAATGGTGCAGTTCCCGGATTTAAGGGTTATCAGGGTTTTTCGGGTACGTTATGCATTTCGCCCAATGAACAGGTTGTTCATGGTATTCCTTCAGAAAGGGAATTGAAAGACGGTGAAATTGTGTCCATCGATTGTGGTGTTTTGAAAAACGGTTTTTATGGCGACTGTGCATATACATTTGCCATTGGTGAAATTGATGAATCTGTCAGGCGGCTGTTAAAAGTAACCTATGAATGTCTATGGCTTGGAATTGAAAAAGCAGTAGAAGGTAATACTCTGGGAGATATATCATCTGTTATTCAGCAGCATGCGGAAAATGCCGGTTATGGTGTTGTACGCGAACTTGTTGGGCATGGATTGGGAAGGAATCTTCACGAGCCTCCTGAAGTTCCTAATTTTGGTAAAAAAGGCAAAGGATTAACCCTTCGACATGGTCTTGTTATAGCAATTGAGCCTATGATAAACCTTGGTAAAAGGTTTGTAGTACAGGAAAAAGATGGTTGGACTATCAGAACAACGGACAGGAAACCTTCTGCACACTATGAACATACAGTGGCTGTAAAAAAAGGTAAAGCTGATGTTCTGTCTTCTTTTTCATATATCGAAGAAGCACTCAAAGCAAATAAAAATAATAGTTTAATAATTCAATAGAGTATGGCAAAACAAGCATCGATACAACAAGACGGTACCGTGATTGAGTCCCTGGGAAACGCTATGTTTCGTGTGGAGCTGGAAAACGGTCACGTTATTACTGCTCATATATCAGGCAAAATGCGTATGCATTACATTAAAATATTGCCTGGAGATAAAGTAAAGGTAGAGATGTCTCCGTATGATTTAACCAAAGGCAGAATAACCTTCAGGTATAAGTAAATCAGGTTTTGTCATAATAAAAAAATATCGAAATGAAAGTCAGAGCATCTGTTAAAAAAAGAAGTCCCGAGTGCAAAATAGTGCGCAGAAAGGGCAGAATATATGTAATTAATAAAAAGAACCCTAAGTTTAAGCAACGTCAGGGATAAATTATTAAATTTTTAATTAAATCATATGGCACGTATTGCAGGAATTGATATCCCCAAGAATAAGAGAGGCGAAGTCGCCCTTACTTATATATTTGGGATAGGTCGCAGTTCAGCTCAAAAAATCCTTAATGAAGCCGGCGTTGATATCAATATCAAGGTTCAGGACTGGAATGATGATCAGATTACCTCTATTCGTAATATCATCAATGAAAATTACAAGGTAGAAGGTGGTTTAAGGTCGGAAGTTCAGATGAACATCAAAAGGCTTATGGATATCGGATCATACAGAGGTATCCGTCACAGGATTGGGTTGCCGTTGCGTGGGCAAAAAACCAAAAATAATGCCCGTACCCGCAAAGGCAAAAAGAAAACTGTTGCGAACAAGAAAAAGGCTACCAAATAAAATAATGTTTAAAGAAGCAGCGCATTATTTTATGGCCGTTTTAGCTGCTTGATCAGAGAAATATTTTAAAAAAAATTATGGCAAAGACAACAAGAGGCACCCGTAGTGCCAAAAAACGTGTTGTAAAAGTTGAACCTGTTGGTCAGGCGCACGTATTTGCGTCATTTAACAACATTATTATTTCGCTTACCAATAACAGCGGTCAGGTAATTTCCTGGTCTTCCGCCGGCAAAATGGGTTTTAGAGGTTCTAAAAAAAATACCCCTTATGCAGCCCAATTGGCTGCAACGGATGCCGCTAAAATTGCTTATGATGCCGGATTACGTAAGGTAAAAGTGTTTGTAAAAGGACCTGGTTCCGGACGCGAATCTGCAATCAGAACCATTCACTCTGCAGGCATTGAAGTTGTTGAAATTGTGGATGTTACTCCATTACCTCATAATGGTTGCAGACCACCCAAAAGGAGAAGGGTATAATAAAATTTTCAGACATTTTTTAATTACAAAGATTATTCATATATAAATATGGCAAGATACAGAGGACCCCAAACTAAAATTGCAAGAAAATTTGGTGATGCAATTTTCGGAGCCGATAAAGCATTTGAAAAGAAAAAGTATCCCCCGGGGATGCATGGAGCCAACAAAAGAAGAAAGAAACAATCAGAATACGGTATTCAGTTACAGGAAAAACAGAAAGCCAAGTATACCTATGGCTTACTGGAAAGACAATTTGCGAACCTTTTCAAAAAAGCAACACGCAAAAAAGGGATTACCGGTGAAATCCTTCTTCAACTTCTTGAGGCTCGTCTTGACAACGTGGTGTATCGTCTGGGTATTGCTCCCAGCAGAAGAGCTGCAAGACAGCTTGTAGGGCACAGACATATAACCGTAAACGGCGAAGTAGTTAATATTCCTTCTTATACATTACGCCCCGGAGACTTAGTGGGTGTAAGAGAAAAATCCAAAAGCCTTGAGGCAATTACCGAATCCCTGAGCGGAAGAGTAAATGCATATTCATGGCTGGAATGGGATGGACAAAAACTTGAAGGAAAATTCCTGAGTATGCCCGAAAGGGAAATGATTCCTGAAAATATCAAGGAACAACTCATCGTGGAATTGTACTCCAAGTAATAATTAGAATCGAGTTTTTCGTATCATAAAAAAACAAAAGATAAATGGCAATATTAGCTTTTCAAAAACCGGATAAGGTTATCATGCTCGAATCAGACGGGAGCTATGGAAAATTTGAATTTCGTCCCCTGGAACCGGGTTATGGTATTACTGTTGGTAATGCATTGAGGAGAATTCTTTTATCATCTCTTGAAGGCTTTGCTATCACCTCTTTAAGAATAGAAGGAGTAGAACACGAGTTTTCTACAATAAAAGGTGTGGTGGAAGACGTTACAGAAATGGTACTTAACTTTAAGCAGATCAGATTCAAGCAAAAGGTTGAGGAAGAAGATTCTGAAAAGGTGACCATCAACATTTCCGGGCAAGAGGTTTTAAAAGCCGGAGATTTAAATAACTTTCTCTCAAATTTTCAGGTAATCAATACAGACGTGGTGCTTTGCAGAATGGAACCCTCTGTTAATTTAAATATTGAAATTACAATTGAAAAAGGCAGAGGATATGTGCCGGCTGAAGAAAATAAGCCTCTTAACCCTGTTATTGGTCAGATTTCAATCGACTCTATTTTTACACCTGTCAAAAATGTAAAGTTTTTTGTGGAAAACTACAGGGTTGAGCAAAAAACTGACTATGAGAAGCTTGTTCTTGAAATACTGACAGATGGTTCTATAACTCCCAAAGATGCGCTGAAAGAAGCAGCAAAAATCCTGATTTTCCATTTCATGCTCTTTTCGGATGAGAAAATTACTCTTGATACTGAGGAAAAAGCTTCAAGTGAAGAATTTGATGAAACTTCGCTGCATATGAGGCAATTACTGAAAACCAAACTGGTTGATCTGGACCTGAGTGTAAGGGCGTTAAATTGCCTTAAGGCAGCCGATGTGGAAACACTGGCCGACCTGGTATCTCTCAATAAGCATGATTTGTTGAAATTCAGAAACTTCGGAAAGAAATCGTTAACCGAACTCGAGGAATTGATAAAGTCGAAAAACCTTAGTTTTGGAATGAATCTTTCAAAATACAAATTAGATAAGGATTAGTTGAAATGAGACACAGAAAAAAAATAAATCATCTGGGAAGAAAAGCACAGCACAGGAATGCAATGCTCTCAAATATGGCTTCTTCCCTTATACTTAAAAAAAGGATTTTTACTACCGTTGCAAAGGCCAAAGCTTTAAGAGTTTATGTAGAACCCCTTATCACAAAGTCAAAAGAAGATTCTACACACTCACGCCGCACTGTATTTGCTTACCTGCAGAATAAAAATGCTGTAAGTGAGCTTTTCAGAGAAGTTTCGCAAAAAGTGGCTGAAAGACCAGGTGGATACACCCGCATTTTAAAAACAGGCTTCAGACAAGGTGATGCCGCTGAAATGTGCTTCATAGAATTGGTTGATTACAACACCAATATGCTGAAAACTGCTGAAGATACTGCCAAAAAGACCCGCAGAAGTCGTCGCGGAAAGAAATCTTCTGATACTGAATCGAAGGCTGCTGCGCCTAAAACTGAACAAAAACCCGTTGATGAGGTAGCCGATGTAGCAGAAGAAACTCCCGAGGTAGAAGCTGCTGTTGATACTCAGGCAGAAGTGGAAGAAACAACTGAAGCGGCCGAAAAAGCAGATAAAGAGGAAGTAAAGGCTGAAAAACCCAGGGTTGAAAAGGAAGAACCTGAAGCGAAAAAAGAAGAACCGGAACCGAAGGCAGAAGCACAACCCGAGGCAGTGAAAGAAGAAGAAAAGAAAGAAGAGCCCAAGGCCGAGAAAGAAGAACCGAAAGCTGAAAAAGAAGAGCCNAANGCTGAAGCGAAAGAGGCAAAGGCTGAGAAAAAAGAAGAAGAGGCAGATAAGAAAGAAACTAAGCCTGAAGCCGATAAAAAAGCNGAAGCTGAGAAAACTGATAAAGAGCCTAAAGCTGAAAAGAAAGAAAAATCAGGATCAGAGAAATCTGATGACAATCCTGATGAGGCATCTGAGAAAAAAGAAGATAAGTAAACTTATCTGTAACCTTTCCCCGAAGATTGTTCCGATTATCGAAAAATTCTGATAATTCGGAACCAGGTAAATGAAAATACAATGATTAAATCATGATTTCGGGAAAAAATCACAAGGGGGATAAAGTTAACAAAACCTTTATCCCCTTTGTTATTTCTTTTGTTTAAAAATGCTTATTTTTAAAGGTCAATTGGAATTAAAGGATTAAGTTTAACTATAAAAAAAATTAAGATTATGAGCGCAATTTTGAATATTCATGCAAGACAAATCCTCGACTCAAGAGGTAATCCAACCATTGAAGTGGATGTAGTAACTGAAAACGGAATACTGGGAAGAGCTGCAGTGCCCTCAGGTGCTTCTACCGGTGTGCATGAAGCCGTGGAATTAAGAGATGATGACAAATCACAGTATCTTGGAAAGGGCGTATTAAAAGCCGTCAACAATGTAAATAATGTTTTGAATAATGAATTGAAAGGATTGTATGTAACCGATCAGAATCTTATTGACAATACTATGCTGCAGATTGATGGAACGGCCAATAAAGCAAATCTGGGTGCAAACGCTATTCTTGGAGTTTCTTTGGCAGTAGCTCATGCTGCAGCGCAGGAAACCAATCAGCACTTGTTTCGCTATGTGGGTGGTGTAAATGCCAACCTGCTGCCTATTCCCATGATGAATATCCTTAATGGAGGTTCTCATGCTGACAATTCAATTGACTTCCAGGAATTTATGGTGATGCCGGTAGGTGCAAATTCCTTCAGCCATGCATTACGAATGGGAGCAGAAGTATTTCATCATTTGAAAGCAGTACTGAAAAAACAAGGATATTCAACCAATGTGGGTGACGAAGGTGGCTTTGCTCCCAACCTGAAATCCAATGAAGAAGCTATTACTGTTATTCTCCAGGCTATTGAAAACGCAGGGTATAAAGTTGGTGACGACATTTTCCTTGCACTTGACCCCGCTGCTTCGGAGTATTTCCTTCCTGAAGAAAACGTTTATCACCTTCATAAATCCACAGGAGATAAGCTTACTCCTGCACAAATGGTCGATTATTGGGCTGAGTGGGTAAATAAATACCCCATTATTTCCATCGAAGACGGAATGGGAGAAGATGACTGGGATGGCTGGGCATTAATGACTCAAAAGCTTGGTGATAAGATCCAGATTGTAGGCGATGACTTGTTTGTAACCAACACTCAAAGACTTCAGAAAGGTATAGATAACAACGTTGCCAACTCTATACTCATTAAGGTAAACCAGATAGGAACACTTACAGAAACGATTAATGCAGTACAACTTGCAACAGCAAACTCCTATACTTCTGTAATGAGCCACCGCTCCGGTGAAACAGAAGACAGTACAATTGCCGACCTTGCAGTTGCACTGGGAACCGGACAAATCAAAACCGGCTCTGCAAGCCGTTCTGACAGGATCGCCAAGTATAACCAATTGCTTCGTATTGAAGAAATACTTGGAGACACAGCAAGATATCCCGGTAAAGACTTCAAATATTTCAAAAAATAGGAATTGAAAGTTTTAAATAAATCATAAGAGGGGCGGTATTAATAAATGCCGCCCTTTTTCTACAAGAAAAGACTGTGCAACTAATAAATAAAATAAAAATATTGCGTATACCGATACTGCTTATTCTATTGGTATTTACTGGCAAAACTGCTTATAGCCAGGATACCATACGTGTAATGCAATACAATCTTTTGTTTTACGGGTTATATACAAATTTTTGCACCCCTGAGAATAACAATGTAGATGACAAAGATGAATATTTAAGAACCATACTCGGTCATTTTCAACCTGATATTTTTACTGTTAATGAACTTGGACGGGGAGCCCATAATCTCACCCGGATAAGAGACAGTGTATTAAATATCAATGGTGTGGATTACTTTGAATATGCCACATACACCAATACAGGTAATGGTTGGTTTGCCAACGGATTGTTTTACGATTCGCGAAAATTTGGCTTATACAATGAAGTTATTGTCAATACTGTTTTACGCGATATCAATCTGTACACCCTTTATTATAAAACCGATGATCTTGCATTAACACAAGATACAGTTTTCCTTACGTTGATTGTAGCACATCTTAAAGCCGGACAATCAGCAAATGACCAGCAGACAAGAACTACCATGGTGGCCAATGTGATGAATTATCTGGATGATAATGAC
>SL_3KL_010_SEDDRAFT_10001561_pt1 | contig 20900 bp, 9 predicted proteins | sample SodLakKL_010_SED_2_FD_10381 | JGI IMG/M metagenome (IMG submission 10381) | reverse complement strand
TCTTTTTCCCGGCTGTTTTTGTTTATTCGCTTTCCAGGGAGTCGGTGGCGTGAACAATATAGATCTGGCCATGACTGCCAACAAAAATGGAGGGAAGGGTTTTGGGGTTTTTCCTTAGCTGCTTAAAAAAATCTTCCCTGACTGAATCGGTTGGTTTTTTTTCAGGTTTGGGTTTCACTTTCAATGAGTCAGGGTCTTTTGGAGTGACTACCCCACAATGGTAGTATATTTTGGTGGTTTGGCAATAATTAATCATGGAATGCAGCACATATTTATTCTGCAAATTTAATGAAACGGCTTGCAGGTGAATGTTGCCAAAAATGGCTATAAAAACGAAAAAGAAAATGTATAAAAACTTCATGAATAATTATTTCCGCCACAAAGTAAGGGACATTAAAAAGAAATATCAATCCGTGCCAAGTCTGAAAATTCGGGAAAAAACACATTAAGTGCCAGCACGGGTTTTTGAGTTTTTGGTTTTTAATGAAAGAAAGTTTTTTAATTTTGTCTATCGTAACTTCCTTTTTTTGAGGTGTTTCAGTTGTTTTGTTGTAGAAGATGAGAAAAATAATTGATTTTTTTAAGGAATTGATATTCCGCTTGAACCTGTTAGTGATTTTTGCTTTAACCCTAACGTTTTATCTTAATACCGGGTGGTCTTCTCCCATGTTGTTAACCCCTCAAAATCTATCAGAAAAGCAAAAAATTGCCGACAGTCTTTTCACTGAAGCTCATTCCTTGATATATGCCAACCCTGATTCGGCGAAGAATATTATTTTATACATGCGTGACAATGGAGCAGATCATCGGGGGAGTATTTGGAATATCCGAACCTTAAACACCCTTGGAATTATTCAGGATGTACAATCTGCTTACGACAGAGCCCTTTATTTTTATTATCAGGCTTACTCAGCTGCTGCGTCCATGGGTAATTATGAACAACTGGGGCATACCTGCAACAATATCGGGCTGACTCATTGGCATACGGGTAATTACAAAGATGCCCTTGATTATTTTTTCCAGGCACTGGATCATTACCGGGAAGCCGATATTTCGCATATCCAGGGTAATATTTATAACAATATTGGGTTAATTTATGCCGGTCTGGACAACTTCGAAAAATCCCGCGAACAATACCAGTATGCTTTTCAAAGCTTTGAGGGAAACAACGACCTCAGGGGCCTGGGTGCCGTTTTGACCAACAAAGGTCTGTTGCATCTTACTTCCGGACAAACAGATTCAGCCCTCTATTTTACCGAATTGTCTCTTAAGTATAAGGAAAAGACCCATGATGCTTACGGGAAATGCATATCTCTGGAATCAATGGGAAGGATTTTTCTTGACAAAGGTGACTATCATAAGGCAGCAGAGTACTTAGAAGAGAGCCATGCATTAAGCTTGTCCATTGGTTATGATTATGGGGCCGGCAGGGCAAAAAGAGGTTTAGCCGGAATAAATCTTCAGAAGGGCAATTATGCCCGGGCTCTTTCCCTCGCAAAAAAGGGCCTTGAGTATGCTGAGGGAATAGAAAGTGAAAAACTAATTTACCAGGTTCATGAAACCATTGCAGAAATCCATGAACAATCTGGTAGCTATGCCAAAGCACTTGAACATTTCAAACTCGCCACCCGCTTAAAAAACGAGTCCATTAACCATTATCGTTTGCATCAGGTTTATGACCTGGAAATACAGCATGCTACAAAAAAGAGCCTGGAAGAGATTGACCAGCTGAGCAAAGAAAAGGAAATAAAACGTTTGCAACTGGAGCGTAAAGACCTGGAAATTGGGCGCAAGAATACCCTGATCGTATTGATTGTAGTAATTTTTGCTTTTGTACTTGCAGGAATATTCTTTTTGTATCATAACTACCGGCATATACAAAAGGCCCGTTTGCAAAAGGCCCTGTTGGCGCATAAGGAGAATCGCTCAAGGGCAGCCATTGAGGCAGAAATGCAGGAACGCCGGCGTATTGGACAGGAATTGCATGACGGCTTGGGGCAAATGTTATCAATCATTCGAATGAATGTTGGAGTGCTCAAAAAAAAGGAATCCCTGAGCGGAAAAAAAAGGGAGGAGCTTTTCGACTCTGCAGTTAACACTGTTGATCAGGCTTTTAAGGAATTAAGAAGCATTTCCCATAACCTTGCTCCTGCAGTGCTGACAGAGATGAGCCTGGAGCAGGCATTGAATTCCCTTGCCAGGCAAGTGAGCCAGGCAGAACAAGTTAAGCTGCACCTTGAAACCCTGGACCTTTCGGGTATTCAGGACAATATTACAGAAACTACCGTATATCGGTCGGTTCAGGAGCTTATAAATAATGCCCTGAAGCATTCGGCAGCTGCCAACCTTTACGTGCAGGTAATCAGCGATAATTCCCAGGTTTCCATCCTGGTAGAAGACGATGGAAAGGGATTTGACATCAACCTGGTCAATTCATCCGGGGGTTGCGGATTAAAAAACATGCAAACCCGCATTGAAAACCTTAATGGTAGTTTTTACATGGATTCCAGGAAGGGCAGAGGTAGCATTGTACAGATTTTTATACCGTTAAAATAATACCAACATGAAAACAAGACAAATTAACATTATGGTGGTGGACGACCACCAGTTGATTATTAATGGATTAAGTTCCCTTGTTGAAGAGGAAAAGGATATCTGCTTTTGCGGGGGTGCCAATACCTGGAGCCAGGCAAAAGACATCCTTGAAAAGGGGAAAATAGATGTTGCACTGGTCGACATCAACATGCCGGGTATGTCGGGGGTTGAAATGACCCGGGAGATCAAATCCCGCTTCCCGCAGGTGCAGGTTCTGGCCCTGACCATGCATGAGGATTTTGCCATGATCCAAAAAATGATATCTGCCGGAGCCTCCGGTTACATTTTAAAAAGAACTCACCTGGAAGAAGTGCTGGATGCCATACGCGAAATAAAGGAAAAGGGAAAATACCTGGGTGGTGATGTACAGGAAATCCTTTTGGAAGGAATAAAAGTTCCTGAAGAAAAGCAAACGGGAGGACAGAGCATTTCCCTTTCCAAAAGAGAGCAGGAGGTGCTCAATTTGCTGGCCAGAGAATTGTCTAACGAGGAAATTGCAGAAAGGCTTTTTATCAGCGAGCGTACTGTTGAGTCGCATCGCCGCAACATTTTCATCAAAACCAAAACCAAAAGTGTGATCGGCCTGATAAAATATGCCATAAAAAACGAACTTATTGGTGAGGAAAATGAACCCGAAGACAAACTATAACCTTAAGTATTCAAGCAAAAAGGTTAAAAAAAAGGAGGCTGGTGTTGCCTCCTTTTTTCTCATTAAAAAACTACTTACTTTATGAAGAGAATGATGCAAAGATAGCCTGCCAGTGCACTGCTGTCAATCCGGGCTGGTGGGGATTTTCTCCTTAAAAAGTAGTAAGGGCCAACCACAGGGGGTTGGTTGTTAAGAAGTCGTTTCTTTTCCCATAGTTTCAAATTGAGTAATGTGAGTCAAACAGTTAATGGGCTGATCCATTAAAAAAAAAGCCCGGAGTGAATTTCCGGGCCTTCAGTGAGAAACAGTAGGGATCGGCTTTAATAAATCACCACTTTTTTGAGAAAGGTTTTCCTGCCGGACAGGATTTTTACCAGGTAAACTCCACCCGGAATATTGGAAAGTTCCAGGCGGGCCGTTTCTCCGTTCACTGTTTTTGACAATAATGTTTGTCCACTGTGGTTTACAAGCTGGATTTCATCAATTTTTTCCAGGGCTTTTACATATATCACTTCGGTTGCAGGATTGGGATAAACCCTGAAAGCCTTTTTGTTTTCCGGCTGATTTACTATTGTGGGAGACCCAAAAACCGCTTCAAGGTAATGGTCAGCGGTAACCTCCGGGAAAGTATAGGCTCCCCCGGGACCCTTGCTTTCTCCATCTACCAGGATGTCCAACACCTGAAAACCTTCATCAGGCAAAATGTAAAAACTTTGCTGGGCACCATAGTCAACAATCATGTTTCCTTCCGGGTCTAATGAACCGGAAAAAGGAACAATAGAACCATTGTCAGCCTGGGAAATGTAAATGGTGTAAGTTTTTATTGAAAAGACAGCTTCTATGGTGTGATCCTGTTCAATGGACTGGATTGTGTATGACTCTGATGAGCCGATACTCTGCCCATCGAGCAGAATGTCCTGGATGAAGTAGCCGGTATCAGGCTCAAAGGAGAACTCCTTGCTCTCGCCGAATGGCAGTTTAATATCGCCGATAATATTTCCCGAAGGACAGATATTTCCGTTTTGAGCAGGCAAAACATGAATAGTAAAAACATCTTTCTCAAAGAATACCTGAAGGTTCCTGTCTTTTTTGGCTTCAAATGCCAGTTCTGGTTCGGATGAAATCATTTGACCATTTTCTTTCCAAAACAAAAAGTGATGGCCCTCTGCCGGCATGGCTGTGAGTTCCACGGTTTCTCCATGGAGAAAGTTTCCAGAACCGCTTACTTCCCCGGATTCCGCCTCATTTATTTCAACTTCTACATTGTATTGCAAATGTTCCATTTCAATGTGGTAGCTAAAATTACCCGTATTTTCGGGTACGGTAAAATTGGAGGAATATTCCTTTTTCCCATCTGCTGTAGCTTCAACATGATATTCTCCTGGAAGTACCTTAATCTGCAAGCTGGCAGTTTCTCCGGTGGTATGGGAGCCAAATGGTTCAAGGTTGACTGAGGCTCCTTCAACAGGCTCTCCCAGTTGGTCATTAACAGTTATCTCCAGCATTACCGGATCTGTTTCCTCCGGGATTAAAGTAATGGGTACTGTATGGTTTTCATCATAAACAGTGAGTTCCCCGTTAACTGAATGGTATCCTGGCTTGCTCACAGAATAAGGGTAAACCCCGGATAAAAATTCTGTAAAGATATAATCTCCTGCAGGGTTTTGTTGCCCATCCAGGCTTATTTCAGCATCATCAACAGGAGTTCCTTCCTTATCCATCACCTGGAATGAGATGTTATGCAGGGAAGGTATAACTAATATTGTAACCGGGATGGTCAACTCATTTTCGGTATTGTTTTGAATAAAGAGGTTGGCATAATATTGACCGGTTTCCAGAGATGCTGCATTCAGCAGAATATCTGCAGAAGTTTCTTCCTCAGGGGGCAATTCTCCATCCGGGGTGGGGGTATCCAGCCACTCAACTCCCTTTTGAGGTGTAAGATAAGCCCTGATGCACCAATTGCCGTCCATGCCAATATCCGACAATGTAACCCATTCGTTATCATAATAATACCATCCGCCTTTTCCGGAAACCTCCGGGCCATTGTCAAAGCTGATGGCTGCTCCGGATTCAGCTTCCATATAATAGCCGATCCAGTATTCTTCACCCGGAATGAGGTCAATTTTTTCATCAAACCAGTAGTCATTCCAAATCCCCGGGGTCAATTCCTGGGAAACGTCTTTCGAATAAACCAGGGTTCCAGGGCCCTGATCAGAACCCCCAATCCATATTTTTACCTTGATTTTTATGAACTCAAGGGCCATGACCTGGTACCTGATGCCTGATAAGCGATGCGTATGATAGTATCCGTCAAGTTCTTCGGCAGTGAACCGTATGGCTGAGATTCTTGCCGAAGGTCCGGCCGTGGTGGCGGTAACCTGCGGACCCTGATCATAATGAAGCATAACCGGTTCTGCAATGGTTTTTGATGCTTCATTTGCCGGGTAAAAGGCAAGAGAATATTCAAGCAAAAGGTCTCCCGGGTTGGAAATGGTCAATTCCTTTTCTACGGTTTGGCCTTTTTCGGCCTGGACAAAAATGCTGTCATGGCTTACCACAATTTCCGGGGCAGGCACCTTTTCCAGCGTAAATTCAAAGTTTTGAATATCCTGGTTAATGGTAATGTTCTTAAATAAAGGATAATACCCTTCTTTAAAGGCTGTGAGTTCATAACTTCCTTCATAGAGCTCGAGGTTGGCTGTTCCATCAGTACCCGTGGTATAAACCAATTCTCCATCAACCTGGAGCATAGTGTTTTTTGCCGGTCCTTCCTGACCATGAATCGCAAAATTTACCTGGTTCAGGCTGTTTTCGTTTCGGATGCTCAAATCGTCTAAGATTACTGCCGATCCACCGTTGCTTTCATAAACAAATGCCAGCCTGATGGTTTTTCCTATATAGGCTGACAAGTCCTGAATAATTTCCTGGTGAAATTGATTGGAGTCATTGCTTACCAATGATTTTAGGGTTTCCCACTGTCCTTCTGTGAAAATTGCCAAATGAAAAAAGGGATCTTTTGATCCGGTTTCCAGGTTGTCGTACCATGCCCAAAAACTTAACTCAATGGTTCCCTGTGCAGTTTCCGGCAATTGAATCTCAGGAGTGATGGCCCAGGTGTATCCCGGTGCTTCTGCTTCAATGGCCAGGGAGGCTTCTCCGGTACGGACAAAGTTTCTTGGGTTATCAAGCCCGAATAAATGAGAATGCCTGAACCAGGGATTTTCATTGGTTTCTTGCAGGTTTTCTCCCGAAAGACCTCCGTCTTCTTCAAAATTTCTTTTCACCTGCCAGTTGTCAGGCAGTTCTCCATCCTGGTTAGCAGGCTCAAAGCCTTCCTCCCACAGAAAATTGTACCGATTAGGATCTTCATGTTCAACATGCTCATTAATCCAGGATTCAAAAGAGCTGATCTTGGTCCAAACGCCCGGATAACCGATGAGGGCACACCCCACTCCCCAGCTGGTTGCACCCGCCAGTTTGTCAACCCCATTTTCGTCGGAGAGTACAAGCGGTCCGCCGCTATCTCCATGACAGCCGCTTGTGGAGTCGGTGCCGGCAAGGATCATGGAAGGATCAATATCATCAGGGCTGAAGTTGGTCACCTCCGGGTTAACCACAGGTACTTCCACAGCCTGAAGGGTGTCTGGTGAGGGGCCATTTTCCCATAGTGAACCCCATCCACTGATTGTTCCCATGATTCCGGGCGCTTCCAGTCCCATGGCAACGTCTGCCTGATTCATCAGCCGGATGGGAAGGGTAGAAGGGTTATTAAAATCGAACCGGTTGGAAAGCCTGATAATGGCAATATCGTTAAGGGTTCCATCAGGAGAATAATCTTCATGAATAATTATTTCTCTAACATTGAAATAATGGTTTTCCTCCGGATCCCCTAAATCATTGGTTCCTGCAACGATTAACAGGGTTTCCTCATTGTAATGGTAGGCGCAGTGGGCTGCTGTTATTACATATTCCTCATGAATAATTGAGCCTCCACAATGATGGGAGGGGGTTTCACCGGGCATTCTCTGAACTGAAACCTGCCAGGGGTGATCTTCAATTTCTGCATTGTCGCCCCCAACAATACGATGCTCCCATTTATTCTCATTTTCCAAAAAATTCAATGGTTTATTATTGGAGTATGCCCATGGTTTTATGGCAGTTTCTTTAACTGCAGGAAGGATATAGGAAGCATTTTTTCCGTGAGCCGGAATAGATGTTTTTGCAATTCCTTTTTGATAGCTGCCAAAGATCAAAGCCATGGCAAGAAACAAGCGGAAACTTAGCCAGGGTGTTTTCATGATAAGTTTGTTTTAAATAAAAGCTAAAAAATTGCCGGAGGGGTCGGTATTCTGTCTTCCCGCTCCGGCAATTTTTTGATGGGAAAAATAGATTATTGGATGTAGATTTTTTTGGTGACAGGATGAAGGTCTGAGGAAACCTCGATCAGGTAAACCCCCGGATTAAGAGAAGACACCGGTATTTTTGGATGCTTGCACTCAGGTTGAAAAGACAGGACTTTTTTACCGGATAAACTGAATATCCGTACTTTTTTAATCTCTATTCCGGACTTGATAAAAAAGTAATCCTGTGCAGGATTTGGGTATATTGAAAGATCATCGGCAGCTACTGTGTTCACCGATGTATGATCCCCGTCCATGGTCAGGGTTACTTCGATGTTTGTTTCCAGGGTAAGTTCGCCCTCCTTGGTCAGGTAACCTTCTGCAGAGACTGTGTAATTATACGTGCCGGCTTCAATATCTTCAAACACATACTGGCCTGGTTCGTTACTTTGGCCGTCCAGCGAAATGATAGCGTCTTCGATAATTTCTTCCGCTTCATTGATAATATCAAATGTAATGGTGTAAGTTTCCTGTGTAAGGGATACCTGAAATACGGTATCACTTTCCACTTTAAGGTTATCTCCGGTATGGGGGTAATAACCTTGCGCATTGACCCAATAGGAATAAATGCCCGGATTGGTGTTTTCGAAAACATAGTCACCGGGGTCATTGGTCTCATCTCCCAAAGCTATGCTGGCGTCATCAATGGTTTCACCGCTTGTACACAAAACCTCAAAAGTTACAAGGTAGGTTTCATTGGTCATGATTACCTCCACTTCAATGTCCTGGTTTACTTCAAGGTCACTTCCCGAATGGCTAATGAATCCTCCAGCCTCAACATAATAGGAATAGGTGCCAAAGACTACTTCTTCGAAAATCAAATCTCCGGGGTCATTGGTTTCGTCGCCTAAAGTTATTATCGCGTCAGGTATTGATTCGCCTGCTTCATCCACAACATCAAAACTTACCGTAAAAGCCGGAATCCCCTGATGGGAAAAAAAGATATCGGCATGGTTGAGCCCAACTTCTTCATTAAATATTACAAAGAGGTTTTCGTAAAAATCGAATCCTATAAAAGCATTCAGCAGGTCAATGTTTTCAGTTTCGGCGAAAACATATTCCTGGGTCTCCTCACCTTCCTTTTCTATCAGAACCAGGGTGCCGTAGTCAAGGTAATCTTCACTATCAAGAAAAGCCACCACTACCTTGCCTTCCTGGCTTACTGAAATTGATAAAGGCTCTCCCGGAATATCTTCTGTAATTTTTTGGGCATCTGACCAGGTACCATCAATTTTTTCAAAATAAAAAATGTGATCGGGGTCCTGCCAGTCATCTTTGGCGGACACCACGGTATATAACACACCGTTATGCAGTGCCATCCTAGAAGTGCGGTTAGTCTCCCTGTCGGTTTCCAGCATTGTGCTTGTCCATTGGTCTCCCCCTGGAGAATTATTTGAGGTATGGTAAAGCTTATTATCGGCCCCTACAAAAAGCAGGTGTACGGATCCCTCAGGAGTTACAGACAAGCTGGGGCATTCCAGGTCAAAGTTTTCGGAGTCGGGTACCGTCTGGGTTTCCCATTCCCCATTAATTTTGGCCGCATATTTAATGGAAGTGTCCCAGTTGGAGTCCGTAGAGTTCCATGCCAGGTGCAGATTTCCATTGGTATCACTTTTCAGGACGGGGTTGGAATTGTCCTGCTCTGAGGCAGGAATCACCTGCTTTGTCCAACCTTCTTCCTCTTTTTTGGCGAGGAGAATTTCTATGTCACCATTATCCCTTTCTTTATGATATGCAATATAAACCTGTCCCGCAGGGGTAACGGTAATGGCAGGGCTGCCAATGCTCTTGTCATCCTGGCTTATCAGCTCCGGTTCGCTCCATTCTCCTTCGGGGCTTTTGTAAGCATAAAAAGCCTGACCCGGTCCGGGTCCGATAAATTCGCCAGGCAACTGCCTTAGGAATACCAGGTGATAAGTACTGTCAGGTCCTATGGCTAAAGGATTGGTTTTTAAAAGGTCTTCATGGCTGCCGGTGGAAACCGGGTCGGTGTTCCAGTCAGCCAGGCTTTGGTTAAGCAATAGGGTTGGAAGTAAACCGGCAATTAATAAAAAACGGTAAAAAAGATTCATTGTATTTTCCTTTTTTGGGTTAATAAAGTGATTGAGAAAAAAAGTTTGTTTTGGTTTCTTTTAATGGTAAAATGCCTTTTAAAGCCTGATGCATTTTTTGTGTTGAGCATCAGGCTTTAAAGGATTTTTTCTTATCGGGTGATCTGAATTTTTTTGGCATCACTGCCTTTATCAGTTATGATCTGGAGAGAATAAAATCCCGGTGCAATTTGTGATATATTCAATTCTGTCGTTTTGGATTCCGGGCGGAACGATTGAATGGTTCGGCCGGTCATGTCAATCAGGTTGATGTTGCTGATAAGATACGGACTTTCAACCCGGATCCATTCTCCGGCAGGATTAGGAAATACCCTGGCTTCAGACTCCATGAAAGTAACCACTCCCACATCATCTTTTTCCAGGGAAATGCTTAAAAGAACATCTTCGTCAGAAACGGTCAACTGTCCTTCTTTGGAGTGAAAACCCTCTTTCAGGATAATATATTGGTATTCTCCGTTTTCCATGTTTTCAAAGTAGTAATCTCCGGGTTCATTTTCTATTTCACCCAGGGTAACCATTGCATTCTCGACGGGCAGGTTATCTTCATCGGTAATTTCAAAAGTAACGGAAAAGGTTGGTGGGGTGCACTCTCCTGACCGTAACACATAAAGATCGGATGCTCCATGGGTGTAATACACCATGATTTGATTTCCTTCAGAATCGAAAGCCATAAAGTTGTTGCTAATCAGTTTCCCCTGGGTTTCTTCGAAGTAAAAGTCTTCAAAGCTGTTCTCGTCTGCTTCCTTTTTGCTAAGTACCAGGGTGCCAAACTGTCCCTGGGCTGCGGTTTCTGTATAAGACACCCATACATTTTCATCAAAGTCCGCAGTAAAAGATCTTGGTTCTCCGGAAGAAATGTGATTTACCGGTATGGGGCCATACCAACCTTCTTCTCCCCTGGAATAAAAATCTATATTTAAAGGCTCCTCATGGGGCAACCCCTGACCCATGTATGAAATAATCACCTTCGGACTTCCATCTACGATCTGGATAAATCCCCTTTCCGCTTTATCATCTTCGTATCCAAATTTGTTAATAATCCAGTTCCCGGAAGGCTCCTGGACATGAGCTGATGCAACCGCGAAAATTCTTTCCATTTCGTTACCAAAAGCAGGATAAAGGATATGTAATTTACCTTCCGGGCATACTTCGATTTCAGGAAAACTTCCCGGGCGGGGATGAGTTTCGGGAATTTCGGTTTTCTCCCAGCTTCCGCTTTCATTATTGGCATAGAAAACCTTGCGTTGGTTTTCATCATTCCATCCAAACCAAGCCGCATGAACTACATTATTGTGGTCCGATACAATGCTTATCCGGTCACTTGTAACTTCGGTTTCAACTTCCTGGTAAGTCCAACCTTCGCCGGTTTTTTCTAAAAGAAAAAAAGTATTGGAGGACATGTCAAGGTAACCGACAAACAGCTTCTCTTCTCCGGTAATAAGGATTTCAGGAGAAAATGGTGCATGATAATCCGGGCTGATGAGTTCGGGTTCAGTCCAGGTTTGCCCGCAGGCGAGTTTTGTATAATAAACTCCGTCATAATTTTTATTACCCGGGAGGTCCCTATTCCAGCTGCTGATTTCTTTATGGTAAACCAGGTGGTAGGTGTTGTGCTGGTCTATTACCATTGGCCTGTTAGAGGTTGTTGCTCTGAAGTTTTCTGAAACTTCCATTTCTTCAAGAATCCAATCAGCTTTTAGTCCGCTGACAGAGAAAAAAACCAGCAGTAAAGCGAGTGAAATTTTTTTGTTCATGGTTAGTGTCATAGTTTTAGCAGTTTGGAGAACCTTATTCAAACCCTGTATTGTTATGGATTCGAATAAGGTTCTTAATGATTTTGATGTTGTTTAATTGAAAAATTAAATCCAAAAATTATTTGACAATCAGTTTTTCAGAAATCCTGAATTCATTGGATTGCAATACGATGAAGTAAATTCCTGAGGGAAGGTTTCCAACAGGAAGGGTCAGTCGTTCTATTCCTTTTGAAGTTTTAAGGCTTTGTTCCGGAAGTATTTGTCTCCCATCAATATTAAAAATTTCCACCCTGACGTTACCATAGATTTCTCCTTTCAACAGGATGTTTACCTCTGATTTTGCAGGGTTGGGAAATACTGAAAACTTCGAATGAACAGCAGGAGATGTAATTGTTGTAGGTTCCTCATAATAATGTTCACCGCTTCGGTTGATAAAAATATCCAGGGTACGATCATTCATCTCCCCATCACCTTCTTCCAATAGTCTTAGCTTCGAATATTGGAAAAGAATTTCCTCATTCAGGTCGGTAACCAGGTTATATGGCCCGGTATACTCTTTTGAAAAAAACAGACGGTCGTGCGACTCCCCGTCAACAATCTTGCTGAGAAAGACTTCTCCCGTAGAATTTTGGCCAATCAAACCAAAATAAGAAGCAAAAATCTGCCCTTCCTGCTGAATAAGTTTTAAAGGATTACCCCAGGAAATTTGATTAACCTGTACCGGATCCGACCAGCTTCCCTCAGGATGTTCTTTGGAGAAATAATAAACGTAATTGGGCAACTCCCAGCAGTCGCTCCCCCCAGTTAAAACATGGATGACGTCTTTTTCCCTGTCATATAAGATGTTGCCGTATTCATCATAGTTTTTCTCCCCTTCCAGCTCTTCTATTTCCCAATGGCTGCCTCCTGCAACCATATTGGTTGCATAGTGCATCCGGTAATTATTTAACCCAGAGTCTCTTCTTTCTGAAAGGAACATTTCAGGCAAAGCCTTTTGGCCTGTGGCGGCCTGTTTGGCGATCCCATATTTGCGAAATTCCTTAAGGGCCTTTTTTTTATCTTCAGGTGCGTCAGGTCCGTAATATCCTCCCCTGTAGAGGATATGGGCCACGCCTTCTGCACAAACCTCTATCTCGGGGGAGGCCCCAAGGCCAAAGTCGCCTAGTTCACTGCTTTCCAGCAATTGGGTTTCCCAGTCACCGGAAATATTTGTGGAGTAAGCAATACGGAAATTTATTTTTTCAATGTCGTCTTCGTGAAACTGACCGTCTTCCAGTGATACCCAGGTTAGATGCAGATGGCCATTGGGGTCAACGGCCAAGTCGGGATACCAGTTAACCGTATTTTTTTCGGTATAAATGGTTGGAACCTCCTGATATTCCCATCCTTTTCCGGTTTTTTGAGCCAGAATAATCTTCTCGCTCCAATAGTCCACATCGATATACCTCATAAAAGCCACAGATACCTGGCCTTCAGGACATACAACAACGCTGGGATTTACATCGAACCTATCGGTTTCTCCGATAAGCTCAGGTTCGGCCCAGGGTTCACCGGGTTCCTTATATGCGTAAAAAACATCAAAGGGGTCGCTCCCGGGAAAGTATATCTCCTTACCGAGATCGCCATAATCAAAATAAACCCTGGTGAAAACCAAGTGATAAGTATTGTCAGGGCCAATGGCCAGCCCGTTATATACAACCCGGTCTTCAAGATCCGAATAAGATATCGTATCGGTCACCCATTCTTCTGCATGAAGGGGAAGCAGACCAACCAAAGTCAGCCAGAGCGTAAAAAAGGTGATAAGCATTTTTTTCATATATTTTTCATTTTGAGTTAAAAAGATTGGTTGAAAAAATTCCAACCGCAAAAGAATCAGGAAAAAAGCAAAATTTCATCCGTGCCAATGGTCAAATTTTCCTGAAAATTTAACCCGGGGCACCACTTAATTTTTTAGCTTTTTCCTTTAGGGTACACTTCCTTTCATGGTTTCTTTAAATAATATAAGGGGTGTGCCATTAATCTACCCCAGGATTTTCCGTTTTTGAACCCCATTTAATTAATTAAGTCCCGACCCTTAACGGTTTTTAATGAAGAACCCCGGCCATTACGGATTGACCTCATTTTGGTTTAAAGTTAAATTTGCCCGTATTGAAAATTTCATTTAACTACCAACAAAGCAAAAGATTATGAAAAAATTTGTTTGTTTATTGCTGGGATGGGCCCTCCTGGGGTTGTTTTCGCAAAATGTGCTATCCCAGCCTGAAGTTACTCCACTACTTAAGGATAAGCTGGAGGAAAAACAAGATATGATCCCCCTGAATATCCGGATGGATGCGCAGTATGAGCAGAAATTATTTAGAGATGGGACCAGGCATTTTGAATGTAAAAAAACCCGAAGGAGATGGGTTATGACTGAGTTGAAGGAATTTCGAGACAATCATCAGGCCGGTATTTTATCTTATCTTAAGGATATGAAAAAGCAGGGAAAGGTCAAAGACATCCGCTCTCTTTGGATGGTAAACTTTATCCATTGCAAAGCCGCTCCATCAGTAATTGAACAGCTAAAGCTAAGAAAAGACATAGCCCGCCTGGATTATGATGAAGTAAGGTATTTTCCCCCGGCAGGGTTAGATTTTGATATTGACCGAAGTCTGGAAGTGATGAAAGCAGGCCCTGAGAAAAAGGAAGTGGCATGGCATGTTTCAAGGATAAATGCCACTGAAGTATGGGATGATGGATATTTTGGACAGAATGTTGTTGTGGCGGTTATTGACAGCGGTGTGGATTACCTTGCCGAAGATCTTTCTGGAAATATGTGGGAGCATCCCGACTTTCCCAACCACGGTTACAACTTTGTGGATGATAATGACGATCCCATGGATTACGATCCATTATCAGAATTTGGCCACGGCACCGCGGTGGCAGGGATAGTAGCCGGACAGGGTCACAATGGGCTGATTACCGGCGTTGCCCCTGAAGCCCGGATTATGGCAGTTAAGGTGCTTTCACCCCAAGGGGGAACAGAAGCCACCGTAATGCAGGGGATTGAATTTGCTGTAGCCCAGGGTGCCGATATCATGAATATTTCACTTGGTGCTCCCCAGCACACCAACCCCGACAGGGTGGCCATGCGAACCATTATGGATAATGCCAAAAGTGCCGGAGTTATTGCCAGCGTTTCCTCAGGCAATCATGGATCGTCCATTGTAATAGAGCCTCCCTACGAGGTCGGCACCCCCGGTGATATTCCTCCTCCCTGGCTGCACCCCGATCAAACCCTTATCGGGGGTACCTCTGCAGTGGTCTCGGTGGGGGCAACTGCCGAAAATGACAGCATTGCCTGTTTTTCCAGTCGGGGGCCGGTTATCTGGCAGGAAGAAGAACCCTACAATGATTACCCCTACGACCCCGAAATGGGTTTGATACGCCCCGATATTGTAGCCCCTGGAGATGAAATGTATTCCATCATTACCAACTGGGCGCATGGAGATTACATCCAGGTGAGCGGTACCTCTTTTTCTGCGCCTGCAGTTGCCGGTACTATGGCCCTTTTGCTTTCCAAAAACCCCATGTTAACTCCTGAAGAAATGGCCATGTTGCTGGAGAAAAATGCAGAAGAAATAGGCGGGTCAAAAAACAACGAATATGGTAGCGGGCTTTTGAATGCTCTTGCAGCAACAGAGGCCACCACATATCCGGGCATCAGCCTTGTTAGTTTTGAAATAGATGACTCAGAGGGAAATAACGACGGCCAGATCAATCCCGGGGAAAGGATAAAATTGGACCTTACACTTGAGAATACCACTTCAGAATATTTTGAAAATGCTGAGATTATCCTGAAAACTACCTCTTCATTTATTTCCCTCATAGATTCTGTAGCCGGGGTCGGAGATTTTTCTCCCGGACAAAACAAGCATATGGAAGGAGTCTTTACATTTGAGGTTGCAGAAAATATTCATGGGGGGTATACCATTGAATTGCTGTTGTTAAAACCTACTGTGGAAGACCTGGAAGAATCTCATTGGGAAACGGCCATTAATAAGAATGCAGTGGCTCCACATTTAATTTTTACCGACATTGAAGTAGATGACAGTGAAAATGAGCATCCCGATGGGCGGTTAAGTCCGGGAAAAGAATCCTTTCTGAGGGTAAAACTTGAAAATACCGGGGAGATGGTTGCTGAAAAATCAATTGTTATAATTCAACCGGATGAGCCCTATGTAAAAGTGACCGGAAAAGATGAAGTTTCGGCCGGAACTGTTGAAGCCGGACAATCAAAAGATCTGTTATTTCCGGTAAAAGTACATGAAGATGTGGCAAAAGGAGCGGAGGCTTCCTTTTCTTTGAGCATAAACTCAGGAGCTTATGCGATTGAAAAATTTTTCCGTTCCAAAATTGGAATGATGGAAAACTGGGACAATGGGAGTTTTGAAAACTTTAACTGGGAAACCCAGGGAGATGCACCCTGGATTTTGGACGAAAGCAAGGTTTACGATGGAAAGTATTCGGCAAGAAGCGGAGAAATTGACCACGACCAGGAAAGTGAGCTTTACCTTGAGGTCGATGTTATGAGGGAGGACTCCATTTCTTTTTACCGCAAGGTTTCTTCAGAGCCTTATGACTACCTTGATTTTTACATTAATGATAATCGCAAAAAGAGGTGGTCGGGAGAAAAGAGCTGGGAAAAATTTGTTTTTCCGGTTGAGAAAGGGAATCAGGTTTTTCGTTGGGTTTACAAGAAAGACTTCATGGTTTCGGAAGGAGAGGATTGCGGATGGATAGACCGTATAGAACTGCCCTCTCCGGCAACTACATGGGCTTTTGCCGGTTTTGATAAGAAAACAGATGGATCCTCCCCGGTTTCTTTGAACGGATTTGCATCCCGCTTTGATGAGGTGCTTTGGTCTACTGAGGGTTCCGGGAGTTTTGACAATCCCCTTAGCCTTCAAACCATTTATTCCCCTTCCGAACAGGACCTAATTAATGGAATGCTGCGGTTGACAATAACGGCTTTTCATGGGCAGGAAGAGGTCAGTCATTCCATGAAGTTATTATTTGAGGAAGGGCTTTCAACTGAGGAGCAGATTTCGGGTAAAAAGGAGGTGATTGTTTATCCAAATCCGGCCAATGAAAAAGTAATAATTTCAACCTTTCTGCCACAGGAATCTGGTATTTCAATAAGGCTTTTTAATGCTTCCGGCCAGAAGGTTAATACCGTTTTTGAAGGAAAAGCTGATGGAAGATTCAGGAAGGAGGTCGGGCTGAAAGGTTTAACCCCCGGCTTATACCTTGTAAAAGTAAAATCAGGACATATGACTCACACCCGGAAATTAATTGTAAAATAGGTTTTTCGAAAAGTCGGTAAGAACTTTTCTTCAGGATAAAAAAAGGGCTGAAGCCAGGTTAAAACCTCGTTCAGCCCTTTTTTTTTACTTTTTGATTTTAATTCCGGGTAACTTTCAATTTCCTGGAGATTTGGTTTTGATCCGTTTCTATTCTTAGGATGTAGATTCCTGTTGGCAAAGTTGCTGTGTTTATTCTTAATTGCGCCGAACCGGGCTCATAGTAACGTACCACTTCCCCAAGGAGGTTAAATACTTCCACAACTTCAAGGTCATCGGCTGCATTAACTTCCACCCAATCATTTGCGGGGTTTGGGAAAATGGTTATAGCTGATGCCAGGGTTTTGTCAATTCCCGTACTTGCTTCCTCAAGAATTATTTCAATTGCAAGGTTTTCATCCTGTACCTCAGCCACTCCTTCTTTCGGATAATAACCTTCCTTTTCCACCAAATAAGGGTAATTGCCAGGTTCGACATCGGCGAAAAGGTATTGTCCCGGATCGGCAGTGTATCCGTCAAAAGTAATTACAGCTTCATGAACAGGCTCCTGGTGGTTGTTTTTTATCTCAAACAAAACCTCAAAAACCTCCCCATCGTAGCACTCTCCGGAGCGGCTGAAAAACAAGGAGTTAAAGTGGGCTTCGTATTCTTGGTCATAATTTCTTGTAATATTGGGCAGCAACAAGTTATCCTGGTCATCAATTTTAAAGGTATTATACTCCGGCATTCCAAACTCGGGAAGTTCGGCATCCATTAAAACCCTTTCAGAAAAATCCTCTCCGGTTTTTCTTGCCAGCACCAGTTTCCCTGAGGGTAACTGCAAAATCTGTGTAATATAGGTAATGAATACCTGGCCCTGTGTATTAAGGTCGATACCGGTTGGATAGCCGTAATCTATTTGATTAATTCGAACCGGATCGGCCCATTCATTATTTTCTTTCCGGAAATAATAAGTGTGATTGAGATCTTCCTGGGAGTCACTTCCTCCCGCCACCACATGAACGACATCGTTGAAAACCCGGATAAATCCTGAAGCATCATATGCATGAGGGGTTTCCAGAATTTCCACTTCCCAGTATTCTCCTCCCGGCTGAAGGTTGGTTGCATAATGCGTGCGGTAGGGGTAGCTGGAGTCCTCCCAGTTTATTTCTTTAAATACCAGGTGGGCGGTACCTTCCGGGCTGACCTGAAGGTGTGGGGATGCCCCAATATAACATTCATGGATCATTTGGGTTTCCCATTCTCCGGATAAATTTGTGGAATAGGCAATTTGATAGGGAGTATAATCGAACTCCCCGGGTTCCTGAGCAATCCATACCATATGCAGGTTTCCCTGGGCATCTGAGGTGATCTGAGGATAAAGGTTTTGCTCATCGGTAGGGGTGGGCACTTGAGTGGTTTCCCATCCGTTTTCGGTGCGCTCAGCTACCACAATTTTTTGGCCCTCCCCCGAATGTTGCGGGTCATTACGCTGATTGTAGGCTGCAAAAACCCTGTTTTTTCGGGTTACAGTGATGGTGGGATTTTGGGTAAATTCCGTTTCCGGATGAACCAGTTCAGGCTCTGTCCATTGGCCTTCACAGGTTTTTTTTACATAATAAGTAGTTATACCACCGCTATCGTTGACATCCCTGTGGCGGTAAATAAAATGATAACTGTTGTCGGGTCCGGTATCAACAGCTTGTGAGAAAGAAAATCGTTCTTCCACTTCCGGATCGTAGGAAAGGGTGTCTACTATCCATTCCTCGGCTTTTAGTGGATTCTGCAGGAGAAAAAGGAAAATCAGGTTGAATCCTAATAAAATCGGTAATTTTTTCATCATTATTCTACTGTTTTTGGATTATTAAAACTCCCAAAAATATGATGCTCCTTTTATTTATTCATCCGTGCCAAAAGGGGTTTTACAATGAAAAAAATCTGAGTGCCGGCACTTAATAAAAAAGCAAAATCCCAAAAGTCTTTGGCATTTTTTGTTTGCGGAAAAAATATTTCGGGAATATGCCCTCAGGACAAGAATTTTTCTTTGGAAATATAGCCTTTAACCCACTCTACCGTTTTTCCCGGATTTGTTTAGTATAAGCAGAAACATAAATCACCCGGCTTTTTATATGAGTGGTCTGAATAAACCTTTTGTTTTAGGGGGTTTAATGGTTAATAACCCGTAAAAAAAAGTCTGGGATTTTTTGGAATAGTTAGCAATTAAACAATTAACTTCGCAGCATTAAAAAATTATTTGCTTTCTTTTAGGAAGAAATACCCTTTCAAAAACCTACGCTATAAAATTCATTAAATATGACGGCAACAAAATCCAAACCTGTTCAACTGGAAGATGTGGTGGTTAAGTTTGTCGGTGATTCCGGGGATGGGATGCAACTCACGGGGACCTTGTTCTCTGATGCAGCCGCCCTTGCCGGGAATGACCTTGCCACTTTTCCCGACTTCCCCGCTGAGATCCGGGCACCGCATAACACGGTAGCCGGGGTGAGCGGTTTTCAGGTTCACTTAGGTCAAAGAAAAATTTATACTTCAGGCGACATGTGCGACGTATTGGTGGCCATGAACCCTGCATCGCTCAAAGCCAACCTTAAATGGGTGAACCAGGGGGGAACCATCCTGGTGGATTCTTCTACTTTTGAGAAAAAAGCATTTGAAAAAGCCGGGTATCTGAGCAACCCCCTTGAAGACGGCACCCTCACCGGTTACAATGTGATTGAGGTACCCATTGCCGAATTAACCCGCGAAAAACTGGCAAAGCTGGAGGTTGACAAACGCCTTGCCGAACGCACCAAAAACATGTTTGTGCTTGGATTGATGTTTTACATTTTCCAACGCGACCCTCAGAAAACCCTTGATTTTATAGAAGAAAAATTTAAGGCCAAAACCGCAGTAGTGGAAGCCAACCAGGAAGCCATAAAAGCCGGATTCCAATACGGAGAATCTCAGAATGGGCAGATGCCTGTTTTTAAGTTGGGACCTGCTCCTATGGAAAAAGGACTTTACCGGAACATAACCGGCAACGTGGCCACCGCCTGGGGTTTGCTTGCTGCGTCCGAAAGAAGCGGCAGGCCGTTGTTTCTTGGTTCTTATCCCATTACTCCGGCCACCGAAATTCTCATGGAGCTTTCAAGGCACAAATCCCTTGGGGCAAAAGTGTTTCAGGCCGAGGATGAAATAGCCGGAATCTGCTCGGCAATAGGTGCCAGCTTTGCCGGCTCAATGGCGGTGACCACCACCTCAGGTCCCGGGCTTTCCCTTAAAAGCGAAGCCATGGGTCTGGCCGTGATCACCGAACTTCCCCTGGTAATCGTAAACGTACAGCGGGCAGGCCCTTCAACAGGGATGCCGACCAAAAGCGAGCAGTCCGACCTGATGCAGGCCCTCTATGGCCGCAACGGGGAGTGCCCCATGATCGTGATGGCGGCCTCCAGCCCTGCCAACTGCTTCTTTTATGCCTATGAAGCCGCCAAGCTTTCCATGGAGCATATGACCCCGGTAATCCTGCTTACTGATGGATATCTTGGCTTCGGCTCAGAACTTTTCAAGGTTCCCGATGTAAATGAACTGCCATCCATCAAGCCTCCATTGGCCGATCCCAACGATAAAAATTTCAAACCCTATCGCCGGGACGAAAAAACCCTTGTGCGCCAATGGGCAATACCCGGAACCGAAGGCCTGCGGCATCGCATTGGCGGACTGGAAAAAACCAATATTGACGGGAATGTGTCTACCGACCCCCTCAACCACCAGCTTATGGTCAACATTCGTGAAGAAAAGGTAAACCGTGTGGCCGACTATATTCCTTTACAGGAATTACATGGTGAGCCTGAGGGAGATTTGCTGGTTGTCGGATGGGGTGGTACCGAGGGTGCCTTGCTCTCAACCGTACAAAGAATGCAGGAAGAAGGAAAAAAGATCAGCCTTGCTCATTTTAATTACATCAAACCTTTGCCCAAAAATACCCGTGAAATTTTTTCCAGGTTTAAAAAGATCATTGTGTGTGAATTGAATATGGGGCAATTTGTGAACTATCTGCGCATCAGCCTGCC
>SL_3KL_010_SEDDRAFT_10001560_pt1 | contig 20901 bp, 24 predicted proteins | sample SodLakKL_010_SED_2_FD_10381 | JGI IMG/M metagenome (IMG submission 10381) | reverse complement strand
CGAGAACGATTTGAAGCTGCTGGAGGGTTATGAAAAACCGGGCTATGGAGTACTCACCGACCATGAAAAAAAAGCCATACTTGCACTGGCCGGATCGGAAGGAATATTGCTTGACCCTGTTTATACCGGGCGGGCATTTTACGCATTGATGCACCAGACCCAAAACCAACTGATACATCCGGATACCAATATCCTTTTTTGGCATACCGGCGGACTTCCTGCCACATTTCAATATGCTGCCGCATTGATTTAACCGTTATTATTCAACGCAGGTTAAAGTGAATGGTTTTGCAATTATGGATTCCCGGCATTACTTTTACAATGTCAAAATATTTAAGTCATGCAGCAAAAAACAAGCGCATTTTTTCTCCTGATTTTGTTATTGGGATTATTTCCCCCGGCAGCGGCATATGGAGAGAACCATGAAAACCTTCAAGAATTTGTACAGCAAAAGCTTGCCGGCCTGCCTGCTTTCATGGAGCGCGGAATGGCCGATTATGGTATTCCCGGTATGGCTGTCGCTGTTGTAATGGAAGGAGAACTGGTATATGCTAAAGGATTTGGCGAGCGAAAACTGGGTTCCGGTGAAGCGGTTGATGAACGTACGGTTTTCGGGATGGCATCCCTTACCAAAGCCATGACAACCGCCGCCATAGCGATGCTGGTTGACGAAGGCAAAATGGCTTGGGACGACAGGGTTCGTGACCATTTGCCATGGTTTACACTATCGGATCCCTGGGTTAGCGAGCATATTACCGTGCGCGATCTGTTATCACACCGGGTGGGCATTGGCCGGCTGACAGGAAACAGGTTACGTTTTATGCCCGGCCGGGACCCGGAAACCATCATGGACTTTGTCAGGCATATGCCATTTGAACAAACCTTCCGTGCAGGTTATGTGTACAGCAACATCATGTATATGGTTGCCGGACAGATCATTGAAAGCCGTTTCAGGGTCGAGCTGGGATGACTTCATGAGCGAACGATTGTTTTTGCCACTGCAGATGACCACGGCAAGCACATCCATAAATCAGCTGGATAACCTGGACAATGCCGCATGGCCTCACCAGGAAATATTCGGTGAGGTTGTGGTGATACCCCGCCGCAATTTTGACAATGTGGGTCCCGCCGCTTCGGTAAATGCATCGGTGACCGATATGGCCCGCTGGATGCTTTTGCATCTGGGCGAACCGGGAACCTACAATGGACAACAACTGATCAGCAAGGAAAATATTCGTGAAACCCACCAGCCCCACCAGGTATTCCCCATTGATGACCCCCTGCGTGATCCGCTGACAGGATACGGCCTTGGATGGGGGCTCAGGGAATACAAGGGTTACAGGGTATCGCAACACAGCGGAGCCACCGACGGCATGACATCTTTTTTGTTACTCATGCCCGAAAAAGACCTGGGAATCATTGTGGCCAGCAACCTGTACTGTAGTTTCAGACCGGCGGTGATCTATACCATCCTGGATGCCATTCTTGAGACTGAGGAGGAAAAAGACTGGCATGCATACTATTTTGACCAATTCACCACACTGAAAACTGAAACCCTGGAAAGTCGGCAGGCCATTGAAGATCAAAGACAATCAGGCACCTCACCTTCCCTGCCGCTGGAAGCATATGCAGGTCACTTTCACCACCAGGTTTATGACAATGCTGAAATCAGACTCCATGAGGATGGGCACCTGGTGATGCAACTATGGAATGATGAAGAGATGATTGCAGACCTTGAACACTGGCATTTTGACACCTTCCGTGCCCACTGGCGAAACCGGTCCATGCGCGAAAAATTTGTCACCTTCGACCTGGACAGTCTGGGTACGGTAAAACAATTGAATGTGCAATTTACACTGAGACAAATACTTATCTCCGCGGGCATCTATCCCTCCGATTATTATCGCATTGTACCTTACCGGAAGGTTGAAGGCAAAGAATGATCCTGCTTTCGCTTTTCTTTTTTCAGATATTTTTTACTTCCGGCATGCTGATGAAATATCCAATTTTCAGTGCTTTGATTTAAAATTTTTGATTACCTTTGCACCTCGTTTTATAGCCTGCATTATTCACAAAAAGCAAACAAATTGTTGTATTAACCTGAATAAATGAATAATAAGATCAAAAAATTGCAAAAACTCAATTTGTTTCCTTTTTTCAAGTGCTTTTACTTCAGGCCATCTGCTTCGTTGCGAAAGCCTTGAAATAGAATACTATGTCAGCGGCTTTCGACGCCTTGCATCTGACCTAAATTAAAAGCATGAATAATGCATGTTAAAACGGATAATTGAAAATCATTACAAACACATTAAACAAATCAAAATGGTAAGACAGTACGAAACCGTTTTCATTATGACTCCCGTTTTGTCTGATGAACAGATGAAGGAAACGGTAAGTAAGTTTCAGGACTACCTGAAAAACAAGGGGGCAGAGATTGTGTATGAGGACCATTGGGGCTTGCGCAAAATGGCCTATCCGATCCAAAAAAAATCCACCGGTTTTTATCACCTGATAGAGTTCAAAGCCGACACCCAGCTGGTGAAAGACCTTGAGCTGGAGATGAAGCGTGACGAGAAAGTGATACGTTTTCTCACTGTAGCGTTGGACAAGCACGCCGTTGCCTACAACGAGAAAAAACGGCGTGAAAAGGAAGCCGTTAAGGAAACAGAAGGAGAAAAAGAAAACTAAAAGGTAGTACCTAAAAAACATTGAAACATGGCTGTACAACAGAATTCAGAAATAAGATACCTGGCACCCATTGCTGTGGATATCAAAAAGAAAAAATACTGCCGCTTCAAGAAGGCGGGCATCAAATATATTGACTACAAGGATGCCAATTTCCTGCTGAAGTTTGTAAACGAGCAGGGCAAGATCCTTCCCAGAAGGATCACCGGAACATCGGTAAAGTATCAGCGCAAAGTGGCCAAAGCCATTAAAAGGGCTCGTCATCTGGCCATTATGCCTTATGTAGCGGATCTTTTAAAATAGGGAGGTACAATAATGGAAATCATTTTAAAACAAGACGTTCCCAACCTGGGGTTCAAAGACGATCTGGTTACCGTGAAAGACGGTTACGCCACCAACTATCTTATTCCAAAAGGCTTAGCCATCATTGCCATCCCTTCTGAAAAGAAGAAGCTGGCCGAAACCATCCGGCAGCGTGAGTTCAAGGAAGAAAAGGTCCGGAAGGAAGCGGAAAAAATGGCCGAAAAACTGCAGGATATCGAAGTTCGGATTGCCGCCAAAGTGGGTACATCCGGAAAAATCTTCGGTTCTGTAAATGCATTGCAAATTGCGGAAGCCATTAAAGAACAATTCGGCCTTGAAATTGACCGTAAGAAAATCATGCTCGACGGTGATGCCATCAAGGAAGTGGGCATATATTCTGCAAAAATCAATTTGCACAAGGAAGTACGCCCGGAACTGAAATTCGAGGTTTTTGGTGAATAGTTATTCATAGGCTCTATAAAAAAACCTGTCGCTTATATGACAGGTTTTTTTGTTTCAGGCCTGCAGGTAAATGATGAAACGGACTTCAATACCAATATTGTTCTTAACTTCGGTGCTTTAATAAACATATGATCACAACCACCCAGCTAAAGCACATCAGGTCGCTGCAAATGAAAAAGTTCCGCGACCGGCACCATCAGTTTGTTGCTGAAGGAGAAAAGATCGTACAGGAGCTGATCGCTTCGGATTTTGCAGATGTTGTATCGGTTTACGCCACAGTTGACTGGATAGAGGAGATGGAAGAACACATTCCTGAAAATGTGGACAAAGTAACGGTCAGTCCAAAGCAGCTTGAGCGGATCAGCAGCCTTAAAAGCCCAAACCGGGTGCTGGCAGTGGTTAATAAGCCTCAGCACACCCCACCTGCGGCCTTTGCAAAAGATGATCTGATTCTTATTCTAGAAAATTTGCAGGATCCCGGCAACCTGGGAACCATCATACGCACCGCCGATTGGTTTGGTGTGCGGCATATATTTTGCTCGCCCGATACTGCCGACTTGTATAACCCAAAGGTTATCCAGGCAAGCATGGGATCATTTTTGCGAACCCGTTTGTATTACACCGATATCCTGACTTTTATCAAGAATAACAGCAGTCAAATTCCTGTATATGCAGCTTCAACCGGTGGAGAGAGCCTCCACAATATGTCTTTTACCTTGCCGGCGGCTATCGTGATCGGTAATGAGTCCAAAGGATTGTCAGAAAAAATATTGAAAGCGGCCCCAAAAAAAATATCGATTCCTTCCGGAAAAGAGAGTCAGCAATTTGAAGCGGCTGAATCGCTGAACGCCGCCATGGCCGCAGGCATCCTGATGGCTTGCATACGCAGCAAAACGACCGCAACCTGAACATTCAGCCCGGTTGTTTGTTATTCATTCAGTATTTGATTGTTGGTTTTTTTTTAAGATGCAGAGACGTATTTCTTTGCAATAAATCATCATCATCAAAAAAACAAAGAAAAAGCACATTAAGCTATGGAAGCCATTATTTTAGCCGTTATACTGCTGGCACTTGCCATAGGAGGCATTGCCATTAAAATGTTCATTAAGCCCGGTGAAACCTTTACAAAGTCTTGTACAAGCACTTACGATCCGGATTCAGGAAAGCAAAAACCGTGCTCCTGTGCCTCCGGTATCCCGGAAGACTGTGAAAGCAATAAGGATTTGAAGGAAAATACACAGGGCATTGCCGGGATGTAAATGGTAGAATTCCACAGCTGCTTTTTCGGTCAATAGTTTAGCGTCTTCCAGAGTTTCCTTTGCCCTCTCAATTCGATAGTTAATTAAATCTTTTGTTGTTCCTGTCATTTCAGCCTAATTCCTTCTTTGTGAATATTCTCAAACAGGGGTGTAATTCTATACTTCTGAACTCCTGATCTGTTGCAGTTCTTGGTGTCGCATTTTTTGTATCCTTTGTGCCACTTCGACAAACTCAGTGCAGCGCTTTGTGGCTGTTTTTTTTACCACAAGAGTTTTAGCTAATTGATATTCAGTGGCAGGATCAGGAGGTCTGATACTTTTTCTTAATAATTATTGTTTTTCGCTTGGTCATACAANAAAAAAAATCAGTTAATTTGGCTAATGAAAGGGTGCGTTTTTTCGCTTGGGCCCAACGGTCAAATGTATGAAACGTTGGGGGATGCGGGCTTCTTGTCTGTCTGCCGTTGCAAAAGCCGATGCGGGGCAGAATATTTCACACAAACAACTAAATTCCAATGCATTACACATGATGTTGGTATTTCGTTGTTTATTCTTTGTCTTTATAAAATCTATCTCTCAATCTATAAGTTAAATTGTTTATCGTTGCCAAATCAGGTTCGTTTGGTAATTCTGAATTTTCAAATGCTAATTCCATTTCCTCCTGTTTAATGTCAGCCATTTTTAACAATTCCTCGTATTCGAATTTACCTGATTTTATTTCAAATAAAAAATCCCGATTTGGTCTTTTTACATTGACTTTTTTCTCTTTCCCGATTTCGATAGCCATTTCTAAAAGTCTGAATACATGCATCATATTTTTAGCATCATAATTCTTTCCGTGACTTTTAGTGTTTACATATCTTTCATCGTTTCGTTTACCAACCCAATCCCAATATTCACGATGTTCCTTGCAATATGTCGAGTAGCCGTCCCGATTAAAATACAGCAGAGATTCTTGCTTAGTTCCTTTTGGTATTGAACTTAAACAAACATCATTTGAGTCTTTACTTTTCATTATTCCACTGAATCCAAGACCTTCAGAATAGTATAATCCGTAAACATCTTTCATGTATGGGATATTCACTAATCCGCAATTTTCTTGATTCCAGCCCTTAATTTCCAAATATTTTTCAAGTGGAATCGCTCCTTGTTCGTAATTAACAAAACAAAATGCCAATACACTTTTCCGCTCTTTTGCAACAGGATTTACAATCTTCTTTTTTAGCCCTTTCGCTTTTTTAATCTGTGATAATGCAAATTTTCCGAAAGTTTTACTGCAAAGTTTGGATAAAATCAATTCAGGTTTAATTTCAGACAGATAGGGATGCTTATAGATTATGGCATTCTCTGGTGTGTTGAGTAATTCCAAAATGTTTGGATTGTTTAGCGAAAGCAACTCCATGAACCTTCCAAGCTCATAAAATGTAACATTGTTTGTTTCATTATTCACCTGAGGAGTATAGTCCAATCCATAATATTCCGCTTTCGGCAGAATAAAAACTCCTTTAATGTCAGTGTCAGAAGTCGGTGTATCTAATCCGTATGCTTTACTTCCACTAATACATTCAAGTATTATCATTCCTCTGTTTCGTAAATCCTCAATTGTCATGAATCAATCTAATGTTTTGAGAAAAAAATCATTCAAATCAGTCATTTTCCATTTTGAAGCTGGCAAACTTTGTGATTCGTTTTCCGCTCTTTCAATACAGGCTTTCATGAATTCAATCAACTCATTCTCACCTTTATATAAGTAAGTTTCGCTAATAGATGACTTTATTTCAATTAGTTCTCCAATCCTTGTTTTTAAAATTGCAGGTAAATCGAGTCCATTTAACATTTTTCCAAGTTCAATTGGTGGAATTTCCTCCTTTTCTAAAATCCATAAACAAGCCACAGACGAACGAAGTGCATAAAAGAATTTTTTCAGTTTATATTCATCTGAATTTGCGACTTCTTCAAATGCCTTTTTTGCCATACTCAAATAATGGTGGATTGTGGCAATTCTTGAATAAGTCTTTTGGGCAACTGAATTAATTCCAGTCAGGAACTCTTTATCAACTTTATAAATTATCGGTGATTGAATTCTTTCGAGCAAAGGGGGATTCGATTTTGCAAGTAATCGAAGGCTTTTTCTCAAGTCCCAACCGCATATATCAATCTCATTGTTTTCAAGAAAACATTCGATTGTGTCTTTTTCTTCGGTCAGACCTAAATACCAATCTTTCTCATGTTTGTAAATAATTCGAACATCAAAATCACTGTCTGGTGAAGGGAAGCCCCATGCTCTCGAACCTGTCTCACAAGCAAGAAGAATTTCAATTCCTTTTTCTTCCTCTAAATCAGACAAATATTTCTTAATTTTTTCTACCATCAATCGTGGTTAATTATGTGCAGGATGTCTTTTTACAATGAATGCCAACTCGTAAACATATTCATAACCGGATCCAATATAAAGCGCTTCTATCCTTAATTCCTCTATTGCGCTTTTATCAGTTCCCGGATGTTTTCGTTATCCAATACAGAGAAGAATTCCCTGACGGCGGGCTGATCCACGTGCAGGGCGTCGATCAAAGGACCTTCGAATGCCACTACACCCTTATCAAGAAACACGATCCGGTTGGCCACGCGCAGGATACTGGAAACTTCGTGGGTAACCATGATAATGGTCATTCCCAATTTATCTTTCAGGTTAAGGATTAGGTTATCAAGCGATTCCAGCGAAACAGGGTCCAATCCTGCACCCGGTTCATCGCAGAACAGCAAAGGTGGGTCCATGACAATGGCCCGGGCAAGGGCAGCACGCTTAAGCATTCCACCGCTTAGCTGCGAGGGGTAAAGGTGAAATGCATGAGAGAGATTCACCAATCCCAACTTCATATAGACAATATCATCAATCAGGGATTTGGGAAGATTTGAATGTTGTGCCAAAGGGAGGGCGACATTTTCAGCAACGGTCAATGAGTTTATGAGTGCTCCGCTTTGGTAGAAAACACCCATTTGCAGGTACAGATCAACCTGTTCCACTTCCCTCAGACGCGAAACATCTTTGCCGAGCACCGAAACATATCCTCTTTTTACCGGATAGAGCGACAGAAGATGTTTCAGAAGGGTGGTTTTACCAGAGCCACTGCCTCCCAGAATAACACACACTTCACCTTTAAATGCAGAAAAAGAAACATCTGAAAGAACAATTGTGTCATCAAAAGCTGCAAAAAGATTCCGAACTTCAACTACCTTTTCTTTTTCCATCATCATGAGTTTAATAAAAAATAACACCCAATATGCTGTCGGCCAAAACAACCAGTGTAATGGCCAATACAACGGCGGCGGTGGTCATGCGACCAACTCCTTCAGCCCCTCTTTCCACACGAAAACCGTAAAAGCTTCCGGTTAACACGATCAAACCTGCATACACCTGGCTTTTGACCAAAGCAGTCCATAAGTCCTTAGCCATCATAATTTCCTGCATCCTGTTGATGAAAATGTTGGGTGTTATATCAAGGTATACATTTGCAGCCAATGCACCACCGGTAATACCTGCTATATTGGCAAAAACGATCAAAAAGGGCATGGTCAGCATGCAGGCATACAGTTTTGGTACAACCACAAAACGGTTTGGGTTTAATCCCATGGTTTTCAGTGCATCCAATTCGGCCGTGACTTTCATGGTTGCAATTTCGGCGGCAATTGCCGAACCGCTCCGGCCTGCTACCAAAATTGCTGTTATCAGGGGGCCCATTTGGCTCATGATAGAGAAAACAACCAGGTCAACCACAAAAATATTTGCCCCAAATGTTCTCAATTGGCTGGCTGAATGCAGGGAGATAACATATCCGATGACAAAACTGAGAAATACGATGATAATCACCGCATTTACGCCAATCTGGATGGCCTGGTTTACCACTTCTCCCTTGCGGCGGGTCTGGGAACGAAAAATATCGGTAACGCCCCAATAAAATACATTGGCAGCCAATAGTATAAAGCCAAAAACATAGGAACTAAAAAAATGATGTACTTTGTTTCCGGTATTTTCAAACCAGCCCGGTTTCTGTGGTACCACGATCGTACTTTCCGCATCCGGGAAGAAAAGCCGGATTTTGTCCTGAACCGTTTCTGACGCTTCCCTGATTTCAGCCCTGACCTTCTTTGCTTTCAACTGTTTCTGAATATAAAACAGGGCCATAACACCGGCACTGTCGATGTTTGTCAAATTGGACAAATCGATATTGAGATGCTTGTACTTTGACGTTTTAAAGATTCGGAAAAACTCCCCTGTAAATCTTGCGGCTTCCCTGATGGTGAGACTGCCTTCCAAACGGAGCACATTACCATCCAGCACGGCAATCTGTTTATCGCCAAAAACAATATTCCGATCGGAGCTATTTTTCGTTTTTTTTCTCATTACCGGTAAGATAAATCTATTGGCCGCGTATTTTATCTGTTTTCACCCAGCATGTTAATAAATCCAATACTGAAAGTCTGCAATTCTTCGGAAAACATAGCGCTGACAGCCGCAGTAAAATCGTTTATGCTGTTTAGTTCCAATGATTGAAACCTGTCGGCCGAATGTTGGTAAATGATTTCATAGCCATTTTCATAATATGACAGACTGAATGCTACATGNAGCCGGGCGCGGAAATGCCCTTCCATGTTGTCAATTTCAAGATGGTGTATTTCAGTTTCCAGCAGATANGAAGCCGGTAAGTGTGTTCGTCCGAGTTTCACATGTTCGAACAGCCCGTATTTTTCAAAAAACGCGAAGCTCATTTGAGTAAAAGCCTCTTGTGGCCGGACGGCCCATGTGTTAAAGTTAAAATACCTGATTTGGTTGGTATTTTCCCGGATGGCGATTTGGTGGCCTGCATAGGCCGGTGAAACACCCACTTTTTCGATCCGGAGTATTGCAGGAACAGCGGAAATATCAGCCGGCCAATCTGTTAACAAAACAGGTGGCAACTCCAGCAGATAATATTGCTGCACCACAGGTTTACCGCTTCTGCAACCCATCAGGGAGAAAAGGGCCGCCAAAGAAATCAGGATGTATGTTTTGAGGCAGGTTTTTTTCATCATGGTGTTTATTGTGTTTGTATGACAAATACCGGTTTTTCTTTATTTATTTTCATGGGATATTTCGTAGGCCCTTTCAGTCTTGCAATATTTTATCTGCTGCATCTTCCATACGGGGACGCCGAATGAGAACAGAGGGGTTTGCACTGGCCTTGCGGGATATTTCATGAATGTTTTCCAGTGTATACTGCAGGAGCAACAGGTTTTCGGCGAGTGCTTCGCTACCGCGGTCAATATCATCACCAACGCGCCGCAACAGTATCTGTGTATCAGAGGTGGTGGCTGCCAATTGTTCTATCAGCTCATTCAGGTTGGTTTCTTTGAGGGTTACCGATAGTTCCCGGAAATTTCCAAGCACTTCCGTTAGGGTATCGCCCTGCATGATCTGGTTAAAGCGGGCAACAGCAAAAAAAAGTTCTTCAGAGGTTTTGTCCAGTTCCCGGGTAAATTTTTCCGCTGATGCCACCACTTGCCTGATTTCCTCGCGGTTGTCGGAAATAACGCCATCCAATGAGGCTACCGTTTCACCTGCCTGCCTGGTAAACGCGGAGATATCCTGTGCCGTTTGGGTAAAGGCCTGCATATTATCCGGATGGGTAAACACTTGCAGATTGTTCAGCACCTGCTCCAGTTTGAAGTAAATGTCTTCTGCTTTACCGGTTATGTCTTCCGCAAAAGAGGTACCGGCCCGGATATAGCCACCCGGCTCCAGGAAATCCGCTTCGCGTGTACCTCCCCTGATCTCGATGGTACGTAAACCCGTGATTCCCATGGCCACAATGTCGGCCACCGCATCCTCTTTTACCGGTGTCCCCTCCGTAAGGGCCAGCTCAATAATGATGGTATGTACATCATCGGGGTCAATCCGGATATTCGTAATGGTACCGACATTGATACCCAGATATTTTACGGGACTTCCAATATTCAGTCCGCTTACAGATATATTCTCATAGGCCACAAAGTATTGTTCTTTGGTCTCAAACATGCTACGGGCGACAAAGAATACGATCAGAATGATCAGAATGCCTGTGCTTACCATTAAGAATATGCCAAGGCGAATTTTTTGTGCTCTTTTCATAGGAACATTTTTTTTCGCTGATTTAAAAATTAGCTGTCATATTTTATCCTTAAATATACAATTTTTTTTCAACATCAGAAAACTTCATCCGTCACAGATATCCATATTCCGTTTTTCATGGTTTTTTGTATCTGTGTTTGGAACAAAGCCGGGTAATCAAAGTAGATTGCACACAGGAGTTACAGGGCCCGGGTTGCAGAAGGCCTGTTTTTTTAAGGTTGGCATATGTATAGGTTTCTGCGCTATAAATCTTCCCTGGAGAGCAATGTGAGTCCAGAGCTGGCATAATAGGCAAAACGTTGTTCTGCCCCGGGGTCGGCGAAGATGAAATATGCTTCCAGATCGTTGCGCTTTTCAACAAAATCCATAGCTTTTTCAAGGCCCATCACCATGAAGGCAGTTGCATAGGCATCGGCTGACATGGCGTCGGGGGCAAAAACGGATGCACTCATCAGCTGGTGATCAACCGGATATCCGGTTTCAGGGTCGATGGTATGGGAAAAACGGCGACCTTCTTCTTCGTAATAGCGACGGTAGTCGCCCGAAGTAGCCAGCCCAACGTCTTTAATCTCCACAAAATAATCCCATTGCTGATCGGCGTCCATATCTTCAGCGGGTATTTCAAGCCCTATACGCCATTTGCTGCCGTCGGGTTTGACACCTTTGGCTATCATGTCACCTCCAATTTCAACCAGGTAAGCAGATACTCCTTTTGATTCCAGAAAAAGCCCCACCAAGTCGGCGGCATAACCTTTTGCAATGGCGTTAAAATCCAGCTGAACGCGTTCATCATCTTTGACCACATGTCCATCTTCCAGCCACACTTTTTCAAAACCCACAAATTGTAATAAGCTGTCAATCTTTTCAGGGGTCATCTCGGCTCTCTGAGAGAAACCAAACCCCCAGGCATCCACAAGGGGAAAAACAGTGGCATCAAAAGCACCTCCTGTTTCCACGGATATTTCCTGCGCACGCACAAAAACCGCTTCAAAAAAATCATCAGCACGGGTCTCTTCATTCCGGTTGATTCGCGACAACAAAGACCCGGGGTCATAAAACGAAAGCGAACGGTTAAACTTCCTGAACAGGCTGTCGATTGCTTCCTGATATACAGCGCCTTCATCATCATAATAAGAAACGGAATAATATGTGCCAAAAACCACTCCCCTGATGATCACAAGCTGCGGCCCCCTGTCAAATGGTGCACAGGAAATCATCAACAAAATAATCAGACCGAACAAGCCAAATTTTTTCATATGTGTTTTTTTAATGTCAAAATGTGTAAAAAGTCAAAAGGTCAAAAGGTCTCATTCAAATGTTGAAAGATTCATACAAAACAACATTTTTTCATGGACAGGTCAAGCCCTGTCCCTTCTACTGCTTACTTCTTACTTTTTCTCCCAATTCCCTTCTTCCCCAAACATCACAGCGGCTCAGTATGCACAGAAATATGTGTATCGTCGCCGTATTTGTCGCGCAGGCATTTTTCCAGTTCCACGGTAATGTCATGGGCTTCTTTTACATTGAGGTGCTGCTTAACCTGGATATGCATATCGATGGCGATATTGCTTCCAATCTTCCGGGTTTTAAGATCGTGGGGATTATGCACCCCTTTCACGTTTCCGGCTATCGTTATGATTTCCTTTTCCTTTGAGGAGGGCAAAGAGGTTTCAATGAGTTCTAGCAGGGCTTCCCTTACGATCATAAAAGCCACCTTAAAGATAAAGAAGCTTACCAGTATAGCGGCGATGGGGTCCAGTATTATCCATTGATTGCCCAGAAAAATGGCACCTGCGATGCCTGCCAGGGTAGCGAGGGATGAGTAAACATCGCTTCTGTGGTGCCATGCATTGGCGACAAGCACCGTGCTGTTTACTTTTTTCCCGGTTTGAATGGTATATCTGAATAAAACCTCTTTGATGGCAATGGAGAGCACTGCGGCATACAGCGCGATCATTCCGGGCCGGTGGAGCGGATCATCACCAAAATGTCCAATGATGTTTTTAATACCTGAGTATAAAATTCCAACACCCACCAGCAGCAGGACACCCCCCACGAATGCTGCGGCCAGTGTTTCCACTTTTCCGTGTCCGTATTTATGATTGCCATCGCGTGGCCGTGCCGCTACTTTGAGGCTTCCGGCGATCACAAGGTCCGTCATGAAATCGCTGATGGAATGGATGGCATCAGCAATCATTGCCGCACTGCGGCCAAAAATCCCGGCCATCAGCTTGAACACGGTCAGCAGTGCATTGGCCAGGAAGCCTATCCAGACAACACGGTTGGCTTTAGTAAAGCGATCTTTTTTCATTTTCAAAGGTTAAAAAAAGCCCTGCAAAGCAGGGCTGCAAAGTTAACCTCCAAAATCGTCAAGGTCAATATTTTCTTCAGGTACTCCCAAATTATCGAGCATATTGAGCACCGATTCATTCATGATGGGTGGACCGCAGAGGTAGTATTCCACCTCTTCCGGCTCGGGGTGCTCTTTCAGATAATTATCCATCACTACCTGGTGAATAAACCCTGTAAAACCATCCCATTTATCTTCCGGCAAAGGCTCTGAGAGTGCTATATGGAACTTGAAGTTTGGAAATTCCTTTTCAATTTTCCGGAATTCTTCTTCATAAAAAACCTCTCTTTTTGATCGGGCCCCGTACCAGTAGGAAACTTTTCTGTCGGTTTTCAGTGTATGGAACATGTGGAATATATGAGACCGCAGTGGGGCCATCCCTGCTCCTCCGCCGATATATACCATCTCACGCTCTGTTTCTTTGATAAAGAAGTCACCGTACGGGCCGGAAATGGTTACTTTATCGCCGGGCTTCCTGGCGAAGATATAGCTGGAACAAATCCCGGGATTCACGTTCATGAACTTGTTCTTTTTCTGATCCCAGGGAGGGGTGGCGATTCGGATATTCAGCTTGATGATGTTTCCTTCGGCCGGGTGGTTTGCCATGGAATAGGCCCTGAAAATCGGTTCTGAGTTGACCATTTTCAGGTCCCACATGTTTAGTTTGTCCCAGTCGTCGCGGAATTGTTTCTCCACTTCGAAATCCTTGAATTCTACCTCACAGGGTGGCACATCGATCTGGATATATCCTCCCGACTGGAAGTCAAGGTTTTCACCCTCGGGCAGCTTCACCACAAATTCCTTGATAAAGGTGGCGACGTTGTGGTTGGAAATCACTTCACATTCCCACTTTTTGATACCAAAGATCTCCTTGGGAACATGGATATCCATATCCTGCTTCACTTTGATCTGGCAGCTCAGTCTCCATTTATCCTGGATCTCCTTTCGGGTGAAATAGCCTACTTCGGTTGGAAGTATGTCTCCTGCACCGTCGAATACCTGGCATTTGCACATGGCGCACGTGCCACCTCCCCCACATGCGCTGGGAAGGTAAATGGATTCGCGTGAAAGGGTTGTAAGGAGGGTGTCGCCGGCGTTCACTTCCATTTCTTTTTCGTTGTTGATGGTAATTTTCACCGGACCACTGGGCACCAGTTTTGCTCTTGCATAAAGCAATATTCCCACCAGCAGGAGCATCACAAAAAGAAACATGACCACGCTGAGCGTGATGATCCAAATATTTGCTACATCTAACAATATCATGGCAATTGTTTTTCTAACTTTTTATAATTCAATACCCATAAAGCTCATGAATGCAATACCCATGAGCCCGGTGATGATAAAGGTGATGCCGAGGCCCCGCAGTGGTGCAGGAACGGCTGAATAACGAATTTTTTCCCGGATAGCGGCAATGCCCACGATGGCCAGGAAAAATCCGAAACCGCTGCCCAGGCCAAACGAAGCGGCTTCTCCGATATTGGCAAAGTTTCTTTCCTGCATAAAGAGTGAACCGCCGAGGATAGCGCAGTTAACGGCAATCAGGGGCAGAAAAATTCCCAATGAGTTATGCAGTGTGGGACTGATCTTTTCTATGATCATTTCGACCAGCTGCACCATGGCTGCGATGATGGCGATAAACATGATAAATGTGAGAAAGCTCAGGTCAACAGCGGCAAACTGTGGTCCGAGCCATGACAGGGCGCCTCTTCCCAGGATGAAATTCTCCAGCAGGTAGTTAACAGGCACTGTGATACCGAGTACGAACACCACGGCAAAACCGAGGCCCACGCTGGTATTCACGGTTCGTGACACAGCCAGGTAAGAACACATACCCAGGAAGTACGCAAATACCATGTTGTCGATAAAGACTGACCTTACAAATATGTTTACAAACTCTTGCATTTTTTTTTCGCTTTAAGGTTTTACCATGGATTAGCTGATATCAACCAGGCTTCGATCCCTGTGCCGGTGTACCCAGATAATGATACCTACTGTGATCAGGGCCATTGGCGGGAGGATCATAAATCCGTTGTTTTCATATCCCAAATCATATAAGAAACCGGGGATGACCTGGTATCCCATGAGAGTCCCCGAGCCGAAGAGTTCTCTGAAGAACCCTACGGTAAGCAAAACCCATCCGTAGCCAAAGGCATTTCCTATTCCGTCGAGGAAGGATGGCCAGGGTTTGTTGTTGAGTGCATATGCTTCCAGGCGACCCATGATGATACAGTTGGTGATGATGAGGCCAACAAATACGGATAGTTGCCTGCTCACATCATACACAAACGCTTTGAGAACCTGGTCAACCAGGATCACCAGCGATGCGATCACGGTAAGCTGCACGATGATACGGATACGTGGTGGAATGGTTTTTCTCAGCAGGGAGATGATCACGTTTGCCAGGCCCATAACGGCCACAACGGAAATGGCCATCACGATGGATGTCCTGAGTTGCACAGTAATCGCCAATACCGAGCAAATGCCGAGCACCTGTACGTTGATGGGGTTATCTTTTCCCAGCGGGTTACTCAGCAGCTTCCTGTTTTGTGGCGAGAACAGGGCTTCCTTTTGTGTATTGCTGTTTTCACTCATGTTGTTTTAATTTTTTCAAAGTAAGACTTATAAGCTGCCAGTCCTTCGCGCAGCATATTTGTAACGCCGTTTGAGGTGATGGTTCCGCCGGAGACGCCGTCAACGGCATGAAGGTCATCAGCCGGTGCACGGCCTTTTACGACGCGCACAGGGCGGAAGTTACCCTCTTCATCAAAAATCCTTTTGCCGGTAAATTGCTCCTGGAAAGGCTTGTCGGCAATTTCTGCTCCCAGGCCGGGTGTCTCACTGGCGTGGTCAAAGTTGGCTCCTGCAATGGTGGTCAGGTCTGACTCCAGTCCGATATACCCCCAGATCGGCCCCCATAAACCATTGCCCCTGATGGGCAAAATATAGAAGACTTCACCGTCAACATCGGCAATGAAAACAGGCAGCTGCCTGTCGGCAAGGTCTTTTCTGACTTCGTCCTGCAGTTCCACCTCAAAGGCATCTCCTTCAATTTCCTCACCCCGGTAGTTGACAATTTTTGCCGTGGTGATATATTGGTTGAACAGGGCCTCAGCTTCTGCGCGCGGTGCGGGAATATTGATGGCAGAGAGGATGTTCTGCATCTTTTCTATCCGCATATTGCGCTCCTGCAATGGCCTCAGCAATGTGGCCGCGCTGGAGAGTACCAGGGCCACCACCACAACCATCGCAGACGCATAAAGAAACACATATCGGTTTGTCATCGCTTAATAGTTTTTTCTTGTTTATGTTGTTTTAACCTCGGCTGTTTGCATCCTTTTGAGCCGTTTTTTCATGTTGGCCTGAACCACATAGTGATCAATCAGTGGCGCAAACACATTCATGAAGAGGATGGCAAGCATCATTCCTTCGGGATAAGCAGGATTTACCACCCTGATCAGCAGCGTGATTACCCCGATGAGAAATCCGTAAATATATTTACCGGTTCCTGTCTGGGATGCCGACACCGGATCTGTTGCCATATAAACGGTACCAAAGGCGAAACCGCCCATGATCAGATGGTAATAGGCAGGGATTTCCATGTACGGGTTTACGGCAAAAATGTTAAACAGCAGGCCGGTAAACAAACCGCCGGCTACAACCGACAACATGATACGCAAGCTTCCCACGCCGGTAGCTATAAGCACCAGTGCCCCCAACAAAACGGCAAGGGTTGAGGTTTCACCAATGGAACCGGGAATGGTACCCAGAAACATTTCCAGTACCGAAGGAAGCTTTTCAACTTCTCCGAGGGCAAGGTAAGCCAATGGCGTTGCCCCTGAAAATGCGTCAACCAATTGTTGACCTTCCTGCAAGTTGGTGTAGATCCATACATCGTCACCAACCAGGTATGACGGATAAGCGAAAAATAAGAATGCTCGTGCCAGAAGAGCTGGATTCAGGATATTCATACCTGTGCCCCCAAACACCTCTTTCCCGATAATCACGGCAAATACCGTAGCAAGGGCTACCATCCACAACGGCGTGGTTACAGGAATGATCAGGGGAATCAGCAAACCTGAAACCAGAAAGCCTTCATTGACCTCGTGATTTCGTATGGAGGCAAAAACGAATTCAACAGCCAGTCCTGAAGCATAACTCACCACAATGATGGGCAAAACCTTGATCAGTCCGAAAAGAAACTGGTCAAGCAGGTCGACTTCCATACCGATGGCTTTGTAGTGCTGAAAGCCCACATTCCACATTCCAAACAGAAGAACAGGCGTCATGGCAATGACCACATGGAACATGGTTCTTTTCATATCCATGGCATCCCGGATGTGGCTTCCCCTGTTGGTCACATTACCGGCAACAAAAAGAAAAGTCTCAAAAGCTTCAAAAGTACGGTATAGTTTCTCGAACCTCCCGCCTTTTTCAAAATTGGGCCTGACCTTTTCCAACAAGTTATGTATCGCTTTCAATGTTCTTGTATTTTTAGGTTATTATCATGAATATTCTTGAACTAGGAAAATTCCTTGCGCATGGTGTCCAGCCCTTCCCGCAGGATGGTCTGTATTTCAATCTTGGAGGGGCAAACATACTCACACAAGGCAAAATCTTCGGGAGCCACCTCGTAAATACCCAGCTTCTCCATCATATCAATATCATTGATCATGATGGATTTGATGAGCTGCATGGGCATGATGTCCATGGGAAGGTACTTTTCATACAAGCCGGTAATGACAAAAGGTCTGACACCACTACGGATGTTTGTATTGTGACGGTACTTCATCCACGGCATCAGGAATGAGAAAAAGGTCCTTGAAACACTGAATTTATCTATGGTGGGAATCAGCCATCCAAGAAGTTCAGGCTTGTCCCCTTCCGGGATTATGGTGATCTGGTCATCATAGAATCCGATATAACCGTTGGATGCAATCTTTTCACCCGACAGCACATCACCACTTATAAACCTGGGCGTTACACCTTCTTCGGAACGCACATTATTGGCTACAAACGAATTGATTTGTGCACCGGTGATGATTCGGTAATATCGTGGATTCATTACTTCTGATCCGGTGAGGGCCACAATTTTTCTGGCATCATAAATCCCTTTGCGGAACAACCGGCCCATAATGATCACGTCCTGCACATCAGCATACCACACAATTTCACCTTTATTGACGGGCTGCACGTGGTAAATCTGAATACCCACATTGCCGGCGGGATGGGGCCCTTTAAAACGGTGTACCCGTACCCCTTTGGCTTCAGTAAAAGCTTTTGACATTGTTTGGTCGGCGTGGATACCGAGGTGCACGTCCCCATCTGTTAACATGCCGAGTACATCAAGACCTGCCTGAAAGTCGTCTTCCTGGCCATTCACCACGAAATCCATATCAGGAGTAAGTGGTGCAGACTTAAATGCAGAAACAAAGATCGAACGGGGTGTGTCATTCTGATTGGCAATCACTGAATAGGGGCGTTGGCGAATCATCGGCCAAAGGCCGCTTTTCAGCAGTTTTTGAATAACCTGCTCCCTGTTCATGGCAGAGAGTGATTCAGCACCAAAGTCAATGTAATCATCTTCCGGGTCAGGCATTATGCGTATTTCCATGATACGCCGCTTTGCTCCTCTGACCAGCTCGGTAAATGTACCGCTGACAGGGGAAGTAAACACCACATCCTCATTGTATTTATCAAAAAATAACGGACTACCTGCTTTGACCCTGGTCCCTTCTTTGATCATCATTTTTGGAACAAGGCCATGAAAGTCAGGGGGCTTTACGGCAAACTCAGTTGCCCTGGGCGGTGTTTGCAGGATTTTTTCCGCATCCCCAAGCAACGGGATGTCCAAACCACGTTTTATCTTAATTACTTTTGACATCTTTTGATGAGATTATTGTAAGAATTGAACCCAACAAAATTATAGATATTTTTAAATTTAAGAAATACCACAGTGAGTATTTCTTTTTTCCTTAGCTTTGTTTTACACAAACCGAGCACCCTGAACCAAAACCAGATCCAAATGATTTACCGTTTTTATTCTTTAATCAAACCATGCGCACCGCTGAATTTTGTGGTTTTTTGGCTCTTGTTATTCTCCGCTAACCCTTCATACAGTTGGGATACAGATAAAGATTTTTTTCTTCACGGAGACTTTATTTATAAGAACAACATCCGTACAGTTTTGTTTAATCAACTTGGCTTTGAATTGTCTGATCCTTTGATCCGCATGAATTCAGATGACCGGCTGATTCTGCGCTTTGATGATATGGATGCCGACTACAAACACTACAATTACACCATTATTCATTGCGATGCACACTGGCAACCTTCTGAGCTGAGGCCATTTGAATATATCGACGGCTTTTACGAAGATCATATCAGAGACCACCGGCGGTCGATGAATACAAGAGTGCCTTATACGCATTATTGGCTTGAATTTCCCAATTCCAATATGCGTCCCACAAAATCGGGCAATTATCTGCTGATCGTATTCAAGCAAGGAAACCCGGATGATATAGTACTGACCAGGAGGTTTTCTGTTTTTACACAAAGCGTTAGCGTTTCAGGACATGTGCAACAGGCAAACCTTGTGCGTTATCGCGACCGGAAACAACAGATATTATTTGATATCAACCTGGGACGGTACCGTGTTTCCAATCCGTATCGGGACCTGAAAGTGGTGATCACCCAGAACGGCCGCTGGGACAATGCCATTACAGACCTGGCGCCACGCGGCATCAGAGGTGATCAATTGATATACGATTACGAAGAGGAAACCCTTTTTGAAGGAAACAACGAATTTCGCAGATTCGACATACGCAGTTTGCGCTTCTTGTCAGAAAGGGTTCACGATATCCGTTCATCCAGAAGATATTGGGACGTTTACCTGGTGCCCGACCGACTGCGTGCCCATGCCCGCTACGTCACCGATGATGATCTCAACGGCCGGTTTCATATCTCCACCCGCGATGCACCAAATGATATGACAGAAGCAGATTACGCATGGGTACACTTCCACCTTCCAATGCCCGGAGGGCCACTTGAATACGGACACCTGTACGTGATGGGCGCGCTCACCGACTGGGTTTTTACCGAAGACAATAAGATGAACTATAATTACGGAGAAAAGGCCTATGAGCTGAGCCTGCTGCTGAAACAGGGTTATTACAACTATATGTATGCCTTTATCCCGGTTGAAGGTGCGGCTGTTGACATTGCCTTTATTGAAGGCAGTCATTCAGTAACCGAAAATGACTATACAGTATATGTGTATCACCGGCAGCCAGGTGATTTGTACGACAGGCTCATCGGTGTCGGGCATTTTAACTCTGCTGTGCCGAGGTAGCGGATGTTCTTCAGCATCTTTGCCGGTCAAACGGAAATTTTCTCTCTTTCATTCGTGAATTCGTGGCTTACTCTTTTGCCACGAATGCACGAATAGTTTTTTTCTTCATTCGTAAATTTGGGGCTTACTCTTTTGCCACGAATGCACGAATAGTTTTTGATTCTTCATTCGTGTATTCGTGGCTTATTATTTTTGCCACGAATGCACGAATAGTTTTTACTTCTTCATTCGTGAATTCGGGGCTTATATTTTTTTGCCACGAATGCACGAATAGTTTTTGATTCTTCATTCGTGTATTCGTGGCATATTATTTTTGCAACTCAATAGTATTACGATTCCATAAGCAGAT
>SL_3KL_010_SEDDRAFT_10001559_pt1 | contig 20904 bp, 20 predicted proteins | sample SodLakKL_010_SED_2_FD_10381 | JGI IMG/M metagenome (IMG submission 10381) | reverse complement strand
CCTCCGGAAGTGGACAGGCATTTGTCGCCATGCCGTTGATGGCACCCATTGGAGATATTGTCGGAGTGAGCAGGCAGATATCCGTACTCGCCTTCCAGTTCGGAGATGGCCTGATGAATATGATTGTTCCCACCAGCCCGGTCCTCATGGGGATTTTGGGACTGGCTGGAATTCCCTACACGCGCTGGTTCCGGTTTATCGCACCTCTCCTGGTTAAGCTTTTTGTACTGTGTTCGATTGTGCTTGTAATAGCAGTGTGGATAGGGTATGAATGATGGGGGTGGGTGAATTGTAGATAGGGTTAATCAATTACGAATGGTTTAATTACGAATTGCGGGGATAATGGACAGTTGACCCCCAAAGCGTAGGGGGCAGGCTAATGAACAGTTGACAATTTTTTTGGTGTGATAATTCGGAGGTTCTGGTATGAAATAACGACTTTTGGGTGGTTCGGGATGTAGGATATTGGGTACCTAAAAACCCAGGGATGGTCTAATTGCATGGGCCACGGAAAAATCCGCGAAATCCATCTAATCCGTCAAAATCCGTGATTCAGACAATGAGGATTTTGGTTTCACGCAAGGGCCATAAAGGAGGCAAAGGCCGCAAAGGGTTTTAGGATTGAAAATTAGGTAGGAGAAGCATCCAATAGATGTCCATCCGGTAAATTATCCTTCAATATTTACAATTCCAGGGACTGGATAATCTGCAGGCTAAATCAGGGTTACGTTTATCGTCAAAAATCCTCCAAACGTTACGACCTCTAATATAGGATATACATCCTACAATGTTGAAATGGCGCCCCCAGAAAAGCCTGCTCCCTCACCCCCCAAAGCATTGGGGGGGGGAAGACGACGCTTTTGGGGGCATCAGCCATCAATCGTCCTAACTCACCAAATCACAGACTCACCAATTCACAACTGAATTAGGCATCGGCCATGAACCAACAACCATCCGCCCTCTCCCCATTTTTGCAGAACCTGTGAATTTCTTATCTTTGCGGTCTTTTCAAAGACGGCGGCTGCTCCCGCTAAACAAAGGAGTCCGTGGTCGGTTTGATAACTAAAATAGCAGCATTATGATTGACTTCAAGAATATCAGTGTTTCGGAGAAAAACGGGATTTTCACTATTACCATTGAAAGGCCACGTGCGCTCAATGCATTGAATTGGGATACCATTGAAGAACTAGGCCAGGCTATTCAGAAGATATCGAGCCAGTTGGTCAATGTCAAAGGAGTTATTCTCACCGGATCCGGCGACAAAGCCTTTGCGGCAGGTGCTGATTTAAAGCGCTTTCCCGAATTGGGTGAAGAGGGCGGTATTCAGTTGTCTCGTCAGGGGAATGAAGTGTTTAATCGTTTTGAAAATGCACCTTTTCCCGTCATTGCCGCGATAAATGGCTTTGCGCTCGGAGGAGGATTGGAACTCGCCATGGCCTGCCACCTCAGAATAGCCACCAAAAATGCAAAATTTGGTCAACCCGAAGCCAAGCTGGGGCTGACTCCCGGTTATGCTGCCACGCAACGACTTCCGCGGTATATCGGTAAATCTCAAGCGCTCTACTTGTTGCTCACCGGCGAAATGATCAATGCCAACAGGGCTATGGAGCTCGGATTGGTGAATGAGGTTGTGGAGCAGGAGGAACTTTTAAAGCGATGTGAGGAGATACTCGAGGTGACCGGCTCTATGGCGCCCATGGCCATTGAGGAAATCATCAAATGCGTGAATGCTTACTACGATTCTGAGACTGACGGTTTTGAAAGTGAGGTAAAGGCCTTTGGCAAGTGCATGGACTCTCAAGACCTCCAGGAAGGAGTGAGCGCCTTTTTGGAAAAGAGAAGACCTGAATTCAAAGGTAAGTAATCTATTTTCGTCATCAATTCAAATGCTGTTTCTCTCTGATTCAGCCGTTTAAAGTTCAAAGTCGCCCTGGTTTAATCACTGAAGTAAATGATCAAAACAGATATATTAATTATCGGAGCGGGCCCTACGGGTTTGTTTGCTGTCTTTGAGGCCGGCCTTCTGAGGCTTCGGTGTCACCTTATCGATTCACTGCCTCAAGCTGGTGGTCAACTGGCCGAGATATACCCTAAAAAGCCCATTTACGATATTCCTGGAATGCCCGAGGTGCTTGCAGGAGACCTGGTCGATGGCCTTATGAAACAGGCGGCTCCGTTCAAACCCGGATTTACACTAGGAGAGCGGGCCGAAAGCCTGAAAAAGTCCGAAGATGGTCATTTTGTAGTGACCACCAACAAAGGTACGGTTCACAGCGCCCCTGTAGTTGCTATTGCCGGAGGACTTGGTTCCTTTGAACCCAGAAAGCCACCTCTGGGAAATATAGCTGATTTTGAGGACAAAGGCGTGGCCTACATGGTAAAAGACCCGGAAGATTACCGCGATAAAAGAGTCGTTATAGCCGGTGGAGGAGATTCAGCCCTTGATTGGGCTATTTACCTGGCAGATGTCGCATCAGAGGTGACACTCGTTCACAGACGAGAAGGTTTTCGAGCAGCTGTTGATTCCGTTGAAAAGGCCAGGGCTTTGGATAAAGAGGGTAAAATCCGTCTGCTGACCAGTGCGCAGGTAACTGGTCTCAGTGGAAATGGACGACTACAATCCGTCCTCATCAACCACAAGAAAAAAGGCGGCATTGAATTGGAAACCGACTTTTTTATTCCGCTTTTTGGTCTGATACCGAAACTCGGACCCATAGCTGATTGGGGGTTGGACATCAAGGACAATGCTATCAGGGTGGATACCTTCGATTACTCTACCAATGTTCCCGGGATCTATGCAATCGGGGATATCAACACATATCCTGGCAAATTAAAACTCATACTTTGCGGCTTTCACGAAGCTACCCTTATGTGTCAATCAGCCTTCAGAAGGATCAACCCGGACAAGAAGGTTTCATTTAAGTACACCACCGTTAGTGGAATAGAGGGATTCTGAAATTATGGAAAGTATTAAGATAAAAGCAATAGACAGAGATGGCGTAGGGCACACGATTGAAGCTCCTGTGGATATGAATCTGAACCTGATGGAGGCCCTTAAGGGATCGGGTTTGGATGTCAAAGCCACCTGCGGAGGAATGGCCCTCTGTTCAACTTGCCATGTGTATATTCTCACGGAACATAAATTACCCGAACCCACGGAAGACGAGGAGGATATGCTCGATTCCGCTTTTTTAGTTGAAGACAACAGCAGGTTGGGTTGTCAGTTGCGCATAGAGCCCGATATGGATGGTTTAGCTGTCCAATTGGCACCGGATGGAGATTGAAATAGCTGCTATCCGCCTGTCTCCTTTTTCAATTCTGCAATTTGGCTCTGCCACAAGTGCTTTTGATCATCCACATCGTCCTCATCAGCATAGTCGGTTAATTCCAATATGGTTTCGTTGGTCACACCGGATTTTGAAAGGCGGTATTCAAAATACTCATCCTCATTATCCGCATCATCCCATTTAAACCGAAGGCGCTCTTCCTCAACATGCTCAACCAAAATCGCTTTTTCGGCGTATCCTTCCCAGTAGAAGGTGTACACATCATCGTCAATATCCACCTCGTCACAAAACCAGCGTACAAGGCAGGATGGTGTCGTTAGAAAGTTGTAGAGTATGGCCGGGGAAGCCTTGAACAGAAACTCCATTTCGAATTGAACTCGCTTCATGTTGTCATTATTTTTTTGACTGTGCAATAATAGGGCGCCGGTAATAGTTAGTTGCAACGGCAGGTTTAATTATTGGTCCTGCAATACAGTGTGATGCAGACTCTTGGTAATTATTCCGGACGCCATATGTCCTTTATTAGCCCGCAAGTAAATATTTTTTTATGGAATTAATAATTATTTGAACTTTTTTTTCTGAAAAAGGCTTGAAAGGGGTATGTTTGCAGCTTTTTTCAAGGGCGAATCGGTAATCCAAGCCGGAATCAAACAATGGCATCGAACAAAACCCTGCTTAAACGGTTTGTCATCAACAAAACATGGAATTGGGCTTTTTGAGTCATTCTGCTGGATGAAGAATGTACGATTGATTTATTATACAACAAACTAATCCTTACATGAGACAGTTAAAAATTACAAAATCTATTACCAACAGGGAGAGCCAATCCCTGGAGAAATACCTCCAAGAAATTGGCAAAGTTGACCTACTGACTCCCGAAGAGGAAGTGGATTTGGCAAAGCGCATTAAAGAGAACGACCAGGTTGCTTTGGAAAAGTTGACCAAGGCCAATCTGCGGTTTGTGGTTTCAGTAGCAAAGCAGTATCAAAATCAGGGACTTTCTCTCAGTGACCTTATAAACGAAGGTAATCTCGGTCTAATTAAAGCTGCTCAGCGATTTGACGAAACCAGGGGATTTAAGTTTATCTCCTATGCTGTTTGGTGGATTAGGCAGTCTATTCTTCAGGCTCTGGCTGAACAATCTCGTATTGTCAGGCTGCCGCTCAATAAAGTGGGCTCCCTGAATAAAATCAACCGCGCATTTTCAGAATTGGAACAGGAGTACGAAAGAGAGCCCTCCGCTGAGGAACTCTCAGATTCTCTTGAGATTTCTACCGACGAGGTGGAAACTACTCTCGGCGTGGCTTCTCGGCATGTCTCCGTTGACGCTCCATTCGTGGAGGGAGAAGATAATACTCTCCTGGATGTACTTGAAAATAATACTACACCGGATACAGACGACAGCCTGGATTACGCCGACTCACTCCGCAAGGAAATCGAGCGTTCTCTCGGTACTCTTACAGAAAGACAGAGTGATGTGATAAAGCTGTATTTCGGCATTGGAATAGAGCATCCCATGTCGCTGGAAGACATAGGAGATAAATTCGGACTTACGCGAGAGCGGGTTCGTCAGATAAAAGATAAGGCGATCAATAAACTGCGCTCCACTTCAAGGAGTAAATTGTTGAAAAATTACCTGGCCCTTTAACACATTGAAAAGGCCAAAATAACTTTGAGGGGAAGTGGATCATTATCTGCTTCCCCTTTTGCTTTATTCACTTTATTTGCTGAAATTTGCAGCTCAAATTAAACACTTCTACTGATGCCAAAACAAATAAAGTCCCATGTGGACAGTACCCTTAAGAACTGGAGGAAAGAGGAGAAAAAAGCCATAAAGTTGCTAAAGGTCGTAGGAGACCTGCGCTTCGATAGAGGCATTGAGCTTGTTCTTTTCAGAAGAGATATCTACGACAGTCGTCCTTCACAAGTGATCCATAATCACCATCACGGCAGCAATTACACTTCCAATCCAATTACCATTGATGACACCCTGGATGTAGCCAGAGCAATTGAGAGGATGGAAAGCCTGGCGCCCTCCCGGATTGACATTGGAAAAATTGCAGCCAACTTCAAAAAAGGAGGAAATGGGCTGGATTTGGAGAGCTGGCTTAAAGACCTGTTTGCGGATGCACTTACCGGGGAGTCTGGTGAAATTGAACCCAGAGACGTTGTATTATACGGATTTGGTAGGATTGGAAGACTGCTCGCAAGACGGATAATCGAACTTACCGGGAGGGGGGACCAACTCAGATTGAGAGCGGTGGTTATTCGCCCGAAGATGAAGGACAAAAATGCCGAATTACATAAGCGCGCCTCCTTGCTGCAATCGGATTCCATTCACGGGGAATTCGGCGGCAGTGTTCGGGTCGATGAAGAATCCGGTGATTTGGTTGTCAATGGCAACCGCATCAAAGTCATTTTTGCCGGACATCCATCGGAAATTAATTATCTGGATTACGGTATTGAAAATGCCATGGTGATTGATAATACCGGGGTTTTTAGGGATCGTGAGGCTCTATCTATTCACCTGAGACCCGGCATTGACAAGGTGATGCTCACCGCCCCGGCCAAAGATGTGGACAATATTGTCTATGGCGTCAACCACCAACAACTCGATCCAGAGGAAAAGATATTCTGCGCTGCGAGTTGCACCACCAATGCCATTGCTCCGGTATTAAAGGTATTTGGAAGTGAGTTTGGCGTAGAGAGTGGACATATCGAAACCATTCACGCCTACACCAGCGACCAGAATTTATTGGACAATTTTCACAAAAAGCCGAGAAGGGGTCGCGCCGCCGCCATTAACATGGTGTTGACCTCCACAGGCGCTGCCTCTGCCGTGGCTAAAGTTTTGCCCGATCTAGCCGGAAAGTTGACAGGGAATGCTGTAAGGGTACCAACCCCGGATGTATCACTGGCTGTGATGAATCTGGTGATTAATGAAAAAGTGGATGTAGAACGCGTCAACAAAGCCATGCGAAAAGCATCTTTGCACGGAGAAATGGTTGAGCAAATCCACTATTCCACCAGCACGGAATACGTTTCCAGTCACGTAGTTGGATCGACCAGTGCTGCTGTTTTTGATGCACCCAGTACCATTGTGTCTTCCAGTGGCCGCCAAATAACCGTATATGCCTGGTACGACAATGAGTATGGATATTGCTGCCAGGTGGTGAGATTGGCCAAGTACGCTTCCAGGGTGCGAAGGTTTGCCTTTTATTGATGTCAGGGAATTGGATTAATCTTAAGAGGATACATTCATTGGCGCAGTTGTTCAATAGCTTGCCTGACAAACTTTTTAACCCATTTATTCGTTCTGAATCAAAATATGCCAATGAACGAAGAAAAACCACATGCAGATAGCAGTTATTGGCTGATGCAACCCCTTATTTTTGCCCTTTTGCTGGCCCTCGGCTTTAGCCTGGGAGTCTTTTTTAATGGCAGCAGTAATGTGCAGATTATCAAATCCGACAAAAGCCGGTCAGTCAGTTCCGGATCTATGCATAAGTTGGGTGAAATCCTCAATTTCGTTCAGACAAAATATGTGGACAGTGTGGATGTGGATCATCTCGCGGATGTGGCTGCCCGCGCAATTCTCGAAGAGCTTGACCCCAATTCTTACTATATCAGTAGAGAGGAGACAGCCGCGGTCAACCAACGCATGCAGGGAAATATGGAGGGTATCGGAGTGGAATTTTTTGTGTTTCGCGACAGCCTCCATATCATAGATGTATTCCCTGACGGCCCGGCTGACAAAGCAGATATCAGAACAGGAGATGTCATCCTTTCGGTCAATGACAGTCTCGTTACCGGAATGGACAGAACTTTGGAAGATATAATGACCCTTATGAGGTCTGAGCCTGAGCGACCTGTAAGGCTTGAATTATTCAGACCTTCCGAAGGGGTGATTAATGAAATAATCGTCACTAGAGGAACTGTACCCATCAACAGCATTGGCGCTTCTTATCTCATTGACGACAATTTACTTTACGTTAAAATCAACTCATTTACTTCAAGGACCTACCGGGAATTCATGGAGTCAATTGAGTCGAATATCGACGAGTTTGAGGAATTTGATCTCATTCTGGATTTGAGACACAACCCCGGTGGCTATTTGCAAGAAGCGGTAAAAATTTTGAGCCAAATGTTTGGCCAGTCCGGAATGGAATTGGTGAAAACAAGGGGCTATTCCTCCCAGGAGCGCGTTTACAGAACTACCGGTCAACAATTTTTTCAGGTGGGTAAAGTCGCAGTGTTGATTGATGGAGCATCCGCCTCTGCCAGTGAAATCATAGCAGGTGTTTTACAAGATAAGGACCGGGGCATAGTAGTAGGTACACCATCTTACGGTAAAGGTTCCGTGCAGGAACACTACCGGCTCAGAGACGACAGTGCCATTAGATTGACCGTAAGCAGGTATTACATCCCATCCGGCAGGTCCATTTACAAAAAAGAGGAGGGCGATTACTACAGCAGCGATGTGGCTGACGAATCCTTCGATGTGGGCCAAGCCTTTTTGACAGCCAATGGGAGAAAGGTGTTTGAAGGCAGAGCGATTGAGCCCGATATTCTCATAGAACAGGACAGTTTTCTCACCAAGCGCTCTTACTCCAGGTTCAGAAACACCATCAATCGCCTTGCTTTTGTCTATTTTAGAGAATCTTTAGGCAGCACTGAAGAAAATACTTCAACTGGAACTGCTATAGAAATCCCCGAGGATTGGAAGGAAGATTTTTTGGAATTGGCGGAGGAGGAGTTTGGCAATCGCGATATTGAAGAGGACCTGATGAAATACAGTGAGCGTGTGCAAAACCTACTCAAGGCTCGTATAGCCCGTTACGAGTATGGTCAGGCTAGTTACTACAAGCAGCTCAACCGCGACGATCCTTTTGTCATAATGGCCACAGAGGCGCTATACTCCGATTATCAGGCCATGCTGGAAAATTAATTATTCTGCCTGATGGTGCGATTGAAGTGTCTGTATTTCCTAACTTGCGCCTTCTAACCGGTCCATGGTCGAGCAAAAAGATTAGTTGTCAATATGAATTCCAACCAAAAAATATGCGTTTTTCCGGGTTCTTTTGATCCGATCACAAAGGGTCACATCGATCTCGTCAAAAGAGCAATACCACTTTTTGATAAAATTGTGGTCGCTGTAGGTGTCAACACCAAGAAAAAATACCTCTTTGAACTGGACAGACGACTGGATTGGTTGCGTGAGGTCTTTCGGCCCTATTCAAATGTGGAAGTTGATTACTTTGAGGGGCTGACAGTCAGGTATTGCGAAAACATTGGCGCATCTTATTTGTTGCGAGGACTGAGGAATGCATCCGATTTTGATTACGAAAAAACCATATCCCAATTGAATAGTATCATCGGCAAGGATATGGAGACAATTTTTCTTATCAGTCGCCCGGAATTTTCCCATATCAGTTCTACGATAGTTCGGGAAATCATACTTGGCGATGGAGATGCAAGGCCCTTTGTACCAGAGGAAATTGATTTAAAACGATTAACATAAAAAATTTTTAGAATCTATGTCAAATGCTTATTTTATTCCGCCATCAGCTTACAATGAGCCGGTCCTGGACCACGCACCCGGCAGCCCCGAGCGCGAACAACTGGTTGAGAAGCTCAAGGAAATGAAATCCAAAAAAGTAGATGTACCGATGTACATTGGTGGTGAGCAGGTTTTTACCGATAACAAAGTGACCATGCGGTCGCCCTACGATCTTTCTCAGGAATTGGGAACCTACAGCAAAGGTGAAGAGCGCCATGTGAGGGATGCCATCGATGCTGCTATGAAGGCCAAGAGTGAGTGGGAAAACACCCCCTGGCAGGAACGGGCTGCTATTTTCCTCAAAGCTGCAGATTTGCTCGTTGGACCCTATCGAGCTAAAATGAATGCTGCTACAATGATGGGGCAATCAAAAAATATATTTCAGTCGGAGATTGACGCCATTTGTGAATTGGCAGATTTTTGGCGTTTCAATGTTCAGTTCATGGCCGAAATTTACGAGAATCAACCTAGAAGTGATTTCGGCATTTGGAACAGAACGGAATATCGACCGCTTGAGGGCTTTGTTTTTGCCATAACACCATTCAACTTTACAGCCATTGCCGGTAATCTGCCATCTACGCCAGCCATGTTGGGTAACACTGTGGTTTGGAAAGCTGCAGAGAGCCAGATTTATGCCGCAAACGTGATTATGGAAATACTCACCGAGGCCGGACTTCCTCCGGGAGTTATCAATTTTATCCATGTGAGCGGGCCGGTTGCCGGGGATGTGATTTTCAATCATCCCGATTTTGGAGGCCTGCACTTTACGGGTAGCACGGGTGTATTTAAGTCACTTTGGAAAACCATTGGAGAGAATATCGACAAATACAGGTCCTATCCCAGAATAGTAGGGGAGACCGGAGGAAAAGACTTTGTGGTGGCGCATCCGTCGGCTGATAAGAAAGCCCTGACCACAGCCCTGGTTAGAGGTGCCTTTGAATTTCAGGGACAAAAATGCTCCGCAGCTTCAAGAGCCTACATCCCAAAATCCATGTGGGCGGAGGTGAAGGAAATGCTTTTGAAGGACCTCAGTTCCATCAAAATGGGGAGTCCGGAGGATTTCTCAAATTTTGTAAATGCCGTTATTGATGAGAAGGCTTTTGACAAGATCAAGAGTTATATTGATCAGGCGAAGAGTGACGGAGATGCGGAAATCATCGCAGGTGGAAAGGCCGACAAATCCAAGGGGTACTTTATCGAGCCTACGGTAATTGTGGCTAAAGACCCGAAATACCGAACCATGTGCGAGGAAATCTTTGGACCTGTACTCACGATTTATGTCTATGAGGACGATAAGTTTGACGAAGTGCTGGAGCTAGTGGACAACACCTCTCCATATGCCTTGACAGGAGCGATCTTCTCTCAGGACAGGTACGCTATTGATAAAGCAACAAAGGCCCTCAGACACTCTGCCGGCAACTACTACATCAATGACAAGCCCACAGGTGCGGTAGTCGGGCAGCAGCCCTTTGGCGGTGCGAGAGGTTCAGGGACCAATGACAAAGCGGGTGATATCCTGAATCTGTACCGGTGGATTTCACAGCGAACCATTAAGGAGACATTCAACCCTCCTAAGGATTACCGATATCCGTTCCTGGGTTGAAATATTTGAAATATTCCAACAATGCCGGATAGTCCCGGATGTTGTTTTTGTACATGATCAATTGAAGTTTTATCAGGGATGCGACCGAAAGTGCGTCCCTGATTTTTTTGTCCTCTACCCATTGAAATGCTTCAAAAAGGGGGATCTTTCTCCGCTGGAGGTTTTCTGTGCTCTCTTCCTTTGGTCTTCCTTCAGACAATTCCAGGGCGATGTAGGAAACCGAACTTTCGTCTGTAACGCTGTTGGACAGATCCATTTCCAAAAAGGGTTTGAGAAGGCCGGCTTTTAAGCCCGTCTCTTCACGAAGTTCCCTTTTGGCACCCTCTAATGGGTCAGTGCCCACGGGGCCACCGCCCTCCGGGATTTCCCAACTGTAAGAATTCAAGGGGAACCTGAATTGGCCTACCATCCAGGTGTTTAGGTTTTCGTCCACCGGCAAAATGGCAATGGCCCGGTTTTTAAAATGGACGTGGCCGTAGATGCCGGGATTACCGGATGGGTCAAGTACGTCATTGTGAAAAACAGCAATCCACGGATTGTCATAAGCTTCCTCCTTCGAAATTACCGTCCAGTCACCTCTTTTTTTCATTGGTTAATACATTGTTTTCCCAAAGTTCAATCTCCTTACGCGAAAGTAATACATCCCGGCAACCCCGAACCATTACCAATCACTTTTTTATGGTTAATGGGGGTATGCTGTCAATGTATATCATGAGGGCCGGCAAAAAAACTTCAGACCTGCGATAAATTTGCTTCTTCATAACTGAATTTTACAGGTCTTTAACTCGTTTGAAAGGCGTATCTGATAATCTTCAATCCAGCTTATTTTAGAAAACTGTATATTGCCCTTTTAAAGCATAGATAAGATGAAATCGTGGACCATACCACTGTGGATAGTTGCAGTAGCAGTAATCGTGTTTTTTCTGGTTGCGGCCAAGCGGATATTGATTCCGCTGGTTCTGGCTGTGGCCATATGGTATGTGATTGAATCACTGGCTATTGGAATTCGCAGTATAAGATTTCGCGGCAGGACCACCCGAAAAATACCGAGGTGGATAGCTATTGTATTTGCGTCCGTATTGGTGATAGGCACCTTTCTCGGTGGCTTACAAATTGTCGTGGAGAACTTTCAGGATATGGCCAGGGCTACTTCAAAATACGAAGAGCAACTCACCGATCTCCTTTCCCTTGCTGGTGATTACCTTGGAATTGAGGGAATGGCTGAGGTAACCGACATAGTAGCCGAACTAGATATGCCTGCACTAATAAGGCCTCTTGTCGATACTGTGGCCAATCTGTTTGCCAGCGTGATATTGGTGATAATTTACGTCATATTTTTGTTGCTTGAGCGCAACACTTTCAAAACCAAATTGCGCCGACTTTTTTCCGATGAGGGGAATTACGACAATTTTGCCGGAGTGATGTCTCAGGTAAACGACTCAATCAGAACCTACATCACGGTTAAGATCTTTACAAGCTTTCTCACCGGTCTGTTGAGTTATATAGTGATGGAGCTGTTTGGTCTGGAGTTTGCCTTATTTTGGGCCTTTTTGATATTTTTACTCAATTTCATACCAAGCCTGGGTTCGATTACAGCTACTTCATTGCCCCTGCTTTTTTCATTGATTCAGTTTGAGGCCTTCAGCACCTTTTTCATACTGCTTATTTTACTCGTGGGTATTCAGATTTTGGTGGGCAATTACATCGACCCTATGCTGATGGGTAGCCGCTTGAATATCAGTCCACTTGTGATTATACTTTCGCTTGTAACCTGGGGTAGCATTTGGGGTTTTGCGGGGATGATATTCAGTGTGCCCATTATGGCAGTGCTAATCATTTCCTTTGCACAGTTTCCCCAGACCAGACCCTTTGCCATATTACTATCGGCCAAAGGGGAAGTGGAGGTAAAAACACTTGGGAAAAGCGAGGAATTGAACAAGGAATAAAAGGTGCAATTCGTTATTAATCAAAGAGTTCTATAGTTTCTCCATCCTTTGTGTTGGTGGTACGGCAAATTATCCGTAATTTTAACATTTTAAAATAAATGAATAGGTTATGAAGTACGTGATTTTGTTTCTTGGAATAGGCCTTTTGGCGGCATGTGCACCCAATGGTGAGCGCGAGGAAGACGAGGAAAAGGATATAGAGATTGAAAATGGAGAGGTGACCAAAGAACCTGTGGAAGAAAATGTGTATCGCGACTTTTTGGATAACCTCAGGGAAATGTGTGGCCAATCATTTGCAGGAGAAGCGGTATTTCACGAAGAGGATGCCACAGATTTTATTGACCAGGAATTGGTCATGACCTTCGCCAGGTGTGAGGATGATAAAATCCACATACCTCTCAGAGTGGGTGAGAACCGGTCGCGAACCTGGATGCTCGAAATGAAGGATGATAAACTCACTTTAAAGCACGATCACCGGCACGAAGATGGTACTCCGGANGATTTGACCATGTACGGAGGTGTGGCCACAGATGAAGGAACGGCATGGTCGCAGTTATTTCCTGCAGATGAAGAAACGGCTGAAATGCTACCAGAGGCCAGCACCAATGTCTGGAATATGGTTCTCCATCCCGACCGCGAGGAGTTTGAATATATATTACACCGCCACGGTAATCTCCGGTTTCACGCTGTTTTTGACTTGAGTACACCTGTTGATGAGGATTGATAACTAAGCACACTATTTTTTTACATTCGAACTGTTAATGAGGCGGTTCATGGGGATTTGTATGGAAAAACACAGAGCAGGGTTTGCTTCTTTATTCAGGACCCTCATCTTGATAATATTATTGGGATTGAGCTCCTGCAAAAATGAACTTGCGGAAATATCCGAAGTGATGGATCGTGACCTGCCCCAGGAAATGGCAAGGGATGTGGAAATTTTTTACACGGATTCTACCATTTTAAAAGTACGGGTAGAAGCCCCTGTTATGGTTCGGCAAATGCGCGGGACGAGAACTGTGGAGAATTTTACGGATGGGGTGTTCGCTGAATTTTACGGAAGCGGTGAACAAATAGTCAGCTGGGTGGAGTCAGACCGCGCTATTCGCAACGATGCAGAGAAAAAAATTTACCTCTACGACAATGTGGTTCTTATTAATATCTCCGGCGATACGCTGATGACTGAAGAGTTGATTTGGGATGAGCGTGACGAGCGCATTTACAACAACCGGTTTTTCAGGTTTAGCAACGTCAATGAAGAGATATACGGATACCGATTTTCATCCAACCAGGAATTCACGGAGTACTCATTTTCCAGGGGAGCTGGATTACTGGACCCTGAAACTATGTCCGGTGGTCGTTCCAATGACCAATAATAAGGTCCGGGGAATTCTGCTGCCATATTGGGAAGTAACTGAAAGCCTTACACTCACCTTTTTTCCGTATTTTTGTGCCGGATTATGGAAATATTTGCAATAGTAGTTTTTCTGATGCTGTCTGCCTTTTTCTCCGGCCTGGAGATTGCTTTTATTTCAGCTAACAAACTAGGCGTGGAACTGAAGAGGAGCAGCGGTTCTCGAAAAGGCCGTATCATTGGAGCTTTCTACGAGCGACCCGACAGCTTCCTGGGTGGATTGCTGGTCGGCAACAACATCGCCCTGGTTGCCTTCACCTATTTTATGACACGGTTTCTGGCCGTCAGATTGGAGAACTATGTGGATTCCGGTATCCTGCTATTGATTCTCATCACGCTTATCATAACAGCCGTGGTGCTTATTTTCGGGGAGTTTCTTCCAAAGACCCTCTTCAGGCTTTATGCCAATCAAATTCTTTTTGCGACTGCTTATGTCATTTCGTTTTTTCAAATGCTTCTCAAGCCGCCGACCTGGTTCGTTACCAGTTTATCCGGTTTTATGTTGAAAAACATATTTCGGCAAAAGTTTAATTACGACGACAACTCCTTTACGCGGCACGACCTCGAGCGTTTTGTAAGCAGTGAGGAGGTCGCCAACGGAAATCATTTGGATACGGATCTTTTTAGAAATGCCTTAAATCTTAAAGAAGTAAAGGTGCGAGATTGCATGGTGCCGCGAACTGAGATACAATACATCGATGTGGCCAGCAATATTCATGAAGTTATTAAAACATTTCGCGCTACTTCGCATTCACGCTTACTGGTTATTGATGGTGATATAGATAAAGTGATCGGTTATGTCCATCACCAAAGCCTTTTTTCCAAACAGTCCTCTGTCAGAAAGATGATGATGGAAATTCCTATTGTCCCGGAAGTGCTCAATGTGAAAGACCTCCTGGTGAAATTCACTAAAAGTCGCATAAATATCGCCTGCGTGGTAGATGAATACGGTGGTACCAGCGGATTGATTACCCTGGAGGATGTGCTTGAAGAGATTTTTGGAGAGATTGAAGACGAACACGACCTGGAAGAGCTTGTAGAAAAGCAGATTGGGGAGGGAGAGTACCTTTTTTCGGGAAGATTGGAAATTGACTATCTCAATGAAAAATATGATGACATTAAATTTCCCGAGGGCGAATATGTGACCCTCTCAGGATACTTAACCAACATAACCGGTAATATACCGGAGCAGGGAACAATGATCGAGCAAAATGGTTACAGATTTACGATGGAGTTGGTAAGTGAAAAGAAAATCGAGACTGTGAGAGTAAAACTCCTGGACAATGCTTCATGAGTTGGATGACTCTAATAAAAGGACCACCATCATTTGGAATCCAAAATTGTCAATTTGAAAGATTTTAAAAACATATCGGAACACACCAACGGGGAGATGGATAATCATCCTGGAGGCAGTAAAAGGGATTTGCTGATGATCGTCGGTCCCTGCTCGGCGGAGAGTGAAGCTCAGCTGAGGACAACGGCTGAATTGATTCAACGTTCAGAAGTGCCTGTTTCCTTTTTCAGAGCGGGCGTATGGAAACCCCGGTCCCAGCCCGGTAATTTTGAAGGAGCCGGAGACCCCGCTTTGGAATGGTTGAAAAACATCCGGGATGAATTTAGTTTTCCGCTTATTACCGAAGTAGCCAATGCCCGCCATGCTGAACTGGTATTGGAGGCTGGGTTCGACGCGGTGTGGATCGGTGCCAGAACCACTGTCAACCCCTTTTACGTTCAGGAGATTGCAGACGTACTCAAGGGCGTTGATTTGCCTGTTTTTGTCAAAAACCCGGTTAGTCCCGACCTCAATTTATGGTTGGGAGCCATCGAGCGAATAGAAGAGCAAACCAATGGTCCTGTTTATCCCATACATAGAGGGTTCAGCGTTACCGGCAATTCTCGCTTTAGAAATCGCCCTGTATGGCAGATTCCCATTGAATTAAAGACCAGGAGGCCAGACCTCAATTTAATTTGTGATCCAAGCCACATTGCCGGAAGAAGGGACTATATTAAAGAAGTTGCGCAGAAATCGCTTGACTTAAATTTTGGCGGATTGATGGTAGAGACCCATCACAATCCCGATGTCGCGCTTTCAGATGCCGGACAGCAAGTTGAACCGTTCACCCTGAGAGAGATATTCCGGGAACTGAGGTTTCGCGATTACGTTGAACTGACCGATGAAAAGGCAGAGGCGCTGAGTTCCTTCCGGGAGCAAATAGACAAATTGGACGGACGTTTGCTCGAGTTGCTGGCAGAGCGGATGGAGATATCCTCCAAAATAGGGGAGTGGAAACACGACAACAGTGTAAGTGTCCTTCAACCAGAGCGATGGTCTTTTATCCTAAAACGAGCACAGAGCCGTGGTGGGGATATGGGATTGAGCAAGGAGTTTATGGACCAGTTGTTCAAAGCCATACACGATGAGTCCATTGACAGACAGACGACATTGCCGAGGCATTTTGGCGCGAAAAAAAATCGGTTTTAAGAAAGGATTATTTTGGAGAAAAGCCGGAAACCATAGTTTCATATATCCCGGTTCACTCAGTTTGATGGAAAATTATTGCAGATGAAATTACAGGTGAAGACGAGTTTGCCAACATTGTGGGGAAAGTTTGAGATGCACGCCTTCAGTGATTCAACCGATGAGTTGATGCCCCATCTGGCGCTTGTCAGGGATTTTGACCCCGAAAAACCGTGTTTGGTTCGACTTCACTCTGAATGTCTTACCGGCGACCTTCTAGGGTCAACTCGCTGTGATTGTGGTGACCAATTGAGGGCCTCACTTGAATTGATTGGGGAAAAAGGAGGTGTTTTGTTGTACCTTAGACAGGAGGGGCGTGGAATCGGTTTGATCAACAAAATGAAAGCCTACAATATACAGGACGATCAGGGCCTTAATACCATAGATGCCAACGTGCACCTTGGCTTTGAACCGGATCAGAGAACTTACGAGATAGCTGTTGAGATGCTGCAGTACTTTGGGATCAAAAAGGTTAAACTACTGACTAACAACCCGGAGAAACTTGATTTCCTAAAGAAAGCAGGGATAAAGGAAATTGAGCGACTCCCCATCAAGGCCATTGTCCGAAAAGAAAACAGAGAATATCTAAAGGCTAAACGAGATTTGATGGGGCACTTTCCCGATCTTGCCTAAACCTTTAGAAGATAATCAGGTGCTCGCCGGTGCTTTTTGCTGTTGCTCATCTCCTTTACAGTCCTCTTCCGGAGCTTTACCGCAAACGTTGCAATTTCCAACGCGATCCTGCAAGAAGGGACTATTGGAAGCACAGGTTCCGCTAAATTCTTTTCCGGTAAAAATGTGCTTTATGTTGATCAGGAAAAAAGCAATTCCGATGAAGGCCAAAACGATGGCCAGTGTATATACGAATTCCATAATCTTTAATCTTTACTGATTTCAACGCAAAGATAATGTCAATAGTTTAGCTTTGCGCAATTGAAGACCAACAATATACAGATATGAAGGAAAAAATGGAGGCCTTTGGCCGGTTGCTGGAAATAATGGATGAACTCCGCGAAAAGTGTCCCTGGGACCGCAAGCAAACCATTGAATCCCTCAGGAATTTGACCATAGAAGAGACCTACGAATTGGCCGATGCCATTACAAAAGGTGACTGGAGGGAGATCAAGGAGGAGCTGGGCGATATCATGCTCCACATTGTTTTTTACGCAAAAATTGCCGATGAAAAGGATCATTTCGACGTAGCAGATGTGTTGCATGGGGTCTGTGACAAACTCATCAAAAGACATCCACATATCTACGGTGATGTAAATGTCAGCGGGGAAGAAGAGGTGAAGAAGAACTGGGAGCAGTTGAAATTGAGAGAGGGGAAAAAAGGGGTGCTTTCAGGGGTTCCCGACTCATTGCCAGCACTAATTAAAGCTTACCGGATGCAGGAAAAAACCGCTCAGGTGGGGTTTGAATGGGATACAAAGGAGCAGGTATGGGAAAAGGTACAGGAGGAACTATACGAATTTAAGGAGTCGATGAAGCAAGGAGGAACCCGGAAGGAGGAAGAGTTTGGGGACCTGCTTTTTTCACTGGTCAACTACGCGCGGTTTGAAGGCATTGAACCGGAGTCGGCCCTTGCCCGCATCAATGACAAGTTCAAAAAGCGATTCGAATACATTGAAGAGAAAGCCCCCAGGCCTCTTGCAGATATGAGTCTGGAAGAAATGGACAAGCTCTGGAACGGTGCTAAAGAAAGGGATTGAAACCCGGAGGCCGGAGTGAGAAGCAGCATAACGAGCCATCCAACTGCATTTTTTGGACCAATTTGGTTAACAAAATCTTTCCGGGAGACGATTCACTCTTAATGTTGCGTTAAGCAGGCGCGATTAAGCAGCTACAATGAGCTGAACTACTTATGTTTGTAGCGAATCATTCTTCCAAAAGTATTTATGCAAGTCATCTCGCGAATCAGTTGCACCATTGCCTTCATCCTTTACGGCACCCTCTTTCTCTTTGCAGAGCCTCCGGCACACTCTGAGCCGGTAGAAGAGGTCATTTACGACAAATGGAATCCATGGATGGATATGGAGGAAAACCTGGTGTTCATTGATTTCGAGGCACTTGATTTCAATCTTCTTGAGATTAAGGTGTACGATGAGGACAACCAACTTGTCTTTTCTGACCGCGTAGATGATCTGCCCTTCAATTCCATTTACGAGCTGGACGTCACCACCTTTGACCGGGAGAGTTACACCATCAATCTCCACAGTTTTTCCAGTGTATTCCCCGCGGAGTTGCATCTCAAGCGCTGATTTAACCGATACTTTTCTGATATTTTTGGTAGTTTTCTGCTTGCCTGTGTAGAGTGTTGCAGAGGGGAATAAACTATTTTTGAAGGCCCTTACTGCAAAAACTTTATGTGTGGCCACCAGAACCAGTGTCCTTTTTAGTGTTCCTCTAAAAGTTGTAAATACAATTACAGGATTTAATGTTTTGAGTAAAAGTTGTAATTGTGATTACCAGATTTATCAATACGTATAAAAGTTGTAAAGATAATTATCAGAAAAAATGGGATATTAGTGGTTAATGCCGAAAAGATTTATATACATCTCGCCATATAGTTTATCTTTACTAAAACCGTAGAGAGGGAATTTGGGAATCTCCTGGAAATACCGGATAACCACCCCAAATTTATAATCACCCTCGACCCCTATTCAGGGGCTTCCGTTGAAGGAATAAAGGTGCTTCAACTGAGTGACTTTTTGTTGATGGAAGAAATCCGGTGAGCGGGGAAAGTTTTTTGATGACGTCGGACCGGTTGCGCCTGCATCAAAGTTTATTTTCTGAACTCAGATTATCAACTCACCCAAAGTTTTTGCCGCTGGTAAAAGCTTATTTCCCCTGGCTTTTAATTTATAGGTTCAACCTCCGTTGCTTCTCACTGCTATTCGACTGTTCACAAAAGTTTCAAATCCGGCCACCTTGTGTACGCTACCAGGTGACCTACCGGTTTTAGGAATATGTGGTTGTATTTTGGTGCAAAATGTGCTCATTTTATCGTTACCTCCCGACTCCAATAATTTACATATAGTAAAAATAAATAGATGATTTATTATAAGGACTCCGGGCTTTGAATAAATAAAGTGGTTGTAATTTGGCAAATATTTGTGTAACCTTCAAATAAGTTTTGCCATCATGCATAAAATTATTGCTACTTCTATTGCGGCACCCTTTTTTATTGTCTTTTCTATTGTTTTTGGTTCCAGTATATCTGCTCAAAATTTTACCCAGGAAATACATTCGAATCTGGCAGCTTTTGAGAAAATGGAGTTGCACAGTCCTTTTTCTGTAAAAGAGCGAATTACGGATCTGGACGATGGTGAGCGTATTTTTCTTAGTTCAGCATTGACTATGGAGGTGGATGAAACCTTTATTGATGAAATACTGACTAGTAAGAAGCGTCAGATGAGAGTTGAAATGCCCTTAAGCGAACGGTACAGCGTAGAATTGCATCTCAGAGAGGTAGATATATTCAGCAAAGATGCTGTGATTAGAACCTCTTCCGGGGATAAGATCAATCCCGCTGATCATGCATTTCGAACATTCTGGGGCGTGGTAGAGGGAAGTCCAGGGTCCAAGGTCAGTTTCAGCGTTTATCAAGATAGAATTATGGCATTTGTTTCATTTGGCATGCATGATTTTACCTTTGGCAAATACGGAGATTTAAAAAACTCCCCTCATATTTTGTACTACAACCAAAACCTCGATCTTCCCTTCTCTTTTTCATGTGGGGTTGATAAATTGGACCGGGTCGATAGGGAAGGAAATCAGGGAAACCACAGCAGTTCCAGGGCATTGACTGATTGCGTGAATATGTATGTAGAAGCGGATTATGACCTCTATCAGGAATTTGGTTCTGTAAGCGATGTGGTGGATCACATAACCGGGCTTTTCAGCCAGGTGTTTATAATCTTTGATGACGAATCCATTGGTATGGATATAAGTGAATTATTTGTTTGGGATACCCCCAGTCCATATACCGGCGATAATGCTGAGGACATTCACACGGAGTTTACAGATGAATTGGATGGTAATTTTAACGGGGATTTGGCACATTTGGTCAATTTAGAGTTTTCTTTCGGTGGGATTGCCTGGGTTGATGTACTTTGCTGGCCCCCTCTGGCTACCGCATTCAGCGGAATAACTAACAACTATCAGAATGTGCCAACATTCAGCTATTCTGTTTTCGTGGTAGCTCACGAAATTGGCCACAATCTCGGTTCCAGACACACCCACGCCTGTGTTTGGAACAACAACGATACTCAAATCGATGACTGCGGCAACGAATTTGTCTTTAATCAGGGATCGACTCCCGAAGGTGACGACTGCTTCAACCCAAGTTCTCCCATCATTCCCGCCAATGGCGGAACCATCATGAGTTACTGCTATTTGCTTCAAAATGTGGGTGTGAATTTCAACCTTGGTTTTGGATCTCAGCCCGGTGATTTGATACGGGACAAGGTGAATTCCGCTAATTGCCTCGGTCCCTGTGCCGGTTTTGACCCTCCGATAGCGAACTTCTCCGCCGATCCGGTTTTCGTATGTGCACCTATGGAGGTCTTTTTCATTG
>SL_3KL_010_SEDDRAFT_10001558_pt1 | contig 20907 bp, 22 predicted proteins | sample SodLakKL_010_SED_2_FD_10381 | JGI IMG/M metagenome (IMG submission 10381) | reverse complement strand
TCAAAGACGGAGTCTCACTTCCTCGACGATTTTATCGAGAAGTGAAAGACAAGGTTAAACGGCAGTAGGTCTGCCAAACGCTTTGGAGATATAGCGTCAAACTCCAAGCCCACACAATTGTGTGGGCTTTTTTAAATCCATTAAAATTCCTTAAATTATTTAACGACTTAACTTTAATTACCCCCACCCGCACAAATAAAAACAAAACTCCGCATATTATGCGGAGTTTTGTTTTTAAGAAAGAATTCGATATTCTCCCTATGCACTTGGCTGTTCTTCAGAAGAAGCAGGAGCAGCTTGCTCTTCTCCCTCTTCATTTCCTCCTTCAGTAGGAGCCTGCGCAGGATCTGCGGGAGCCTGTCCCGGGTCCTGAGGAGTTGTCTCATCTTCATTCATAGTGACTATCGGTTATTTATAAAAGACAAATGCGGATCAACTTATCCGCATCACAATTATAATACACTTACTCAACCCTCCAATTGCATATGTTGATATGATGTGGACAACTATTTTGGCTCTTTAAAGGCCTCTATGAGGACATTGATATTATCATCACTCTTTAATTTATTTTTTATTCTTTTACCACACTTAATACACTCATGCATAACCCATCTATTTGATATCTCATAATTATACTCCACGGGCTTCATCATACCCCCGCAAGAAGATTCTCTATCTCCAGGATTATTATCAACATGCCTACTCCAAAGACAATCAGGGCAGTGATTGGTATAACCATCACCTTTTACTTCAATTTCACAATTCAGACATTTAAAATCCTCTTTTTTCTTGTAAAATCCCATTTTATTGTCGGGGCGCCGAGAATCGAACTCGGCCCTCATGTTCCCAAAACATGTATACTACCGATATACTACGCCCCGAATATTATTGAAATCGCCTAATTAAATGCTTTTTCAAGATTGAAGTTTATCATATGTACGAAAAAATCTCTATCAAACCACTCTCTCATCAGGTAACATTTTCCATAAATTTCACAAAAATTTTACCTCTCTCAAATATCACAACCACAATATCAATAACCCAATCAGTATCTTCCTGAGATAAACCTTTCTCTTCAAGATATATCATTGCCACTTTTGATATGTGAGATATCTTTCGATCATCTACCTTCTCCTCCGCTCTGTGACTATTATCCTCACTGGTTTTTCTAGTCATAGACTTCACTTCAACAAAATGAATAACTGATTCTTTCTCAGCAATAATATCAATCTCCCCCACCCCTCTGTCATAATTCCTTTCCAATACCAAAAATTCTTTTTTCTTTAAATACTCACAAACTATGAGTTCTGCTTTCTCTCCCTTTTTCTTTAAAGACATTTTTAAATTATACCAAACAATCAATGTCTTTAAAAAATAACTTTTATACTGGCTATTTTCCTCTTTCAAAAAGACAAGGACAAAATATGTCCTTTATACACATATCCACTGACTTATCCACAGTTTGTGTATAAGTGATTTTAAAATACCCTTATTTTTAGCCGTTTTGGTTTTTAGCTTAATTATTAATCAGATGTGAATTAACCCATAATAGTGTGGATAATTCCAATAAAACACTTATATATTTGCTTTTTCTACCCACACAAAAACACCCCGCCCAAGTCCGTTCAACTTTCGGAGAAAGTTAGTCGGATTTAGGCGGGGTGTTTTATTTGTGCGGGTAGGGAGAATCGAACTCCCGTCTCATCCTTGGCAAGGATGTGTCATACCACTAAACTATACCCGCACACCAACTTTGCATAATGCATTGTATCTTAAGTTTGATTTTGTTGAAAATGATGAATTAACAATCAATATCTTATGTAAAGCAAAAGATTTGGTGTGCGAACATGCCCGCGACACCAACTCTCACCCTGAAAAAACTTAAGACATTAAGATTATATTACCTTTTTCTCTTTTACTCAAATTTTATGGATAAAAAAACCGCCCCGGGTAGCATAAAGCTATCCTGCGGGGCGGTAATCAAAGAACTGCGATCTCGGTGGCGAGACCGACGCCAAACGCCTCTTTAGCTCTAAAAACTCGCCGTCCTTCACCTTCCTTATCTCTCATAAAAGACCTCACTTCCTCTTCAAAAAGTAATTGAGATCTCTCAACAATTACCTCCTCACAGAAAATATGATGCCTCTTAGCTTCTTCCACATCCTCTCTTCTATCCTCCAAAGCCTTGCCAAGGAATTCGGAAGCAGAAAGAGTTGTTCCGTGAAAAATGAGTATAGCGTCCGGATGCATAACCCTTTTCCTCCCAAGAAGAAACAAAATTGCCGCTGAAGATGAAGCAAAATTACTTACATAGGTATAGAAATTACTGAATCCCCTAACCTTATTATAAAATTGCTCAACTAGACCGATTTGCCCTCCGGAAGATTGAATGTTCAAAAGAACACTCTCTCCGGAAACAAGGTCTGTCTCAATTTCTTTAAACAATCTTACTGTCTCCTCTCTCCATAGTATGGGTCCTTTTAATTTTTTTATTTTCATCCACACCTCCTTTCTTAGTTGAAATTGTTATTTCTTTAAAAAGTGATAAAATGCGGGTGGACTCACTAGTGTTGAATAATACAATACAACTCTAGTATAGTCAAATTATTAATAATTAATAACAAAATATGGAAAATCCAGAAGATGCTAACAATCAAGAGACTCCCGACGAAGCCCCTGAAGAGAAGAGTGCGGACAAAGATGTGGAGGAAGAGGGTGAAGATGATGTAATTGGTCCAGCATCAAAAGAAGAAATTTTGGGGTATAAAAAACCCATACAAGATAGTAGGGGTGCCACATATTCTCGTGAAGAATATAAAGATGCTATTGGGGGAGAACACGACGACAAATAATAAATAAGGTTCCTAATTATTTGCACAAAAACCATTCTCTTAGAATGGTTTTTGTTATTTTGTGCGCCCGGAGGGACTCGAACCCCCGACCCTTCGTTCCGAAGACGAATGCTCTAATCCGCTGAGCTACGGGCGCAAAATTAAATGAATCAATGCCAATACAATAATATATTAAATAAATAAAAAGACAAAAGGTATACAGTTCCAATCGGGTATAATACAATTAAGCGAAATGAATAACAATACATTTAAAAATATCCCCAAAGAAGTTTTACATATTACAAATAAGCTTAAAAATGCCGAATTTGAAGCGTATTTGGTAGGCGGGTGTGTAAGAGACTTACTGCTTGATAAAAAACCCAAGGATTGGGATATTACAACAAATGCAAAACCGGAAGAGATCATGTCTCTCTTTGAACATACTCATTATGAAAATGATTTTGGTACCGTAGGTGTCGTCAATGATGAAACAGAAAATGAGAGAGTTGAAGTGGTAGAAGTTACTCCATACAGAATAGAAAGTGAATATACAGATAAAAGAAGACCTGACTCAGTATCATTTGGTAAAAAGATAGAAGAGGATCTAGAAAGAAGAGATTTTACAGTAAACGCCATTGCAATAGATCCTGAGAATGGAGAAGTTGTAGATCCATTTGGTGGTCAAAAAGACCTAAAAGACAAGGTTTTGAGAGCTGTCGGAGAGCCTGGTGAGAGATTTGAAGAGGATGGATTGAGAATAATAAGGGCTGTTCGACTTCAGGCAGAGCTTGGATTCGCAATAGAGGCCGAAACATTGAATGCGATAAATAAAAAGCGAAAAATATTAGAATTTGTAGCAAAAGAGAGAATCCGGGACGAATTCAAGAGAATAATAATGTCAAAAAATCCGGCAGAAGCGCTTGAAATAAGCAAAAGATTGGAAATTTTAGAGTATATCGTACCTGAATTACTGGAATGTGTTGGAATTGAGCAAACAAAAACCCATAAATATGATGTATATAACCACTTATTAAAAACTTTGCAACATTCAGCAGATAAAGATTGGGAGTTTCACGTGAGACTTTCATGCCTTTTCCATGATATTGGAAAGCCAAAGACAAGGAAATGGGCTAAAAAGGGTGACTATTCTTTCTATGGACATGATGTGGTAGGAGCCAAAATCGCAGAGAAATCTTTATCAAATCTGTCATTCTCCAAGGACATTATTAAGAAAGTGTCTCTTTTGGTGAGGTGGCATATGTTCTTCTCAGATACTGAGCAAATAACTCTTTCAGCAGTAAGAAGAATATTGAGAAATGTTGGGAAAGACCTTATTCAAGACTTAATAAAAGTCAGAATAGCAGACAGAGTTGGAACAGGGAGACCAAAAGAGCAACCTTACAGATTGCGCAAATATCAATCAATGATAGATGAGGTAATGAGTGATCCTGTTTCTGTCGGAATGTTAAAAATAGATGGAAATGACATTATAAAAGAATTGAATATTAAACCCGGACCAAAGATGGGATTATTACTCCACGCTCTTCTGGAAGAAGTTCTGGAAGACCCAAAATTAAATACAAAAAAATATTTACTAAATAAATGTAAAGAATTAGCACAATTGAATGAAAAAGAGCTTGAAAAATTGGGAGATAAAGGGAAAGAGGCAAAAAATAAGGCCGAAAATGATAAATTAGGAGAAATTCGCAAGAAACATCACGTAAAATAGAAATTCTTATATTTTTAGCCAAATATTGATTGTTTCATAAGAAACACTTAGAGGTTGAACCTCTAAGTGTTTTTAATACGGCTTATATAAAGGTTATATGGAGGTTGAACCTCCAAATCGTGAATTTTAAAGGGAATTATTAACGTTACACGCGAAACATCTTTCACGTGAAACTAGTATTTCACAAGAAACATTCAAAAGACCTCCTACCTAAAACTTTCTCCACACATTATGATCAAGAAACTTAAAACACAAATTGTGTTACACAAGAAACAAAAAACCGCCTTATCATCTTTAGAGGCGGACTTCTTCCGAGCTCTTTTGTTGTGAAGGCGGTTTGTACGGGCAATGGAGAATTTTGATTGGTGTGGCTTATTTATAATTTCTAGCGAGGAGCGAAACGAAAGCTTGTTTTCATTTCGTCCGAGCGATGAAATTTCAAACATTGTCAGCTTGTAACAATGTTGTTATTGTTCCGGCCCGTGCGGATTTAAGGAACTTAAAGAACCAATGAAAGATTTTTTATTCAGAAGAAACAACATAGAACTTTTGGCCGTAGGACAGGATCGGCTCCTTAAAAGTTTGTATTTCTTTTGAATGGAAGGGCTTTTATTTTCTCAAAAAGAGAAACCAGAAGCTCTTCAAATCTCTCTCTAAAGGACATAATATCACCTATAAAAGACATGTAAAGGACACAAGTGTGGATAACTATTTTGTGTCCTTAATATGTCCTTTATACATCTATTTCAAGCTCTATAGGACAATGATCAGAGCCATATATTTTTGAATGGGTTTTAAAACTCTTTAAAAACTTTTTTGTTTCAGGTGAAACAAAAAAATAATCAATTCTCCAGCCAACATTTCTATCTCTAGCAAATGTCTTCATATCCCAATAAGTATAGACTTCCTTTTTATTGGGATAAAAACATCTAAAAACATCTATGTAACCTTTATCTATTACTTTATCTATCCAAGCCCTCTCTTCCGGCAAAAATCCTGTATTCCCTACATTTTCTTTAGGGCGAGCTAAGTCTATTTCCGTATGAGCCGTATTTATATCCCCACAAAAAACCACCCTTTTACCGGTTTTTCTAATTTTCTCAATAAATTTAAGGAATTTTTCATAATATTTTAATTTATATTCTATCCTGTGAGGACCCCCTCCGCCATTGGGGAAATATACGTTACACAAAACCCATTTAGGAAAGAATAGGGCTATCATTCGCCCCTCATCATCTATTCCGGATAACCCATATAGAACCTTATTCGGCTTAATTTTCGTATATATTGCAACCCCACTATAGCCCTTTTTATGTTCAGGCCAAGTGAAATAAGAGTGATATGTTTCATGAGAAACATATTCGGGGGGTAATTGCTCGGGTCTGGCTTTGGTCTCCTGAATACACAAAATATCAGGATTATTAGCCATTATTTCATCCCATGCGCCCTTTTTTATATTAGCCCTAAGCCCATTAACATTCCAAGAAATTATTTTCATATATTTAATACTACTTGAAAATCACAAAAGAAAAAGCCCTGGCTGCTCATGAAAGCCAGGGCTTTAAAAGTTTCGGGGTGGATTGAAAATTTGGAATTTATATTCTCTCCCTTTATTAAATTCCTTTTCCGTCGCCGGAAAATCAAATACTGAAACCTCAACTAAAGAGTCGGGGTGAATCTCCTCGGGCAACACTGCCCAAAGTTTGGGGGTCTCGGCAATCTTTCCTTGCTCAGCGTGACCCATTTCAAGGTCTGAGCTGGAAAGAAAAAGCGATCCGAAAATCAAAAGAGCAACCATTTTCATTCTGAAAAAGATAATACTCTTTTCAACAAAACAAATTAAGTCCTTTTTCCGTGATATTTCTTGTGGATATCTTTTAAATGAGCATCTGTAACATGGGTATATATCTGAGTAGTTCCAATATTAGCGTGGCCTAAAAGAGCTTGGACAGACCTTAAATCAGCACCGTTTCTAAGAAGATCAGTAGCAAAACTGTGTCGTATAATATGAGGAGTGACTTTCTTGGATATACCCGCAATTATGGCGTATTTTCTAACTATTCTTTCAATACTTCTTACTGAAAGTCTTAAATTTGAATGTTTTGAGGTGTTTTTTCTATGCTGTATAAATAATGCTTCGTCAGCATCCCCTCTTTTTGATAAATATTCCTTTACAGAATCTTTTGCATTATCCGAGAGAAATACCATTCTTATCCTGTCTCCTTTTCCTCTAACGGATAATTCATCAGAATCAAGATCTATATCCCTATTCAGAGAACATAATTCGGATACTCTAAGTCCTGTTGAGAAAAGAAGCTCCAAAATAGCTGAATCGCGAAGAGAGGCAATATCATTATTCTTTCTAGGAGATTCCATAAGGCGCTTTAACTCATCGGAAGAAATAAGGTCAATTGACCTCTCGGAAATTTTCGCAAGATCAATTCTATCCGGAGGCAGTGATTTAACCTCTATTTTCGCCAAATATTTTAGAAATGCTCTTAGAGCTATAAGATAGTAGTTTTGGGTTTTTCTCTTTAATGTTTCCGCTCTACCTTCATCAAATTTACCGTTTGGCCTTCTATTAAGCCATAATCTGAAACTTCTAAGTAAATCATCTGTTATATCAGAAGGTTTATTTATCTTTGAAAATTTAAGAAAAGTGTTCAAATACCTCTCATAATTCTCAATAGTCTTCAAACTCCTTCCGCGCTCAACCTCCAAATGCTCAAGGAATTGCCTTATTAATTCTTTTAAATCTTTATTCATATGTCGCACAATAATTATACCATTTAAAAGAAATCCCGACACTCAGCTACCTAGGCGCGGGATTTTAAAAACTCATTTTAAATCTCAAACCTTTGGATCCAAGAGAGATTTTTGACGTACTGCCACGTCCGGATTCATACTTCCAGACATCGTAGTCGTCAACATATTTCTCCAACCCATGAAGAATATGAAAGTATTCCCAAACATCGCGAAGGTGCTCTTCTGGATCTTCTTCAAAGCGATAATTGGAAAAAGAGGGAAAACTATCAGCAAAGAGGTTCTCCTTTTTATCCATCTCAATGGACTTAGCCAAAAAATTAACCTTTTCATCTTCTCCCTCAACAAAAACAAAAGGGAAGAGAAAAAAGGGGAAAATAAAGAAAAATTTCATCTTGTCCTTTCTGTTTTTTGTGAGTTATTTGAAATCCATATTTATTATTCCACAAATGATAAAAATTACCAAAATTCCGCCAAAAGCTTCAAAATTTGCAAAAATAAAGGGTTTGTGCTATTCTTCTCGTCATGGTAACTAAAGAAAAAAAGCAAAAAATATTAAAAAAATCTCAAATTCACGACAAAGATACAGGTTCTCCGGAAGCGCAGATTTCCATTCTTACCGAAAGAATTGAGGAAATTTCTTCCCATTTAAAAAAGAATCAAAAAGATATCCACTCCAGAAGAGGGCTTCTTCAGTTAGTTGCAGACAGGCAAAAACATATGAAATATCTCCAAAAGAAAAGTCCGAGGAGATTCAACAGCTTGATGAAGAAGCTGAATATCAAGAAAAAGGCCTAATTAAGTTTAATAATGCCGGTAATAAAACATAAGGAGCAAAGGGTTGGAATATTTATAGACACCCAAAACCTCTATCATAGCGCAAAAAACCTTTACAGAAGAAGGGTTAATTTTGGTAATGTTTTAAAAGACGGATTGCTGGACAGGTCTTTAATAAGAGCTGTTGCTTATGTTATAACAACAGAAAGCGGAGAAGAGAAAGCATTTTTTGAAGCATTGAGTAAATTGGGAATAGAAACGAAGACCAAAGATCTCCAAATTTTTGCCGGTGGAGCAAAAAAAGGGGATTGGGATGTCGGAATAGCGGTAGATGCAATAAAATACGCTCCAAAATTGGATACTGCAATAATAGTTTCCGGTGATGGAGACTTTGTACCACTGGTTCAATACCTTAAAATGAAAGAGGGTTGCCAGGTGGAAATTATTTCATTTGGAAAGTCTTCGTCTGCAAGACTTATAGAATCAGCAGACGACTTTATTGATCTTGATGAGGACCCTAAGCGATATCTTATAGGATATAGGGAAGGATCAAGAAAAAAGAGCTCCGGTGAGAAGAGTTCAGAGAAGGGTACAATAAAAAGTTAATTATAAGTAATAAATGAAAGTGAAGGGGCTTCAATTTTTGCGCTAAAAAGAGCTTAAAAATTGGATTCCGTTCGTTTTCATTCAAAAAATTTATGGAAAAGAAGAAGTTTTCTACAAAAGTAGGGGATAAGACATTAAGTGTGGAATTCAATGACCTAGCCGATCAAGCAGACGGATCAGCTCTTGTGAGATATGGAAATACCACCGTATTGGCCACAGCGGTTATGTCCGATAAAGAAAGTTCAATGGGATATTTCCCTTTAATAGTTGATTATGAAGAGAAATTCTATGCCTCAGGGCAAATATTGGGAAGCAGATTCATGAGAAGAGAGGGGAGACCTTCCGATGAGGCTATTTTAAGCGCCCGCTTAGTGGACAGAACTATTAGGCCTCTATTCCAAGAGGGGATAAAAAACGAGGTACAAATAGTTATAACAGTTCTTTCTATAGATGAAGATGATCCGGATATTCTTGCCATTCTTGCAACCTCTCTTGCTATTGGAACTTCAAATATTCCATGGAATGGTCCCGTAAGTGCTGTTAGAGTGGGCAAAACAAAGGGATGTGATGAAATAATGATAAATCCCAAATACAGCGAAAGAGAAAGAGAGGACAATGAATTAGACTTGGTTGTCTGCGGAAAAGAAAATGCATTGGTAATGCTTGAGGCGGGAGCAAAAGAGATAAGTGAAGAAAATACTGAAAAAGGCCTCAAAGAGGCCTCGGGAGAAATCGGGAAAATACAAGAATTCCAGAAAAAAATAATAAAAGAAATAGGAAAAGAAAAAAGAATTTTGAATATAAAGAAGGCCTCAAAAGAAACTGAAGAGTTATTTACAAAAGAAATTGAAAACATTCTTGAAAAGAATGTCTTTACAAAAATTCCCGGAAAAGAAAGTATAGAGAATCTTAAAAAACAATGGATGGAGAAAGCATCCATGTCACTACCTGATGAAGACGGGTCCCTTTTAGAAGAATATTTTGAAAAGAAGATGGACGAAGCAATACATAAAGGCGCCCTAGAGAAGGATTTGCGGGCCGATGGCAGAGCAATGGATGAATTGCGTCCTCTTTATGCCAAAGCCGGAGGAATATCGGAGATGCTACACGGATCCGGAATATTTTACCGAGGAGGAACACATATTCTGTCAGTCCTAACACTAGGAGGGCCGAGCGATGCGCTTTTGATAGACGGAATAGAGGTTGCTCAATACAAAAAACATTTTATGCATCATTATAATTTCCCCCCATTCTCTGTTGGAGAGGTTGGAAGGGTTGGTGGATTTAATAGAAGAATGATAGGTCACGGTGCATTGGCAGAGAAAGCTCTCTCTGCAGTCATCCCTTCTAAAGAAGAATTTCCTTATACAATTAGGATAGTATCAGAAGCTATGGCATCAAACGGCTCAACTTCTATGGGCTCTGTCTGTGGGTCAACACTTGCTTTAATGGATGCCGGAGTTCCTATAAAAGCTCCGGTTGCCGGAATTGCTATGGGCCTTATGAGTGAAAAAGAATCCGGAAAATATAAAGTTCTTACAGATATACAAGGTCCGGAAGACCACTATGGAGATATGGACTGCAAGGTTGCCGGAACAAAAGAGGGTATAACAGCGATACAGATGGATATAAAGTTAGAAAGCGTTCCTACAGAAGCTGTAATAGAAGCAATAAAAAAAGCCAAGGATGCCAGATTCCAAATACTTGAGGTTATAGAAAAAGAAATAGCGAAACCAAGAGAGAATATATCCAAAAATGCTCCTGAAATAGTGATGATAAAAATAAAACCAGACCAAATAGGAACTGTAATAGGAACCGGAGGAAAGATAATAAATGCTATTAAGGAAAACACGGGGGCAGATATAGACATTGAAGACGATGGATCTGTTTTTATAACAGGAAAGAACGGTGGTGCAGAAAAAGCTAAAGAGGAAATAGAGGCTTTAGTCAAAGAATACAAAGTAGGAGAGAAATTGTCCGGAGAGGTGGTTAAAATAACAGATTTTGGAGCATTTGTTAAAATTGGTCCCAACACCGAAGGTCTTGTGCACATATCAGAAATATCTCCGTCCAGGATAGAGAAAGTTGAAGATATTTTGAAAATAGGAGATACTGTTCCTATAATAATAAAGGATATAGACGATAAAGGTCGCTTAAAGCTTTCCATAAAGGAAATTGACCCCAACTTTTCTTCAAAGAAGGATAAATAAAATGAATACATATCAAGAAAGCTCTGAGGAAGAGAACCGGGAGAAAAGCCAGGGCATATTCGGAGTTATTGCAATTGTTATAAGCTTAGCACTGATTGCAAGCGGTATAACCGTAATAGTTTTTGCATATATATTCCAAAGCGATGAAGAAGAAACAGATACTTTTATCCCGGATTTTCCTCACCATGAAATAAATTCCCAAGAGGTATTCCCGAATGATTCACCATGGATTCATTTAGATGAAATAAAGTCAGATCTTGATGAAAAGCGAAGCCCTTTTATCTCACTGGTAGTTCTTGAGAAAGACAGATCTCTTTTGAGTTTTAGGGAAATGTTTAAATATTATGAAAAAAATCCGCCACAGATATCTGGTCTTTTGGAAAATGAATTTCTTTTGGGAGTAATTAAAAAAGAAGAGGAAGTATCTGCATTTGTAATCCTTGATTTTTTATCTCCCATAGAGACCTTTAGGGGAATGAGGGATTGGGAAAATTCCTTGGCTTCTGACTTAAATATTATTTTCCAAAACCTTTCTGATTCAAATACTCATCAAAGTATAATGAGAGAAAATAAGGAATTCAGGATACAAGAAAATGGAGCCTCTTATTTCATCTTGAACTCTTCGGTCATAATATCCGAGAATAAAGACGCTCTTTTGAAACTTCTAGACATATACCAAAGTCAATTTATGGAAATTTAAGCTTGCGGAAAGTGGAGGTGATGCTAATATAAATCTAATATGGACCAAAAAGAAATAGAAGAATTAAAATCATCATTAGAAAAAGAACTAGCTGAACTTGAAGAGGGTTTGAAAACGGTTTCGGAGAAAAATCCGCAAAATCCCAAAGATTGGGTGGCCAAACCGACTGATTCGGGAGACAGATATTCTGATGATAATGATAGCGCCGATGAGGTAGAGGCCTACGGAGAAAACGCTGCAATATTAAATGAACTTGAAGTAAGATACAATAATGTAAAAAGAGCTCTTAAGAAAATAGAAAAGGGTGAATACGGAATATGTGAAATATCGGGAGAATCTATAGAAAAAGAAAGATTAAAGGCCAATCCGGCAGCAAGAACTTGTATTAAGCATAAGGATGAAGATCCTACAAGTTATTGATATTTGATCAAAAGATAAAATGAGTTTCTCCATAGTCAAAAGCGCACAAGCTCCAACCCTGGAAGCTAATATAATAGATGTAGAAGTTGATATTTCCAGAGGTCTTCAGTCTTTCTCTATAATAGGTCTGCCGGAGAAATCTGTAGAAGAAGCCCAGGGCAGGATTTCAGCTGCTGTAAAAAACTCAGGATTCACTTCTCCCAAACAAAAAAATCAGAAAATAACAGTGTCCTTGGCTCCCGCTAATTTAAAAAAAGAAGGTGTGGTTTTTGATCTAGCCATTGCTCTTGGATACTTAAAAGCCGCTAAAGATATCTCCTTTAAAAGGGATAATTCGCTGTTTGTAGGGGAATTATCATTAAATGGATATATCCGCCCCGTCAAAGGGGTTCTTCCTCTTGTAAATGAAGCAAAGAAAAAAGGATTTGGGGAAATTTTTGTTCCCAAAGACAATGCAAAAGAGGCCTCTTTGATAAAAGGAATAGATATTTACGGAGTAAATACCTTGAAAGATATTATCAATCACATTAATACTAAAAAGGACGACGTGGAAAGAAAGAAGATATATCCAGAGCCGGAAACAGAAATAGAATATGAAGATCCGGAGACTATAGTAGATTTAAAGTATATAAAAGGACAGGAATCATCAAAAAGAGCCCTGGAAATAGCAGCCGCCGGAGGGCACAACATTGCTTTCTTTGGACCTCCGGGAACAGGAAAAACCCTTCTTTCCAAAGCCCTATCTTCAATTCTTCCACCTCTATTGGAAGATGATATATTTGAAAGCACCTCTTTGCATTCCATTGCCGGAGCATTGGGGAATAAACCTTTAATAACTCATCCTCCATTTAGATCCCCGCACCACAGTGCATCTCCTGCATCAATAATGGGAGGGGGAGTAAATCCAAAGCCCGGCGAGATTACTTTAGCTCACAATGGAATACTTTTCCTTGATGAATTTCCAGAATTTGACAGAAGGATAATAGAAGCTTTGAGACAACCCTTGGAAGATAAAATTATATCCATTGCAAGATCAAAAGAAAGTGTTGATTTTCCGGCAAATATAATATTAGCAATCGCAATGAATCCTTGTCCTTGCGGAAAATACGGCTCAGAAAAACAAATATGCACCTGCAGTGCGCATGAGATAAACAGATATCAAAAAAAATTGTCAGGCCCTATTATAGACAGAATAGATATATGGACAGTAGTTTCTGAAGTTGACCATAAAAAAATATCTTCCGACGATGAATCGGAAGAAAGCAGTAAGGTGAGAGAAAGAGTAAAAAAAGCAAGAGAGGTTCAAAAAGATAGATTTGGCGGAAATAAAATGGCAATAAATAATGATATGGATATAAAGACGATTAATAAATACTCAAAATTGTCCAATACGGCCAAAGAGATTCTTATAATGTCTTCCGAGAAAATGAATTTGTCGGCCCGGGTATATCACAAAATAATAAAAATAGCTCGTACTATAGCTGACCTTGAAGGAGAAGAGGAAATAAAAGACATTCATATTTTAGAAGCCCTGCAATACAGGCCTAAAGATATATTAGTTAACTTCTAAATTTAGCTAATTTATTGACCATTTAGAGGTTGAACCTCCAATCTATGTAAAAGTTTTAGAAAGGATTGGACGCCCCGTGAACCTCAAAGTGAACATGGGGTCCGGTTGAAAGTCCGGTTGAGCCGACATATCCGATAACTTGGCCTTGATGCACTCTTTGGCCGACAGAGACTATATTCCTACTATTGTGAGAATATAATGTCCCTGTTCCATTATCATGCTCTATTTCTATATAATTTCCATAACCACCATTCCATCCGGTGCGACTTTTAGATACCACTCCTCCGGCCGCCGCATATATAGGTGTTCCATAAGGAGCTGCGAGGTCAACTGCATTCCTGCCGTGAAGCCCTTGGGTCCTTATTCCACCTTGAATAGGTCTTATGAAATATCCACTAGCTTGGGCATATCCTCCGCTTGATGTAGCTCTTTCTTGAGGTGCAGACGGACTTGAAGCTCTTTGTTCCGCGGGAGCGGATTTCACTCCTCCCGGAACATCTATAAAATTTCCGACAATCAAAGTATCCCCTACCGACATATTATTGTGAGCGATAACATCTTCAACTTCCGCATCATACTCTTTTGCTATCTTACTCAATGTATCGTCATTTCCTATCTGATGCCTTACTCCGGAGAAGGGAAGAATTACTAAATGCTGTCCGGAATGAATATATTGCCCAAGATCGTTTGCCCAAATGATTGTATTAACAGAAACCCCAAACATTTCGGCTATTTGTGAAAGAGAATCACCCTCTCTGACAACATAAATACTTTCTTGATTTGAAGATACTGTATTATCCTCGCCATTATTTGATCTATTGGCTCTTATAGCCAAGCCGTCTTCTGATATATTATTCCCCCCGCCCCCAATTGCAAGCGAATATTTATTAACATAAGGCAAATTACTCAAGAGAGAAACGGTTTGTGAATTTTCATTGGTATATGAGACATTTGCAGAAAGCATTCCGCCGGATTCATTGGTTGATATAAAAAATATAGATATTAAAAAGAATAATACTATAAAAACAAAAACCATCGCTTCGGTTTTCAAAAAGCGAGGTTCGGGACTGAGCCGGCATTCTCCGGCTTTTTCAGACTCTTCGATAATTCCCTTGATATTTGTCGCTTGGCCCCCTTCCACACTACTTTCAAAGCCAAGGTCTTTTCGGGTTGGTAAAATAAGCCTTCAGTTAAACTGACAAACCATAAAATACAATAAACTGTTTGTCAAACAAAACCATCTTTCCGATACTCCTCCATTATACCCCTCTTCGCCTTTTGGTCAATATTCCTTATCAACTATGTGGATAAAATGATAGTATAGAAAAATGGAATTAAATTCGGCACAAAAACGAGCGGTTTTGGAAACTGAAGGCCCTCTTCTTATAATCGCAGGAGCTGGAACCGGAAAAACCAGAACAGTAACACATAGAATCTCACACCTGATAAAAAAAGGAATCTCTCCTTCAAAAATACTTGCTGTTACTTTCACTAATAAAGCCGCAAAAGAAATGAGAGACAGAGTATTGAATGACCTAAATAAGTCAGAAGATCTAAACCGGCCGATAAAAGATACCGAAAGTCCTTTCATCTCAACATTTCATTCTCTTGGAGTAAGAATACTGAGAGATAATTATAAAATTTTGGGAATTTCAAAAAATTTCGTCATAGCTGATAAAGAAAAATCAAAACAAATATTAAAAAAGGCCTGCAAGAATATTAACCACGACCCTAAAGACTACGATCTTAGGAAAATAATGGCTGTAATATCAAAACAAAAGAATTCTCTTGCAAATATTGATGGTTTGGAGAAAAGCAAAGTCTACGGCAGTGATATGATAGCCCCTCTTTGGAGAGAATATGAGAATATCCTTGAGAAAGAAAGCTCTTTAGACTTTGATGACCTTATAATCAAACCGATAAAACTTCTCCAAGAAAATAAGGAGGTTAGAGAGAAATATCAAGATCTTTGGCAATATATACACATTGATGAGTATCAAGATACAAATAGATCACAATACACTTTCTCAAAGATACTATCAGAAAAACATAACAATATCTGCGTTGTGGGCGATATGGACCAGACAATATTTACGTGGAGAGGTGCTAAGGTTTCAACAATATTGAATTTTGAGAGAGATTTCCCGGGAGCAAAAATAATAACTCTGGAGGAAAATTACCGCTCAACACAAAAAATACTCTGTGCTGCAAATAATGTTATTAGAATAAACCAAAAAAGGAAAGAAAAAGAGCTTTTTACAAAAAATATGGAAGGGGAGAACATTGAATGTGCCGGATTTTCCTCTGAATACGAAGAAGCAAGAGAAATATCAAATAAAGCGCTGAAACTGACAAAAGAAGGGGTCCCGCCAAAAGAAATAGCCGTACTTTACAGAACCAATTTTCAATCAAGAGCTCTTGAGGAAGCTTTTCTATCAGCCGGCATCCCATATACGGTAGTGGGAACAAGATTTTTGGACAGAAAGGAAGTAAAAGACATATTGGCATTCATAGAGGTGGCAAGAAACCAATCTGCTGAAAGTTCCCTGATACGAATAATCAACACCCCTCCCCGAGGAATAGGAAAAACTACCGCCCTTAAGGTTATTTCCGGAAAAAAGAAAGAACTAAAGAAAAAAGCCAGAGAATCTGTTGATGAATTTTTCCGTATTTTAGATGATATCAAAAAAGCGTCCGAGAAAATGAAACCTTCCGAACTGGTAAAATATGTAATAGAAAGAACCAAAATGGAAGAATTCTCAAAAAGCAAAGAGGAAGAAGAAAGGATTGAAAATATGAAAGAATTGGCTTCATTGGCAAAATTATATGATGAGGAAGGCGTTGATGTTTTTTTGGAAAAAGTCGCACTTTCAGCAGATCAAGATAAATTAGAAGAAGACCCGGAAGGGATTCGTCTTATGACAGTACACTCGGCAAAAGGGCTTGAATTTGACCATTGCTTCATCTCGGGAATGGAGGAAGGTTTATTCCCTCACAATATGTCTGAGAGCGATACGGACCACGATGAAGAAGAGGAGAGAAGACTTTTCTATGTCGCATTAACCCGAGCAAGAAAAAAAGTTTTTCTCTCATACGCCAGAGTCAGGACAATATTCGGATCCACAGAAGGCCAAGAACCATCCCAATTCCTCTCCGACATAGACCCGAATGTGGTTACAGTCCCAGAGGAATCAATGCTTTCTCGCGAACCTTTGATTAAAATAGAATTCTAAAATGAAAAATAATTCAAAATCAAAAGCCAAAAAGTCTTTGGGACAAAATTTTCTAACTTCTCCAAGAGAAATAAAAAAAGTGACTGATCCGGCCGAACTTGAAGAGAATGAAACGGTTCTTGAAATAGGCCCCGGAAAGGGCTCCTTAACCAAAGCGCTTCTTGATAAAGGTGCTAGAGTTTGGGCGATTGAGAAAGACGAGAGTTTGGTGGAATATTTGAATGAGAAATTTGAAAAAGAAATTTCGTCCGGAAAACTAAAATTAATATCCGGAGACGTGAAAGAGGGGATAGAGAAATTTACTCCAAGCGAACCTTATAAGCTGGTAGCCAACATTCCTTATTACTTAACCGGTTTTATTCTAAAGACATTTTTAACCGCCAAACATCATCCCAAAACAATAGTATTTCTCCTCCAAAAGGAGGTGGTGGATAGAATAATTGCACGAGATGGAAAAGAAAGTATTCTCTCCATAAGCATTAAGGTCTATGGAAGACCCTCCAAAGAAGCGGTGATAAAAAGAGAAGCTTTCAGCCCGCAACCCAAAGTGGACTCAGCGGTTCTTTTGATATCAAATATTTCAAAAAATACTTTTGAGAAGAATAATGTAAAAGAAGAATTATTTTTTAATTTGCTAAAAACCGGATTCAGAAGTAAAAGAAAATTACTTATAAAAAATTTATCAATTTTCTTTAATTCTTTTGAAGAAGCGAAAGAGGTGTTCGATAAATGTGAGATAAATAAACAAGCTCGTCCTGAAAATTTAACAGTTAAAAACTGGATAGATTTGGCAACAGAAATACAAAAAGAGGTGAATTAAAGTGAGGTTCCAACCATCGGCAATATTGTTCCAATTGGCGCTCCAAACGGAGTACAAAAAGTTCCGGTAAGGCACATTCCAAATGGAGAAAAATTCCCCACCACCCAAACCCCGGGCCTTGGAAGATTGTAATGAAGAAAACTTTGCACACCCATATAATACACCAACTGAGCTTCAAAAGGTGGCCCCAGGGTCAAAAGAAAATTACCTGAACAAGGACAGAATATTGACGCAGTCACTAACCCACCAAAAGGAACTTGCGCGTTGGTATTATTCGCCAAAGGGAAAAGTGTAAAAACAAACATTAACGATATTACCAGAGTGATTTTTTTCATAATTATATATTATCACTATTTAATCAAAGTAAACACTCCGGCTTCACTTATACCCTTATCATTTACAATATAGAAGTGAAGATCTAATTCATCTCCCATAATAGCATCGTTTATATCAATATCCGGAAAGGGCTCTACTTTTAACTTTATCGTCCCCCCATCTTCTGATGGAACATTTTTTATAATGTCATAACTTGCCCGTATCTCATTGCCTTTCTGGGTAAAATTCCCACCTTTTATAACAATTTCCTGACCATATCGTCCGGAACTTGGCGTAATACTTTCAATAAACGGCTCTGCTACTTCGGCTCCAAAGACAACAAATAACGTTTCATTAAAGCTTCTGCCTTTGTTATTACTTACTGAAATATCATATTTCCCCGCGTGAATATCATCCGGAATAGAGAATCTTAATTCTTGTCCATTATTATATGAATTTAAGCCGGATATTTGATATTCATTGCCAAAATGAACAGTATTTCCTTCGGAAGAGAAGCCATATCCACCCAAGGTTATCTCATCACCTCTTTTACCCGTATAACTTGAAGGAAAAGAGACAAATAACTCCTCCGATCTTTCAAGGTCTGAAAGGGAAATTAAAGAATCCTCTTTTAATTCATCTTCTTTAAGTGTCGGCATTTGCTCTTCCTGAACTTTTGGTTTTTCTCTTGCTAAAGAATTAAGTTTTGCTCTTGTTGAAGACCCAACAAAACCTGTTCCCGAGATCAATCCCACAGGAGTAAGAATATCTGAAGTGTATTTTTCCTGAAAACTAATAACGGCTGATCTGGTCAGATGACCAAAATACGTTGTCTCATTACCAGGTGATCCCGGACCTGTTTGGGATATTTGGGTATCGGGATCTGAATTCAAGAACTTTTGAAGTTCCAAAACATCTTCTCCTCGGCTTCCCAAACTCAAATTTCTGTTAAAATTCACCCCAAAATGGCCTGATTGATTATAAATACGGCTCTCTAAAGCCCTTATTTCAGACATTAACCTTTCTATCTCTTTTTTCAGATCATTATCATTTGCTTTTATGTATGTTGCGTGGGACAAAAAGACTCCGAGAATGAGTGTTGATATTATGAAGAAAAAAAATCCACTTGTCTTTAAATCTCTATCCGAGGGAATGTTTTTCATACTCATAAATTCTACCACGTTAAATCTATTTTAAAAAAGCAGAAAAATAAAATGAGCCCAAGAAAATTCAATAGACTTATTCACATAAATGCCTAACTATGTGCTTTTTATTCTGTTACAATAGGAGTATAAGGCTATTTATATGAAAAGATTACTTCTTGTGTGGACAATAATAATATCAATTGGGATCGTAGTCGGTGGAGCATATATTATCAACGCTTCCAGGCCCTCTCTTTATGAAAAAGAGGATAATCTTGCGCCGTCACGAGCGGAAATTGATAATTCAATCAACTGGACTTCCGAACTGGAAAAAGTGGTAGGTGTTAAAAATGATACAAGTGAGAACACTGATGGATTTAGCAACCTTAGCGCAACCGAGGACTTCTCAAGAGAGTTGTTTTCAATATTTATAGAAAAACTTCAAAAGGGAGAGTCGGTAAGTGATATAGAAGAATTGACAGCGTTGATTGATTACATAATAGAACGAGAAGGTTTTTGGAATGAGAAAACATCAAACGACATTTCAGGAAATATTATTACAAATGCAACCGAAAACGAAATAAGAAATTACGGCAATGAAATGGGTGAAGTAATAATAAATAATTCTTTCAGAGTAGAACACGAAATAGATCTATTGCATAAAGTAATGGCAGAAAATCAAGCATATTATTTAAGTGAGTTAAAAAGAATATCCAAAGGATACGAAGCTATCGCCAAAGATGCTTTAAAACTTAATGTTCCTGAAAGCGCATTGGATATCCACCTAAAAACTTTAAATTCTATGAGAGTCTCCGCAAAAACTGTAGATGCTTTCAGTACTGTCCAAGAAGACCCTCTTAAAGCAATGATTGCTCTTGAGATATATTTTGAGAATGCGAAAAAAGCGGCAGAAGCTTTCTCTTCCGCAACCACCTATTTCAACAAGCTTGGAATAAAGTATTTGGAAGATGAATCGGGTTCGGCTTATACATTTATGAAAGAATGATTATGAATGATACACCAAAGAAAATAATAACGGGGATATTGAGTTTATTTTTATTATTCTCCTCTCTTTCTATACCAAATAATTATGCAAGAGCGCAGGTGTCAGTACCTGTGGGAGATATCGTAAATCTGGCCAGCCACACAACGTCAGCTGTTCAGAATACATGGATATCATTAAAAGAGGGAGCTCTAGACCAAATCGTATTTCAAATAGGACAACAATTTTTAAGAATGATGATACAGGACGTATCCAAATGGGCGGCCGGAGGATTCCAAGGATCTCCAGGATTTGTGGGAAATCCTAGCGGATTCTTTAGGGGGGTGGCGGATGAGATTGGCGGAGCGTTTATAGAAGAAGTCGCGCCATTTTTATGTGAACCGTTCAGTCTTAATATTCAAATGGCACTTGATTTTGAAATAAACGCCAATGTAAATATACAAGAGAGAGTGGGGTGTACCATAACTGACGTTGTAGGAAATCTTGAGGGATTTATGAGCGGGAACTTTATACAAGGAGGGGGATGGGACAACTGGTTTAGTATCAGCCAAAATGAACAGAATAATCCGGTGGGAGCTTACTTAACGGCAAGAGGTGCAATGGCAGAAAGGATCGGAGATGAAGAGGAAATGAATGTAATGGAACTTAGTTGGGGGTCGGGATTTTTCTCTCAAGTAAACGAAGAAACCGGCGAGATAATAACTCCCGGAACCACCATCAACAATCAATTGAACCAAGCGCTGGGAAGTCCTATGAGACAATTGGAATTGGCTGACGAATTTAATGAG
>SL_3KL_010_SEDDRAFT_10001557_pt1 | contig 20918 bp, 36 predicted proteins | sample SodLakKL_010_SED_2_FD_10381 | JGI IMG/M metagenome (IMG submission 10381) | reverse complement strand
AAGAAGAAAATACGCATATTCCTTCGCCCGACAATACCTGGAAGATCATAAAATAAAAATATTCAACGGAGACACACAAGTCCTTAAACCAGTAGGAGAAACACTATACAAAATAAAACTCCCAAACACAAGGTATCGCATCGGAGAACAATTCGCCAAACAAGGAGAAATCAAAAAAATTTACAAATTCGAAGAATTACAAAGCATGGGCTTCGTTATCATCAGCCAAAATATAAGCATGGACACAAGATGGGACACAGGACAAAAAATACAATACGTCCTAAAAAGAAGCGATGAAACAGGGGAACACCTAAACAAAATACCAAAAGACCACTTCATAGAATACGACCCTTACAACAGAGTAATAAGACTGATAGGCCCAAGAGCAGGCCCACTCGGATACGGAATATGGGTGCCACTAAAAAAACCCGGGCATGTAAGAGCCGGCGCAGGACAAAAACCAAAAATATCAAGCTACAGCGAAAACCCTGACAGATTCCTCGAAAAACAAATGATGAAATGGACGGGAGTAGACGACGCTCCGAAACACATCAAAATACCCGAAGCAGCATTCATGATCACAGAATCCAACGAAATAGTTTGCCTGCCTAACACGCCAGACATGCCATCCCTACTCATTAGCGGTATGAAAGGTTCTGGGAAATGCTTAATACAAGATTCTAACACTGACTTCGTCTTAGACGGCGACGGTAAATGGACTAAGATAAGTGAGAAACCAAAAACAGTCTTAACACTTAACAACGATTTAAAATTAGAAAAAGCACGCGTAAAAAAATATTTTGAAAGAGAAGTAAAAGAAGCCTTGCGAATAACTGTTGAAGGAGGAAAAACCATAACAGTAACCAAAGAACACCCTTTCCTAACAAGCAAAGGCTGGAAGCCCGCAGAAAAACTTAAAGAAAGAGAACACATAGCATCCCCAAGGCAATACGAATTCCCAGGGTTTGGAGAGAGAAAATACACAAAGAAAAGAGTTAGACTCATAGCTTACATGTATACAATACTGCGTTTTAGAAAACACCATGTATTAGTAGATATAAAAAAGAAACCTATTGATTACGGTAAATACAGGGACTTAAAAGAATGCTTAGCAGAATACAATCGTTTTTTAAAAATAAAAGATAAAGCAACCAAAACCCATGTTTTCAAAGTGGTTGCTAGCAAATGGAAAACTAATTCTTTGGAGAAGCTAGCTAAAGAACTGGGCATTCATGGAAAACAAAAAAGGGAATACTTACTGCCAAAAGACATTATGGGCATGACTAAGACTTTAACAAAAGAATTTATGAACGCTTTTTTCTCTAACACCGGATATATAAGGATAGGAGAACATCGACCTACAAAAGGCGTAAGAAGAAAAACTGTTAATATGACGTTGTGGAATATTAATATTGCTAGGCAAATACAACATTTGCTGTTAAGACTAGGTATAAGAAGCAGAATAAGCGGCAACAGCAAAAAATACGTTTATGATTTCACCAAGCTTAAAAAAGGCACGAACACAGACCTTGATTATCCTAAAGTTAACATAGAGGGAAAAGCTAACTTACAAAAATTTATTTCTCTATACCAATACAACCTAGTAAATGAACGCCTCAGAAAACAAATAATATCCTTAAAAGACTTGATGAACGATGAAGAAAGAAACAGGAAGAAATACAGCATAAACTCCGATTACGTACCTATAGAAATGCTTAACTGGAAAGAACAGGACTGGCGAGACCTACAAAAAGAAATAGGGTATCGCTTTCCTGTAAATACAGTGAAAACAACAAAGAAAATACACCGAGAATACTTAGAAAAATTAAAAAGAAAAACAAATAACGAACTGATTAAGAAACATGCTGAATCAGACTTAGTATGGCAACCTATAAGAAAAATAGAAAGAATCACAGGAACATTCAAAGCATGGGATATAGAAGTTGATCATCCAGCGCACAACTTCGTGGCTAACGACATAATAGTACACAATTCGTTCTGTTTACACTCACTTGTATCCAGACTATTTTGGAAACCCCAGTACAACTACAAAATTGTTATTCTTAACGATTCATCCAGAGAAACAGGTACTTGGTGTTTGCCAAACAAAGACATAGACCAAATAAATGTTTTAAAAAGACTTAACGAACACCCATTACCATTACCCACTGCGTATTTTCATCCAAGCGTTAAAGAAGACTATGAAAAACTTTACATGGGAGATGTAGGATTTGATATAACCATTCCCTTCAAAGAAATCATTTTAAACCATAGAGATTATTTGAATTTAAAAGACAGTTCTAAATATTTCACGAAGATAATGCAAGATTTATTAGAGTGTGATGATGCGGAAGACGCTGAAAAATTAATGGAAGACATGGTTTTGCATTACAACATCCCCCCACAGACAGCTAATAAGATACGCGCTGAACTAGATACTTTGTTCGATTCTAAGATGACCGATATAAGCATAAAAGGACACAAACCGTGGTGGACAAGCAAAAACCCAGAAAAAAAATACAATCCCTACACAGCCAGCGTTCACGCAGGCATCCTACCCATATTACAAACAGAATTCGTTTCTAACGACAGAAAAATGTTAAGCATTTACTTCAAGTACTTCGCTGGAGACCTATTCAACAGGCAAAAACAAGACAGGGATTTCACCGCGGAACAAAGCGAAATATTATTCGTGGTTGACGAGGCACACAACATATCTTCTAAAGGATTGAAGTCTGGAGCGGACATGTTGCTTCGTAGGAGTGTAAGGGAAGGAAGACCTAGAAGAATAGGTACTTTGCTTGCCACACAGAAATTCAGCGAACTACCTAATATCATAAAAGATAACACCACACACTTAATTGTTTTCAAAAACCCTGGGGAAGCTAACGAAATAGTTAACCAATACAACATGGGGAAACACATGGTTAACGTTATTAAAGAATTAGACAAACATCAAATGGTTGCTTATACCACGGATCACTTCGTGGTTTATGATAGTAATGGAAAAAAAAGAAGGTCTAATCTAAACGAGGTGTTCATAGGCAAAACTTTGCCACCATACTCGATGCATAAACGGCCTAAAATAAGCGGAGGAGGACAATGAAAATGAAAGAAAAAAAGAAGGATATGAAGGTAAAGATTTTTTTGGTGTTAAGCGTCTTCCTAGTAATAGGCGTTATTAACACGGAAATCGCTGCTGCTGATATGACGCCAATACCAGTAACTTTTAACGTAGTGGCAAATTTTGAGACAGTAGGAGAAAACAGGCGTATAGAATTAGTATTCCCTAACGGGCAAACAAAGATTTGGAATTGGGGCGCTACAAGACCTGCGAATGAAGCATTCTCTCTAACGATAACACATTTGTTAAACGAATCACTTTATTGTACGCGCAGCACTACAGGCATCAAGCAATACGAGAACATTACTAGTGCCATGACGAAAATGCTTGATATATGTGGGGATGTGATGAGCACCCAACAAAATTTTTCCCAAGTACATGCAGATAAACTTGAGTTTGAAAGCTTGTACTTATTGGAAGCCAGCCAAAGAAGAACCTTGCAAAACGAAACAGAAACACTTAGATCTGAGAGAGACCAGTACCGGACTCAGTATAATTCTTGCCAATCAGAACTTAGCGGCATAGATAGAGATGTGCAAGCATCCGCGTCATTAAGACAAGAATTGGATAATTGTGAAAGTGGAAAGAACACTAACCTTTTACTTGGAGCAGTACTCGGAATCGCTGGAGGATATATGTTATGGGGAAGAAAAAAAAGTAGTGGTCCAAGTGAACAAGCCGAAAGCGGATACAGCGCTGACTACGTAGATTACGGGGAGGAATAAGAATGAGTGGAAAAGATTCGGTTAAATACATTGAAAAGAACTATAGCGGGACACTCATATTGAATTGGAAGAACAAAGGTATGCGTGTAGTGCAAAGAAAACCTAGGAAGATAGGTCCTTATGAAATACCAATTAAGCTGGATATAACTTTGCAAATACCTGAACATAGAGACATAGTTGCAAAAGGAAAGATAGAAATCCCGCCTCAAAAGGTAAAAGAAATGATAATATCGAACATATAGGGGAAAAATTATGGATAAAAAACAACTCGGGGATCATTGGGCTTATTTCGGTGATGGTAACGCGGCGCAGATAATTGATAGTCGTGAATACATTAAGAAGAAGACAGGTGTTAAGTATGTTAGATTTATCTTTTTACCGTCGAGAAGAATAGAGAACATGTATAATATTGAGGAGGAACAGGATGATAATGGCATGATTGTTAGGGAGTATCCTGCAACTGATGTAATTTTCCTTGAGCGCGGCGTGGTTCGCACGAGGTGTTGGGTTATAACTGACTTTATTGGAGGTAGTACGCCTGCTTCTCGTCGGTACGAGGAACTCACCCTTATTTTAAGGGATACTGAGAGGCTCCTCAGAAGCTCTGAGGCGGCTAAGAATAGGGCTTATCATGAGCTCAAAATGGAGAGGGAGCAAAAAATTGAGGCTTTAAGGTCTCAAACCAACATTTTGAAGGAGGTTGCAAGGGCAAGAGGTAAGATTGATGATGAAGGTGCGACGTTTAGCACTGATATGCCTGAGCAATGATGTAGAAAACGAATTATTTTCACTATGGTAAATAAATATTTGAAAAGGTTGTTTCAAACACGGCAACGCGAAAAAAATGATAGGGGTATAACATGGGGATAAAACTGGATAGCAAAGTATACGACATCATACGAATTAACGAAAGAATTATAAATTCATTGAAGGCGCAGAAGGCTCGGCAAGACCAGATTGTTGATAGATACGAAGATGTTCTCGAGGAGGAATTGAATATTCCTTCTAATAAGTACATGCCTTGGGCTTCAAAGGTAGGTCCTTTTGTTGATAGTGTTATCTCTAGTAAGATTTTGGATTATGAATTGGTTAAGGCTCATGAGGCTTTTATAAAGGAAATTATTAAGCATGCGCATGATGTGATGTATACTGAAGAACAGATTGATGAATTGGAGTATTCTTTTGATGTTCTTGTTAATAATATTTTCAAGTTAGAAGGAAAATTATTAAGAATTAAGCAAGATTCTAATAACAAATGGCTCGGTGCAAAGATTCATACTATCAACCTATACCAAAAGATACCGAAAGATTTAAAAAGAGAAGATAGTGAGTGTACGTTTTGCGGCATCCGCACAACTAATTCTTCAAACAACACAAAGATCTGTCAAGAATGCTTAGAATTACCAGAAGAAATTTTTGAAAAGATAAAAAATACATACGATAAAGACATTGAGGTCGCGGTACGCGCGCCACCCAAAAAACAAAAAGAGGAATTTGTCGAGGAGAAACCTGTTTCAAAAAAAGAAACAGAGAAAAAAGAGGAAGAAAAAAAGGTTGAAAGAAAAAAAGAGGTTGATGAAGGGCCCGAGTTTGAAGACGGCGGACCTAGTGATTTGAGGGATAGAGGTTTTATTGAAACACCTGAAGGTGAATTGGTTAAACCTTTCGAGGTTTCTGTTAAGAAGGATCCTCGTGTTGATTCTAAGAAAGATGTTAAAGAGCTTCCTGATGAGACTCCTGAGAATCGTAGGATTCGTGAGGATTTTGAACGTTTAATGAAGAACTTTCAGAAGAAGTATTCGGAGCGCGAGTTGGATGAGAAGCGTGATGAGATTTTGCGTAAGAAATCGGAGAAGGGTTGAAAAAAGACTTGATATGGCTATTAGTATACTAGTATACATTTTTGTATCCTTGTATAGGGTTTTGTATACTAAAAATTATTTTCCATAGGGTCAAAAATTAGGCTGGAAAAAAAACGAGAGGAATTCGTGAAAAATTAAGAAAGCTGCGAGGGAAAATTTGTGTTTAAAAAGCGTGTTCAAAATTTAAAATTTGGTATCTGGAAAATGGACTTTTTGAATTTCCTTAAATATAACGCCCCATCTGCTAGCTTGCTAGCTTTCTATTTTGCTAGCTTGCTAGCAAGCTATATTGCTAGCATGCTAGCACCTTTCCATCGTCGACAAAAAATGTTAGGAGGCGCGAAAAATGTCTGATGATGATGATAATCGTTCCGTTGTTGTAGCCACAACAAACGTAGAAAAAATCCTATACATAATCGCCAAAGAAGGAATGTACTTCGACACCCTAGACTTACACTTCACAGAAAAATACGCGCCCACCGTCGAATACCTACTAAGAATCCTACGAAAAAGCTTTGGATGGATGGAAATAGACCGAGGAAAAAAAGAAAGCTTCAACACCAAATGTGTCTTCGCAGAAAAAGGACTATGCACCCACGCTAAAAACCTGGAAGAACGTGGCCTGACAAAAGGACCAAGCCTACGATGCACAGAAGAAATCAGAACGAACTGCAAACACTACGAAAAAAAATATCCTCGCCCACTCAAAATACAGTACGTAACTGTAGAAAAAGCAGGCGGAATACGAAACATGTGATGATAACATGGTGAACTACGAATCCGATAGAACAATACAAGAACTCCAAGACGAGATGTACGCACGAGAAGAGAGCAAACCAGGAAAAAACTTTTGGACTCGGCTTACACCTCAAATGAGATACTTCGTCGCGGCGATCGTCGGCGTACTGCTTTTTTTTACAGTTACTGAGAGAATCAGCCTGCAAGACGCGTTGATCTTCGGAGCTATAGGCATCATAGTCTTGTATTTCATGAAGACTGGGGAATACGAACAAGAAGAGTTAAGCTGGATAGAATGCATGGTGCGAATATACGAATTACTATACTTCCTTCAGAAGCATCCTATTGGAGGATACCCTCAAGTACCCCAGGGTGAAGTTCGTGTTTCCCCGATAGGAAGAAAACAATGGTTTGAAGGAAGAAGCTTTAAACGAAGCTATAAAGTAGAACTTTACGACGAGGAAAACGATATAACAGAAATATACTTTGTTGAGATAGATGTGTATAATGGAGATATTATTACGTTCAAACACGCGCCTGAAGGAGTTTACGGGGATGAAACCAAAGATATTAAACTCATGCCGACATATGATATGTTAATCGGGAAGAAAAGGGATGAATACGTAAGCAAGGGGAAGAAACATTGAACAAGGATAAAAGAAGCTGGAAGGAGAAATGGATTGACTTTAAATTCCGGGTTAAAGTATTTTCTTGGTTTATTTTCACGGAGCCAGTAAGGCAAGTAAGAGAGATATTTCGCTTATTCGGAAAAGTCTTGAACATTCTTAATAAAACGTTGACTTGGGCGTACATAGCGATAATACTGATCGCGATTGCTTTAATCATGGGTGATGAAGCAATAGCAGGCCTCTTCGTGGCTTTCCTTGTGTGCATCGTTCTTTTATGGGAGTGGCAGAGAGGTTATTTTATGCATGCTTACCGAGAGAAAACAAGGGAGAGGCTGCGAGAGAAAGCGGAAGAATTAAAAAGGGAAGGTAAGAAAGACTATGATGAACACATAGGTCATGATTGGTCTGTTAAAGATGATGAAGGAGAGGTGGGAGAAAACAAGTTGGAGGGAGATAAGAAATGGTAGAACAAATATTGCACAACATAGGAGAGTTTATAGTGGAAAACGCCTTAATATTAATACTCGTCTTAGGCGTGTTCGGTTTAATTATATACAGACGAGTTAAAGAGAAGAAAGACATAAAGAAAAACTTGGAGAAACTCAAAGGTAAACAAGGAGTGCCCTCTGAAACTAAGGCTGTGGAAGAACCTGCTTCTAATCCTGCGCCTGAGACAAAGACCGTTACAACTTCAGAAGACTTAGCCACGTTGTTCGAAGAGAAGAAATTTGAAAGAACACAAGACAGGGAAGAAGTCATAAACGAAGGCAACGTCTCTGAAAGGCTTACAGAATTAACACAAGACGTTAAGAAAACAAGTGAATACCTGGATAAACGGTTAAAAGAAGATTTTGAAGAGCTTAGAAAACAGCTTAAAATAGTGAACGATAAGAAAGAAAAAGTTAAACAGCACGGCTTAGAGCTTGCAAAACTATTCGATAAATACGAAGTACGAGAGAAACACATAACAGAAATGATGTACAACATAGAACAAGTCATGGAAAAACAGAAACGGGGACGAGGTGAACCACGTTGAAATCCGTCGTTTTTCCTAAAAGCAAATACAGAGTTGTACGATACAAGAAAATAATCGTTTCAACGTACGGGGATCACAAAGAAGCTTTGGCTTTAAAAGAGCTGAAAGAACAAGAAAATCCGGGGGAAATATACAAGATTGAAAGAAAAGAATTCCTGGATAAAGGAGGATGATACCTTATGAGTTTAAGAAACAATTTATCAACTAACAGAAAGTACATCATCATGGGAAGCATGGGCGTAGGAATACTGTACATTTTAGAATTCCTTCCCCAAACCATAGACTTACTGGGCGATATGACTATTTACGCATACATAGGCTTGATAGGATTAGGAATGTACACGTATTATTCTTTTCATTGGAATTCCAATCCTGCTGGTGCTGGCATGAAAAACATGGTTCCAACAACAGGTTACCAGAAAACTGTTCCCAGTAGAAAACTTGGAAACCCAAATTTTGCTAGGAGCGTATCTAAGCACAGTGATCATGGAAGTAGAAGCGCAGCATCCGCTGATCCTTCAGAAGCATACCAATCTAAGGCACCTCCCAGAAGAAGCACTAATGTTTTTGATAAATTCCATGAAGAATGAGTGGTTTTAGAAGAGAAGCCCCTTCAGAAAGCTAAAAATAAAGGACTTTTAACAAATCCTTCTTTTTATCCGTGGTTGGGGGTAATTATTTTTTTTGTTTCCAGTTACTTTCCTTCACTTCTCCTTCTAAAACCTTTACCTGTTCTGGTGGGATTAATGCCACACCTTTTTTTAGGCGTGGACCCCCAACGCCATAACTGCTGCTTGTGGCAAGTATGAGTGAGTGCTTAGTGAAACACACATATTTATAAATCTTTGCGAAAAAACCTTTTTTTGGATTTGGGAGTGTCGTCTAACCAGGCTATGATGCTTGGCTCCAGACCAAGAGGTATCGGTTCAAATCCGGTCACTCCCACTTGCTGTGGGTGGACGATCTGGTGCGTCCGGCGGATTGCTAATCCGTGTTCTTTCGAGGCATCCCGGTTCAAATCCGGGCCACAGCGCCTTTTCTAAAGACAATATTTAAATATTAAATATGTTTTATGTGTTGAGTAGAGCTCAAAGAACGCTTTTCTTTGGGACTTTAGGTGATCAAGCTATATGAACGTAGTGCAAGGACAAGGACTGGGATTGGGTTTAGCCTTAGTTGGCAGACTCAGGTGCTAGAGTTCTTTGTTCCGTCACTGCGAGGTTTCTATTCGTGTTTTGTCGTTGAAGGTTTCTTCCTTTGGCGGAGTATAAGAATTCTAGCATACAGGTGTAGTTTAAATTAGGTTTAGAATAGGGGCCTCATGAGCCTCAGATCTCGGTTCAAATCCGGGCGCCCGTACATTTATTTATATTTGCGTCCATGGTGTTTAACTGGTAGCATGCCTGCCTTCCAAGCAGTGGGCGGGGGTTCAAATCCCTCTGGGCGCATACGAGGTGGTATAAGTGTTTGAAGATATTGTTAAGAAGGATAGGGTTAGGCGTCACAGCAGAGTTTGTAAGCGTTGTTAATAAACAATACGTTACGCGGGCTAAGAAAAGCAAGATTTGTGATGATTGTAAGGATCCCAGGGTTTTCGGGTATAAAGGGAAGGAATCAAAGCGATTTAATGAGATCCCTGTAGTGTAGCGGCCAATCACATCAGCCTTTGGAGCTGAGGACGTCGGTTCAAATCCGACCAGGGATAATTTGGGTGCGTCGTCTAGCCGGGATAGGACAAGAGGCTTCTAACCTCTAAGCCCCAGTTCAAATCTGGGCGCATCCGTTTGCGGGGTTGCCGGAGCGGTCAAACGGGCCAGGCTTAGGACCTGGTGTGGTAGCACTTACGGGGGTTCGAATCCTTCACCCCGCATTAATATATCATAGTATATTAGCGTATTTAAACATTAGTATATCGTGATATATTAAGCGTGGGATTGCCGGAGCGGTCAAACGGGCCAGACTTAAGATCTGGTGTGGTAGCACTTTCGAGGGTTCGAATCCCTCATCCCACATCTAAGGTACTCGGGAGAATATTTTTCCATAGGGTTTATACCCGTGTTTTTTTCTTAGTACAGCTATGTTTTCTCTTAAATCGCTTAATGTTCTTCCTGACACGAAACCTACGAATGTCCCGTTTTTATCATTCATAGAAGAAGTAAAAACTGTTTTTCCTGTTCCGTTTTTTGGTAGGTGAACAACATCTTTGTACGCTGTGTTGTTTCCTACGGATTGAATAATACTAATCATTTTTTATCGGGATTAATCTGAACAATATGAAGTCTCCTTCTCTTTTGTCATCAGTGAAAACAACATATGATTCGTCATCTATCACTTCCAAGCCCGCACTAGTCAAGTTAGCTATTGTTTCCCCACGGTACAATATTTGCACGTGGTAAATGTTTTCTTCAGGCTCGTTTATGTCGTTGCACCAACCACTATTACCTATTCTGGCTTCACATAAACCTGTTATATCTACCAAATCATAACCTTTTTTTAGCCAGTGCTCTCTGAAAAGCATGGCTTTACTAGGCTTATAAGCTTCCGCAATCATTTTTTTATTCTTGTTTATTTCTAAACCTAATCTTTGTAAACAATTCTTGCACGTTACTAGGTCAATCATAGTAGTGGATTTTTCTTTGGTAGGCTTGACTGCTCTTATGCATAAGTATCTATTGTTATTTATGAAATGTATTTTATCAGGGTTCTTTATTTTTTTAGTCACTCCAGCCACCTCCTGAGGAATTATAATTTTTATCTTCGGGTTTTTTTAATTCTCCCAGCATCTGGTTTAAGTAGTGTTCTTCTACTCGGTCTAAAGTTCTATGTATTTTCCATTTTATAGTTCGTTCAGGGTATGATTCTGCAATATCAAAGTACGTGTCAAATCCTTTGGCAATCATAGGCCTTCTTTTCAAGCCTAAATATTTTCTTACGTCGTCCAACCTGTCTAACTTATCATCGATACTTCCTTCGTTCATATCATATCTCCTCCCAAATTTTGTTTTTAGCAAGCTATTATGTTTCCTTCATCGTCAACAATTAGTACGTCGTAATGACCTTTACCACTAAACTCTCTGCCTTTAGCTGTAGCGACATGATAGCCTAGCTTAACCAGCCTTTCTGCTTCCTCCAATTCGTACTTGCAACCTTCGCAGTTAGGAACCATCAAATCTTCCCTGAATTTTTTCTTTTTAATAGTTCTTTTTGTTTTTTTCTGACTTCCTCTAGGCAACCAGGGCTCATACGGATCCCTTCTTCCTGGTACCAACACCAATGGAAGTGCCTTCCTACCTTTTCGTACTCCAGGCAACCAAGGCGGTCTCCTTCCCCGTTGTGCGCCTTACAAATACCTCTGTGAAGATCATCCTCATCAAAATCAATGTATGTCGGGACTTTAACAGTCTTTGTTTTTACTTCTTGCATTTTTACTTATTACCTCACCCTTATTACTCTTCCAGACTTAACATCCTCCAAGCTTTGTCTTATGTTTTCCTCTGGCGATGCATCAATATTTCTTAGTGTGAATACATCCACTTGTTTATTTCTTTTCTTAGCGTACTGAAACGTGAACTTCGTACCCCTACTTTTCTCATCCCAAAACGCTAAGCATTTATCACACATACCTACCATTTCCGCGTTCCTATGCAAATAATACTCCTTTTTACTAGGATAAATAGGTCGTACTACGATTGACTTAACATTGTTTTGTCTGCACCATGCTTCAACTACGGAATCAGCTCCTTTAGCACCACCATGAACCACGGTGTCTTTGTATTTATTAATGTTTTTATTTAAAATGTTAAAAACATAGTCTATATTCGTTATATTCCTACTGCCAGTTACCAATACAAGCATTTTCTTAACCTCTCCACTTCTTTTAGGATTCTATTCTGGGAGCTACGACTATCCCTGAACAAATCTTTTTCTTCCTATCATACTTGCCTAACCCAATGATTTTGTCTTTTGCCACGCAGAAATCCAAGCTATCTTGACCCATTTCTTCTGCTATCTTAACAGCTTTCTTTAAATATTCTAAGCTGAAACGACTAACCACGTAATCATTCGTCACGTGCATTGCGCCTATACCCATCACGAAGCTTGGATCCGCGAATACATCCGCTACGAACTTAGAGAATTCATAAGAATCCTTTTTCTTATTTGTCTTCTTCTTTGCTTTTTTAACTTTCTTTTTTTTCATGTTTTTATCCCTCCGGATTATTTTATACCTACAGATTTTCTTAGTTTATCGTAACAACGATCTCTTACATCAATCATCGCTGCGCACCTTTGCTTCGAGTTTGTTAATAATTTTTTCAAAGGTATTCAAATCAAATCCCACATTAACATTATGTTCATCAACAACACACCCTTTCAAAGCATCAACATACTTTCTTAATTCATAAATATGAATATGATTAGGCAATTCAATAGTACAATTTATCCCACAACTACAACTATGAAATACTGTCTCACTCATTGGCACACCTTTATTGTTCTTTTCTTAAAGACTCCCTGAGTTTTTTACTTGATCTTCTCAAGGCGTCTTTGTCTATCTGCTTCGTCCACTCATAATCCAGCATCGTACTTATTACTTTAAGAGCGTCTTCCTTGTTTGATACGCTGAATTCTACTGTTAACGTTGAAAACGCTCCGCTGCCAGGCACATATTTGAATCCTTCCAGTTGTACGACTCCGTGTTTTTTAGCTTCTTCTAATTCTTTATCTAACATTTTTTTTGACATACACAACACCCTCCAAATAAAACTATATTATGGTTTCCCCTGCTTTGTTATACAGCAATATTGCTACAAATACGAACACCAAGTATAAGGATACTGCTAAGTAATAGCTGTGCAAGATTAAGAACACTAATAATAAGAAGCCCGTAAAATACACAGCGAACCCCAGATTTACGAGCTTATAGTTCTTTCCGGTCAAAAGGTGTTTTTCCATGTTCCTCCTCCCTTTCTTCTTTTTCTTTTAGTTCTTTTAAACGCTTCCTAAGATACCTAATCCTTTTCATGGTTAGATACACGAATATTATGACTAACACGAATATTATTGGTCCCAAGACGTATTTGAACAAAGTCTCAAATAACTCCACTTTCCTTCCTCCAAATTATTTCATTCGTTTCAAGTATTTTATAGGGCTCCTTAACAACCCGTCTTTTATCATAATCCTGCCTGTGAAGTAAGGGAAATCAAACCATTCACTATGGCCTTTCTCTTCTTGGATTATGGAAACGCATTTCGGCGACTCACAATGAGTCACTATCTTAACATATTTCAAATCCGCGTATTTCTTGGGTACTTTCGCCATAGTAATCATTCTTTCCCATTGATTCTTCCAAACCTTGTGTTCTTTATCGTAAGGAGTGCTAGGGAAAACAGGGAGCTTCTTCCTCATCTTTCTTTCTATATCCGCGAATTTTTTAGCGTTCTTGCTTTTACCCTTGTCATCCACGTAGACACTCAAGGCTTTATACGTAAACATATGATTTGATAAGTCCTTAGTCTGAGCCTCAAAATTCACGTTTTGCTTGCACAAAGGACACTGCATATACACATAGATACTGTCAAACATCCCCATCTTCTGATTCCTCCATTGCTTCTTCTTCTGCTAATTCTTTTTCTGTTTTCTTGAAAGGTCTTAGCCTCGTAGCCATCATCAAAGCCATGTTAAGAACATCCAAAGATTCTTTGTACCTCACATGATCCTCGAACGCTTCGTTAAAACCTTCTAGTGATTCGTAAAGTTTCTCTTGCAAATCATGAATATCCCTGGTCTTCCAAGAATCCTGCAATTCCTCTTTCTTATCCTCATATATTTTTAACGCGTCTACTAAAGCCGGTTTAAATTCTTCTAAATCATTAATAGGCTCCGTGGAAGAAGACTTTGCACCTTCAGAGGAGATGCGAAAAACCTCTGATGATTCTAAATCCTCTTCCTCGGAAATGCCTGTGAATGAATGACTTAAAGAGTTCATTAATTTCATGGCTTGATTCGTTTGAGGTAATTCATCCCCTTTATCCAAGAAACCTACTATCCAAGCTAGTTTAGGCATAACCTTCGCCCATTCATTAACCACGTCTTCTGATTTAAAATATTCAGCTTTTAATTCATCACTCTCTAATTTTTCAGGTATGAACTCTAAGTGTTTAACCGTGTACCCTATTTCTCCTGCTAAAATTTCTTTTTTCATATATTTGCGAATACTCATATTCAATCATCCTCTTTGTGAACTTGTTTATCTTCTTTTTGAATGAAAACGTGCATTTCTATTATTCTTCTGTAAGCCTTCCAGGCCTCAGGGTAAAAGTCTTCTGTGAATTTTAAAGCTCCCCCTCGTCCTTTATCATCCCTATACGCGAAATCCTCTACCATAGCAAAACATGGGTGGCTCCAAGCATCTCTTAATAATTCGTGCTTGACTCTTTTCCAACCGTGTAAGATTAGGAATTCTTTGGCTTGACGCTCCCAGTCCACTAATATTTCTTTTTCCGTTGATTCTTTTTTCGAGCTCATCGTCTTATAAGTTATTCCAGCGTTCTATGCAATCCAGTAATTCTGATACTGAATCTGTTGCGTTAGAGCATATTTCGTCTTCTTCCTGCCATCGCATCGTTTCACCGAATGATTCTTCGCGGTTATCCAGCTTTTCTCGTTCCTCATCGATTAAGGTTTCTAATTTTTCTACTAACTGCGTGATTTCTCCTAAAGTTTTCTTGTTCATTTTTCCAGTTCCTCTTCTTGTTCTAGCTTGCGTGCTTCCGCGTATTTTTTCTTAATATCTGCGTACAATGCTTGCACATCCTTTTTAAGCTCTTTCTCTCTGGCCTTCCTTTTTTCTTTGCTAGGATACATTTTTTCGTTGTCCGGATCATAGTTCTCTATGAACTCTTTCAGATAATCCCTCCATTCTTTGTTAACTTCAGGATGTCTTTTCTTTAACAAATCTTTTAATAACACGTATTTGATTTGTCCGAATTTATCCGGTCCTTCCTTAAAACTCATCATTATGTGATCGAAATAATGATAATGTATTGCTTTGTGGCAGTCAAGGCATAACGAAACCGTTAAATTCTTTAAATTTGATTGTTTGTTAATTTTTTTTATTACGCTGCGAGGTATTAAGTGATGCGTGCTATTAGCATCTTGTTTCGCGCATAATTTACATTTAGTTGTTGTCTTTGTCATCTATCTTTCTTGCCTCACCCATTTTTTGCTCTTCTATTTTATTAGTGGTTCTGTAATGCCCGTGCACCATTCCCAGTAAGAATAATGCTACTCCGAGTAATCTGTCGCTAAGCGTGTGAAACCCAAAATATATTAGTAACCCCGCTACTATGACGAATATTATTACGAAATAGTTTCTAAGTCTCATTTTTCATCACCTTTTATGTTTCCTATAACAGGATAATCGTCTTCTTCTTCCCAGACCCCTTCAGGTTTATCTTTTTTATTTAAGACTAAATACGAATAGTATAATGCTAATACGAAGAAGATTGCAGAGATAGAGTAATATATTGTTACGAGCGTCGTAGTCATCACAGTTCTGAGGAAAGTGGTTACGAAGAAGAAAGCTACGCTTAATACTATAAACATTAATGCTCTCTCAGTCGTATCAAACGGTAAAAATTTGCTCATATCACACCTCTAAAATCATAAAAATTTATTAGTTTGTTTTCATATACTAAAATCATTCCTTCTCCCCGAGGCTTTATTATAAATCCTTCAAACCCAGGATTTGTTTCAATTACGTGTGTTTCCATTAAATATTGGTTTGTGCGTTCTTCTACCTTGTTTTTCCAAGCCTGTATCTCAGGATGATAATCTATCACGTTCCATGCATGGAGATAAAAATATGAAGGGTTGCTAATATCTCTTTCTGCAAGAGCAATACTCGTAGTCTTCATTAAGTTTTGAGTTACATATTTGTTTGTTTCTTCATCGTAAAAATATCCTTTCCTCGTCATTTCCCTGTGTTTGGCTTCCAAGTAAGCTTTTTCTTTTGCGTCGTCGTACATCATGCCGAATTCATTTTTTTTCAATTCAAAGTATTCTTCAGCGTTTAACAAAACACCTTCAAAGAAATAATTTTTTTGTATTGGAGGCGTAGTCACGCGAGTTATCTCGAAATCTCCTATATCTTCTACTGAGATTTCAGGCGTTTTTCCTTCAGTCGGTGTTTGTAAATATAACATAGTCGCACCAAATACAACTAACACAGCCATTATCAAGGAATAAGCTTTAATTTCCTTATTTTTCTTTGACATCATTTTTTAACAACCCCCTACTAATATTCTTGTTATTTAGGCGTAGCCTAAATCTTTTAGTTTTTTCTTGTCTATTGTCTTAACTAAAGTTTCCCTGGACCTCCATCTTTCCAAGCCACCGTAAACCGCGATGAGTATTGCTTCAGCTAAACCATCATGATCTTTCACAGACCTGCCAGGTTTCAGATCTATATCTGGGAATAGTTCTTTGCAACGCTGTATTGATGCTTTCTTTGATTTGTCTGTTCTTGCAAGAACTTTATCCTTCCAAACCCTAGGATTTACTTCTACTACTTCTAGTCCTAACGCAATACATATTCCTACCCACATACCGTATCCTTTTCCGAATGTAAACATGGAAGCAACTCCTTGGCCTGGCATGCTGTGGACTTTTTCTATGTATACGACAGGGTTTAAGTGTAATACTTGTTTTACGAAAGCTACCATTGCTTTAACATCCATTGTGAAGTTACTCACTGGGCGCCCTATTTTCTTCCTGGTTTTTTCCAGCAGAGGTCTTTCTAACAAAACTATCTTTGAGCCGTGTAAGCAAGCAATACCTCCTTTGTTACCTGGATCTATACCTATTATAGCCCCAGTGGGTTTTCTTTTAATGCGTTGTTCTGGTGACGTGTTGGATGATTCCATAATTATTATTTTGATGAAATTCTTCTACTTGGTTGTTTTCTTTGACTAACACCGATATTTTTCTGTAACAGTGCGGCCATTTGCATTGATATGTTAGTTCTGAGACGTCTTCTTTGTTTTCGTCTAGTCTAACTTTTATTAGTTTCATTTTTATTTTGCAATTCGTGCATGTCGGTGCGGATAAAAACAAGTCTTTGTTTTTTTCTTGTATTAAGCCACACGAGCATTTCTTTTTTAGTTTTTTAAGTTCGTAAAAGTGAACTTGGACTGTTGAGTTTATACCCATGTTTCTTGGTTCCGATGTTTTTTCCACTATGCAGCAATCATCATCACATATTTTGTTGTCCCGAAAGTATTTGAATATTTTTGCTAGTTGTTTGGTTGATCTTAAAGAGTATTTGGAGTTCAGTACGTTTTTGTTTAATTCGTGGAGCCATGTCTGTAGTGTTTGTCTTTTATCGTTGTTTTCTGCTAGGTATTTTAGTATTCTTTGGTTTCTTCTTTGTCTGGCTTCGTAGTTCAACGTAAGGTTACCTCCTCACCCTTTTTCTTAGTTGTTGAGTTTGACTCTTCTTGCGCAGTCCGGGCACGTGCAGTATATTTTTTTGTTTCCTTTGTATGTCCAGGTGTAGTGGCAGTGCGGACAGGTTATTGTTCTTCCTTGTTTATTGGGTTGTGGGTTTGTATTCATTTTCTTGTTTCACCTCGGAGGATTCTTGATTTTCTCCATCATCTTCATCAATATTTGTTTGGCTATTTATAGTTTTCGGTTCTTCATCTTCAACAACTTGTTCTTCCTGAGACTCAACCTCCTCTGAAGACTCCTTCTCAGGCTTAGATTCTTCTTTAGCTTCAGGCTTAACCTCAGACTTCTCGACCCCTTCTTGCGCATCCTCTTTCTCCTTCTCAAACTTCTCCACAGTCAAACGCCTCAAAGTATGATAAGCACTAAGACCAATCAACTGCTTTATCGCACTTTCAAAATTAAGAATATCACTATCAATCCCAAGAAGACTTCTTTCCTTCTCCCGTTTCAAGCGGTTAATCTCCTTAGTATAATACTTTTCAACCTCAGTTCTTCTCTCCTTCAAATAATAATGTTTCTCAGCCATAACCCTAACAGCCTCAAAACTCTCAGGAGACACCCCTGCGTATTTCTTTCCATATTTAATGGCCAAAGTTTCTTTTAGCTCATCAATAGATTTCATCTTGGAATACTTCGTCCAAGAACCTTTAGATTCTCCTTTCTTCAAACGACCCATGTTTATCTTCCTCCAAATCTCTACCAAATCACTCCTATAAGGACTCCTTGAATATGCTCCTCTCTAACTTTGAAAGGATCTGCGAATAACAAATTATCTCCTTTAGTCGTGTAGTAAACACCTTCTTCATCCTCACCTATACCGATAATTCTATGAACTACAGGCCTGTCAAAACCAATATACCTAGTAGGTAGCTTGAAGCTTATTATATCTCCTATTGAGAGATCTCCTGCTTCTTCCAAATCAATGTAGATTCCCAGGCTTCCTTTGTCCAGTAATGGCCGCATACTTCCCGTGGCTTCGTATTCAGCGTACGATAAAGAATTAGCTCTTAATTCAAATCTTGTGTTAGTCAGAGTTGTTTGTGAGAGGTTTATCCTGTCTCGAGGCACTTGAACCCCTAAACCTTCTAATTCACTAAGCCAAGGATGACAAGCAGTATAAACAGGCGTGGCTTCTACCACACTAGGAGCAACCGAGTGCCCTCCTTTTATGAAATCTTGAATTTCAGAAGCAGTTATAAAAAGAAACGTGAAAACAATAAGAGTAAAGAAAAGTAACACGGCGGCGCGAGGCATATCTTGCAACGAAAAAACAAGCCGTTTTAGGAAATCTTTAAACTTTTTCATAAGTCGAACACCTTCGCAATTATTATGAATGGCAAAAACACTATTGTAAGAATTATTAATCCTGTTAGTTCCGCTAAAGCCGTTGAAAACCTCATTTTTTTACTCCTCGTTCTCTCTTTGTTGATTGACATAGTAATAATCGTGTTCTTCTAGATAGTTATCCGGAGTCTTCCAGAAATTTACATCGTTAGGATAAACACGTATGATTTCAGTGGTTAAATCCACAACCATGTATTCATCCCTGACAACGTGTTGGTTTTGATGAGGTATTCTTGAAACACAATGATTGTTGTTCAAATCGCAGTCAACAGTCGCAATGTAACCCATACTAAGCATTAAACCTGTGAATAATATGCTTTGTTGCTTGCATTCACCTGTTTTTGTCTCCCACGTTTCTTCCACGCTGTGTTTCATAGTCCACACACTTGGTAAAGCATATCTTATTCTTGGAAGGTTCCCCATCAAATCTTTAGCGAATTCAAAGCTATCATAACCATCATACGTTGTATGGTTCAAAGCTATACTTCTTAATTCGTCTGAGTTCCGCCTGGCATCCATAGTGAGTAGGCTTGAGGAGAATAAATTCATCATAAAAACAGGCCCGACCACGAAAAGTACAACGAAAAATATTATGCCTAGAAAAGTGAAGAAGTCAAACACGAACTTTGTAAACATCTCTCCTTTAGAGTATGTTTCTATTTTGTTACATTTGTCACAAACATGTTTTATGTTTCGGTGTTTCGAACTCATAGTTTATACCTAGTTTTTGGTTACGGATACTCCTATTTTTCTCGGGTAAAACATTTCACCAAGAGGCACGTATAGCTTTTTATCTATAACCTTGCATTTAGCCTCTGATTTTAATAACTCTTCGTAGTGCTCGTGTTTTGTGTCGCAATGCACAACTTCTAAGCGAACCTTTTTAACAACGAATTTCTTTATGAAGTACTTGGGTTTTCCGTATTTAGTTTTTGAAATCATCTATGTCCTCCTCTTCTATTCCTTCATCAACTTCTTCGCTTTTTATATTTTTCTGTTCTAACTTCTCTTGTGATAATGCTTCAGAACCATTCACTCGTTTCTCAATCATCTCTTTCTTAACCCTGAATTCCTCTGAGGATGGCTGCCTACTAACTGCGTGGTAACCATACCTGTGACCTCTGGGTTGCATGATGTCTCCTTTTTGATGAAGCTTAGATAAAACTTTTTCTAACATCGTACTAGAATATTTTAAGCCTTCAGAATCTAACACAGCTACGATTTCTTCTTCTGTGAACAAGCATTTTTTGCTTTCGCGCAGCAAGTGATTAATCCTTGCCGATAAATCTCTTTCTGTGATCGGCCCAGGACCTTGTTGGGATAAGTGGTTGAACCTTTGCTCTCCTGTGCTTAAGCCACTATCAGGATCGATACCTACTTGTTTGACACTGTAGACAATTTTGTTGTAAGCAATTTCTGCGTCTTCTACTGTTATCTCTTTGTGAAACCTGCTTCTCGCAACGGCTTCCATTAATCGTTTCATAGAGTCCACGTTACGACCAGTAATCGGAATCGTGCTAGATGTGCTACCGCTTTCTATAGCTTGCCTCCTAGCAATTTTTAAGGACTCGTATCGTTTAGCCACGAACTCAGTTATCTCGTCTTTTAACACTGGTTCAAAAGTCTTTGCATACGCAATGTACTTCTTAATAAAATGCTCATCGTAACTATGCTGTGCGATTAACTCTTCCTCTTCTTTCCTACCTCTTCTAAGAATTTTGTAAGCAATACTCCTATGATCCTCATCCTTAAGCTTGTCCTCCTTTATAGGGTATACGAGGTCGAAACGATTAATCAAAGTACTGCTTAAATCTATCTGAGCGTAAATCGTGTCGTAATTACTGTAGCTTCCGTGTTTAGGGTTCGCAGCAGCCAACACCGATGTCTTCGCAGGAAGAGTGGCTTGTATCCCTGCCTTAGAAAAACTAATAGAATTCTCACTCAAAGGC
>SL_3KL_010_SEDDRAFT_10001556_pt1 | contig 20920 bp, 18 predicted proteins | sample SodLakKL_010_SED_2_FD_10381 | JGI IMG/M metagenome (IMG submission 10381) | reverse complement strand
CCGGGAGCTGACTCACCGGAGGCTTGTTGGCCGGATCTTTCTGCGCCATGCGGATCTTTTTTACCTTGCTGTGGCTGCTGTTGCTGTTGATGTTGCTGAGGCTGTTGCTGTTGATGTTGCTGAGGCTGTTGTTGTTGTTGCTGCTGCTGCTGCTGTGGCTGCTGCTGTTGCTGCTGCTGTTGCTGCTGCTGTGGTTTCTTCTGATCCTGGGAAGCTTTGGGGTCTTTCTGCTGCTTTTGCTTTTCCTGGTTCTGTTTTTCCTGCCGGCTCCGCTTTTTCTGTTGGGTGTCGGCAGTGGTTTCTTTTTCCCGGGATGCCTGCGTATCACTCTGCGGCTTTTCCGGTGAATCAGGTTGCTGTTGTCCTGCAGAGGGCCGGGCTTCCTTCTGGGAAGCATCTTTGCCACGATTCTCCTGCTTGTCTGCGGGCTTATCACCGGGCTTTTCACCGGAACTCATATCTATTGCCTGCTCAGTCCGGGCAGTCTGCTGTTTCCTGTTCTCTTTGCCCTGATCCTGTAAATTCCTATCACTTGAACTGCCCGCAGGAATCCTCTTGCGCGGACGACCGGGACCACGGGACGTTTTCTTTTCTTTTTCTTTTGCTTCCTGGGTGGCCGTAGGATTCACAGCCTGGGCATCCAGTATCCTGTAAATGAGGTCCTGCTTCTTGTAAGAGTCAACCTTTTTAATGTTCAAGCCTTTGGCTATCTCTTTCAGTTCAGGAAGAAGTTTGCTGTTCAATTCTACTATGTCGTACATTGGAAAGATTATAAATCGTTATGTGCTGTGCTGATAAATTTGATAATTGAAAGAAGGAAAAAGCGCTGGTGGCGAAACACTTGCCATTCCGAAGAAATGTTACAGTAGCCGGAGTTGTGCACTGCAATAAATGATAATGAAAAATAGTGTGGTTAATGGTTCCCTGGTTAAAGAATACTAAAGATGATGGAGGAATCGGACTGCAAATATAATGTATTATTGATAAAACCCAAAAAAATACTGCTTTTTGATTATTTTTGCCTGAGTATATAACCTAAAAAAAGAAAGATCCCATGCTGCAGCGAATTCAGAGTGTATATTTATTTATTGTATTTGTTTTTGCCGTCCTTTTTGCCGTTTTACCAATGGCCTACTTTCCCGCTGAAATGGCTGATATGCCCTTGCGGCTTGCCAATTACTACCTGTTTTTTAGTGCCATCCCGGATTTAACCGGAGAATGGATGGGTATCGCGCTCCTTGTGTTCTTTATCATGGCATTGGTGCTCACTGTTTACACCACTTTCCAGTACAAGAGGCGGGTGCACCAGATCAAAATGGGGAAGCTGAACATATTTGTGCATGCCGCCATGATCCTGGTTGCATTCTTTTTCCTGGACAACATTCGCAACCAGGTTCATGACGCAGGGTTTTCATATGGTGCGGGGATTTTCTTTCCGATTGTCAGCCTGATCTTAATTCTGCTGGCCAACAAAGCCATTCGCAGGGATGAAGAACTGGTCCGTTCTGCTGACCGGATTCGCTAAAACGGCCATAGCACTGACCCGGCCATACCGCCATACCATTGACCCATCCGGGTCACTGAACCGTTCAGGGCGGGTATGCTGCAGAATGCAGAACGCATACACCGGCCTGAGATAAACCGTGGCATCTGAAATTAATCTTCCAGGCGTTTGATTATATAGTCACTGTTGAACAAGCCCAGGGCGCCCATATACTTCAGTTTAAACTTGATAAAGTCACCCACCTGGTATTTTTTCGGGTTTTTTCCGAGGTCAATGACCAGGATGTCAGAACTTGCACCTGCGATCTCCATCTTTTTATCCAGGGGGATCAGGAAATCCGGGCTGATATCCAGCAGCCCCACGTCAAGCAGGGCACGCCATGAGGTTTTGCCATAATCATCCACATTGATCTCATAAGATTCCCCGGAGGGGTTTTCCGCCATATTTCCTTCCGGAACAACGGGCTTCTCGATCAGTTCAATGATCTCCGCCTTCAGCGTGATCACATCATCCTTCATCCCCTTTATGGTTTTTCCGGTCCACAGGTTGGCCCCGAAATACAAGGTTTCTCCGACGCGGAAGTGATTAAGGCCCGGGGGAACCTGTTTTTTGGAAAGCATGGGGATGGTTACCGATGTTCCGCCTGAGAGAAGACTGATCTTTTTCTCGAACTTTTCTTCCACGATCTGCTTGTACAAGCTGAGCTGGATCAGTTTATCGCGCGAGGGCATTACCCCGTAAAGGCAATTCAGGTTGGTCCCGAAACCAAGGATCTCGATATTGGGAAGCTGGAAGACGCTTTCGTAAAACGCCACCAGGTTGTCTCCCATGACGCCTTCTCTCAGCTCTCCCATTTCCACCATGATAATTACCTGGTGCACTTTCTCCTGTTTCTGGGCTTCTGCGGAGAGCATCTTCATGGTCTCCAGGTCTGAGTTCAGGCTCACATCCGCATATTTCACCACGCTGCGGATACTGCGGCGTGGCGGGGGCTTGATGTAGATGGTTTTGACATCCGGGTCGATCCGCTTGATGGTTCTGAGGTTTGAGATCCGTGAATCCATCAGCTCACGGACTCCCAGCCCGATTACTTCTTTCAGGTACATAGGATTTCCGCAAAGAAGTTTCGTAACGATGCCCCACTGGATATTATGTTGACTGAACAAGTCTTCCAGGAAGTCATAGTTGTGTTGTAACTTCTTTCGGCTAATTGCTATTTCTGCCATGATATAAAATGTCGGTTTTTATTGGCGCTTCCAGCGCATTTCAAGGTATTTGCTGGTAAAGCCGAGTTTCTCATAGAGAAAACGTGCCGGATTTTCCGGTTCCACGTGCAATTTAATTTCGTTCCCTTCTGAGTTTTCAAATGTTTTAAGCATCAGGTCCTTACCAAGGCCTTTGCCCCTGTAGTCTCTGTGTACGGCAATATACACCAGGATGTTCTCCGGGATGTAGCCGGCCATGCCGGTTTTGTTCATGATCACAGCACCGGTTATGGTATCACCATCTTTGGCAACCAGTACAGAGCCTCCAAACTTCTTCTCGTCATCCAGGGCAAAATTGATGCAGTTCATGATGTATTCATGCTTATCACCAAATTCATCCAGGTGCTCAAATAAAAAGTCTGCAACTGCTATTTTTGTTTCTTCAGAAACCTTGTCTTTCGGGGTGTAAAATGTGTATTCCATTATTCTTGTTTTTTAAGTTTATTAATGCTAAAGTTAATTAAACTGAATGATAAAAATGACAAAGTGATCCCGAAAATATTGGGATCCAGGTCAAGTGGCAGCGGCCAGTCACCAATAATCAGCGTAATTGTTGTACCTCCTCCGAGCAACATGGCCCAGAACGCGGCAGCAGGCCTGGCGTTTTTAACAAAAAGTGCTGCAATCACCGGCACAAATAAACCGGAGACCATGAAAGCATAAGAGTGCAGCATGAGGTCCAGCACACTTGGCATAACTGAAGCCAGCAGCAGCGCAATGGTGCCCAATACCAGGGTCAGACCCTGCGATAACATCAGAAAAGCCCTTCTTCCCTCCGGCACCTTAAACCACCTTGTCAGGATGTCTGTCAGGAAGTTTCCGCTGGAAGCCATCAGGCAACTGTCGGCTGTTGACATGATGGCGGAAAAATAGGCTGCCATCATTAACCCCATAAGCCCCACAGGCAGAACAGTCCGCAAAAGCAGCGGCAACCCCTGTTCAGGATCAATTTGAGCGTAATCTGTAAACCCGAGATACTCAAATGCCCCCTGGGCAATGGCCACCCTTGCGAATAACCCGAGCAACACACCCATAAAAGCCATGATGGGCCACTCAAACAATCCGGCAATGTACCAGGCCCGTTGTGCCTGCTTCCTGTCGCGTGAGGCATATATCCGCTGGTACAGGGTCATGCCCACGAACCAAATGGGAATGATCGTCACCGCCCAGTTGAGGATCTGCTGCCAGCTGATATTCCCCAGGCTGAAAAACCGCGGAGGAAGTACTTCCTGCATCCCGGATAAACCGCCCACACTATAATACGCAATGGGGATGCCAATGAATATGAGTCCGGACATCAGGATGATCCACTGAATTGTATCGGTGTATATCACCGCTTTAATCCCTCCCATGGCGGTGTAAACGATCACAATTATCCCCATAATGATCAGGGCGGTTTGCCTGTCCAGCAAAGGGGTAAAGGTTGCTTCAGCAAGTATCGCCCCGGCCAGGACCTGGGAACTGGTGAACCCCAGGTACCCAATCGCTGAAATCACTCCTGCCAGCAAGGCCACCTGCGGACTGTAGAAACTGCCGAGAAACTGGGGAAACGTGTAAAAGGTGTTGGTGGCTTCCAGTTGTTTGACCCGGGGGATCAGCAACACGGCACTCAGCCAGGCTCCCACCAGGCCGGTAAACAACATCCAGGATCCTGCCAGGCCCATAATGAACCCAAGTCCGCCCAGGCCAATGGAAAATCCGCCGCCGACATCCGTTGCCACAACTGACAACCCAATATGTACGCTGCCTATCTTTCTCCCTCCTACGTAGTAATCATCGACCCCTTTGTTCCGGATGAGGAAGTAAATCCCGATTCCGATTACTCCCAGCATGTACAGGGTGAAGACAAGAATGTCGAGAAAATGCATTTGATATTAGCGGTGGATTATTATGCGGCAAAGTTAGGAATTATTTCGGCAAGCGCAAAATTGGCGTTTAAGCGGTTGTAAGCAAGTGGGTTAGCCTTATCAAAAAATACTACATTTGCAGGATGACTTATCCATGGGGAAGCAACCGCCGGTATAATGCATGGTCGGAACTGAGCCGCCGGCTCTATGGTACACGGATTCAGAAGCTTGCTGTAAATGCCGGCTTCAGTTGTCCGAATCGTGACGGTACCCTGGGAACGGAGGGATGCACCTTTTGCAACAATGAAGGCTTCATTCCCTCGTATTGCCAGCCTTCAGCCTCCATTCATGAACAACTGGATACAGGCCTGGCCTTCATAAAAAAACGTTACCCAAGGGCCGGGCGCTTTGTTGCCTATTTTCAGGCTTATTCGAATACCCACGCTTCGCTGAATCATTTGCACGAGGTGTACCAAGAGGCCCTCCGGCATCCGGCCATATCCGGGCTGGTGATCGGTACACGGCCGGATTGTGTGGACGAGGCCAGGCTGGACTACCTCGCTGAATTGTCACGGGAGTACTTTATTAAAATTGAATACGGCGTTGAATCCTGTTATGATGAAACCCTTCGACGTGTTCGCAGAGGGCACTTGTTTGCCGACTCACAAAAAGCCATTCGTATGAGTGCCGACAGGGGGCTGAAGACAGGCATCCATCTGATCTTTGGTCTTCCCGGAGAATCCAGGCAGCAGATGCTTGACCAGGCAGCGGCAATCAATGAATTGCCGGTTCATACAGCAAAGTTCCATCAGCTTCAAATTGTGAAAGGTACCACAATGGCACGTGAGTATGCGGCACATCCGGATCGTTTTTCGCTCTTCAGCCTGGATGAGTACGTGGAATTTGTGTCAGATTTCCTTGAGCAGCTTCGTCCTGATATCGCCATAGAAAGGCTGTCTGGCGAAGTACCTCCCAGGTTGATCGCAGGAAAACCATGGGGGAGGGTCAGGGCTGATGTAATCATCACGATGATAGAGGATAAACTGAAAGAAAAAGATGGATTTCAGGGCCGGTTGTATGCTTGATTTTCTTTATTTTTGGCCTTCCTTTTTCAGTAGTCATTTACATTGTTAATTATATAACTTTTATGGAGAAATCGGAGAATACCATGGTGGACAGGATGCTGGGGTCCATTGAGCGGGTTGGGAACAAGCTGCCACACCCAGCCACTTTATTTGCAATGTTTGCATTTGCCATTATTTTACTTAGCGGGATCGCTTCCCTTTTTAATGTGACGGCAATACACCCCGGCACAGGGGAGGAGGTCGAAGCCTTTAACCTGATGAGCCGGGAGGGCCTGCACATGATTATGATCAACCTGGTTGTCAACTTTACCTCTTTTGCTCCCCTGGGAACAGTGCTTGTTGCCCTGCTGGGTATCGGGGTTGCGGAATCCAGCGGGCTAATGTCAACCAGCCTGCGATTACTGGTTTTATCCGCTCCCAAGAAGTTGCTCACCTTTGCCATTGTTTTTGCCGGTATTCTTTCCAATACTGCCAGTGAGGTTGGTTATGTGGTACTGGTTCCCCTGGGCGGGATGATTTTTCTGGCTGTCGGGCGTAACCCCATTGCGGGTATTGCTGCTGCCTTTGCCGGTGTGTCGGGCGGGTATTCAGCCAACCTGCTGCTGGGAACCATTGACCCGCTGCTTGCCGGGTTGTCCGAGGAGGCTGCCCGGATCATTGACCCCACTTACAATGTGAACCCCACCGCCAACTACTACTTTATGTTTATTTCCACCTTTTTCATTGCCTATATTGGTACATGGGTAACAGAAAAAGTGGTGATTCCGCGTCTTGGCGAGTATAAGGGTGATGCCCAGCCTGAAGAGATCAAGCAGCTCAGCAGCGATGAGCGAAGGGGGTTGCGGGCTACGTTCTGGGCCCTGGTGGGTATCGCCCTGTTGTTATTATGGAGTGCCGTGCCCATCGAGGGTGGAATCTGGTCATCCATTCCCGGCTCCGGCTTTATGCGCGATCCGGAAACCGGTAACCTGTTACGGTCTCCTTTCATGAGCGGGATTGTTGCGATTATCTTCATGGTGGCCGCCATTTTGGGTATCGTTTACGGTATCGCTGCCAAAACACTGGAAAGCAATAAGGATGTGATCAACGGGATGGGTAAGTCCATGTCTACGTTGGGCACTTATATTGTGCTTGTGTTCTTTGCCGCCCAGTTTGTGGCCTATTTTAACTGGACCAACCTGGGGCTGATCTTCGCCATCCAGGGAGCCAACTTTATCGGTTCGCTCGGCATGGGCCGGATCCCGCTGATGATCGCCCTGGTACTCGTGGCTGCATTCATCAACCTGGTCGTTGGTAGTGCCTCTGCCAAGTGGGCCATCATGGCACCGGTATTCATCCCCATGTTCATGTTGCTGGGGTACTCGCCCGAGTTCACTCAGCTGGCATACCGTGTGGGCGACAGTGTGACCAACGTGATTGCGCCGATGATGTCCTATTTTGCGATGATCGTTGCCTTTATGGAGCGCTATGACAAGAAAGCAGGTATCGGAACCATCATTGCCACCATGTTGCCCTATACATTTATCTTTCTGGGAACGTGGCTGGTCATGCTCATTATCTGGATATTACTTGGTATTCCGATTGGTCCCGGTTCTCCGCTGTTCTATGAACTCTAAACAGCTTGTGCAGTTCACCGGATGACCCCGTACCGACTTTCCCGGATACATACGGGGCTGTGCCGGAATCCTACCCCTGATATAAAAACCGCGCCCCTTCAGGGGTGCGGTTTTTTACGTGAAAATCTTTCGTATCTTTAAAAACCCGTTGAAGGGCAAACTTACCAGGATGAAAAGCAGTAATACCATACTTGTTCCGGTTGACTTCTCTGATGTGGCCGGCTACGCCATGGATCATGCCTCGGCCATTGCCCGGATGTTCAATTACCGCATTGTGCTGCTGCATGTAGCAGAAAAACTTGAAAAAGGCAGTAAGGAGGAATCGGAGGTGGAGCAGACCCTTACAGACATTGTTTCCTGGCTTGCAAACAGCCATGGGGTGAAGGTCAATTATATGATCCGTACCGGGAACATTCTGAAAGTGATCAATGAAGTTGCTGACAAAATACGGGTGTCTTTCATCGTGATGGGGGTGCACGGGAAACGTGGTATATCCAAGATCACCCAAAGCTATGCCTATGAAGTGGTGTGCCATGCCAACGCCCCCGTTCTGGTAGTTAAAGACAAGCACCATCACCTGGGTTACCGGAACATTGTGATCCCCATCGACTTTTCAAGCAGAAGTACGCAGAAAATTGCCCAGGCAGTTAAGTTTGCCACCTTTTTCGATGCACAGGTCCGGGTTTTTGGTTTCCTGTCGTCTGACAACAAGGCCAAAATCATCAACAAGGAGGCATTATTAAAGAGCGTAACCGATGTGTTTGAAGAAAACAATGTGAAGGTAACCACCGATCTTGTGGTTGACCCGGGAATGGACTGGCCGGAGGCCCTGATTGATTTTGCTGAAAAAGTGAAAGCCGAACTGATCATGATCGTTGCGGAACGGGGTGGACGCATCCAGGAAATATTTGCCCCGAATTATACGGAAAAAATCCTTGACAATGTACATGTACCTGTGCTGACCATCGCACCCTGCGATGAAGACCTGGCCGAGGAATCAAAGTATGACCGGAAATGGATCGTTACCCCCTTTGTTGATCCCCTGGGGCTCATCGTCAAACCAAAACACAAAAAGGATTAATGGTTAATTTAATGTAGCTTATGATTGATTTTGACAATACGGAAATCGCCTTCAGAGATAAAAATAATTATGCCCTTAAAAAAGCCCGCTGGCTGTTCAGTCTTGTAGGCAGTGATGTGCTGGTAAAAACGGGGTCTGTTTTGCTGCATGGTGCTCTCCGGATGAGGCTCCCTGTCAGCTGGGCCCTGAAACCAACCGTATTCAGCCATTTCTGCGGTGGTGAAACCATTGATGAGTGTGATCCGACCATTCAGAAACTGGGAGAATCCAATGTGCTGACCATCCTTGACTATTCCGCCGAGGGCAAGGACAACGAAGATGATTTTGAATATACCCGGCAGCAAATACAGGCTACCATTGATAAATCTGTAGAGAATAAGCATATCCCCTATGCCGTTTTCAAACCATCAGGGCTTGCACGGGTGGCATTGCTTGAAAAGGTACAGGCCGGGCATACCCTGTCTGACAGTGAGCAACAGGAAATGGACCGGGTAAAAACCCGTTTTGATGACATTATTGCCTATGGGGCCAAAAGGGGAGTCCCCGTAATGGTCGATTCCGAGGAAACATGGATACAGGAGGTGGTTGACGGGATGGTGGACGATCTGATGCTGCGTTATAACAAAGAAAAACCCATTGTTTTCAATACGCTGCAGATGTACCGGCATGACCGGCTTGCCTATTTAAAAAACACCATTGCACGATGCCGTGAGGAAGGAGTGTACCCGGCCTTTAAGCTGGTCAGGGGAGCCTATATGGAAAAAGAGCGTGAGTATGCCCGGAAAGCAGGTAAGCTTTCTCCGATCTATCCTGACAAAGAAGCCACTGACAAGGCTTTTGATGAAGCGACAGCCATTTGCCTTAAGAATGCAGATGATGTGGCTGTTTGTATTGCCACCCATAATGAGATCAGCTGCCTGAAGGCTGTGGATGTGATCGCCACCGGCTCATTGCCTGTTGATCATCCACATATTTCTTTTGCCCAGCTTTTGGGGATGAGTGACCACATTTCCTATAACCTGGCGGCTTCAGGGTACAATGTATGCAAATACGTGCCCTACGGCCCGGTGAAAACGGTGGTTCCCTACCTGATACGGAGGGCCGAGGAAAATACTTCCGTGGCCGGACAGACTTCACGTGAGCTTTTCCTGATCAAAAAAGAACTGCAGCGGCGGAAAAGTTCATGACCACCGTATTCACTGCAGATCAGTGCAAAACAATTTAACGGTTCCGGCCGGTGGTCTTATACTTTCTTTGCCTGACTGCCTCAAAGGTGAGGATGGCGGCAGAGGCAGCAAGGTTCAGCGAATCAATCCTTCCAGCCATGGGTATCCTGATGTGCTGGTGAGATGCGGCCCGCCACGCTTCCGACAGGCCTTTGTCTTCCGCTCCGAATACCAGGGCAGTGGGTCCTGTCATATCTGCTTCATCATAAGGGATGCTGATTTGCAATATGGCTGAAAATATTTTCGGGGGCCCTTTTTCCCAGTTTTCCGGCCCGGTCAGCCAGTGAATGGCTTCCCGGTTGTTGCACCTGGCCACGGGAACGGTAAAAAGACATCCCAGGCTGGATCGTATGGCGTTGGGATTGTAAATATCTGTGCGGCTGTCTGTCAGTATCAGGGCATCCACCCCCGCGGCATCGGCAGTACGCAGAATGGCTCCCAGGTTACCCGGTTTTTCCACGCCTTCAATCACCAGCAGCAACGGAGATTCAGGCAGCGATAATTTTTCAGGGGCGAGATCTACCTGTTTTGCCACCAGCATTACCCCTTCAGCATCTCTGCGGTAGGCAAGCTTGTTATAAACAGTCCGGCTTACCGTTGTAACGGGTTGGGGTTGCTTGTCAATGCCCGGCAGCGGATAGGCCGGATCCGCCAGGTAGATGTCCGGGCAAAGCAGCAGGTGGACAGGGCGGATTCCCGAAGAAAGTGCCATGGAAACCTCCCGTCTGCCTTCCGCCACAAACATGCCGGATTTGCGGCGTTCGGAGGATTTCTGCTGAAGCCTGGCAATGTGTTTTACCAACTGATTCTGCACGCTGCTGATCTGTTCTTCCATGTCGGGTTGCTTGTCTTCCATGTCTGGCTGCTTGATTGAAAACTGCGGGATTACCTGAAAACCCGGCGATGCATTGCAAAGGTAGCAAATGCCAGTGTATAGCAGCAAACGGCGACAGCCATCACCACCATAAACCCCGCCTCTACGGCAATCAGCGTTGCCAGGGATGTACTGATGACGGATACCGAGCCGTCGATCCCGTAAGCCCATGGCACCTGACTTTTATCGTATCCGGACAGGTATCGTATGCCAAAGGGAAACATCATCCCTTTGAAAAATGCGGGGACACCGATAAGTAATAGAGCCAGGGTGATTTTTGCAACCAGTGGGGCGGCGATACTCCATTGGAGGATGGGGGTAAGGAAGAAGGTGTAGCCAAGCAGCAGCAGAGCCACCAGCATACCCATGCCTGAAATGGTGGCGGGGGTGGCCGGCAAGCGGTTGGAGGTCAGGCTGCCTATACCACTGGCGATCAGCATGGTACTGATCACAGCCGACAGGGCGAATACAGGCTCACCGAAATACAGGACAAAACGCTGTATCAGAATAATTTCCACAAACATATATCCCACGCCAAGTGCCCCGAAATAAAACAGGGTGCCGCCCTTGCCCCGGTGGCTTTTCCGTATCCGGAACAAAGGGAGCAGGATGAATAAAACCGCCAGGATGGTACTTTGCACCAGGGTTACCACCACGATGAGGTAACCCAGCTCCAGGAAAGGGACCTGATCTTGCCCGAAAAGATCTGACATCTTTCCGAGGTTTCCGATCCTCAGAAACTGCGCAAAATAAGGCTTGTCGTCGGTGGCCGGATCAATCATGAAGCCGTAATCCTGCAGAAAGGAATGGTCCCCTTCCATGATCCTGTCCACATACACAAAGAACTCCTCATCATCCAGCATGTTGAACTGTTGTCTTTCTTCCGTGCGGATTTCAGGAAGCAGCAGGGGGTCAAAAAATTTCTCCCTGCAAAATTCCCGGATTTTGCCGGCCTCCGCACTGGTCAACGGAGACTTCTTCATGACAAAGGAGATGGTCCCCCACGACCGGATGGCGGCGATGTGATCTTCCGGGTTACTGATGCCATTGTCTTCAAGTGTGGCCACCAGTGTGGCAAGCAGCTTCAGGCTGGTGCGTGAGGGGTAATCGCTCCAGGTGGAAACGGCAATGAATCCGTCTTGTGCAAGATGGTTCCACATCAGGCGGAACGATTCAATGGTCATGGTGTAATTTTCCTGGAGCGCATTGATGCCCGCCGTACCTCCGAAGGCATCCTGCTGTGGCAGGATAACCAGGTCGTAGCTTCCCTTTGCCCCGGAAGCCAGAAAATTACGTGGCTCCACCTGGTGTATTTCCAGGCTGTCGTGCAAAAACAGCCTTCCTGATGCCTCAGCAAATTCGTTTTGCATGATGGAAACCACCCCCCGGTTGGGGATTACGGCATCAATGTGCCCGGCCCGGTGGCTGAATGCATGGGCCAGCGGGGCGCCTTCTCCCGCATTCAGCATGAGCACCCGTTCTTTCTGACCGACCACCCATGGCAGTTTCTGTGTGGTCTGGTCAAGAATGTGTTCGGTCTGCCCTGGTATATAATCGGGAATCACACCGTAATAATCCCCATTGACGTATATGTTCTTTTTTACCGGCACATCACCGGTATAAGACAGGCTGAGTGCCGGTGCGAACCGGAGGGCCGGAGAGGAAGCCACTTCGATGAATCCGTGGATGTCGGGCTGGCTGTGTACGATTTCAGCTTCCGGCAGGTTCATGGTACGTGCCAGGTCTTTGTATTCCGATATGGGGATGTCGCCCGGCCTGCTGATCAAAACCAGGGCAATGACCAGGGAAAGGCCGGCCGTAACCAGTTGCAGGATGCGGCGTACGGGTGTCAGCATGACAAGTGCCGCCATTACTGCAAAAATTCCCACAACGGCCGGCACCTGTTGCGGCATCAGCCGGCTCAGTAAAAGCAATACGAGCAATCCGCCAATTCCGGAGCCAACCAGGTTGGCGAAATAATAAGTCCCGATCTGGGATGAATATTTGATAAATATGATGCCGATGGCAAGGGCTCCCGTGAAAAACGGTATGAAGTAAATGATGTAATTGGCTGCCAGGATGGGGAACTGGGAGGATTCAACGAACAGCAGGTATACATCGAACCGGAAAAACTCCATGCGGGTCAGGTGGAAGGTGACCATCATAAACAGCCCGCTGGTACTCATAAGCACGGGAACAAGCCACTTAGAGGCATTGATGAGCCTTTCCCTGGCCAGGGCCAATAGTGTGCCGCTTGCCCCGAATCCGAGCATCGCGATGGAGATGATCATATAGGCAAAATGATGCCACTGCACAATGGAAATCAGTTGCATCAGCCCCAGCTGAAAGGCAATGATGGCGGCAGAGTAGAGACCGAGACTGATGATGAGCCGTGTACTGGCTTGCTTGGCGGAACCCTCCATCTTGCTTATTATTCTCCTCTTTCAAAAGGAACAAACCTGACAGGCATCAAGCCCCTTGTGGTGAGTTCACCATCTTCCTTTTTCTCCACCAGCATCAGTTGCTGTGTCTGAAAAGGAGAGCCCACCGGGATGATCATTTTACCTCCCTCTTTCAGCTGATCGATCAGCGGCGGAGGAATGTGTTCGGCGGCTGCGGTAACCACGATGGCATCAAAGGGGGCATGTTCCTCCCAGCCATAATAGCCGTCTGCAATTTTCACGTGCACATTGTCATACTGGGATTCCAGTCGCTGCCGGGCCTGGGTGCCCAGCTCCCTGATGATCTCAATGGTATACACCTGGTCCACAATCTCGCCCAGCACGGCTGCCTGATACCCCGAACCGGTGCCTATTTCCAGTACCTTGTGGTTGTCGCGGGGGTTGACCAGTTCTGTCATGTACCCCACGATAAAAGGCTGGGATATTGTCTGCCCGTAACCAATGGCCAGGGGCCTGTCGTCATAGGCAAAACGTCTTTGTGCCCCAGGCACATACAAATGACGGGGGACTGTCCGCATCGCCTCGAGGGTGGCACGGTGGCTGATTCCACGCGCCTGAAGCTGATCGCGGACCATTCGTGTGCGTTCGCGCTGCATCCCGTCTGCAAAGGCATTAAGAGGTGCCAACAGAACTGCACATAAGATTGTCAGAAAAAGATATTTTTTCATTGGATGGTACATGCTTCCCTCCCTGGTAAAAGTAAATGGCCAACTTGCGTTGAACCATCACAAATATAAGGGAATGCCGCCTGAAAAACAACCGGGGATCAGGAAAACCTCAGCAAAAAATCCATGGTATCCACCCCGTCGGCATAGTCGGCGGGACCCGGCTGCTGGCTTTCACCGGGCAAGAGCGTTTTCGCGTTGTCCGGCAGAAAATCGACGGCGGCCACCACACACTGCAGCCGGTCTTTATTCGCCATTAAAAATGCCCCGGCATCCGAAAAATGGCGATAGCGTGAATAATGCACCACGGAAACAGGGGAAGCCGTTTGGGCGCTTTCGGTCAGGAGACAGCACCCGGCATCCGTGAAAGGCTGATCTTTCAAGTTGAATAACGCCCTTTGGTAAATGAGGTTATTCCGGTATTTCGGATGACTGGTAATGGGGCTGAAAGGTGCCCATGCTTCGACCAGGCGGGACAGGTCAAAATCCTCCGGAATCAGTAAATGAGATACACTGCGGCATCCCAGCCCGAAATAGGAAAATACATCTTCCCCGAGTGCCCCCAGAACAGCTTCAGGCTCCCTGCCGGAAATCACAGCAGTACTGTTGCGGTTTTTTCGTATGATGCGTGGTTTGTCACCGAACCGGAACTCAAAATACCTGGCCGTGTTGTCACTCCCGGTGGCGATCACTGCTTCAGCGTCTCCGGAATCAACCTGCGCTGAAGTGAATTCGATGAATTTTTCCAGGCCGGGGGCGTGCCTTGTGAGCATGCGGGCCACTGTAACGGGCAGCACCGGATCCTGTGAAGAAAGCTTTCCCAGGAAGCGGTGGCCGGCCATCAGTACGCACATGAAATCGTGAAACCCTACCAGGGGAATGTTGCCCGCCATGATCACCGCCACGGTTTTTGACACCCGTGGCTCTTGCAGCTGTTTTTTATACCTGCCGGCCCAGGACTCCAGTTTGTCTTTTTGCAGCATCCGGCCGAGTGCATCCAGGGCCCTTGAGGTCTCCCGGGTGGTAAACCACGGGTTATGAGCCCTGCTTTGTTCCACACTGTCCAAAAGAGATTGCACACCCGGGTTGTGCCCTTTAACCGAAGGGGGTTCACCACCACGGGTGTCACTATCGCCACTATGGCCACCACCGCCACTACCATCACCACCCCCACTATGGTCATCATCTCCACTATGGCCACCACCGCCACTACCCTCACCGTCCCGGGCGTGACTCCGATTCAGCAGGCCGGCCGCCTTCCTCATCTCGTTGCCCAGTTCGCTGAATGCATCTATTTTTTGCTGCAGATCCGGTTCTGACATCTTAAGGTATTGTCAAAATTTAATAAATCCACTAATTTTGTGTGGGGTCCGGGTTGATCTTTCTGGTGTCCGGATCAGTAAAGTTACAAGATTCAGTGGTATCAGCAGAAAAAATTGCCTTATGATCAGGACTGCCTTTATGATCGTTTTTTCCATTATTCTGTCCGGCAGCCTGGTTTTTGCCGGTGCCGGCTTGCGGGATGCAGATCCGGATTCCCTGTATTTCAGGGAGGCCGAAGATTCACTCCATGCCATGGCCACGCGCATTGTGCAGCCCGAGGGTGATGATGAGAGGCTGCTCAACAACCAGAAATTCAAGGCCTGGCTGAGCGAGGTGCTGACACATGAGGGGTCATTCGACTATCCGTTTGACTCCCTGAGTACGGTATCGGTTTTGTATTCCCCGGATAAGGATTTCCGGCTCATTACCTGGTATGTGCCGCTTTCCGGCCAGCAGTTCCGTTACTTCGGCTATTTGCAGCGTGGTAAGGAAGAAACCCTCAATAGTGCTTTGTATGAACTGTCTGACCACACCGGGCAGATCCGGGCGGAGGAAGCCGGGGCACTGAAACCGGGTAACTGGTATGGAGCCTATTATTATGAGATGATCCATCATCAGGATGAACAGGGCACGAATGTTTACACAATGTTGGGATGGAAAGGGGATAACCCCCAAACGCGGATCAGGGTGATCGAGCCACTGGTGATCCGGGACGGCGACCCTGTATTCGGCCATACTGCTTTTGACGGCCCTTATGCAGAGAATCACCGGGTGATCTTTGAATATTCTGCTGCTGTGTCAATGAGCCTGTTGTATGAGCGTGATTTTTACCAAAAGGGAGACAGCCTTCGCCACATGATCGTATTTGACAGACTGGAACCCTTAAATGAAGGCCTCAGGGGGCATTACCAGTTTTACAAACCCGAGGTGAATATTTTTGACGGGATGTATATTGAGGATGGGAAATGGGTGCTGGTGAAAGATGTGGATGCACGCATGCCGGCCCCTCCTGAAGAAAAATAATTTTCCCGTCTATGCTGGAAAATCTTAAAAAAAGTTGCATCTTGCAGCAAAATTTGCAGACAAGTTTTTTGTAAATATATTTCAGGAATTCCAATTTTTTTCTGGTGGCCGGCAATCAACCGGTCCACCGGGATTTTTTTTCATTTTTCAACCATTTTATTTAATCACCCATAAATCAACAAGCAATGAAAAAACATAATTTTAGTGCCGGACCTTCCATTTTGTCAAAAGAAGTCATTGAAAACACTGCAAAAGCAGTGCAGGATCTGAATGGAATCGGGTTGTCGGTGATGGAGTTGTCCCATCGCGGCAAGGAGTTTCAGGCCGTCATGGATGAAACCGTTGCCCTTTTCAAGGAGCTGCTGGATATTCCTGACAATTATCATGTACTGTTTCTCGGTGGCGGCGCCAGCATGCAGTTCTGCATGATCCCATTCAACCTGCTGAATAAAAAGGCAGCCTACCTGGAAACAGGTACCTGGGCCAAGAAAGCCATCAAGGAAGCCAAAGGTTTTGGTGAAGTAGATGTGGTAGCCAGCTCAGCTGACAAAAACTTCAACTTTATTCCCAAAGATTTCAAGATCCCTGAGGATGCAGATTACTTCCACATCACCACCAATAATACCATTTTCGGAACAGAGATCTTTGAAGACTATGACAGCCCTGTGCCATTGGTGGCAGATATGAGCTCCGATATCTTCAGCCGCCCGGTGGATGTGTCCAAATATGCCATGATCTACGGCGGTGCACAAAAGAACCTCGGACCTGCCGGTGCCACTTTTGTGATCATCCGTGATGACATCCTGGGTAAAGTAGACAGGTTCATCCCCACCATGCTGAACTACCAGACCCACATCGATCAGGGTTCCATGTTCAACACCCCTCCCTGCCTGCCCATCTACACATGCATGGAAACCCTGCGCTGGCTGAAAAAGCTGGGTGGCGTGAAGGTGATGCAGAAAATGAACCATGAAAAAGCGGATCTGCTGTATGGTGAAATTGAGCGAAACCCGCTGTTCGAAGGCACAGCTGAAAAAGACAGCCGTTCCATCATGAATATTTGCTTCGTGATGAAACCTGAATACCAGGAGCTGGAAAAAGAATTCCTGGAGTTTGCCACCGCTAAAGGCATGGTCGGACTGAAAGGACACCGTTCGGTGGGCGGATTCAGGGCCTCTACCTACAATGCCCTGCCCAAAGAAAGCGTCCAGGCCCTCGTAGACGCCATGCAGGAATTTGAAAAGAAACATGCGAAATAGGTTTTGCCTGTGGCAATATTCTCCCGGCCGGGAGAACCTTTTATGAACCCTAAAATATATGAGTCATGAAAAAAGTTCTTGTAGCAACTGTTAAGCCTTTTGCTCCAGCCGCAGTAGACGGCATCAGAGAGGTGCTGGATAAGGCAGGCTATGAAATGGTTTTGCTGGAAAAATATAACTCTCCCGACGAGTGGAAAAAAGTTGCCGCTGATGTGGATGCCATGATCATTCGCAGTGACAAGGCCACGGCCGATGTCATTGAGGCAGCTGAAAATCTTAAAGTGATCGTAAGGGCCGGTGCCGGTTACGACAACGTGGACCTGGATGCCTGCACAAAAAAAGGGGTGGTGGCCATGAATACCCCCGGCCAGAACTCCAATGCGGTGGCCGAACTGGCCTTCGGCATGATGCTCTATCACGTGAGAAAAGGTTTTGACGGTACTTCCGGTACGGAACTCCGTGGCAAAAAACTGGGAATTCATGCCTACGGCAATGTGGGCAAATTCGTGGCTGACATCGCCAAAGGATTCGGCATGGATCTGTACGCCTTTGACCCTTTTGTGGACAACGCGGATATGGAAAAGGACGGAATCAAGCCGCTCAGCTCAGAGAAAGAGCTTTACAAAACCTGCGACTTTGTGTCCCTGCACATCCCGGCCAACGATAAAACCAAAAAGTCGATCGGTTATGACCTGCTTTCTGTGATGCCCAAAAATGGTGTGGTGGTCAACACCGCCAGAAAAGAGGTGATCGACGAGGAAGGCTTGCTGAAAATCATGGAAGAGCGTTCCGATATCGGCTACCTGTCGGATGTGGCACCAGACTGCCGGGAGGAAATTGAAAGCAAATTCCCCGGACGTTTTGTGTTTACCGCCAAGAAAATGGGTGCACAAACCTCCGAAGCCAATATCAATGCTGGTATTGCAGCAGCGACGCAGATTGTGAATTATCTGGAGAAAGGTGATACTACCTTTCAGGTGAATTAATTCGGGGCTGACGCCCCTCATGGTTGTTGGTTGTTGGTTCTCATGGGCGGAGTGAAGGGAAAGCTGCCAATGGCCTGGTAAATAGCCTGGGCAGTTGTTGGTTGTTGGTTGTTGGTTCTCATGGGCGGAGTGAAGGGGAAGCTGCCAATGGCCTGGTAAATAGCCTGGGCAGTTGTTGGTTGTTGGTTGTTGGTTCGCACGGGCCATGGTAACCAACACCCATCAGGCGCTTTAGCGCCGGAACTAACAACCGGAGGGCCGAAGGCCCGACTAACCAACAACTGGAGAGGGCGATAGCCCTCGACTAACTGGAGGCGCGCAGCGCCGACTAACGGAGGGGGCGATAGCCCCCGACAAACTAACAACCGGAGGGCCGAAGGCCCGACAAACTAACAACTGGAGGGGGCGATAGCCCCCGACCAAAACCTAATAAAAAATGGCAATATTTAAACCATTCCGGGGGTACCGGCCTCCGAAAGAGATTGTGAAAGATTTGGCTTCCCGGCCTTATGATGTGTTGAATTCTGCGGAAGCCCGTGAAGAAGTTGGTGATAACAAATACAGTTTTCTGCGGGTGGTGAAGCCGGAAGTGGAGCTTCCCGAAGGCATTGACCCTTACTCACAGCAGTTGTATGACAAGGCCAGGGAGAACTTCCGGCGTTTCATTCAGGATGGCTACCTGGTCAGGGACAATAAGCCCAACTTCTATGTGTATGCCCAGAGCTGGGGCGAGAAAACGCAGTACGGGATTGTGGGCTGTGCCGGTGTGGAAGACTACATGAATGACATCATTAAAAAGCATGAGCTGACCCGTCCGGATAAAGAAGAGGACCGGATGAAGCATGTGCGCGTGACCAATGCGAATGCAGAACCGGTATTCTTCACTTATCGGAAAGAGCAGGCCATTGATGAGATCGTGGAGAAAGTGATCCAGGCTGCACCGGTGTACGATTTTGTGGCGGATGACGGATTCGGTCATCATTTCTGGGTCATTGAGGACGATGACCTGACCGGGAAACTTGAGAAGCTTTTTGCCGGTGTGGACTATTTTTATGTGGCTGACGGACATCATCGTACTGCTGCTGCGGCACTGGTCGGCAATGAGAAAAAGAAGAATAATCCGGATCACAAGGGTGATGAGCCCTATAACTTTTTCATGGCGGTGGTATTTCCTGATGACCAGCTCACCATCATTGATTACAACAGGGTTGTGAAAGACCTCAATGGTTTGTCGAAAGAGGACTTCCTGGCCAGACTCGAAAAGGATTTTGTGATTGAGAAAAAGGGAGCTTCTGAATACAAGCCTGCAGAACTGCACGAAATGAGCATGTACCTGGAGGGGGAATGGTATGGCATGAAAGCAAAGGCGCACACTTATGATGACAACGACCCCATTGGCGTGCTGGATGTGACCATTTTGTCCAACACAGTACTGGAGCCCTTATTTGATATTAAGAACCTGCGTACCGATAAGCGGATTGATTTTGTCGGAGGCATCCGCGGTTTGGGTGAGTTGAAGCGTCGTGTAGACAGCGGGGAAATGAAAGTGGCATTTGCCCTTTACCCGGTAAGCATGAAGCAGTTGATTGACATTGCCGACACAGGGAACATCATGCCTCCCAAAACAACGTGGTTCGAGCCGAAGCTGCGAAGCGGGCTGGTTGTGAACGCCCTTGATTAAAAATCTTTTTTGGGACTTGTTTGTATGTTTGAAAAAAATGCTAACTTTGCAGTCCTTAAAAAAGGATTCAACAAATTGTGTGTTTAACAGCCTGAGAACCGGCTGACAAAAATTTAAATAAGCATTCTGATGAAGAAAGATATCCATCCCAAAAACTATCGCTTTGTCGTTTTCAAGGACATGTCAAACGACTATAGCTTTCTGACGCGCTCAACAGCTGAAAGCAAAGAAACCATCAAATGGGAAGATGGGAATGAGTATCCCCTGATCAAGCTGGAGATCTCTCATACATCTCACCCGTTTTACACCGGGAAGCAACAGCTTGTCGATACCGCAGGACGTGTGGATAAATTCAGGACCAAATACAAGAAGCACCTGAAGGAGAACAAGTAGTCAGCGTTTGTTTAAAAATATTTTTCAAAAGCCCTGTAAAAAGGGCTTTTTTTGTTTATTTTTACGGCCATTAACAGACTTTTGGTAAGAAAAGTCCTCTAATCAGCGTCACGATGAATTACATTTTGTTTGGTGCGCAGGCCCGTGATCATTTGCTTCCGTTTACCTTTCTCAGACCCATTGCAGACATCCGTGTCGGCATCATGACCATACGCGAAAAGTGGGAGTATTTTCTGGAAACGAAAACTTCCACCCTGACAGAGCCTTACCTGGCCGAAAAGTTTCCCATGATCAAGGAAGCGGACAACGTGCTGGTCAATTCCAGTGTGATGCCCAATAAAGAAATGGTGGAGGAGATCGGGAAACTGAAACCTAACCAGACGCTGGTCTCCGGGGAAACGCTGATTGCCCACCGGGTTCGGGCTGAGGACATTACCAATTTGGAGTCGGAGCTGCTGGAAGATGTGGAACCCATGCATACGCAGGCTGAGTTCAAGAAACTTTTCAGGCTATGGGATATCCTGGTACTGAACGAACAGCAGATTCCTGTTGATTATGCACTGCTTACCAAAGGAAAGAAAAGTCAACCCATCCCCGGGCATGTACGCGTGATGACCCCCGATAATGTAT
>SL_3KL_010_SEDDRAFT_10001555_pt1 | contig 20920 bp, 21 predicted proteins | sample SodLakKL_010_SED_2_FD_10381 | JGI IMG/M metagenome (IMG submission 10381) | reverse complement strand
ATCGACGTAAATTAACATCGTCCCTCCGGGACTTATTTTCGATGGGTGATTCTCCGGTGGTTAAAAACCACCGGCTAGATAACCTAACCCCTCTCGGGGTTTTTTCTCGGGATTTGGAAAGTTGGCGGTGCTGAACAAGCGGTGATTCAATGCCATTGACTTAATAAAACAATCCTTTGGCGACTGATTTTCGTACATACATGAATAAAGATTTCAACCTCGATGCTGATACCAACCCCAAAATATGCCCGCTGTGTCAAGTGTGGGTAAAGACCAGATCCTGCCAGGGGGGCTAATCCCTATGTTACCCGTCACGGATTTGGTTATACTGTGTTCGAACATACGGAGCGTGGCATCAGCACCGAGGTATGGGTGTATGTGGCCATGGACGCACCGGTCAAGTTTACGGTGCTCAAGGTAAGAAACCGGTGCGGCCGTCCGCGGCGGCTTTCCGCGAGCGGATACACGGAGTGGGTGCTGGGGGATGTGAGGCCCAAGACGGTAATGCACGTCACCACCGAGATCGACCCTCAAAGCGGCGCGATCCTTGCCAACAACTCATACAACAGTGAATTCGGCAGGCGGGTTGCCTTCTTTAACGTGGATCATGCCACCAGGACAGTAAGCGCTGACCGGACTGAGTTTATTGGTCGCAATGGGAACCTTGCCAACCCAGCCGCCATGACCCGGTTGCGCCTTTCCGGAAGGGTAGGGACTGCGTTGGATCCCTGTGCAGCCATGCATGTTGCCTTTGAACTCGACGACGGGGAAGATCGGGAGATTGTTTTTACCCTCGGTGCCGGGCAAGATGCTGATGATGCCGCGGGTCTCGCGCTTCGCTTCCGTGACTCCGCGGCAGCACGAAAGGCACTCGAAGCGGTTTGGCTCTACTGGAAACACACCCTCGGTGCCATCCAGTTGGAAACACCCGACCCATCCGCCAACTGTAAGGGGGGTGTGTACCAACTGTTCCGACGATTTCCTCTGGCTACCGCTGGCAACTTGTCGTTACATTCAAAGTACCGGGGATACGGGGGTTCTGGATGAATCGATTCATTTAATCAATGGCCGCCCGGTCAATCCCAGGGAGGATTGACTCGATAGCACAAAGCTGGTCGGTTCTTTCGGGCGTGGGTGAAGACAAGAAGTCGCGGATGGCAATGGAAGCGGTGGATAAATATCTGGTTCGCCGGGACGACGCCCTGATCCAGCTTTTGGATCCACCATTTGATAAATCCGGCATGAATCCTGGTTATATCAAGGGCTACGTTCCCGGCGTGAGGGAAAACGGTGGACAGTACACCCACGGTGCAATATGGGCGACCATGGCTTTTGCCGCATTAGGTGACTGTCGCCGCGCATGGGAACTTTTTGCGATGATCAACCCCATTAACCACGGTAATACCGCAGAAGGAATCGAAAAATACAAAGTCGAACCCTACGTCGTCGCGGCGGAGGTCTATGCAGTTCCGCCGCACACGGGCCGGGGAGGATGGACATGGTACACAGGATCGGCTGCATGGATGTACCGCCTGATCGTGGAATCACTTCTGGGTCTCAGGCTGGAAGAAAACAGGTTGTTTTTCGAACCCTGCCTTCCTGCCGATTGGGACAGTTTCACAATGCACTACCGCTTTCGTGAAACCATCTATCATATAAAGGTGAGGCAAAAACAGGCAGGTGAAAAAGAAGCAACAACTGTTGTATTGGATGGGGTGCTGCAACAGGAAAAGGCAATAGCACTTGTTGATGATGGTCAGGAACATACGGTGGAAGTGATGACGTATAGTTGATCACATAATCGCACAAGGTTCAATGAAAAAAACTGAGAGAAATTTCACGCATAAGTCTAAAACTTGATGTTCAAGTTTTAGACTTATGCGGAAATACCATGCATTACAGGAGGCTATACAGTATCGGCTGTATTGCTTCTTCAGACCATATTTTTTAACAATATGTCATAAAAGGGTAAATGATACAGATAAGAGTGAAGAGGTTGAAAAAATGATGATGCATGAAGGATTTGCAGGGTTGCATTTATTATGGATGATTGTAATGATGATCCTCGTGGTAGTTCCATTTTGGAAAATCTGCGTCAAAGCCGGCTACTCGGGATGGTTCAGTCTCCTAATCCTGCTTCCCCTAATCAATCTTGTGTTTCTATACTTTTTGGCTTTCTCCGAATGGCCTTCCCAAAGGGGAACCGGCAGGGTAACGCCTCGAGTATAAAACAGTCCGTCCGGCCCATGATAATTGAAAAGAGAACCCGGAAAATACCGGAAATGATTCGAAAGGAGATTGGTAATGGCAATACAAGTTGAATTTAAAATATCCGGAAAAACGGTGCCGTGGGATGATTCTTACGATTCGGTTCTGGAGATGGCCGAAGAAAACGGCGTTGAGATTGAATCCGACTGCGAAGCCGGTGTGTGCGGAACTTGCAAAGTCCGGCTGCTTTCCGGCGAAGTTGATATGGAAACCGAAGAAGGGCTGGATGATGACGACCTCGATCAAAACATGATCCTGGCTTGCGTGGCGGTACCCCTGACCGATATTGTACTGGAGATTTGATTGGTCATGTGGAAGATCGATGGATTCAGACATCCGCCAGCGTATAATAAAAATTGCTAATTAATTTGTCCCGCTTTCCTGGCAGGTCTGTTCAATCCTAATGGGTTCGGCGCATAATAGGCGACAGTTTGCCCCCACGGATTTTGCGACGGTACACCGCTACTGCTCAGTCATACGGTAGGAATGATATTCTGATTGAGCCGGAAGAAATTCGTCGGATCATATTTGTTTTTCAGCTCGACCAGGCGGTTGTAGTTGGGTCCAAATGCTTCCCTTTCCCGGCCGGCACCCTCTGCAACAAAGTTTACGTACGATCCACCAGTCGCGTCCTCTGTGAGGGCATCGAAGCATTCTCGTACCCATGCAATAGGCGCCTCGTCTTGCGCCGGATCTTCCCAGCGCCCGCCGGGAGTTACCACAAACGATATGTCACGATGTGGGTAGGCAGTCCCGTCCTGAGCAGTGTCGTTGATAATGCCACCGAGGTGTGAAATGAGAAGGTCAGACTGCGGTGTCGGGAGCCTCCTGGCATACTCAACGATAGTGTCGAGTGCCGCGTCAGACAGGTCCACGAAGTTGTGCGACTTCCAGTAATTTCGTAGACCCTTTGCGTAAAGGTCATCGACAGCGCGCTGGGCTGCCACGTACGGCGTTGGTGCGACGGCATCAGCGATCGGTTCACCGAACTCCCGCAACGGTCTGATAACCTCTTCACCATCCTGCATGTCCCCTGCATAGAATGGCGCGACGAAGAGAACCTTTGTTCCATGAACTGCTTCGGGAAGAAACGGTAATGGCGGAGCCGTGAGGAAGTCTGCCCAGACGGAACACTCGTAGGGCGCACTTGTGGCGAAATCGCGGTAGTTCCTAAGCACCTCGGCAGCATCTTCTATCGGGTATACAATGGGGCCGAAGAGCACATCGGGGCCGACCTGGTGGAGCTTGAACTCAAAAGAGGTAGCGATACCGAAATTGCCGCCCCCACCACGAATTGCCCAGAACAGATCGGGGTTCTCGTCGGCGCTAGCGGTCACCAGCGCTCCATCTGCGGTGATAACGTCGGCTGAAAGCAGATTGTCTGCAGTAAGTCCATACTTACGGCTGAGCCGGCCGAATCCGCCGCCGAGCGTCAGTCCGCCAACACCCGTTGTTGAGACGACACCGTTGGGAACAGCCAAGCCAAATGCCTGCGTCTCGTGATCAACATCGGCAACAGTGGCACCGGCCTGGACGCGGGCAGTATGTGCTTTGGGATCGACGTGAACGGCGCGCATCGGCGACAGGTCAATCATGAGCCCGCCATCACAGACGGAGGCACCGGCAATGTTATGTCCGCCGCCGCGCACGGCTATCAGCAGATCGTGCTTACGAGCAAAGTTGACGGCCTCAATGACATCGGCAACTCCTGCGCAGCGCACAATCAGGGCCGGACGCTTGTCGACCATGGCGTTCCAGATGGCACGCACTTCATCGTAGCTTTCCTCCTGAGATCGAATGAGTTCGCCCCGCAGCTTTCCCTCGAGCTCTTGGATTATGTGTTCTTGCAAAGTGGCTGTCTCATCGATACGTGTTTTAACTTTTAGGTTGGGCATAATCTACCTCCTGTCTTTGCGTTTGGAAGCACGCACAGCAATCTATAGCTTTCCAGAAAATGTTTTGAATCCCATTGTCCATTAAGACATAAAAACCAGCGCTTTTCCAATGACCGAACGATCTATCCGTAAATCGGTCAAGCTCCGGCTTTCAATTGGTGAAAAATCGACTATTGCTCGTGTACCATTAATTCAATTTCATATTTCACGGCTATTTCCCTTATCCTCACTATGTCTAAGGAACCTTGCTTTGCGGCTTCGCTCAATTCTTCAAAGAATTTTTCTATCCCTGCAGGCGTCACGATCGCCAAAACCTTCCCCTGACCTGCGCTGACATTGCGGAATGAATGCGGTATCTTTCGTGGCGCGAATACGAACGTACCGGGTGTGGCTCTAATTTTGTTATCCCCGCAGTGGATTTCGTATTCTCCTTCCAGCACATAGAACGCTTCATCCTCCCTGTGGTGTAGGTGCAGTGGCGGACCTCCCGAAGGTGGAGAGACCTCTTGAATAATCGTGTACGCTCCATCAGTATCTTCACCAGCTATTTTAATGGTAAGTATTTCACCCATCACGTTGAGTACTTTTCCTTCATCTGGCTGGAGGAGTATCGGAAGTTTTCCATCTGTTGGTAAGAAAGACATGTTCTACCTCCTGATCTGTTCTTTTTTTTTATTTTCAAGGTTCTCAGTTTTTTGTGCACGTGAGGCCGAACGCCTCGCCGATAAGCTTCGGGTGCCGCAGACACGAATTTGGTGTCAGGTGTCACGATATGGAGAATACAAATTGCAGATACCCGAAACCCGAAACCCGAAACCTGAACCTGACACCTGACACCTGACACCGAAACCCGAAACCCGAAACCTGACACCTGTCAGCTTCATCGGCCATATAAAGGTTTAGGCGCCACTTTGCATGCTTTGGGTACCGAGCGTCAAGAGACCGTCTCCTGGATGTTCTGGTTGACCCGGAAGAGATTTTTCGGATCGTACTTCGCTTTTACCGACGCGAGACGTTCATAGTTGTCGCCGTAAGTCGCTTGAATACGCCCTTCAGCCTCGTCGTCCATCATGAAGTTGACGTAAGCCCCTTCGAGGTTAAAGGGGTGAACAGCCTTCCAGTAGGCGCGCCCCCACGCCTTCAAAGCGTCGGCCTTCTTTGGATCTGAGTCGACCCCGGTGATAACCATCGACCAGGTCATATCGCGTGCGTTCCACGCGGTTGCGTCCTTCGGGACGCGATGGACGGCTCCGTCGATTGGGTAGAGGTGCATGAGGGACATCTCGCTTGGCGCTTTGGCAGCCTGCGCAATGTGTGTGTCAATCGCCTCGTCCGGCAAGGACTTCACGAAGTCGCCCTTCCAATACCACTGCAGGCCCTTTGGAAAAAACGGGTCAAAAAGACCTTGCATCGCCGGGAAAGGCATTGCGGCCATCCATTATCCCAGAAGATTGGACCCGCATAAACGGTGCTGACCGGATGCGCCTGGAACAGAAAGCTTGTAACGACGCCAAAGTTACCACCTCCTCCGCGGAGGGCCCAAAACAGATCGGGGTGCCGGCTCTGGTTCGCTGTGACAAAGCTGCCATCGGCCAGGACAACATCCGCCTCGAGCAGGTTGTCGATCGTAAGGCCGTACTTGCGCGTAAGGTATCCGGTGCCCCCGCCGAGGGTGAGGCCCGCGACGCCGGTGGTCGAGACGATTCCAAAGGGCACGGCCAGGCCGAATGTGTGGGTGGCGTGGTCAACGTCGCCCGACGTGCAGCCAGGATCCACCCGAACCCTTCGAGTCGCCGGATCTACGCGCACGCTCTTCATCATCGACAGGTCGATCACCAGACCGTCGTCGCAGCTGCCGAATCCGGGGCCATTGTGACCACCGCCCCGGATAGCGATGAGCAGACCCTCGTCGCGTCCGAAGTTCACGGCAGTGATAACATCCGCGACGTCCACGCAGCGTGCGATCAGAAGCGGCCGCTTGTCGATCATGCCATTGTACAACTTGCGGGCCTCCTCGTAGCGCTCGTCACTACGCTGGATCAAATCACCGCGCAGGTTCGCCTTGAATTGCTCTATGGTTTTTTCGCTTAACATAATATCCTCCTTTCATCGATCTGCGCCTAACGATAAGACTATTGGCGCAAGGTTCGAACTTTCGCTGGAGAGCCTTGATAACAGTTAGTGCTTGAGCGAAACCTTAATTATGATTACATATTTTAAAAAGTATGGTCTGAAGAAGCAATACAGCCAATGCTGTATTATTTTTTTATGTCGCGCCCTTTCAGGGCTTAATATTTTGGGGGCCTCTACCCAGGGCGCTGCCCTCGTCGTTATACATAAGTGTCGCATGCATACGAATCCGCACCTATGCAAGCGCAGGCAATGCAAAAAAGTTGAGGCATAAATTGCAGGCGCAAATTATTCACATTATAAAAACATTTTGCTTCTGCATAATGCGTTGCAGGCGGATAAATCCGCCGGTGTGTGCGGATGAATCCGCACCTACAAGCTTATTGAATCCTTATCTTAATGCCGTTGCAACCTGTGTATCAACATGCTTGTGTATAACGACAAGGGCGCTGTCCTGGGCTGCATTATGTATTGCCCTTTCAGGCCTCCTTTACCCTGCAACCTGCGAATCCTGCCCTGAAAGGGCTATACATACATAGCCCAGGCCAGCGCCCTGGGTTGACCTGTTTAGTGCCTGCCCGGAAACTTTTCTCCCTCTGGGAGGCGCTGGGGGAAGGAAAGATAACCTCCTGATATTATTCACCCCCACCCCAGCCCTCCCCCAAAGGGAGAGGGAGTATAGGAATTTCCGGACAGGCACTGCTATTTAGTTTTCAGCTCGGCTCGTGCCATTTCGATTGAGGGTACTTCAATATTTTCGATACCCAGTTCGTTGGCTGCAGCCTGGCTCATTGAACGATACATGAGTCGAACGGTTACATCGTAATCACCGTCGGTGGCGTTTATCAGCGGAATATTAAATATCTGTTCATCAGATCCCTTTGCCGGTATCCGGCGGTCATAAGCGATTTCATGGGCCACCCAGCTTTTGGGTGTCAGGTTGCCGTCGGCATCCTTAAAAATCAGCCGGTAAAACACTGCATTTGGGTCGATATGGTTGCCTTCGATTGGGTGTCCCGAGGTGTAAAGCACCTGGTCTGAATCGTCTTTTACAGTGACTTCCAGCCAGATCTTGCGGATATAGGTGACACCTGTGGGAATTTTATGTCCGGCACCGGTGTTATTTATCCGAACCAGAAGCTCAAGGCCGTTGTCGTTTCGGGTTGCATCGGTTTCTATTGTGGCTGCTGCCTTCAGCATTTGCTTTGCCAATTCAGCTTGTTTGTCATTTCCTTCCCGTTGCTGGAAAAAGACGCTGCCTCCCTGAAAAAAGTGAGTGGCCACATGATCCCTTTCCTTCCCCGTAGTGGCGGATTTTCCGGGATTTTTTTCCACTCCGGCCCCCGGTGTCATATGACAGTCCTGGCAGCGTATTCCCTGCTCGGCGTAAGGGCCGTCTTTCCAGTCGTCGTATGTGTCGATGACAACTGCTCCGGTAACCGGATGGACCACATTGTGGCATGCGCCGCAAAAGGCGGCATCCGTGTGTATTTCTGAGAATTGAACGTCATGAAACCTTGATTCGCCGTCACCCCTGGGACCTCGCTTGACTCTTCCCGGCTCCGAGATGGTGTTGACGTTTACAGTTTCCACAACCTCTTTTACTGTGTGGCAGTAATCGCATGAGATGCCTTTTGTGGAAGTCTCATCAAAAAGGCTTCCATCGGGTGGCGGCAACTGCCCGGTGCGACGGGCGATCGGCGCATGGCATTCTCCGCAGAAAACATCCGTAAACCCTTCTGTCTCATAACTGGCCTTCAGGTAATCCGGCTGGTAAAAGGGGTCTTCCCAGGCAAAGCGATGCTTGCTGTTAAACCATGCCAGGTAGATATCCCGGTGGCATCCCCTGCAGCGGGAAGGGTCTTCAAAATCCCCGGCTTCAAAGAGATTGGCTCTGTCGGTTTCCGGATCAGGCGAGTTTGCGGGGACCGCTTCTTGAGGCTCATGGTTGTTATTTTTTGCCAGTATTACCGGCGTATCGGGATCAACATTCGGATGAGAGCGGTAAACGTTTCTGCCCGCACTTTCACCAATGAGGCCCATGGGAAAAGTTACATAATGGCTCCGGTTGCTTGCATGATCGTCAAATATAGATAAGGCGATGGTGTGACCACTGTTTGGATCAAACGCATGGTCGGTGGTTTTTTTGTCCTCCAACTGAACAACCCGGTCCCGCACGAAAATTATGTCATAAGTACCTTCATTCCAACCGGCAAAGCTCTTGAGGGTGGCCCTTGCACCTTTAGCCTCCTGTAATGCTCTTCTTGGTACCAGGTCGCCTTCGCGCAGAAGACTGTCACCCAGAAGATCTCCTTTTGAGGCGATAACTTCTCCATTGTAGGTCACATCATGGTTTAATTGAAAGTCCTTTTTGTCGGCGTTCCACGTGAATAAATCATCGCTTGTCAGATGCACGGCGTTTTTATCATTACCCTCCGTAATGAGCGGACCGTGTCCGTTTCGCATTCTTTCCGCCAGTTCATCTTCATTAATTGCCCAGTACCCCGTAATCCGGGCATCGTAAATCCAGAGCATATGGTTGTTGTATGATTGATCCGGACGGTTGTTGAACCAGTTTTGGACACCGCTTTCGGCCCATCCTTCTGCATCGATATATTGGTTGTTGTGGAGCCGGTAGGGATGGATAAAATCAGCGGAAGCCCGGCCCATGGGAACAGAACGTCCTGTGCGTGCCTGCCAGAGGTCAATGAAATTGCCCTTTTCCACATCCGGGATGACAACTTCCGCAAGGTAAGTTTCAAAAGTCCCGTCACCGGCGGGAAACCTTGTTCCAAAGTGTTCACGGGGATTGCTGTCCTTGTCAACATCCCGGCTTCTTAAAATGTAGTGGCGCAGATCACTTTCACTCATACCATCTTTGCCGAGTATGGGATCACTGTCAAAATCATGGTTTTGGACTTTTTCCAGGTCATGGGGCATGTTGCGCATGTCATCGTGGCAGGCTATAAAACACCCGTGGGCGTTGAAGCTTCCTCCCAAGGGATCTGTCAGGTTCATTGAGGCGGGAACACCCATCACCGCCAGTCGATCCTCATAGTTGAACCGGCTGTCGGGTTTTAACTGGTCAACGTGATCGATTTCAATTTCGGAGGGTCCTGCAATGCGGCCCAATGCCTCGCTGGCGAAACCTTCTCCATCATATCGGTAGGTCTGGTGTGCAATCACAGGCCCGGCAGAGTCGGCCAGACCACGGCCACTTGCATCTGTGTCGGATTTCCACCTGGCATGAAGATACAGACGGTCTTCATCATAGGCTGCCCGAACTCTTATTTCACGGGTTTTTGGCTTTTCATAGCCGCTTTCCATACCAAGATCGGTCCTGCCATGCCAAGGCTGCTCAAGACCACCTTCGTAATGGCAGGAGACACAGCTGATTGTGTCGGAAATTGCATAAGCACCGCTAAGATGGGCTTGCTCGGCATCTTTATGGTACCCACTGGGTCCTTCCCGCCCGCTCAGCCACTGGTAAGTGGCCTGGTTCGGGTAAAAGGCAGTAACATCGGTCCACTCTCCCCACTCAATCTTTTGGATGCGTTTTGCCGTATCAAACCATGAAGGATCCGTGATTGCCAAAAGGTTCCAGGTGCTGTTATCATTCACGGTCTGCGAAGGATTGGAAGAATTGTAAGAAGGATTGTCGGAAATGGTCACCTCGTGCTCGGAACCGCATGCGATAAAAAAAACCATCATCATGGCGGTTGCGGGCAAAATAATGAATTTTTGAAAAAACCGTCGGTTTTTTACTGCACAATTGGTCTTTTCCGTTTTGTTTTTCATGCGGCTGCTCCTTTTAATTTTTCATTTCCTGGTTTATAAGTGTCAAGCTAACTTTAAAAAGATTTGGAAACCTCCGGATTTTTCAAATTAAGATGTTCCAATAAAAAATTGACGATTTCAAAAATTTGTTCCGTGTGAAATTGCGGCACTCCCCAGTCAGGGTGAGCATCGCTGACAACCGCGATAAGATGAGGGTCATCCTTACAGGCCGGTTCCTTTTTTAGTTCGGGCCTGAAAATTTCGATTTTTGGAAGTCCTGATCGTTTAAAACCCTCCACCAGTACGATGTCCAAACCTGCAAGGAAAGGGACTAACTCCTCCGGCTGATGGTCATGATCCACATCTCTCACCATGCCCACCTGGGTCGGGGAAGTGACGATCGTTACCGATGCACCGGCTTGTTTATGGCGCCAGCTGTCTTTGCCGGGGTGATCAAGGTCAAATCCATGAGCATCGTGTTTGATTGTTCCGACTCGAAAACCTCGTTTTTTGAGTTCAGCAACCATCTTCACTGTAAGAGTTGTTTTACCCTGACCTGAAAAGCCTACAACTGCGATCATCGGAGGAATATGGCTATCCGTTATGTCCAGGGAGCCCTCTCTGTGGCGGGAAATACTTTTGACATTTTTAAGGTTCACACGGGCCTTCCTTTCAGCCGGCTTTAGCTTTGGTATAATGACATAGCAGGTTCATGAAAATCCATTCGTTAAAAAAATCCATAAAACGTGTTTCGCTAATATATAAAACCGTTGCCATGGAATCAACTTTTAATTTGCGTGGAAACAACCGAAACACTGCGGGACCGGAATGCGAAAGTTGTACTTTCGCATATCCGGCTGCAAGCCGCTTCATCTAACTTCTTGTATTGATACATGGTTTCCGGGTTCAGATTACGGGAATCCCCTTATGTTATTTATCTTCTTTTAGTCTTATTGTTAAAAAATCGTACGATAGCGTATTTGGCGCGTAAAAATTATTCCGGTTACGCCGACATTTTTTATATTCGTCCCTACGGACCTTTTGATATCCCGAAATACGCTATACAAGCACCTTACATGTGGACGTTGAAAGAATAAACCAATGCGGCTGCTCTGGATTGACATTTTAAAAATACTGGCGATCTTCGGAGTCATCCTGTTGCATGTATCCGCCCCATTACTGGTTCCCTTCGAGGTGTCCCTGGAGTGGTGGACCGGAAATGTCTACGATTCGCTGAGTCGATGGTGTGTACCCCTTTTTGTTATGGTGAGCGGTGCCCTGGTGGTTCCGGGGGCGGAAAAGCTTCCGCTTTGGCAATTTCTGATTGGCCGGATGAGAAAAATTTTAATTCCCTTTCTGGTCTGGAGTGCCATATATTTTTTCTACCGAATCCATTTCAAGGGGGATGATTTTACCGTTTCCGGATTTTTTCCGATGCTGTTCACCGAGCCGATATATTATCATCTCTGGTTCATCTATATGCTGATTGTTCTATATCTGTTCGCACCGCCGGTAAGCGCATTTTTAAACGAAGCACCGGAAAAGCATGCCTGGTATTTAATCGCACTCTGGTTTTGCTGGGCCTCTCTGCTGCCCATTGTGCATACACCGTTGGATATTGAAACGTATTTCAACCCCGGTTTGGACGATTATTCAGCGCTCAAACTCTCCGGCTACTTCCTTCTCGGTTGTATGCTCAAAGACCGTCGTGTCCGATCTAAAGGACACTTGTCCATTGTGCTGACCGTATTTGTGGTCGCCGCGGCTGTTACTATCATTGGGACCTATTTGATGAGCCAAAACAGGGGGGAATTCCACCCCTTTTTCTATAAATATTTCAGTGTTAATGTCGTGGCCATGACCCTTTCTCTTTTTCTCTTCATAAAAAGCATCTTTTATACCCGAAAGGAAACCACCGAAACAGGAAAGGAGCGAATCAGGATGAATTCACCAAAATTTTTGCAAAAAATCGGGATGAGTGTTTTCGGGGTCTATCTGATTCATGCGTTGGTTCTGGAACTTCTTCGGGACGGGCATCTCGGTTTTATCATTGATCATAACAGTGCCTTTGGTTTGCCCATTCCACTATGGGCCGGGATTCCAGTGTTTACAGTGAGCATTTTCATTTTTTCACTCCTGCCGGTTTTGTTTTTTCGTTCAATTCCCATTGTAAGGGGCATAATGACATGAAGCGTTCAAAATATTTTCTCAACTATCTGGTTTCCTTTTTCGGCGTTCTGTTCATTTTTGGTTTATGGTCTAAAGAGGAGCCCGATATCCAGTTCGTCTCGGAGTACATCTCGTTTACGCAAATAGCGAGGCTTCCCCTGCTTGATCTTTCCAAACGGGAGGCATGGCAAAAAGCCGCACCCCACGTTGTTGAAATTACGATTCCGAGGGAGGGGGAAGAGCCCGATCAGCCTGCACTCTGGTTTAATTCAGGTACGAAAAGCCAGAAACCGCTTCTCATGGTGCTCCATAGCTGGAGTGCTGACTATCTTCAACATTTTGGGATTCCTTATGGGGTGTTTGCCGGGAAGAATGACTGGGTTTTTATTCATCCCAATTTTCGCGGCAAGTTTGATAGTGAGGATGCCACGGCCTCTGAAAAAGCAGTTTCCGATGTCCTTCTTGCCCTTGATTACGCAAAAGCACATGCGTTGGTGGATGAAAGACGGGTATACATGGCAGGATTTTCCGGTGGAGCCATGATGTCCCTCATCATGGCGGGGCGGTATCCGGAAAAATTTACTGCTGTTTTGGCGTGGGTACCGATATACGATCTGAACGATTGGTATGACACTGTGATTCAATCCGGGTACGAGTATACCGACAATTACCAAAAAGACATCGAAGCTTCCTGCGGCGGAAATCCCCGAACAGACGACAAGGCCAGGGAAGAATGCCGGAAGCGGAGCCCTTCAGCCTATCTTTCCGGGACCCGGGGAAAGGATGTCCGGGTGTTTGTCAGTGGTGGGGTTCGGGACCCCTTTGTTCCGCCCTCACACGCCATACGAGCTTTCAATGATCTTGCAGACGATAATGACAAAATATCGGAGGATGATTACCGTTTTATTGATAAAAACCAATCCCTGCCGGAAGGACTCCGGGGATATGAAGAAGAAAATAGTTTTTTTGAGGAAGCCGAACTACCGGTCGTTTTCACGAGAACATCAGGAAATGTTGTCATATTCCTTTTTGATGGCGGTCACGATATCGTTTATAATAAAGGATTTAAATGGCTTTCGAAACAAAGCCGTTGAGTCAAAAAAATATTCAAAGGAAAAACATGCCATACAGTTTTGAAATAAAAAAATCTTTCACCATAGTATCGTTCATTCTTTCAACTTGGGCGGTTATCGCTTTTTTTCTGTCCCAGACGGCAATTTCTCAGGAAACGGCCGATATTTACGAAAATCTCGCACTCGTAAAGGTAGAAAAGGAAATGGGGGAGATTTCTGTTTTCGAAAAGCAGCTGATCAGAGAAGGTCTTATCGATGTTGGCCTTCTGGATCCGACCATTATGGTCGATCTGAAATACGCCAGAGAGGATAATTTTATGGGTGTGAATGTCTATGGCGATTTCACCTGCGCCTATCTTCAATCCGAAGCGGCCTGGAAGCTTGTCAGGGCCAGCGAAATCCTTCGTGAACGTTATCCCCACCTTCGCATTCTGGTGGGTGATGCTCTCAGGCCCCGGTCTGTACAGTACATGATGTGGAAACTCGTGGAAAATACACCCATGCAGCCGTATGTGGCAAACCCGGAGTCAGGATCCATGCATAACTTTGGTGCGGCGGTAGATGTGACTCTTTTCAATGTGAAAACCGGGAAAAAGCTCGATATGGGAACTCCTTTCGACTATTTTGGCCCCCTGGCCCAACCCAGATTGGAAGCCCGGTTTCTTCAGGAAGGCAAGCTGAGCAAAGACCAGATTGAAAACCGCCTCATTTTAAGAAATGCAATGGTAGATGCGGGTTGGTATCCAATCAATATCGAGTGGTGGCACTTCAATGCTTTTCCCCGGGATTATATCCGGAGAAATTATTCGATTATCGAATGACTTCTTTGTCTGTTCATAAAATATACCCAAGGAGGATTGCTATGGTTAAAAACACCTATAATTTTGGAGAGGAAGATGCCCTGTTAATTATCGATGTGCAGAAAGACTTTTGCAAGGGAGGAGCTTTGGCTGTGCCGGAAGCCGAGGAGATTATACCGGTAATCAATGAATTGATCCGGGAAGCTGAAAAAAAAGAAATCAGGATTTATGCCTCCCGGGACTGGCATCCTCTTGAGCACATCAGTTTTCAGGAACGCGATGGCCAATGGCCGCCGCACTGCATTCAGGATACGGAAGGTGCCGAATTTCATCCTGATTTAAATTTGCCGGAAAATACCATTGTGGTCACCAAGGGTGTTCGTTTCGATCAGGATCAGAGTAGTGCTTTTGATAAAACCGGTCTGGCATACCAAATGAATCAGGAGGGGATCCGTTGCATATGGATGGGAGGTCTGGCACTGGATGTCTGTGTTTTGCAATCTGTTACGGATGCCTTGAAAGCCGGATTCCAGGTAAAGTTGATCAAAGCCGCCACCAGACCCGTTGATCCCGACAAAGGCCGGCAAGCCATTGAGGATATGGCCAAAGCCGGTGCCCAAATTATTTGAGGTTGTCCTGTTGATGCAAAAAGACTTGTGCTCAATTGTAGGTGCGAATTCATTCGCACAATGTGAACCCTGTTGTCAGTTATAGAGCCTATTACCGTTTGCACGGAGAAAAAGTTAAATCCGTGCCGGATTTTAAGTGCGAATGAATTTGCACCTACAGAAAAACCCGATAGTTTAAGGATGGATATTATAAGGAAGCATAATGGAAAATGAAACAAAGCCGAATGAGGTGCCTGTTAAAATTTTGAAAATCACAATGCCCGTGCCGGGCATGGAAAGTGCCCAGAGTGCCAAAATTGTGAGCCATTCGCTGAAGCGGCTGGATGGTGTTCAGGCAATACATATCGATATTGCCCAACAGCGTATAGAAGTGGATTACGACAGTGAAGAAATTGACCCGGAGGATATCCGCGATGCCGTGGAGCGCGCCGTAAAGGAGAGTTCCGAGAAGGAGAGTCCTGAAAAAAGCGGTGCCGGCGAGGTGCGAAATATCCAGTTGACGGTGCCTGACATGGGTTCGGACCACTGCGCGGGGATTGTACGCGACAGCCTGAAGCGGTTGGAGGGTGTCGGTGAGATTAAGACCAACATTTCCAACCACAAGGTCAGCGTGGCCTATGAGCCGGAAAAGACTGACCCGGATGCCATCCGCAGCGCGGTGGAGAAAGCCGGTTACGAGGTGACTTCGGTTTCCGGGGATTCGGAGTCCGGACCCGTCAGGTTGGTGGTGCCCGGTATGGGTTCCGATCACTGCGCCGGTTTGGTAAAGAACTCCCTCAAGCGCCTGGACGGTGTGGGGGAAATCCGAACCAACATCTCCAATCACCAGGTAGTCGTTCAACGAAGTGGCGCTGGTCCATCACCCGATGAGATGAAGGCCGCTATTGAACGAGCCGGCTATGAGGTTACCTCTGTAACCACGGAGGATGAACCCGATGAGGCCGACGGCGAGGAAGCATACCTGGTCCGGGCCTGGCGACGGTTCTGGATCGCCGCGGTGCCGACCACGATTATCATGGTACTGATGATGGTGCATATGTTCGTACAGGAGGTACCCGGTTATTTGGCCATCATTGCGATCCTGGCTTTTCCGGTGGTGTTTTTGTATGGCGGATGGGCCACCCATGTTTCAGCCTGGCGGTCGCTTACCAACCTTACTGCCAATATGGATGTACTCATTTCCATGGGCAGCCTGCCGCCTTATATTCTCGGCCTGGTAGGATTTATTTATCCCATGACTTCATTTATCGAGATGGCTGCCACCATCATGACCTTCCACATGCTTGGCCGTTATCTGGAAAATCGTGCCAAAGGCCGGGCCTCACAGGCGATTCGCAAATTGCTTACCGTGGGTGCCAAGACCGCGCGTGTATTGCGCGACGGAGAAGAAGTGGAAGTGCCGGTCAAGGAACTGGCCATCGATGATGTCATGATTGTGCGCCCTGGGGAGAAGATCCCCACCGATGGCGAAGTTGTCGAAGGCCAAAGCCACGTCGATGAATCTATTGCCACAGGGGAATCCGTTCCTGTGGAAAAGTCTCCCGGTGCAGAGGTGCTGGGTGCTACCATTAATAAGGAAGGGCGGCTTAAGGTCAAGGCCACCCGCGTGGGAGCCGATACCTTTTTATCCCAGGTCATACGACTGGTTGAAGAAGCCCAGAGTTCCAGAGTTCCTATCCAGGAATTCGCCGACCGGGTAACAGCGCGGTTTGTGCCGGTGGTGATTGTCATTGCACTGTCCAGCCTGGCAGCCTGGTTGCTGTTTACAGAGACCTTGCGTCCGATTCTGCACTGGGGTGCAACATTTCTGCCGTGGGTGAACCCCGAGGCAGATCCGGTCATTCTGGCGATTCTGGCTGCCATTTCGGTGCTTGTCATTGCCTGCCCCTGTGCACTGGGTCTGGCTACACCAACGGCGCTTATGGTTGGTTCAGGGCTCGGTGCTGAGCGGGGTGTGTTGATTCGGTCCGGTGAGGCCATCCAGGCCATGAAGGACATCAAGGTCGTGGTGCTTGACAAGACCGGAACCATAACAGAGGGCAAACCCAGGTTAACGGACGTGGTGGCTGCTGAAGGGGAAGATGAAAACCGGATTCTGACTCTGGCCGCCACTCTGGAAAATGCCTCGGAACATCCCCTTGCCCGTGCGGTAGTCGACGGGGCTCGCGAGCGCGGTATGGATGTGGGCGAAGCGGAAGATTTCAAATCGGTTTCTGCCCGCGGCGTTGAAGGTACGGTGGAGGGCCGGTCGGTTTTGATTGGAAACCGGCGGTTGCTGGAAGAAAAGGGTGTTTCAGGCCTCGAAGCGCTGGATGAGGAACTTGCCCATCTTGAAAAGCGGGGTCGTACCGCCGTGGTGGTGGCAGAAGAAAACCGTGCCATTGGGATTGTAGGGGTGGCCGACACCATCAAATCTGATTCAAAAAGTGCAATCGAGGCCATGCATGCACTGGACCTGCGGGTGGCAATGGTGACCGGTGACAACGAACGGGCTGCCAGGGCGGTGGCCGATGAAGTTGGCATCGACGAAGTACTTGCGGGAGTACTTCCTGAGGGTAAGGTCGACGAAATCCGGAAACTGCAGGAACGTTTCGGGCCTCACGTGGCCATGGTCGGAGATGGTATCAACGACGCTCCGGCGCTCAAACAGGCTGACGTGGGTATCGCCATTGGCGCCGGAGCTGACGTGGCCATCGAAGCTTCGGATGTGACTTTAGTCTCCGGAGAGCTGACAAAAGTGGTGGAGGCTATTCGCCTTTCAAAAGCGACTTTTGGAAAAATCGTGCAAAATCTGTTCTGGGCTTCTCTTTACAACATGGCTGCTATTCCCATCGCTGCCATTGGTTTGCTGCATCCCATGATCGGTGTGATCGCAATGACCACAAGTTCTCTTTCGGTGATCGGAAACTCGGTGCTTCTTAAGCGCGCCAAACTTAAATAGGTTCCGAACGAAAACTCATTAATTCCTGTCCCAATGGAAAAGGATCAGGATGGGGTTTAATAATTTGAGAAGTTTTCGTTAAGGCATAAAAAAATGATGGTTATCCGAGAAACGGGCAAACCAAATAAAGGAGAGTGATTACATGCATGTTGGAACATGGGGGCTGGCGGCCATTTTCATAGTGATAGTTTCATGGCTACTGTACCGCTACCTGGCGCCCCAGAACTGGAAGGAATGGTCGCGTGCCGGTGTGGTCCAGGCCTTTATAATCGCATTCTATGCGGAGATGTACGGATTTCCTCTGACCATCTACTTTTTGGCCAGGTTTTTCGGCCTCGATATCGAATGGGGAGAGGGAGGAAACCTTTGGGCACATATCTTCGGTACACAGGTAGCACATCTTGTCGCTATGATAATCGGCTACATCATTGTCTTCGCAGGGGCGATGCTTGTAGCGGATGGATGGCGAAGAATTCATCAAGCCCGGAAGGAAGAAATTTTGGTGACCGACGGGGTATATTCCCGTATGCGTCACCCACAATATACAGGATTGTTTGTCATTGTATTCGGCGAAGGGATAGTGCACTGGCCCACTATCGTATCAGTAGCAGCGTTCCCGATTATTGTGCTCGCTTATACGCTGCTCGCACGCAAGGAAGAGCGTCAGATGGTGGAAAAATTCGGCGATGAATATCGTGAGTACCGGAGGCATGTCCCCATGTTTATTCCAAGGCGCAGCAATGGCCAGAGACAGGAGGTATGAATGGATGCACAAACCTTGACGATTGTTAGCGGAATTGTCTTGCTGATTGTCTTCGCCCTGGTGGGGTGGAAAATAAGGCGCCGTAGTGCCCGACGAATGCCCAAAGGACAGGGGTGGAATAAGAATACATGATATTTCGACTGAATATAAATGGTATCAACCCATACCTATCATGGAAAGTGCGCAGAGTTCCAAAATTGCGGGCAATCGCTGAAGCGGCTGGAAGGTGTTCAGGCACTAAAAAAAAATGATGGTTACCCGAGAAACAAACAAACATGACGGCCCAAATGCACAGGAGTATGAACACCGCTGGAAGGGGTATCTTGAAAATACACACTTCAAGTTGCTGAATGTCTTACTGCCGGATTTGAAGGAAAGCGATATAATTTTGGATGCAAGTTGTGGCACCGGATTACTGGTTAGTCAATTGCTGCAAAAAAAAGCGCCATTCCGGGAACTTGTGTTAAATGATATCTCGCCATCCATGTTAAGCTTTGCCCAAAGCCGCCTGCCCAGGGATGACCGGATTTCTTTTTCAGCCTATCCGGCCAGTGAGTTACAGTTTGAAGAGAACCGTTTTACGAAGGTAGTCTGTCTGAACGCTTTACATAACTATAGTCATCCATTGGCAGTCCTCCAACAGTTTAAAAAGGTCATGATACCCAATGGGAGGCTTTATCTGCTCGACTGGAATCGCTTTGGCTGGTTTCGTTTGATCAATGTTTTCATTCGCTGGTCCGGTAATGAAACCATTAACACATGGAATATAAAAGAAGTAAACCGGTATCTGCGCGATCTCCGCTATTCAATCCGGTATACCGAAAAGTGGCGCTATCGTTACTGGCAGCTTTTTCAGATAGTAGCGGTTCTTTAACTTCCGAACAAAGTTTTACCTCTAATAACCTTGACGATGCAACGGATATTTTCCATGAGCACGGCAGCCGCAACGAGAATCAAGCATTACATGCCTTAAGAAACAAAACCATCCGGTGTACCATTTCTGAACAGCACAGGGCTTACCTGAAATTAAGAAGAAAACACGGAAGGGAGCTACTATAGCTTTTCAGAAAATGATTTTGGCAAGGCTAAAGGGAGGAAATTATACTTTTTCGTATATCTCCGACCGATAACGCAGCCAAAAACATTTTCTGAAAAGCTATAAAAAAAATTGGGGTGAAAAATTAGTTCCGGTGCCAAAATAAAAAAAAGCGCCCCATTTTGCAATGGAGCGCTTTTTACATTATAAAAATTTTAGCTATTCCACAGTTACATTGATAGCTGCAGGTCCTTTTTGTCCCTGGGTGATATCAAATGAGACGCGGTCACCTTCATCAAGTGATTTAAATCCGCTTGCATTGATTCCTGAATGGTGGACAAATACATCCGGACCATTTTCCTGCTCAATGAAGCCATAGCCTTTGCTGGCATTAAACCATTTTACGTTTCCTTTTGTCATAATAGCACTCTCCTTTCTTAAATAAATTCTCAGGTCCCAAACTGGAGGATGCCACTTTGACAAATGGTATTACCTTTCAGAGAAACCGGCTTGTCTAAAACAGACAAACCTCAATTGAGTTAGTCATATAATAGGCTGTTTTCAGATAAAGTCAAGGAAATACCCAGAAATAATTGGGTTTAACTTGGATAGCGCTGTTTAGCGCTATCCAGATTGTCCCGGTGGAAAAGATGCCGCAAACCCTGCTCGAATATATTCGGCATTCATTTTTGAGTTCGCCCGGAAAGATCAAGCTGTCAGAAACCAACGCGCAGCAGCAGCTAAATAAAATGTATAACCTTATCCGCACTGCAACCGGGCATGATTTTTCAAAATACAAGCCCAACACCATCCAGCGCCGTATCGAGCGCCGGCTGGCGGTGCATCAGCTCGAAAAGCTATCCGACTATGTGGTCTTCCTGCAAAAAACGCCCAGCGAATCCAAGGCCCTGTTCAAGGACCTGCTGATCGGCGTGACGAGTTTTTTCAGAGACCCGCAAGCCTTTAAGATACTGGCATAGCAGGGCGTTGAAAAAATCCTGCAAAATAAAAAAATGATGAGTCGCTGCGCTGCTGCGTGGTAGGCTGCTCCACCGGCGAGGAGACCTATTCTCTGACCATGTTGATTTGCGAAGCCATGGAAAAACTCGACAAGCGCCCGGACGTGGAAATCTTTGCCTCGGATATCGATGAAGCAGCCATCGAAACCGCGCGCAAAGGAGTTTATCCCAACAGCATTGCCGTGGATGTCTCACAAGAGCGCTTGAAACAGTTTTTCACCAGGGAACAGGGCATGTTCAAGGTTAAAAAAAGACAGCACATGATTGAAAGCCCGGCAGTTGGAAGAAGAACTGCGCTCGAGCCGTGAACACCTCCAAGCTGGGGTGATGAAAATTGTCACAAAATTGGCCTAAAAAATCCTCTGAGTTTTGTTCCGCTGCATAGTTCTTAGATACCAGGTGTCAGGTGTCAGGTGTCAG
>SL_3KL_010_SEDDRAFT_10001554_pt1 | contig 20930 bp, 11 predicted proteins | sample SodLakKL_010_SED_2_FD_10381 | JGI IMG/M metagenome (IMG submission 10381) | reverse complement strand
AAAAAAGTGATCCTGCCACTCTTCACTGAGTGCGGTACCGGGATTGTAGGTAAAACCGGCAGGGCCGCGAAATGATGGTTCCAGCGGTGGAAGAATGTGGGCTGTCTGTCCATCGAAAGGAATGCTGAAATATTCTTCTTCAACCCAGACACTGTATTCGTTGTTTTTGGGATCGTTTGCTTTGCCCATCTGCCAGTGTATGCGCCAGCCGCTGTCGGAGCCATCGGTGGGGTACACCAGGCGGTCGTAATCACCCGCAGGCCCGTCATTGTCAACAGCAAAGAGATTCCCGTATTTATCAAAAGCGAATTCGTGGATATTTCTGAGTCCGGTGGCAAAAACCTCAAAATTACTGCCGTCAACATCTGAACGCATGATCGCCCCTTCGTGTGGGTAGTACCATCGTTTTCCGTCTTGATCCACCACATTCACACCCACATCGCCGATAGTCCACCATATACGTCCGTCCGGCCCCATCTGAAGGCTCGACTTACCATGCCCTGAATACCCGAAATGGACACCATAACCGTGGCTGATCGATTCAACCGAATTGAAGATTCCATCGGAGTTTGTATCCTGAATCCGAAGCAGATCGGGAATCCGGGCAACAAAAAGCTCCCCGTTATGATACAGGGCTGATCCGGTGATTTCTGTCACCTCTGAATAGTTGTCCCAATCCATAATCGTTGCCCGGCTGGCTGCACCAATTCCCGAGACGTCCTCGAGCAGATAGACCGGATCTTTTTCAACCAGCATATCTCGCCAGTCATGCGAGCCGTCCTGATTGAAATCCTCCATCCAGGTATTTTCGTCGCTTTTTTCCGGTGCCAAAGCCTCTCGGATAAACTGCCGGCGATCCTCCAGGGATGTCCAGGACAGATTATCGATCATCCAGAAATCAACAGCACCCGCATCGGGCACAGTTGAGCGTCTGCGGTTGGTTGTGGCAACCCACGCTCTGCCTTTATGGTCAAAATTGATTCCGGCGGGATCGGCAAGAAGATTCTCGGATGCCCACAACGTCACCTCAAGGTTTGAGGAGATATCCAGATTTACATCTTCCCGGATTTCAGCGGCTGTACGGGAGGCTTCTTCATCTGTAATTTCAATTACTTCGTAGGATACTTCAATCCCGGCTTCCTGTTTACAGGCAGAAAAGAAAAAAATTGTTATTAATAAGATTCCGAAATGAATATTGAGGCTGGTTCGGACGGGGTAATTATAAGGCATGTCTGTTTGATTTTTAAAAAAGAGTAAATAATATAATGCATGTTCACCAAAAAAGAAGAAATTTAACATCCTTTGGGTTTCTTAATCTTACATTTATACTGCATTATTCACGAAAATATTGTTTATAGCGATTTGAAATTTCAAAAAATCATCGTCTTCGAATCTGACTGATGTAGTTGAGTATGATTTTCAGAACCAATTTCTCAATCCTTCTATTAACGGATTGACGATATAAAGAGATCTGAATTTTAAATATATTCTGAATTTAACCTACCGTAACTGAAATCTTCCATTTATGAAACAGCTGTTTGTACTATTTCTCTTCTTTTTACTGCCGGAGATTGTTTTTTCTCAATTCAGTACAAACTACACTCATATTCCGAGGATCGATGTCCACACCCACGTGCCCGATAACAATCAAAATATCAGCCTTTTTTTTGATTTGAGAGATCATATGCTGGCTGAACATCAAATTGATCTTTCCATGTGGGTAGATGTCACCGGGCGGAAAGATATCAACTCGTTTCAGAGTGTAAACCGGGGACGAATGTTAACCTGCCTTAGCGATTTCTCCCCTCACAGGGGTATGGCTTTTACACCGGAAGAGATTGTGGCAAAGCATAAAATGGGTTATGGAGGTTTTAAAATCTTTTATGGTCCCTATGAACGCGTATTGGAAGAGCGAGAAGAAGGGTTCAGATATATTGATGATGCTGCACATGAGCCGGTTTTTGAAGCAATGGAGAAAACCGGTTTGCCGGGAGCTTCCGTGCATGTTGCAGACCCAAACGGGCCATTTGGCAACCGTGGAAACTGGGCGAAAGACCCGGTTGAATTCTGGCGGCAGATACTTTCGCTTGAACGAGTGCTTCATCGTCATCCCGATCTTGTGATTGTTGCTGCTCACGGGGCATGGCTGATGGTACAGAATGCACAAATTGATTTTCTGAGATACCTGCTATCAGAATATCCAAATTTTCATATCGACCTGGCAGCGACTTTTCAATACTTCGATCTGGTGGACCATGCCAATCTGCGCGATTTTATGATCGAATATTCCGACCGCATTCTGTTTGGTACAGATATAGGACGGTTTGATGAATCCCTTATTTCGGAGCGTGCGGCACGCTACAGCCGTGCTTTTCAGATTCTTGAAACCGATCAGATTGTTGAGGGAAGCTTTTTTCAGATGAATCCAATCCAGGGGTTGAATTTACCGGAAGATGTACTCGAAAAAATTTACTACAAGAATGCATTAAAAATCTATCCCGGCTTAAAAGAGATGATGAACAGCCTGGGTTATGAAATGGATTAATGCGATCTATGTTTAGCAGTTTCTTACAAAAAGACCTGTCAGAGTGCGACAGCTCCTGACAGCGTTGGGCAAAAAAGTTAAGCTCCAAATACAGTAAATTCAAAACATAAGAAGGTCATCATGCAGACGATTTTTCGTTTGGCAGCACGACTTTTGTAATGGTCGTCTCCCTGCATATGCATACCCAGAGCCGATGTATCATCAGGCACTTCTGTAAGGCCTCGGCCCATAATGAGGCAGCTCCTGCCCAGCTTCATAGGCCCCGCAATCCGGTGCAGAACCGCTGTAATTATCGTTAATATTCGGGATACGGACACCTGCATTTACTACTCTGGAATCCGCTTTCGGCCTTAAATCGGGTACAGACCATTCGGGAATCGGCGGATCTGGGAATGGCACATTATCAAATGTCTCTTCCATAGTTATTCGTTCAATTCCGTTTTTCTCAACTTCGGAAAATGGCCTGCCTCCAATTTCTGCTACATAAGGAGTACCGTATACACCAACAGCGTTGTAGTCGAAACTGCAATATTCACCGGGCTGTGCTATATCGACTGCATAAGGGTTCCCTGCCCCATACCCTCCCCAGGTTCTGTCGCCATTTGGGCCGCCAATCGCAAGATTGTTACGCAAATAGGTGTGTTCAATCCTTGCACGAAGCCCGATTCCCGTACCTACTTTAATCGCTGTATTATGTAAGATCACATCTCCAACGCTCCCTCTTGTCAGCTTAAATGACAAATGAGTGACATTATACATAACGTTTCGTATGAAGTATGTAGGACCACCCAGGCCAGGCTGGGAACTGAGACCTGTAAAACAGTTCGTCATTCTGTTTTCATAGATCCGGCAATTTGAAAAACAGAAATCAGCTTCAATGCCATCCTCAGCCCCTATGTGAATATCATTATTGTGAATATCAATACAGGTCTGATTAACAACATGCCGGTCTTCCATCGTAGAGATATTGTCATGAAAACCGGTTACTTTGTTGTAGCAAATCACATTACCCGGCCCGGTGATCTCAATCCCCTCACCTATTGAATGTGGCCCCATCTCTTCAGACACCCAATTGTTAATACCGGTCAGCGTATTATCACTGATATAACAGTTTACAGCCCCGGGTATATAGGCAACTATACCAAAACAGGATTTTATATTACAGTGCCAGACCACACAGTTTTCTGCGCCACTCAGGATAATCCCCTGTCCACGCTCTTCATTATTTACGACATTGAGCTTTTCAATAAATACCCATTTCTTGTTGCTTACATCAATTTGTTTGAAAGTGGCTTCACCTTCACTGCAACGATAAACCACAGGCCTGCTTTCTGTGCCGCTTTTCGTTTCCAGCATGTCATAACTGCCGGGTGCTATTTCAATGATCTCTGCATTGGGCCCAACACGGGGCTCTGGTCGTGTTTTGGCTTCTACCTGCCTCTGCTCAGAACCCCCGTCCGGATCTTCCAGGCTGAGCCTGATCTCATACTCTGTATCTGGTTTAAGATTAAATATGCTGCCGGAATGCTTGTTTGCCCAGCTGAATCCTACATTTGAGCCCGCCGGCACTCTTCTCAGCGGCATCCCCTCATGCCAGATTGAACTGCCCTTCTCACGAAATTCAACGTAAACAACTCCACTCAAATTAAAATCTCCGTCTATAAACCACTCAACTGCCAGGTTATTCACAGTAGGATAGGGTGTTCTCACTTCTCCGGCAATTGTTGGGCTGTAGACCATCGAATGTTTGCCAAACAGAGGCAACAAACCGCTAAATGCAACTGCGGCCGAACCGGCCATCGACTTCTTCAAAAAATCCCTTCTTGTACTCATATGGCTCCATTTTTATTGACTTATTTGTTTACGTTTATTTGAACTTTTATCTGAAAGACAAAAACTTCTCCCTTTAAAAACGAACTATAAACCTGACATTTTCATATTTCTGGCCTCATCAATGCAGAAAAGCACTTAAAAAATCATGATAATTCCCACTATTATTTTGACACACAATTTCTTTTTAATTATAATAAATTGAAAGCATTTGAAAAATTTTATCTTTTGAATTGTGTCGTTTTTTTGTAAAAATGAGATCTATACAAACTATACTGAAAATATAATTTATAAGCTTGCCGTTTAATATTATCAGGACTGTGCATCATAAATCATAATCAACTCTGTACCAAAATTGCCATGAAAACAAAAAACATTATGAAAAAAACAAATCAGAATATCCTGGGCATTTCACGCCGTAAATTCCTGGGAAGTTCTGCTGCTTTGATAGGCGGCTCACTCATCAGTCCTTTGACAACCAGGGCAAGTGCTTATGTTGCAGGAAGTGATACATTAAAAGTTGCCCTTATCGGATCCGGCGCGCGTGGTACAGGTGCCGTACGGGATGCCATACAAACAGAAGGACCTGTGGAACTGGTGGCAATGGCCGATGTATTTCGTGATAAAATCGATACCAGCTACAGTAACTTAATGAATCTGCAGGGAATCAGTGATTATATCAAGGTTCCGGAAGAACACAAGTTTGTTGGTCTGGATGCATATAAGCAGGCTATCGATCTTGCCGATGTTGTTATTTTAGCCTCTCCTCCCGCTTTCAGACCATTTCACTTTGAGTATGCAGTACAGGCCGGGAAGCATGTATTTATGGAGAAACCGGTTGCTGCTGATGCACCCGGAGTCCGTAAGGTGCTTGCAGCAGGCAGGGAAGCAGACCGAAAAGGGTTAAAAGTTGTAGTGGGATTACAAAACCGATATGGTATTCGACAAAATGAGTTTGTGAAACGCCTTCATGACGGAATGATCGGAGACATCACATCTGCCAAATGCCAATATTACATTAATGAAATCAACCTTGTGCCCCGGAAAGAAGGCCAATCGGAATTGGAATATCAGTTAAGTAACTGGCGTCACTTTTGCTGGCTTTGGGCTGGTTCACCTGCGGCTTTGACTATTCATGTTACCGATATCATTAACTGGGTAAAAGATGATTATCCAATCCGTGCCTTTGGAACCGGCGGAAGAGCCGTATTGAAGGAGCCGGGACACGGAGATATTTACGACCATTTCTACATCGAATACGAATATCCCGATGGCATGAGACTCCATAGTACAACCCGGCATATTCCCGGAGCCTGGGTGAACAGAGGCTGCTATTTTGAAGGTACAAAAGGACGGGCAAACCACGCCGCCTGGCGGGACAGCGACATTAAAAGCCGCGACGGTGATGAACTTTGGAGTTACCAGGATACGAATGATCCAAGCCCGTTTCAGATCGAAAATGATGTGTTGTATAAAGCGATCAGGGAAGACAAACCTCACAACGATACCGAATGGGGAGCTAAAAGTACTATGACAGATATCATGGGTCGAATGGCTGTCCACTCCGGAGGGCTTATTGAGTGGGATGAAGCCCTCAACTCGGATGTTGTTCTTGTTCCGGAAAACCTGACTCTTGATTCTGAAGCACCCGTTCAGCCTCTTGCAGATGGAACCTATCCCTACCCGATTCCGGGCAGCAAAACAGGTATTGTGATCGTCTGAAAACTATTGAACACCAAACATCTGCGCAGTATGAAAGCATAACTCCAACGGCTTCGGGCTCTTATAACCCAATTAGTGCTACTCACACAAAACTATTATTGTTATGTCAATTGTAAACCTTCGTAAGGAAACCCGCAATGTTTCTTCATCATCATTGGCAGCATTTGATACCGGCCCTATCTTTGATTACAGCTAATGAACGTGATGGACCATTCAAATTCTACTCTAAAGACGCCTGCCCTCCGCTATGGGTAAATGCCGGCCTCAAAGCATGAACGGTGTTATATATGCTTTCTTCCAGGCTTGTTCCGTCGGCAGCTTCAATATCGTAGGTAATCCGCATCTGGTGAACAGGCATCATATCAGGAATTTCCAGAAAAACTTCCATGCCGTTGTTCAGAACTGTTACGGACTCTACCGGAACAATATCCTCACCGAAGCGATCCGGATTTTCAACTGAATAGTGATGAGAGCCGTAATATTCCTGCCAGATGTAGTTCCACCGATGAACAGTATATCTGCTGACATCACCGGCACTTTCGGTATTTAGCGGATCACTGAATTGCAACCAAATTCCATTTTCATAAGCCCGGATTGCCACAGGCATGTTTACATTTTTTCCGGTGTAACGAACCCGCTGAAATCCCTGATTTTCAAATCCGGCGACATATAGCTGTCCGTCTACCGGGTTGAACCTGCCTGTTCTTGGCCTCATATTTTGAAACGACACAATCGGTACAACCCCGCCCTGACGGTCGCCATCTACCTGTTCATGCATTAGCTGCATTAAAGAACTTCTGCCCCATGACAGATGAAGCATCTGATCTTTTGGAAGCCCCCATCGGTCTGAATCCACCCACACCTGTCCGCCGGCCGAGCTATCGATATGTCGCGGCAGCCAGAGAATAGGAGGTTCAAAACCCAGTTCTCTGGGATAATCCTCCACGCGGTAGGTATTCATATCACCGTAAAAATTTCCTTTCCTTGTCTCCAGATCAATTTTATGAACCGGTGTTTGCGGCACCCATGGACCCTCTTGCTGGGTTACGGTTACCCGTCCGGATGGACTGATTCCCATGGTCCAGGGCTGCCGGAATCCTACCGCAATTCTTTCCATTTCGTTTCCATCCGGTGAAATCCGAAAGACGCCATTTGCATCTTCGATTTGCCGGTGCCCTCTGCCTCGTGCAAAATAAAAATTACCTTCAGCATCCACTTCAAGGCCAAAAGCCTGACGCCATGCACCACGTCCCGGTGCGATCAGATTACGAAAGTTTTCATAATAATCGGCCTGCCCGTTACCGTTCCGGTCGTGCAGAATCGTCAGTTCATCTTCGTTCGAAACGTAAATCTTTCCATCAACGACTCTCACTCCAAACGGCATGTTCAGTCCCGTTGCAAACCGCTGCCAGGTAATTTGCTGCAGGGAGTCATCCAGTCCGTCCACAAGCCAGACATCACCATGCATGGTTGTTATGAATGCGCGCCCGTCATCCGTAAAATCTACTCCCGTTAAGTGAAAAAATACATCGTACGGGTTCTCCAGGGGAAATGTAACGATATCCACGGCATAAGGCCCATCAGTCTCCCCCAGCTCACCTGTTGTGATCAGCGGATCCCACAAACCGGAGCCGGGTTCAGTAAACCGGTTTATATCATCCGGATCCTGATGATCAGCTGCCAGGGCATAAAATTCATGCTCTTCATCTGCACTCCCTTCCCAAAGAAGTACACGTACTGTGCGAGAGTTATTTTGCGGATCAAACCGAAGAGCTGCCTGTTGGTCTGAAGTAAACAGTTCGACCCCGTCTTGTGATTGGATAGCTGCAATTTTTACTCTTCCGTGTTGCTCTGTCCTGGCTGTCCGGAAAGATTCTCTCGAACTAATTTCCAGATCCGCTCCACCATCAAATAATAAAACAGATAGTGTTTGCTGATTCGGACCAACCTGAAAATCACGAATAAATGCACCAGTTTGATTATTTTCTGCAAACCAGGGTGATTCAAGCAGCTCTGTTCCGTAAATATTGTATGACAGAACAACGCGATTGTCGTGAATATACACACCATGATACCGTCCATAAACCTCAGGTATCGGGCCAAACGGCTGTTCACGGGTATCGGCAAACTCATCCCGGAGACTCCAGCCGGTTATGCTTCTGTTTAAAAACCTCACCTCCCCTGCGGGCCTGGGAGGCTGACTCGTCCTGATACCCCAGTCCCCATCGCTCCGGAACTCCAGAAACTCACCTGTCCAGGCAGCCCCCATTCTGAGCAAATCGTGATCAAAATGGATCGTTGCCTGCCGCCCATCACCCACACGGATAGATAATCCTTTAGGCTGTTCACCGGCTCCGGGTATTTCAATCACTCCCGAAAAAAATGGCCCTTTGTCCATTTGTTGATACATCTCTGCATAGGGTGTTCCGGGTCCGCCTGCTACAGTATCATCTAACAGACCAAAGTTCCCGCGATTTTCAACAAGGTAATGCCATATCGCTTCAAACTGTTTTTCGGCAATGCCATCGAATCGCTCTCTTTGCCACGTCATGCCCTCTTCATTCACATATTCCGGCATGGCCGTTTGCGGGTCTACTCTGCGCGGAGATTGCAACATCCAGTTATAAAATTCAGGGCGCAATCTATCTGCCAGCAAACCCAAGTGAGGAGCAGGCATTCCACCTGCTTCTCCACCATGGTGGCAGGAATCGCACCCAAGAAAACCGATACCTATCGACAATGCCCGTCCATGGCGAACCAGTTCAGGGTCGGGCTCGATAGGTTCATAATCCGGGCTGAAACCATGCGTCGCCATTAATCCTTTCGCAAAAAGCGAAGGCTCTGCACGAACTGCTGGCATTCTGGCATCCAGCCAGGGCCGTGCCGGATGCTCCAGGGTTCCGGCCAAAACACTCTCAAGCCACTCCGGCTGCAACTGTTCACCAACCCATGTGAGTGACGGAATTTTGTCTCCAAAAGGATTCCTTTCTGCATCTTCAAGCAGATGCTCAACCTCAGAGGCAAACAACGCCAGTTTAGCCTGTCTGCCATCCATCGAGTGGCATGCCTGACAATTCATTGACTCAATCTGTCTGCCTGCAAATTCTATCGGACTACGGCGTTCTAATGATTTAAATCCCTGATCTGCAAATGCAATCAAGGCTTCAACTTCTTCGGTTGTAAGCTCCGGATGATAAAATCCGGAAGTATCATTTTCAGTCAAAAATGCTTGCTGCCAGTCCGATGTTAATAACGATTCCAAAGAGGAAGCTGAAAGCTCATTCTCTGCAGGACCGGCATGACAGCTAACACATCCCATCTGCTGTACAAGAGACCTGCCTCTGCCAACATCTCCCTCAATCTGTTCATCTGAATCCAAACTACTTTGATCAAATAAAAAAGAAACTATCGCATGTGCCTCCTCATCGCTGAGGTGAAAATCAGGCATTTTCGTCCACACGTTTCTACTTCCCGGTGCTTTCAGATAGTTTACGAGAGAAGACGGATACCATTTATCGGCAATATTTTTCAGGGCCAGGCGCTCATCGTTTTCAGGATTTTCACTCAATGAATGACACGCCACACAACCCAGCATTGCAAACAACTCTCCGCCTCTCTGAATAACAGCCGGAGCCTCATCTGCCTGAGAAGGTGATGGTTCGCCAATATCCGCAAGAAATACCGCGATATCTGCCGCCTGCTGATCGTCCAGGCTCCAATTATGCAAACGTGATGAATGAATAGCCGCATCAGGATTCGCTAACCAATTTTTCAGCCAGCCAGCCCGAAGATTGCTTCCTGCATATTCAAGAGTTTGAGCTTCTTTTTTTAGTTCGGGCATCACTGACCTGTCAAAATATGCCGGATCTTCCGGCTGATGACAACTTATGCAGTAATGTTCAGCCATCAGGTAGCGGCCGTGACGGATGAGGGAAGCTTTTTGTAAGTCTCCATGAGATTCATCGTAACGTAACGCTGTTGGCGGAATGGTTTCCGGCCCGAACGAAGAAGTCGACCAGAGAAGTCTCATCTGTGCCGGTTCATCATCAGGACTGCTATACGCTGCCCTGATTAAATAACTGCCTTCAGAAAGGTGTACCGTCTCACTATCTCTTTCCTCTGACTGCAGTACAGCAGATCCATCAAGTTCCAGCTCCAACTGACCGGTTCCTTCAAAATGAAACCTGTATTCTGCTGTTTCTGTAATTTCAATCCATCCTTCCCAAACCGATTGAAACGGCCCCGGCTCAAGAAATGGAGTTGGCGAATCCTCAGAATCTACATATAAGGCCAGAAGCCGCGCTGTTCGAAAGTCTGTATTTCCTGAATGAGGCTGGATAAATTGAACAAGTACCCCCTGATTTGCCACTCCTTCATCAAATTTGCTTGTTTGATTTATCTGGCCAATATGATCCGGTCTGTCGTTTTTGTTCTTAACATACCATATGGCCAATGCTGTAAAAACAAAACAGAATATGATAACAAAAGGTAAATACTTTTTTTTATCCTTCATATTTTCATTGACTTAACCATCCCAACCTGCACCTCAAATGATCTTTATCATCACCATTATTCAAACTTTTCATTCCTATAACATTGCATTATAATTACTTTTGGTTCCTTTTCCAATCCGGAAAAAACTTTTTTAAAGTTTCATATTCAATATTTTTTTTGATTTATTATTATTCCGTTTCTTTATATGGAACCGCTTTTTTCCAAAAGCGGAAAACGGTTTGAGCATAGCAGGGTTGAGATGTTAACAGTTTTCTGATAAAACTAATACAACTTGGAATATGAACGATAAGAAACAGGCTGAAGAGCCAAAGAATCACCGGAAACGCATTATTGCAGGTCTGCTGGCAAGCCCGGTTTTGATGGTGGTATTTCTCGCAGCCTGGTTTTTATTCTTGCAAGATTACTTATCTTCTGGCAGTACCATCTCTTCTGTCAGTGAACCAATAAGTCCGGAGTTAAAACAGCAAGGCTTGCTCGTTCACTTTACACAGCCCGGTATTCAGTCGCCGGACACAAGAACATCCCGGCTTGCATCACTTTTTGTTGATGCGGATGAACCCCCCACTCCATTTCTTGAACCCGGCCCGTTTGAAGCCGAATGGGAGGGTATTCTCCACGTTACCGAAGAGGATGATTATCAATTTTATATCGAAGGCAACGGGCGGACTCAGTTCAGATTAGGAGGCAAAAATATACTTGAGGCTGAGGGTTCTGCGGAAAGCGAACCGGTGCGGCTGCCAGAAGGATACTATGAACTGCAATTATATTACCAAAGTCCTGAGGCAGGCCCGGCACAAATACGCCTGTTATGGTCCGGCTCACTGTTTATTCCCGAACCGTTACCGCCAGGGGCACTCAGCCACAACGGAACGGAAGAAGCCCTCACCCGTAGCAATCAATTAAGACGCGGGCGGGAGCTTGTAACCCGCTATTCATGCCTGAAATGCCACGAACCTGAAGACCCTGCTTTTTTTGCTGGAAACGGAATGCCAGAGCTTGAACGGGACGCGCCTGACCTGACCGAAGTGGCAAGCCGCCTGCGCACCGGCTGGATCCAGCAATGGATGAAAAGCCCTCATGCCCTACGTCCTTCAGCAACGATGCCCGGTATGGATTTCACCCCGCAGCAAGCCGCTGATATCACCGCCTGGCTGGCCACACTCGGCGAGGCCCCTGACGCAACAGGCACACCCTCACAGGAGAGTCCCGGACTCATCACCACAGGAGAACGCCTTTATACGTCGATGGGCTGCATTGCCTGCCACACGCTGGATGCGAATCAGGACGATCACAAACTATTGAGCCTGGCCGGAATTTCAGACAAATGGTATCCCTCTGCCCTTGCTGAATTTCTCATTAAACCGTCTCGTCATTACCGCTGGACTCAAATGCCCGATTTCCGGCTGGATGAAGATGAAGCGGCGGCAATCACGGCTTTTTTGATTTCAGCAACCGATTCGGAAAAAATTCCGGAAGCGATCTCCGGCGATATCGGCAGGGGAGAGAGTTTGGTTCAGATACACGGATGTGCAAGCTGCCATTCCATGCCTGCGGAGAATCTGCTGGAAGCACCTTCACTGGAAACAATCCTGGCTGATGACTGGCAGCTTGGCTGGCTGGGAAGAGAAGGAGGCAGCGGTGATCATCCGTCCTACCCGGCTCTCAGTCAAAATGATCGTGAAGCCCTTAAGGTGTTTGCCGCCACGGGTTTTGAATCTCTGAAACGATACAGTCCGATTGAGTTTGCAACCCGTCAGGTAGTGGAACTGGATTGCAGGGCATGCCATGTTATCGATGGCCGGGCTGATCGCTGGAGTCAGCTCACAGAAGAAGACACGCCTGCAGAAGATCCGGAAGATGCCACTCTCAGAGAACGTCCGCCGCTGACCTGGGCCGGTGAAAAGCTGCAGCCTGAATGGCTCGAAAGTCTGCTGGCCGGCACACTTGAATTTGAAACGCGCCCCTGGCTGGATGCGCGTATGCCTGCCATCGGGGCAAAACCGGATCTGCTGGCACGCGGCATGATTGAATCCCACGGATTTGACGGTATAAATTTTCGGCATATACGGCCCGATCCCGAAATGATTGCTATTGGGAGACGACTTTCAACAGATATTGGCGGTGGATTCGGATGTAATTTCTGTCATGGCGGACGAGAAGACCTGGATATGTACCTCTTCGGAGACAGGCTCCGCCCCGAATATTTTTACTGGAAAATGTGGACCCCCTCCCGTGTGGATTCTCTCTCGGCTATGCCGCAATTCGGAAGTCTGAGAGACGGGCGAACACGTCTTCGCGATACAGCTGAAGGAATTGCCGAGGTGCAGTTTGAAGCCATCTGGCATTTCTTTGTTGAAAACCGCTTAAGTGAGCGGGATCCTGATGCCGAAAGTGTTGTCACACGCTGGGATGAGTTGTACCGGAAGATGGATACCGGCCCGTTTTTTTCAAGAGCCATGGAAGTACCTGAAGGTAACCGGGAGCCAAAAGGGCTGGCCATCCGTGTGGGTGACGGGCAGCAGGCAACAGTCCATTTCGATCAGGACCTGCTTCGAATGAGCGCCGGGTGGACCGGTGAGTTCCTGAATTTCCGGTCCAACCATGACTGGGGAACAAGAAACAGCACACCTCCGGCTGCCGGCGGGGACGTAAAGTTTTTAAATCCGCCCGTTACAGGCTGGAGCACAGCAGGCAATCCGCTGAGCTTTACAGATATTCGTGAGGAACCTTACGGTCCCATTCCGGAAGAAAACGGCCGGTATGAAGGAATATATCTGCATGGCAGCCGGGTAGTAGTTTCCTATACGGTTAGTGGCACCCCGGTCCTTGAGTCGCCCTGGTATGTGGAAAATTCACGGACAGGGGGTTTTCTCCGCGATCTGCAGATCGGGAGTCACAATCAGCCGCTTGCCGTTCTGCTTTTCGACAGTGAAGATGAAGTTGTGAATATTCAGCGCCAGGGTTCCCTGCAAACCGCCCGGGCCGGGCAAAATGGAAATATTACAGTTGCTGCCCTCTCAGGTGAAAACACCGCTGAACTTATTGTAACTGAAGAGGGACATGTAGCGTTGCAATTTGAACCACACGATGAAGATCAAACGGTGCGGGTGCTGATCTGGAACGGTGCTGCTGCCGATGAGACTTCTTTTCTGGAACTGGCAGCTGCAAACGAAACCCCCGATGATGTGCAAAGCCTGACCGGTCCCGGGCCTGCCCGCTGGGGCGAACCGCTCGTTACCCGTGGCGAACCTGGTGAAAACGGTACTGCCTACGTGGCAGATAAAATCACAGCCCCTGTGGAAAATCCCTATGACGCACTGATGCATTTTACAGGCATTGATTTTATGGAAGACGGGCGTGCCGTTTTGTCCACTATCCACGGCGATGTCTGGCTTGTTGACGGTCTGGATGATTCCCTGGAGCAAATTAGCTGGCAGCGGTTTGCTACCGGACTGAACATGCCGTTTGGTGTGAAAGTAGTGGATGGAAACATCTATGTATCCAACGAAGATGAGCTGACCCTACTTCATGACCGGAACGGCAGCGGTGAGGCCGATTACTATGAAAACTTCCATAACCTGATCACTCCCGGTGCAGGAGGCTGGAACCAGGCATTTGGCCTGGAGACTGACAGTGAAGGCAATTTCTATTTTGTAAGAGGCCGGGGTAACCGCCTGTCGGATTACAGAAACGGAGTCATACGGGTCTCCGCCGACGGTTCCGGAATGGATCTGATCGCCAGCGGTTTCCGTCAGCCATTTGGAATGGGTATCAGTCCGGAGGGCCTTGTTACCGTTTCACAGCAGGAAGGAACCTGGGTTCCCCAAACACCGGTACACATGATTGATCCGGAAAACAGAAAAGGGAGTTTTTACGGATATCAGCCGGCCCAGTTCCGAACCGAAGATCCCTATCCGCGTGAACTCGGTTATGAACCGCCAATTTTATGGCTTCCGAGAAACATCGATAATTCGGGAGGAGGTCAGGTCTGGGTGGATTCGGATAACTGGGGCTTACCCCGCGGACAGATGCTGCACCTTTCCTACGGCCGAGGCACGTTTAACAAGATTATGTACGAAACGGTGGATGGTGACCGCCAGGGTGCGGTGGTACCTCTTGGCCGGGTCGGTGCAAGGCCGCGGGTCGGCCGGTTTCACCCGGAAGATGGCCATCTGTATGTAGCGGGGTTAAGCCCCGAAGGCTTTGAAAGGATCCGCTATACAGGTGAAACTTTATACCTCCCGGAATCTGTTCATGCCCACGAAAACGGCCTTCGCATTCGTTTTACTCAGGCTCTGGACCCGGAGGCAGCCGGTGATGTCTCGAATTTTAATGTTCACCGATGGAACTACCGCTGGAACCGGGAGTATGGCTCCGAGTACTATTCCGTGGAAAACCCCGACCTGATGGGTGAAGATGAAGTGAACGTTACTTCCGCGTCAGTAAGTGATGACGGAATGGAGATCTTTCTGGAAATTCCCGGTATGGTTCCGGTCATGCAGATGCGAATTTCTTACGACCTGAGGGCATCCGACGGTACTCCCATGCAGCAAGAGATGTACAACAGCGTGCATGCACTCAACCCTCGATTTGATCCTTGATCATAAAAAAAGCGTAATCCCGAATAGAAAAAATAAACAGCAACCTGTGCCCAGTCCAATGAATATCAACCCCATGATTCGCTTTCGGCTCAACATGTACCACATATAAAGCCCGCTGAGTACCATAAGAATCAAGCCTGCGGCCAGGGCATCCATTGAAAAACTCCAGATTTGGGTCAAAATCCAGTTTCGTTTTTCATCTGTCTGGTTTCTTGCCCCTGTGAACGTATGCAGCATACGAATGATACCCCAGGAGTTCACCTGTGTCTCAGTCAGATCAGCAAGATTTTTTTCAAAATTCGCTTCAATAACAAGTAATTGGCCGGGCCTGCGCACTTGCAGATGAAACTCATTTTCTGAATCCCCCCAACCTGTTTCATGAATCTCGCCCCTGATTGCAAGCTGACTCATTAAATTTTTTGCAATTGCAAGATCTCCGTTCTCAGGCGGCTGAATAATTTGGCGTTGGAAATCGGTTACCTGACGGTCAGGCCAATAATTTGAAACAGACCACTCCGGATTGTTTAAAAGGAGCCCTGACAGGGAAAAAAGCCAGATAAAAAGAAGAAAGTAAAGTCCGGCATAGATATGCAGTTTCCGGTTCAGCGTTCTGAAAGTGGTACGTTTAAGGTGATTGCTGTCATAATCCGCCTTTTTTTCTGCTTTTTTTGAAAAATTACTCATCATTTCACCTCAGCATTGTCAGAATGATGGAAAAGAAAGAGAAAAAGCCCAATCCTAAAAAAATCAGCCCTGTCTTTTTTTCGGCTTTCATCACGCTCCACATGTACACACCACTTGCGGTTACAAACAGAATAAAATAGACCGTGATATCAGCCAGCCATCCCCATATCCGAACATAAATCCAGTTACCGCGAATACTTACCAAATGAGAGCCCGGCATTTCATGCAGGAAAACCATCGCGTCCCAAACACCTGTATGTTGTCTTTCTACCTCGGCAGTACCCTCAGACAGATTCGCACGAATCACCTTGTTCAGGCCAGGCTTATCCAGGGGAAAAGAGATGAGGTTAGAGTTTTGATTGTAGTTCACCCAGCTCATTTCACCTGTAAGATTTATCTGCTGCATGATCAGCCGTGCCAATTCGCGGCTGTTTCCCTCATCCGGCACCGAAATATTATAGCTGATCGTCTCTGTCTCTGCCTCACTCCAGGGTTTCCAGTTATGATTGAGGAAAAAAACACTCACCGCATAAATCAATAAAAAAGGGCTTATAAATAAGCCAATATACAGATGAAGATTTCGTATCTGGCGATACACAGTTTTTGAAGATGATTTGGATCGATTTAGCTTTTTTTTGAACAATGGTCTGGTTTATTTGTGAGAAATAATTCATTCCCGCTGAATCTTTGACAGGCAAATCACGGATCATGTATTAATGGCCCGATTCTTTGTGTACTCACAACAAAATTGTCAAAATAACGTGTCTGATTGGCGATGGCACCGTTGTTCCAGTAGTTTTCAAGAAATATGGCATTGATTCCGGGATTGTCCGGGTTTTGATTGAAATCTCCGTGCCAGTTGTAATCATCTCTGCCCGCCTGCAGCTCGCCGTCAATCCAGAATTCAAAAATCCCGTCCGATTCCCCGGGAGTATTCAGCTTCACCCGGACCTCAATACTGTACCATTTTCCGACTGAATCGGGATGGAAGATGGCATCTTTTCCATTCACAGCTCCCAGCCATCTCAGGTTATCGAAATCGTTATACCTGGTTGAAACCACATAACCCTGTTCATCAATACCGCTGGCCGGATCCATCCTGAGATGACGTTGCTGCGGGCCGCCATCCCATACGTGAGCGATATGTCCCTGCTTCCATCCCTCCATCAGCGTCATCGAACGGGTTAGTTTATATCCGCCCCCGCCAACCCAGTCCGCTTCATGACATAAATCAAACCGCCAATAGATTTCATGGAAGTTTTCATTGGGACTTACCGCTTTATTTCCCGCAGATGCATCCTGGTGCCTGCCAAATGAAAATTTAAGATTTCCATTTTCCACTCTTCCTTGTTTAAAATCAACCCGGAGGCCCCGTCCGCCACCTCTGCCTACCGTATCTGCTATAACAAAACTTCCATTTTGGGAAACATATTCAAAATAACGGTCTTCCAGAGGTTCACTGCTTTCAAAATCATCACAAAAAATCCAGCCTTCACCCATTTCACCACAGAGGTCAACCGGCATGGCATTGTCTGCTTGGCAGCCTTTGTCCGCAGCGATCTCTTCCTCTTTTTTTTCATCTTCCGTTGAACTTCCGGCATCATTTACTTTACACCCAGCGTAGGTGAAACTTGCAAAGGTGATAAACAAAATCACAAATGGGAAAAATGCCGGAACTTTTCTGATCGTGTTGCTGATGGATCGCCCCATAACCGGCTTAATGAAGAGTTACGTTTGCAGGATATGCGTAATCCAGCCATAAATTTTCGATAAATTCAGCTCCCGGATCATGATCCAAAACAACGTACCGGTACCGAAACCGGAGAGATTCACCGGGGTCAATGGTGATATCACCCATCGCCGCCGCACTAAATGCGAAGAACGGTTCTCTCAAATTCATAAAAATGGGCTCGGGAAACGCCAGGTTTTCGGGATGGACCAGAATAACAATTCCGGGATGCTCTCCGTCAACCACTCCGGAAAGATAGGCCCACTTTGCCCTGGATTGATGAGCGTCAATATGAGACCAGACATCCCGGATCGGCTCGCCGTCGGTTCTTGTTTTTCCTTCTGATGTGAGCAGCCGTGTGTTCTCTTCACCAAGCCAGGAAGGATTCCCGCGGAAGCTGATTCCCCCATAAACATGTTCATGAATCATAAATGGGTGTTCAGTGATATTCTGCTGTTCCGATTCCAGGTCAAACATATAGACAGGCTGCTCCTCTCTTTCAAGAACATGATGAACCCGGACCGTCCAGTTTTCGGATAAAATGGTTACATCTGTGTCCCCCGTTTTGTCGATAAAATGGTGGGTTGCCTGAACCCCGCCATGAACCGGCCCGCTCCAGGTATTGTCCACGCTATGTACTTCAACCAGCCCGGCGCCGGACGCCGGCGTCCAGAATGAAGGGCTTCTTCCGTCAAATTCGGTTCGTGACCACCCGCTCCAGATTCCGTTCTGATGGGGGCGGTCCGGGTGATAATGATCTGTTATGACTGCTCCTCCCGGGCTAATAACCGGATGGATGTATCCTCCGCGGGCAAAAAGTTCATCCAGTTCACCCAAATCAGCCCCTTCCGCCCCCGACCTGTAATGGAGCACGGGATTTCCCCCTTCAGTAAAAAATGCAACGGCATCGTCCAGGTGCTGATATGAAATGCCGTTATGATCAGAATCTTCCGAGGGAACCATTTGAAATGTGATGCTTTCACCTGCACGCAATTCCGGCAGAATAAAATAGGCTGTAGTACCTTCAATCTGGACAGGAATACCGCTGCCGTCCGCATCTGAAAGATGGTATGATCCATGTTGCAATGTGTCCGGTACCTGAAAAGAAATGACGGAGTTGAATCTGTCATAGTCTCCGGCATCAACATGAACGTGTAAATTATTATCTGTTGATGATGCACAAGAAACGAAAAGAACAATCAGTAACAGGTGGTATATTTTTTTCATAAATAGAGAATTCTTTTGAGTGTTTATTTTTTAATGACAGGCTGTACCAAAATCAAGGCATCACTCCCCTCGCTACGATTATATCACCCACCCACATCGTTTGCTCTACGGGTGAACCCGGGCCAATCCAGGGGGCAAAAATCAATTTATCAAAGGCCATATCAGGATTTGACCCGGTTCGAAAAAGAATCTGATCATAAGAGATCAGCAGTTCTCCATCAAGCCAGTACCGGACAGAACCATTCACAAGTCCGATACCATCTTCGATATCGTTCAACCGAAGAAATGCCTCAACGAACTGCCATTCACCCGGAGTGATGGCCGCTTCGGGTGCATCCCAGCTTCTGGAGCTGTACCAGTAGGAGCCGTTCCAAAAACAGTCGCGATTATCCAATTTGCCTTCAAGCCCGTTACATGCGGCAACAGAACGGTTTTCGGTGAAGGGATAGGTGTTGAAATCCCCGTCACATCCTTCAAACGTATCATCATTTCGCAATATGCAGTTATCATCCACATTCCGGCTGTCCTGAAGGGCAATTTTCGGGATCAGATTTACCTGTTCGATATACAGGGTGAGATGGCTGTTTGCAGGCCCTACATAGTCGGTATCCAGATTGGTTGCAAAATGAAATTCATGCGGATGATACCCCACTCCTGAACCTTGCCAATTGCTGCTGTAACGCACCCAATAGCTCAGATATAATGATTCAGTTTCGTCAAATTTTTTGCGCAGCGGATAGCCATCGGCGCATCTTTGATCTCCTTCCCCGTATCTGCACTCAAGAACCTGGGAAGTGCCGGGAGCCGGATTTTCGGATGTAAGAACAGCGCCTGAACGTACGTCGTACCACCCGCGAGAAGCAAAATCGCCATTTTGAAAATTTTCTGCAAACAACAGCTCTCCCTTATAGTCTGAACCACCATTTAACTCATCAGAAAAATCTGTAGATTCATCCGGAATTCCACATCCTATGAATAAAATCAGAAGTAATAAAGATGTGTGTATTCCAAATCCTGACAGATACATGGTTAAATATCTTATATTTTTATGTGGATCAGTATCAGCTGTATTCATTGATTACTTTTTTATCAGTTGTTTTATGATATAAAATTCATAACCAATCAAAATCAACATATGGTAAAAATTAAGACACCCGCCGATTAGGGCAGGTGTCTTTTCAGTTTTTAAATAAAGTGTGATACTGCTATCCCATTAATTGAACTGTTGTTCGAATTCTTCCTGGGTTACATCCTGGTCTGGCGGGGGTGGAAAGATTCCGGTATGCGGATGCGCAATAGGCAAACCCGGTCTTGCATCCCACCAGATTCTGCTCATTAAATTATCACCTGAACCCAATCGCCCTGCAGCTTGCTGAACATTCTGGGTATTCACTTCATATTCAGATGTAGGGTATGTAAACCTGCGGGGAATCTGACGGCCTGTAACCCCTTCTTCGGCTCCATCCAGGTAGGTTGTTGGATACCCAGTCCTTCTGAATTCACTATAGGCTTCAGCCGTTTGGTTGTATAAAGAGAGAAATCGCTGCGTACTGATTTTCCTCAGCATAACCTCATTATCACCTGACAAACTACCTGCAGAACTGGCCATAAAAGCTGATATATCAGCCTCGTCTAACTCCCAAAATGGAAATTCGAGTGCGGAACGAAGACCCGCCTGGTATGCAGACTGGGCATCGCCTGAAGCCAAACCAGCCAGATAGATTTCTGCTTTATTAAACTCAACTTCTGCATGGGTCATCAGGTTAATCGGCTGATCAGCCCGTAAAACCTTTTCCCCAAACCTTGATACATTGTTATTACCATTGAACCAACCTGTACCTTCCTCACCGCCTATAAACCTTCCGCGATACTGGCCATCCGAAGGTGCCGGGTCACATATAACCGACAGACGTGGATCGTCCATATCCAGATCTTCCGATTGGGCCTCCCTCATATTAGATACCCTTGTATGGGTACATGTAATAGGATTTAAAGGGTTTACATTTTCATTAAACACAGGGTGACGGTTCGAGTTAAATTGTGTACCGTCAGGCAATGTCATAACGTATGCATTTTG
>SL_3KL_010_SEDDRAFT_10001553_pt1 | contig 20945 bp, 14 predicted proteins | sample SodLakKL_010_SED_2_FD_10381 | JGI IMG/M metagenome (IMG submission 10381) | reverse complement strand
TCAAACGAGAAATTTCCGGATAACGCTTTTTGTTCGGTGGCCATCCGGTTCAGCTCTGCCGGATTTTTCCCGAAAATATCCCGTAACGCGGCCAGAATATCCTTACGGGAATGTGTGACAGCCACCCCGCCTCCGTGCCGATTAAGGTATTCCCTTATCGCGCTCCTGGCAGGGGTTACAGCCAATATCGGGGTGCCTGAGAATGCCGATTCGGCAAATTTACTCGGAAGGGCGTGACTGAATGGCATATCCGCTTCCAGAATAAGTACGGCCCCTGCATTGCTGACGATATCCAGGGCCTCTTTATGAGGGACCTGCGGTTTTGTTTTGATGATGGCCCCAAATACGTATTTATTCATGAGCGCCCGGGTTTTTCTATGATGTTTCCCCACAAACAACACACCTCCGAATTTTTCCGGGTTTTCTTCCGCAAAATCGGCAACAGCCCTTGAAAATGCCTCAGAGAGCCTTTTTGTGATACTGCCGAGGTGAACCAGATACCTGCTGGGGAGCCGCCTTTCAGGCTTCACAGCGGTTTCTCCGATGGGAGGGATGGCATAGCCCTTTCCGGAGAGTGAAATATTGTAATATTTCTCTGTGATTTCAAGGCAGATTCCGGTGGGCATGTGCACCGCATCGCATTGTTGAAGCACCTTTTTGAGTCCGGATGTATAACCTTTTGGGATGAGTCTTTTGAGTCTGCTCCCGTAAGGCGGGGGGAGCATGGTGGTGGGTTTGGGGTCGCTGAATGAGGCCAGCCAGGGCAGGCCTGTGATTTCAGCCACCCTGAGCCCGGCAAAATGAGAAGAAACCGGATTGGAACTGCTGAAAATACAATCAGGCTTCTCTTGTTCAGCCACCTCCAGTGCTTTGGTCACCGCCAATCGTGTAGTATGGTCCATCCCCGGGAAAAAAGTCTCTGCCAGTTTGTCAATCAGTGATTTTTTCTTCGCACTGCTTTTTGCATCTTTTGCCTGGTCAACATAAATGATGCGTCCCGCCCGGTGATTAAAATCGGCCAGCTTGCCATTCTGATGAGTAATGACTGTTACATAGGCTCCCTGGTCCTGTAAAGCTTTAATTACCTTGGTCATCTGAATGGCCCTGGCTCCCTGGTTCTGTTTCCCGGTTAATGTGATACAAAGGATATGCATACCTGATGCTACTCGTTAAGAGAAAAATTATTGTCCGCCCACAGCTTTGCCCTTGCGGCCTTTTGCTGCATGCCGGATGCGATAAAACCCGGGAACCTCCACGGCTGTTCCCTGCGTGCCCAGCAGCCAGCGAAAAGTCCGGTCTTCGTAGCATTTTCTCCAGCGTTTTACCGGGCGATGATAATAAGCAATGTCGCCGCAATAACCACCCAGGCGGGCAGCATCCCCCCGGGCAATCTGAAACCCGCCTACAGCCCGGGTTCTTTCTTCACGGTAAAAACGTCCGGGATCAATGTCACGGATCATCCCTGCCTGCGTGAAGTCAGTAAATAGTTCATCGTCGTTGGGCAGGAGTTCCGATACCATGTGGAAGCGGGGGTAAACCAGCAGGTTCGGCTGTTCCTTAAGCTGTTGGCTTAGCAGGTCAATGGACTGCTCACGAAACAACACATCGCAATCTGTAAAAAAGATCCAGTCGGCATTGGTGTTTCTTGCTGCCAGATTCCGGCCGATGGCCCTTCTGAGTAAATATTCTTTCTGTAAGGGGCAAAAGTTCCAGTGAACGTTTTCCACCTGCTGTTTTTCAAAGTAATCAAGCACCTTCCTGGTTCGTTTATCGCCGGGCTCGTAATACACTGTCATGCACACCACGGTTTCTTTTGGTGGAAACAGCACCAGGGAACTGAGCTGATAGGTCAGAATATTGGCATAGTTCCAGCAATGACTGACAATTTCCAGGTGCAAGGGGTCTCTGGCGGATGCTTTCCCCGGCAGGGTTGAATAATCAGGTCCGAACCAGGATGCCGGTACACCGCCACTGGCTGCATAACGGTAAAACCACTCAAATGTACTGTCAAAAAAAGTGGGCAGTGGGTTGGTTTTTTTGGGGGATGACTGGCCCGAACAAACAGCAGGCTTATGCATACTTGAACTTATTAATGATCCGGATCGAGTGTGTATGATCGGGAATGGTGAAAAATTGATTAGCGGGATACTGTATCTCCCATAAACAAACCAACAAAACGTTCATACTTACGGTAAAATTTCTTTTTTTTCTCCGAATTGCAAAGCAAGTTGAGTTGTGCGGGGTAGGACCTCCAACCATGCCTTTTGTAATCTACAATAACCGGTCTCCAGTGATCTTCAGACAAACGTTGAACAAACACATTGGTGCCCAGCTGAAATGCATCAAAAAACCAAAGATTGTGTGCCTCAAACAACGCCACAATCTTTTCCACTTCTTCCCAGAATCGCTTATTGGATACTTTTTCGTAGTCGCTGACGGGCAATGAATGTGACCCGTCGTAATCCATCAGGCGTTTGGTAACAAGATAGTCACGGCCTGCCCGGATTACCGGGTTAAAGTAAGGCTTGAGCGCTTCCGGCAATTTACTGTAAGTATTGTATTCATCCTGGTTCATTTTTCTCCGGAGCAGATTCAGATGCAGTCTTTGCAGAATTGTCAGATTGGGTTTCAGCTTTTTAACACATAACCCGGGCTCACCCTTAACGGCATAGCATTCCCTGAAGTGCCCTTCTCCGATTTTTGCGCCTAGCTCTAACTCCTTCATCATGTTATTTATAACGCAGCAAAAGTAAGAAAAATTCTTCCCGCGAACTGATTTTCAGCCTGATAATTTCAGGCTCTTTCTAAGCGGTACCAGAGCAACTTCTTTATATATTGGGTGTTATCATTACCGAAACAGCAAAATGATACCCAGCACCATCACAATCAGCGCGAACACATTGCGTATCCGGCCTTCATTTCTTTCCGGCCGGATACGGGTAATCAGGCGGGGACCCAGGAATGCGCCGGCGGCTGCCCCGGATCCCAGCTTGAGGATCAGCCCGGGGTCGATCTCTCCCACAATAAGGTGTCCGCCAAAACCAGCCAGGGCATTGATGAATACGATCAGGACAGAAGTACCAATGACAAGCTTAATGGGGAGCTGCAGGAGAAAGAGACCGGCCAGGACCGTTGCGGTTCCGCTGGTTCCGAATAATCCGGCCACAACGCCTGCGGTCAGCCCCAGTGAAGCCATCAGTAAAACCTGTTGACGCCGGAAATCAGAGAAGGAGTGGGGGGGAGGTACCCTCCCGCGGAGCCTGCTTTTTGGGTTGTAAAGGGTCAGCAGGCCCAGTGCGACCAGGTAAACCCCGAACGTACTGATCAGGGTGTCGGTTTCCATGATGCTGGAGATCCATGCCCCGGTGATCGCGCCTGCCAGTCCGGCCGAACCGAAGAGGATGCCGACCGGCAGGTTGATGTTGTCGCGCCGGTAGTGTTCAAACGAACCCACCAACCCGATCGGAATTACTGCTGCCAGTGAAGTGGCGATGGCCACCCTGGGCGATACCTGGAAGAACAAAATGAGGATCGGGGGGAAAAAGAAAGCCCCGTTGCCGCCAACCATGGTGGACAACATGCCTATAACGAACCCAATTAAGGGCAGCCAGTAATGGCTGAGATCAATGGCTGATTCGTAAATCACTAATTCTGTATGTTTCTGGTTTTTAAGTGTTTTTTAATCGGGTTATGAAAGGATCCGCATGCGAAACGAAAGTACAAAAAGAACGGGAAATGACCGGCAGACTCTGGGATCAAAAAAAAATGTAAAATTGTTTGCAAGTTAGTTAATGTTTACTAACTTTGTTCCTGATAACAATTATAACTGTCATATTATGCAAACACCCAGGCAAAAAGAAATTGTGGATGCGGCACTGGATATCATTAATGATAAAGGGATCCAGGGATTGACTATAAAAAATATTTCCGGAGCCATCAAGATATCTGAACCCGCCATCTATCGGCATTATGAAAGCAAAGAACAGATACTCCTGGCCATTCTGGAGGTATTCCGCAATAATACTGAAGCACTTTTCAGTGAAGAGTTTGAGAAGGATCTTCCGGCCCTGAAAAAAATAGAGACCGTGTTTACAAGACACTTTGCTTCATTTTCCCAAACCCCCTCGTTGGTAACGGTAATCTTCTCTGAAGAGTTATTCAGAGGGGATGCTGCATTGACCCAAAAGGTAAAAGAAATCATTGGCAATAATTTCAACATGCTGGCAGGTGTAATCCATGAAGGTCAGGAAAATAATGAAATTCGCACCGATGTTGAAGCATCGCATATTGCCACGATGATTATGGGAAGCCTGCGGCTTTTCATTAAACAATGGCGGTTTTCCGGTCATACTTATGATATCAATAAAGAAGGAAAATTATTGATTCAATCAATCAATCGCTTAATCTGTAAAGGAATTTATTATGAAGATCACTGACATTAAACAGGCTCAGGCTGCACGCATTCTGGTGGTCAAAGCACCCCGTCCTGTGCAACAAAGCGGGTTATTGTAACGGGGGTTACATTTTTTTTAAAAACATGGGTTAGTTTACATTAACTAACATTTAAATATGCAAACATGAGCTCAATATTAAACAGATTATTGGCTTACCCGAAAGTCGTGCTGTTCGCTGCCTTGCTGATCTCGTTGTTTCTTGGCCGGGAAATGACCCAGAATACACGCATGGAGACCAACCTGGACGAATACATGCCCCAGGATCATCCGGCCTTTATTTACAGTGACCAGGCCGAGGAGTGGTTTGGTATCAAGGATGGGATCATTGTGGCTGTTTCGCATGAAGAAAGCATCTACAATCCGGCCACCCTTGATACCCTTCGTAGCCTTACTGAACGTTTCCGGCGTATGGATGAGATTGGCCGGGATGATGTCACATCTCTGTACACAGCGGAGAACATTGTAGGAAGCGAATATGGTCTTGAAGTAAAAGACTTCTATACAACGGTTCCCGAATCTGAAGAGGCACTGAGGTCACTGAGAAAGGCTGTGGAAGACAACGAAATGGTGCACGGCCGGACAGTTTCAAAAGACGGGAAGGTAGCGCTGATCATCGCCGAAATTGAGGACGATGTATTTACCCTGGAGTTTTACGAACATATTCTTGATGTGTGTGCGGCTTCAGAAACTGAAGAGATCGATATCAGGGTGGCAGGCCGGCCAATCGTGGAGGGAACCATGGCATTGCTGGCCCCGGCAGATATGAAACGCATGCTGCCCATTGTATTGGTGTTGATTGTGGTCAGTTTATGGGTAATGTTGCGAACCGCAAAAGGTACTGTGCTTACCATGCTGGTGGTGTTGTTCAGTGTGATCTGGGCGTTTGGTCTTATGGCACTGCTGGGAATTCCCATTTACGCTGTTACCACATTGATGCCGGTGATGTTGATTGCCATAGGCGTGGCTGATGGCATCCACCTGCTGAGCCATATGCAGCTTTTCCGGCAGAACAACCCCGGTGCCGGAAAAAAAGAGGCCATTGCAGATATGACGGGTCATATGTGGAAACCAGTGCTGATGACCTCTGTGACGACATCAGTGGGTTTCCTCTCATTGCTTACCTCCGAAGTATTGCCCATCCGTTATTTTGGCGTCTTTACCGCCTTTGGGGTGATGACCGCCATGCTGTTTTCCCTTGTGTTTATTCCAGCCGCCCTGATGCTGGTTGGTTTGCCCAAAAATAAGCCGGGTAGGAAAACCCGGGAAGCCAGCGTCCATCCGATGGCCGCCACCCTGACCAGGGGCGTGCTCAAACGCAAATACCTGTCCATACTCGGGGCAGCGGTCATTATCGTATTGTCTCTTATCGGCATGCAGCGTGTCTGGATCAATTCGAGTTTTCTTGACAAGTTTGAACAGGACAGCGATATCGTGCAAACCGATGCCTATATCAATGAGTACTTCGGAGGCACCACCAACCTGAACCTTGTGCTGGATGCCGGTGAAGACGGATACGATGTATTCAAGGAGCCTGGAGTTCTCCGTCTGATGGATCAGTTGCAGGAAGAGGTGGAAAGCGAACTTGATGTTGTGGGCAACTCTTTTGGCATTACTGACTACCTGAAGCGAATGAATAAGGTAATGCACGAAGACCGGGAAAGTTACTACACGATTCCGGAAACCAGAGAGATGGTGGCTCAATACCTTTTACTGTATGAAATGTCAGGCGATCCGGATAATCTGAACCGGATTGTAGATTACAATTATGCCAGAGGCAACCTGACTTTTCAGCTGAAAAGTGACAACAGCATCGCCATTCATTCCGTGCTGGATGCGATCAATCGTTACGAACCGGATTTTAATGAGTTGGGCGTGGAATTGAACTACGCGGGCAGTGGATACAAAGGTCTTGTCTTTACAGACCTGATACTCGAGGGCCAGATCAAAAGCCTGGTCATTTCCCTTGTGCTGATTGTAATTCTGCTGTCTCTGATGTTCAAAAATATCCGCGTAGGCCTGATCGGGGCTGTACCCATTACGATTACCGCATTGATCGGTTTTGGGGTGATGGGATTTCTGAACATCCCGCTAAATACCACCACTGCTTTGTTATCAAGCATCGCAATTGGAATCGGAATTGATTATGCCGTTCACTTTTTGCAGCAATACCGGGTGAATGCCAGGAATACCGGTGACAAATACCTGACTGCCCAAAAAACCATGAACCATACCGGAAGGGCCATCAGCTTTAATGCCATTGTGGTTATCGCAGGTTTCCTGGTGCTTTTATTTAGTGTATTTCCTCCCAACAGGGAGCTGGGAGCCCTGGTTTCTATGAACATGTTCACCAGTTTTGTCGGCACACTTACCATCATGTTGGTGTTGCTGAACAAAACCCGGCTCTTTTTCAGGCACAACAAAACCGCAAGAGATAATTAAATGCAATACTATGTGTAACCCATAAACCCCATTGAGCTATGTATACTAAAATTATTCTGATGGCATTGGCAGTCTGGATGACTGCGGGCTTTCACGCAACTTTCGCTCAGTCGATGAGTGGTAAAGAAATTATAGAAGAGGTTTACTACCGCCCCCAGGGCGATGACCAGGAATCAAGCCTCACAATGACCCTGATCAACTCACGCGGTGATCAGCGAGTCCGGGAGATCAGGCAGTTTATGAAGGATCTCGGTGAGGTGGAAAAGAGTATCATGTTCTTTACTTCCCCGGCAGATGTGACAGATACCTCGTTCATGAACTGGAGTTATGCGGACGGAAGTGACGACGACCAGTGGATATATCTTCCTTCCATACGCCGGGTGCGCCGAATATCTTCTGATAGTAAAACCGACCGCTTCATGGGTTCGGACTTCACCTATGATGATCTCGGAGACCGGCATCCTGATGATGATACCCACGAACGCTTGCCTGACGAAACCATTGACGGCCTGGATTGCTATGTGGTGGAAAGTAAATCCAAAGACCCAGATTATTTGTACAGCCGGACTGTTACCTGGATCGACAGGGAGACTTTGATCGGGGTGCAGAAAGAGTTTTATGACCGGGATGGTGACTTGCTCAAGGTTTTGACTGTGAAGAATCATGAGCATATATCCGGTTTTGATATTATCACACATTCTGAGATGCATGATGTACAGCGCGATCACCGTACTATTATGGAGTTGAATGATGTACAGATAAATACCGGTGTATCGGAAAACATGTTTACTGAACGGATGATGTCGCGAGGACTTTAACAGCCAACTATTATGAAACGGACATATTTTTTCGTGCTGATTCTGGGAATGCTGTTACCTGCCGCCAGCCAGGCCAGTGATCATATTCGCTGGTCAGGATATGCCAGAAATTATACTGGTTTGCTAACGGGCGGAGATCAGGATTTTTCCATTCTGCAAAACACCCTGAACCTGGAATTGTCCGGAAGAGGCAGCCGTACCGCATTCTTAGTCAATCCTTATATGTATCATTATTTTGATGATGAACTGGAGCTGGGTGTGAGGGAAGCCTACCTTTCCATGTATTTTGATCATATAGATATCAGGATAGGAAAACAACAGATCATTTATGGAAAAGCAGAGGGTGTGTTTATCACCGATGTGGTTTCCCCAAAGGATATGCGAGAGTTTCTACTGCCTGATTTTGATGAGATACGGATGGGTGTTACCGCTTTTCGCCTGAACTACTATACGGGTATGCACACATTTGAACTGTCATGGATTCCGGTATTTACTCCGACCAAAGAACCCGGTCCGGAATCCATCTGGCGCCCCGAAATGCCCTTTCCTGTGAAACGTGTTTTGGATGAATCGGCCAGAGAAGTTTCAGCCCGCGTGGATAACAGTGAAGTATTTTTCCGTTATTCTGTGCTGGGTTCCAGCCTTGATCTGGAGTTGGTGGGAGGTTACTTCTGGGATGATGATCCGGCCCTGCATCTGACTCCGCATCTTAACCCTGGCAGCGGTGAGCCGGATAGCCTGACGGTCAGGCCCGAGCATCACCGGCTGATGATGGGCGGAGGTAGCTTCAGTCTTCCGGTGGGTGGTCTTGTGCTGCGGGGTGAGGCTGCTTACTATGGGGGGAAGTATTTTCAGGGCACTGACCCCGATATTTCCGGGGGACTGCTGGAGAAGAACTACCTGCATTATATGGCAGGCGTGGATCTTACTCCTGGCGACTGGGCATTGAACGCTCAGTTCATCCAGGAATATATTCTGAAACATGAAGAGACGATCCGGCAGGATCAACTTATCCATACCCTGACCCTGATGGCCCGGAAAGAATATTTTCGCGAAAAATTGTGGGTAGAGTTATTTTCTTACATCGGCCTGAACAATGGTGATGCATTGCTGCGGCCATCTGTGAGTTATGATTTTGCCGATGGGTTTGAAGTGCTTTTCGGGGTTAATCTTTTTCTGGGAGACAAGGGTCGTTTTGGTCAGTTCAGCGACAATGACATGCTGTATACAAAAATCCGTTATTCCTTTTGACGTCATCGTTAAGATAAACAATTATTCAGGTACCGGGTCACAATGCAGCGATGGCTTGTTTAATAATTTGGTTGAATAATTATACTAAAATATTAAACATTATAATTGAGAAAAATAGCGGATGAATGACTTGAAAGACTTTAAAAACAATATAAAAACATAAATTAGTTAGAAATTCATTTGTTAATAAAGTATAAAAATGTTTAATCAAATGAAATAAATAATGAACAAAAAATCACGACCGGGGTTTATGCTTGTGTTAAAACCAAACCATTAATTTAAAAATCATTTATCATGAAAAAGAACAAAACCATGAACCCCGGACGCAAACTGGCCTTTAAAGCGCTCTTGTTGTCCGCATTGGCATTTATTGCTGTATCCTGTGAAAAGGATGATATGCAATTAAATGGAGAAACTGCAAATGTTGAAAGCTCGTTTGATGTAACAGAAAACAACAGTCAGGCTCCGGCTCCCGGAACCCAGTCCATTGCAGAAATAGCAATCGGCGAAGGATTTGATGAACTGGTAGGTGCATTGGCTTATGTCGATGAGAACCTTAATGCCGGATTGGTTGACCTTTTCCTTAACGGAACGGATCAGTTTACTGTATTTGCTCCCACCAATGAGGCATTTGAAGGCCTGTACGCTGCACTGGAAGTTAATGAAATCAGTGAACTGCCGGCCGAACTGGTACTGGATGTCCTATTCTACCACGTTGCTGAAGGCCGCCGTGCCGCCAACAGCGTTGTTCCGCCCCGCCGTCCCCGGACCATTTCAACCCTTCTGGGTGAGAGTTTCTCCGTGACATCAGGTGCAGAGATCATTGACATTGCCGGACAAACGGTCAATATTACGGCTGCCGACATTTCCGCTTCCAATGGCATCATCCATGTAATTGACGCGGTGTTATTGCCGTTGGCTCCCGAAAATGGTTCCGGCGAAAACGGATCCGTAGGTCAGCAAATGAACAGTGCACGCGGATCAATCGCCAATGCGGGTGTGCCTGCTGTTCCCGCTCCAGGCGGTGAATCCATTGCAGAAATAGCCATTGGTGCCGGATTTGATGAACTTGTAAGTGCCCTGGCTTATGTGGATGAGGAACTCGATGCCGGATTGGTTGAGCTTTTCCTTAACGGAACTGATCAGTACACTGTATTTGCCCCGACAAACGAGGCCTTTGAAGGACTTTATGAGTCACTGGGAGTTGATGGGATCACTGACCTGCCGGCAGACCTGGTACTGGATGTTCTCTTCTACCACGTTGTTGCAGGCCGTCGTGCCGCAAACAGCGTCGTTCCTCCCCGCAATCCCCGCAGCATCACAACCATTCTGGGTGAGACTTTCTCCGTAAACTCCAGTGGCGTGATCACTGATATCGCCGGACAGGAAGTGAACATTATTGCTGCTGACATCACCGCATCCAACGGCATCATTCACGTGATTGACACTGTACTGCTCCCGCTTGAGTAATCAGGTCATGAATGTTGCAGAAGTATCTGCATCGTTTCTTTAAGAAAAAAAACAGCCATCCGCGTGGTTTTGCGGGTGGCTGTTTTTTGATGGGGTCATCCCCTGTATTTATGATCCATTGTCGGGCGATGGGTGCGGACAGAGGGTGCGTCAGGATTTAACCGGGTTGGCCAGCCTGGGTTCTGAATAACCCGACGGCATCCCCTCATATTCCTGCACCATCTCAGGCCGTCCGCAGAATTCGAAACTGTGGTTCATGTGGTCACGTTCATCCAGCATGATTCTTCTGAATACATCCGCCCATGTGTCAACGTCTGCATATTGCTTTACAAAAGCATTGTTGAGTTTTTGTTCCTCCCACTGTGGGTTGTCTAATATCAAATGGGCATATACGGATTCGGCATGGTTCTCAAATTCGGCATTGAAAAGAAAAGCCCTTTTTTGGTTGAAAAAAGCCATTGTTTTGGAGATGATCACGTAAGAGAGTACCGCAAAAAATGTAACAAACGGACTCAGGTACCACTTGTCTTTCATTCCGTCCTCTTTCATCTTTTCGTGGATCACCAGCAAGTGGGTATACTCGTTGTCCTGGGCCTCACGGCCCCAGTCAATCACATTCTTGACCTCTTTGATCCTTTTACCATTGCGGAATTTCCTGGTCAGCTTCAGGTAATGGCGGATTTCCCACACGCGGTAGGGGATACTGGCCAGAATCTCCAGGAGCTTTGCCTTGGACAGGTTGTCTTTCTTTCCGGCAACCAGGTCCATCCCGGCAAAAAACATCCTGGCAATGAGACTATACTTATACCTGGGCGTTTCCAGCGTAGTTTTATGCTCTTTTTTTAAGTCGATGGTGGCAGATTTTTCCATTGCTGTGAGAATTGGTTTGTTTCTGTCGTTATTTAAGCAATAGCAATAATAAAGAAAATATTGGCAACATATATGCAACAAGGATGCTTTAACGGTTCCGCAACCCTAATTTATAAGTAAACCGGATAAGTATAATGAATTCACGTTTTTCATGTAGTGTTTGTTTTTCCGAAAGCAGAACTCATCTGATTTGGCGCCAATAACTCTACTTTGCTACGCGGGTGTCCCTTCCGGAACCAATTCTCAAACTGGCAAAAGCCGGGAAGAGTAGAAAAATACCCAGAATATTGAATGTCAGCCCTCCAATGGTGCCGGCGGCAAAGGCGAACCAGAAAGGCTCCCTGGTTCCCACCACGAAAGGGATAAGACCGATGATTGTAGACAGGATGGTAAGCAGTACCGGGGTGATCTTGTGTCTGAATGCCTTCAGGTAAGTCCTGGTCTGATCGGGATTGGCCGTTTCCCTGATCATATTGTTGTAGTCATTCAGAATGTAAAGCCCTGCATTGACTGCCAGGCCACTGAGCAATATGAACGAAGCCCATCCTCCCTGGTCAAAGTTCAGGTTGAAAAGGTAAAAGGTGAGGAATAATCCCGAAAAGGAAAAAGGAACCAGCGACAGCACCGCCAGGGGTTGCGACAGCGAGTTCAGCAATATGGAGCAAACAAAGAATATGATAACCACAACAAGGAGTATCAGGCGGAAGTAGTTTTGCTTTTCGACACTCCAGTCAAACCCGGGGCTGCTTGCCGAAAACCCGATGGGCATTTCTTGAATGATATACTCAGACAGTTCCCGGGTTACCCGGGCCTCAAGTGCAGGAGGGCCCAGAAAAGTGAAGTTGAACCGTATGTGGTATTGCTGGTCTTCCTTGTAGATGTTGTTGCCTGTCGCTCTCCTGCTCAGGCTCAGCAACTCACCAGGTTTAAAGAACTGGTTGTTTATATATAGTGGTCTGTGTTCCAGATCCCACAGGTGATATTCCATATACTGGTCAGGCACCAATCTTATTGCCACGGGTTGATTGTGCACGTATACGGTATTGGATGGCCTGCTCATTACGAGTTGTTCAAGCTGGCTGTGCACCTGTGCCAATGTAAGGTTGGCTGCGGCAAGTCTACGCGGGTTGGCGTCCATGTAGAACTCCATGAGGGGAGCACTGTACCACGAATCGCCACCGGTAATGGTTGTCTGGGAAACCCGTCGGTTTTGCCTGGCCCTTTCCGTCAATATTCCGGCATACCGGTAAAGAAGATCGTAGTTGTATCCGGTAAGGGTAATGGCCCTGCCACCGCCGCCACTCCCCAGCCGGTTGCTGAAACCCTGGCCCACACCCCACACACCCCATTCGGCACCCCCAATGCTGATTGCTTTCTGAATCAAGGTGTTTTTGAGAATGTGCGGAAAAATACCTTTTTCGTATTCAGGCTTGAAGCTAATTGTAATCCTGGCCTGGGTGCGCGAGCTTATGCTGGTCCGAAACTGGTCTATTTCGTCATACAGGCTAAGTTCATCCTCCATTTGCATAACGGCCTGGTTGATTTGTTCGAGGGTGGCCCCATCGGGCATTGAGGCTGTTACGTTCAGTGTGGTGCGTTCGGGGTCGGAAAAGTATGACCTTTCGAAAACATATTGGGAAAATAGCCTGAACGTACCCCCCAGAGCGACTTCAAGCGGTTTCCTCAGTGTTTCCTGGTAAAACCTGCTGCCTATGGTTTGGTTATACGCGTCAGATGCAAGAGAAGTACCTTCAACCCTGGTGGGCAGCATGTGCAACGGTATCCCAAAAACAAGGAGGAACACTACCAGGCTAACCCACCGCCAACGACGGGAAGCAATCACGAACCAAAGATATGTCCGCCAGATTCTTACCCGTATCCGGGCAAGTTTATAAGATTTCTGCGATTCTTTTAATTCCAGCCTCAATACCTTAAATAGCGATGGGATAAAGAACAAAGCGATTCCCAGTGAAACGAAGAGATTAACCATCACCACCATGGCAAAATCACGGAACTGCAGTTGCTGGTCGCGTCCCAAAAGGAAAATCACCGACAGGCTTCCAATGGTGGTAGCCGTTGCCGCCAGGATGGCCAGGAAGGCTTTCTGGTTGCCCCTCGTGCGCATGTGCTCAATCATTACAATGCTGTTGTCGATCATCATCCCGAATGAAACCGTGATACCTGCCAGTGAGTAAAGGTGTATCTCTATTCCCAGCCAGCGGTAAAGTATGATGGCTATGGCCAGGTTGGCCAGAACCGTGGCAAGTATCATCAGCAAGTACCTTGATTTGCGCGTAACAATGGCCACGAAAAGCATTAATATCACAAATGAGAATACCATACGATAGGTTACCCTGCTAAGATCCTTGCGTATGTGGTGTGTATTGTCGGAGGTTACTGTAGCGCTCCAGCCCGTGGGCATCTTCCCCTTTAAATCATCCATTACGGCCCTCACATCGCCGGCAACTACCAGTTGGTTGGCCCCTTCTTGCGCAAAAATGTTGAGCACCACGGTTGTTTTACCATTTATGCGATAGTAACTGTTCGGCTCTGCCTGAACCAGTCTGGCAGTTGCCAGCTGGTTGAGATAAACTATGGTGTTTCCGGTTGCTTTTACCGGGATGTTTTCCCAGGACTCATCAAGGTTGCGGTTTGCCCTGATAACCAATGGCATTATTTCGTTGGCCTTATCTTCATGCACCACGGTTACCATTCCGAGGTCATTTGTTGAGAAGTAACCGGCAATGGCACTTTGTATTTCGTCAACCGTAACTCCCATTGTACGCAGATTCCGGGAGTCAAACTCAAGGCGATACTCCAGCGGCGTTACCCCGTGCAGCATGGCATGCTGGAAGCCGCCAATTCGCGAAAGGGCAGGTATTATGGTTTTGGTGGTGTAATCCTCGATCAATGCGGTTTGCTCAGGAGCAATGATCCGATACGACATCAGCACCCTGGTTTGCCCGGCAACTCCTTGAGTAGAAACACTTGGGTAACTGACATTGTCGGGTAATTGGGGAAACAACCGCCGGATATGTGAGGCCATTTCGAAACGGGCCATCTCAACATCAACACCTTCTTTCAGATTCAGGGTAATGGAGCCCTGCCCCTGCCTCGACAACGAGGTCATTTTTTCAATGCCCTTCATGGTTGCCAATGCTGACTCAATCCTGGAGGTAACCTCGCGCTCAACGGTGAGTGCCGGCACTCCGGGCCAGCTAAAATTGACGTTGACGGTTGGTAAGTGGGCGGAAGGGTGCAGCCTTATACCCAGGCCCGGAGCCAATGCAATGCCCACCACCGAAAGGGCAACTATTGTGATGATTATTGAAAAAGGTGGAAAACGCATGGTTGCCGGGCTTATTTCTGGCGATTATATTTTTTTTAACCTGTAAATCAAGTAGTAAAGCGATGGGAGCAGGTAGAGGCTCACCATTGTACCTATTGCCAGGCCTGCCATTATGGCAATGGCCAGTGGCCTTTGCATCTGGCCTCCTATGCCGGATATGAAAAGTATCGGCAAGAGAGCCAATATGGTTGTGATGCTGGTCATGATTATGGCTTTCAGCCTTATGTGACCGGCCTCCATGAGCGCCCTTAGTATGGGAGCTCCTTTACGCAGGAGGCGGTTAATGGTAGCTATTTTCAATATACTGTCGTTGATGATGATTCCGGCCATGACCACAAGACCGATCATCGACATCAGGTTCAGGGTCTGTCCGGTTGCCATTAGCACCAGCATGGCACCGGCGGTTGCCACCGGCACCTCAAAGAGTATGATAAACGGCAGCAACAAAGATTCGAATTGAGCCGCAAGTATGAAAAACAGCAACAACAGGGCTATGATACCAATTACCAACAATTGATTTGCAAGTTCCTGCCGTGAAAAAATACTTCCGGCGTAATCAACCTCAAAGGTGTTGTCGGCCTGCACCAGTTCATTTACAGATGAGGTGACGGGGTTTAACTGGTCTTGCGCAATGTTAAGGTCAACCGGAAAGTAAGGGCCTTCGAGACCGGCAATTATGCTCGGGATGGCCAAGTCGGTGCTTACGTTTACAAGCAACGACACCGGAACGTTTATTCCATTCCGGTTCTTTACAAAGGCCTTCGGAAGGTTTGCGAAGAAATCGCTTTGGGTTGCCCCTACGTTTATTGGTACCGCAGCCCTGCCATCGAGCAACCGGGCCACCTGGTTTTGGTTTAACATTCGCCTGAGTTCTGTTACCAGTGCCGGTTTATCAACCTGGTGCAATGCAAGCATTTGCATATTGGTTTCAAGCACCATGATCTGGTTAAGGGGCAAGGGGTCGATTGTCACGTCCGGAAGGGCCTCCTGCATCTTCTCCAACATGTTTGAAACAGCCTTGTGCCCTTCGGACCCCAAATCGCGGGTGGGTTTCAGTCGCACCTGCAAGGGTGCCATGGTCTCTCCGAAAACCATATCGAAGATGTTGTCTTCGGGGAGGACGTTCAACAAGGCGTTGGGATACTTTGAGCTGAAATGCCCTGTGGCAGCTTGCTCCATCTGTTGAATCTGTTCCTGGCTTTCGGTTTCGATATATACCAGGGCCTGGGAGGGTGTAAGCTGGTGTTGGTTCTGCAGCAGGAATTGTTGCCGGCCCACCAACACGTTGGTTTGCACGGCACCGGAGCCAATGGCATCAAGCATTGTCTCAATCCTGTCTTTATTTTCGTCAATGTTCAGGTTGGCGTTCCAGTCGATCCAAAGCAATGCCGCCTTGCGCTCGGTGCGCGGCAGGTTTTCCTTTTCCACGAAAGTGAAAGTGAAATACAGGGATGCAAGTAACAGCACCACCAAACCCCAGACAATGCCCTGCCTGCGCATAACGGCCTTGAAAACCCTGGTGTAAAGAGATTGGTAATCGAACCAAACCTTCCTGGTGGGGGTAAGGCCATTGCTTCTTACGTTTGCCTTGCGGTAAAGGATGTGGTAAATTACCGGAATCACTATCATGGCAACAGCCAGGGAGGTAAACAGGCCAATGGTTATCGCCATTGCCTGGTCGAAGAACAGCGCCCCGGCCACGCCCCCCAGGAACACCAGGGGCACGAATACCGAACAAGTGGTAAGTACCGAACTTAGCAGCGGGGTAAATACCTCGTTGGTGCCTGCCACGCATGCATCATGAAGACTCAGCCCCTTTCGGCGATAACGGGTTATGTTGTCAATGACAATGATGGAGTTGTCGATCATGAGCCCGATACAAAGGATGAGACCCGACACCGACACCACGTTGATTGACAGGTTGACAAAGTAAAAAAACAGCAACGAAACCACCAAAGCTGCCGGAACCGATACAACAATGATCCACGGCGAACGGGGGTCGCGCAGGAAAAGAAACATAACCACGAAGGCCAGCAATGCCCCGATGAGCAATGTTTGGGAAAGGTTGCTTATGGTAGCGTCCAGCAGTTTGGTCTGGTCGCGAGAAATGGTGAATTGTAGCTCCGGGTAGTCGGTTTCGAGCTGCCCGACCAGGGAGTGCAGGTTTTCCTTGAAGTCCTGCATACGGGCATCGCCCTGCTTCACGATGGCCATGGTTATCGACCTCCGGCCGTTGGACAGAACCATTCCCTGGGGTTCCGCCGTTGATGTTTCGATGGTACACAGATCTTTCACCTGCCAGATCCGGCCTTCGTGGTTGAGGTAAAGATTGCCGATATCGGCTGCATCAACCATATTGTGGCCTACCCTGACGTGGTACTGGAATTGCAAATCACGCAGGATAATGTTTCCGAACCTCATGTTTGCAGCGGCTATGGTGTTCTCGATGACTGTTGGCGGTATATTCATGGCCTCGAGCAAGGCGTTGTCGGGCTTCACCACTATTTCGCTGAAGGTACGGCCGCTGATGTCGGCCATTGCTACCTGAGGCAGCTGTTCGAGCCTTCGTCGTATCACCTCGTCGGCAAAGCTGCCGAGTTCAAAAAACTGCGACCGGGTCATGTTTCTCTCCCCGTTCCTGAGGCTTAGGTCGAGGTAGAAAACCGGTATGTCTGATGCGCTTGCCTTCAGCACTGCCGGTCTTTCGGTACCACGTGGCATTGCGGCCACCGCCCTGTCGACGAGCTCGTTTATCTCGATGTATGCCAGGTTAATGTTGGTACCGTGGCTAAGGTGCAGGGTTACGCTTCCGTTGCCGTCGTTGGCCTGCGAGCGGAGTTCCTCCAGGTTGTTTACCTGCATGAGGTTGCTGCGCAATGGCTGCATGATGGTATTTTCGAGTTCAGATGCCGACATTTCGGGTGCCGATACCTGCACGCTGATACGTGGTATGTCCACATCGGGCACCAATGAAACCGGCAGCATGCGCATTGCCACCACCCCAAGAACCAGGGATGCCGTGAGTACCATCAAAACAGCTACCGGACGACGTATCAAGAATGAAACCATATACTAAGGGGTGTTGGAAATTTCTACCGGTGCACCGTGTGAGAGATTCATGTTGCCGTTTATCACCACCGTGTCGCCGGGGGCCAAAGAGGCAACCCTGTCGGGGTTGGGTACCACGCTCAGATGGGTACTGTTTTGGTCAATGATGTTCACGTAGGTCCATTCTGCCTTGCCGTCAACGTACTTGAAAAGCACCGTGAGGTTATCTCGGTATACCACCGCTTGTCGTGGCACGACCATTTGGTTGGGCACGCTGCTTGAAATGAGCACGTTTACGTTCATGCCATCAAGCAGTTCCTTGTTGCCGGCCAGTGTTGCGGTAACTTGCACGCGACCGTGTTCGTCGACCACGGGGTTGACCTGCGTAATGGTGCCGTCAAACGAAACACCGGGATTGGCAAAGGTACTTACGCCAATACGATTTCCGGGGGTGGCCATGGGTAATTCGTTTTCCATTACCGGAAAGTCGACCACGAAGGCCGAGTTGTCAATCACCACGCAAAGGGGATTGCCCGGATTGGACATTTCGTAGGGTTTTACCTCAAGATTAGCCACAACCCCTGCGAAAGGCGCCCGTATGGTTGAGCGGGCAATGTCCTCTTCAATGGTGCGAACTTCGTTGCGGGCGCGGGTGTAGCCCGACTGCATGGTAGCCAGCCGCCACGTTTCGGACGGCATGGAGGAGCTGTCTGACAGGGTATAGCCTCGCCCCAGCAGCAGGTCTCTCAGGTTTATTTCGGCCTCGTCAACAGCCAGGCGCGCCTGTACAAGTCGTCTCTCCAGTTGCATGGTACAAAGCCTTGCCAACATTTGCCCGGCAGAAACCTGTTGCCCATTCGCAACATCTACCGCCACCAGGGTTTCGGCAAAAGGCAGAGAAATCCGGGCCTGCCGTTTGGCGCGCAACTTGCCGTTGCTGACAACTTCGCGCATGAACGGGGTCAATTGCAATTCGAGCACCTCAACCGGGGTAACAAAAGGAGTGGCCGCCGAACGTTCGTCAACCTCCTGGGTCTGGGAGTAATCTTCGGTGCCTGAACAGCCCGCCAGTATTAACAATATGAGCGGTAAGAGAATGCGCATCATCAGGGATGGGTGTTTGGGTGTTGAATATAACATGCCACACTGGCCGGTGGTTGGTGGTGCAGCTTTTTTTGTTTATTGTAAAAATAAATAAAATCGTTTACGAACTTATGTTTTTGATCATTATTTTGCAATATGTTTAGGATTAAATTGTTTGCTTATTCTGCCGCCAGGAACCGCTTTAAAAGCTCGTCAAACAAGCCTTCAAGTTTCAGGTACTCAAGGGGGATTATGCCTGCGATGCGGTTTTGCTGATCGATAAAGAGAAGCTCGGCGTCGTATTCGATGTTATATCTGCCATAGAGGTAATCATCGTGCCAGATAACCCTATGGTTGATATCCCCCTCAGATAGCATTGTCTCAATTACAGCATTGTTGTTGGCGTGCGAAACCACTAAGAACTCTCCCGATTGGTTTAATTTGTCTATCAGGTTTGGTAGTACGTCCTTTACACAAGAGGTGCAAAAGCCGTTCTTGAGGAAAACTACTGGAAGGAGTGAGGTGAGCCTTACCTTTTTGGGTGCTTGAGCAAGCGGAATGGAAGCTACCTTACCGTTGTTCGAGATGTTGAGGTAAAGTAACTCCCGATACCAGGCATTGGCATAAAAATTTTCCTGTTTTTGAATGATAAGGGATTCACTTTCTCTTTGAAAATCGTTCAACTCACCCTTGCTTTTTTTCAATTCGATACTCAGAAAAACCGAAATCAAAAGGAACAGCAAAAAAAGGACTGGGATTATTTTTCTTTCCATATCGTTTATCTGTTTAATCCCACGGAATATCGGCCATGAATAAATTGTCCACGTCAGCGAGGGAAACGGCAATGATCTGCTTATTGTCGGGGGTAACGTCGAAGGAGAATACGGGTCTGTCTAATTCCAGTTTCATAATGGGGTTGCCATCCCAGTCCCATACGTGGATTTCGGAGGCAAAGTCAGTTATAATACCATCTTCAAAATATAGGTCAGTTCCCGTATATAAAGTGAAAATGAAGTCTTCTGTTGACTTAATACGGCTGTAAAAAGTAATGAAGCCAGCCTCCCAAAGATTATTTAACAAAAATTCTTCATTTTTGCCACCATCGGCCACTTGATGTTGGTTGAGAATTTCAGAAGTTTCTGTGCAATAAATCCTTAGAAATGGAAGGTTCTGATAAACTACCGCCAAACGGTTTTCATTTGCATTTACTGAGGTGTACTTGGCTACGTATATTGACCTGTCTGGATCTAAATCTAAATCATTGGGGCTATTGAAAGGAAAGCGTTCCCCCCAGCCGCTAACAATGTTGGTTTGTTTGTTGAAATACCTGAAATCCTTAACAGATGGCCGAAATGTAACCGAAGAAAAAATTTGGTTGTCAATTAGGAAAAAGTCGGTGTCGTCCATCATTTCGGGGGGTAAAGAATAATCCCTGAGAATGAAAAGTTCTATTTCATCTTCATTGTAGCGGACATTTGCAATTTTAACGGAGTTTGAGCTTTGATAAAGAAAAGAATCTTTATTAACCCTCCTGAGGTAAGGGGCAACTTCAACCTCTTCATGTGGTCCCCTGCCACGCCTGATCACACTTCCAAGAAAATCCCGATCAGAAAGGGAAAAAACCTGGAAAATCCAATCGCTTTTTGCATCATACACAATAATCTTTTGGTTATTGATGATTAAGTCCATGGGGGCAGCAAGAATGTTTGGAATGCTGACATCATCAAAAAAAATTTCATTGGAATGAGGAAAGCTGACAAAATCTTTTTTTGATTGGGTTCCGCAACTTCCCAAAACCAAAAAGGTTAAGAAAAGAATAACGATAATTTTCGTTTTCATAATAATATTATTTTGAATTTGCTTGTGATTTTGGGGTGATAGATTTGAGACCTACCACCCCATTATTTAACCGAAAAACAGCCAATTAAGCTTCCGAACTTAATTCTACTGCCAACACTGCTCTATTCTGGTTGCTGAACGAATCATTTTCGGTGTGCCACACTTATACGGAGGCAATGTATGAGAACCAGGATCATCACATCTATAGGCATAAACATAACCAAAAGCGCCAGGAACTGCGCAATACTTAGTTCCATCTCCTATCTCCCCTTCTTCCTCAGTCAATAAAGTATGATCTGCAAATACATTCCCAGCCATGAATAC
>SL_3KL_010_SEDDRAFT_10001552_pt1 | contig 20970 bp, 8 predicted proteins | sample SodLakKL_010_SED_2_FD_10381 | JGI IMG/M metagenome (IMG submission 10381) | reverse complement strand
TTGCGCGTGCCAAGCGATGCGGGCAGTTCGAGGGTTCCCTCGAAATCGGCCGGACGCGATTCCTGGGATTTGAGGATTGTCTCGCCGTTGCGCTCTCCAACGAAGCTCAGCGTGGCAAAGCTGGTGGAAAGCGGTGTGAGCTGCGAGGCGTCCAGCAGGTCCCATCCGTCATCGGCCCGGTCGGAGAAGACCAGGCTGGCACGGTCGCGGGTGCGGATTCCGGCTTCATCGTTTTTTCCATCCAGTGTCAGCGCGAGACGTTTTAGGACGGGGGTGGTTTCCTTCAGGAAGGTGCCTCCTGTGGTCCGGGCGGATGTGGGTATGACAATTGCATCAGCTCCTTCTGTACCGGGCGTATTTTCGACCATAAAGCCTTGCCAGGATGTCAGAACTTCGCCATCAGCTGCACCAAAACCGATCTGACGCCATGTCCCATCATGTTCGCCTGCAACTGGTGCGGTGCTCTCCCAAACCTGGGCGATGCCCGAATCAAGCTCTCCATTAACGGCCCATCCGGCCAGGCCGGAAAGGTCCAGACTACTCGGGAACGGGTTGCCCAGCAGGTTGAAACCGTTATCGTCCGAGTGAAGGCTGACGGTGACGTCGCCAACAGGAGCTATACCCTCCAATGTCAGCGTAAATGGCAACGGTACACTCACGCCAAGGTCGTTGTTGTACATGTACCAGATGAAGCCTTTGCCTGATTCCAGTTCGTTAGTCAGTGCGTTGGCGGGAGTCCAGCCGGTACCGTCGTATCCAAGGTAAAGGTTGGGCGATGCGGTTTCGATTCCGGCTGAAATCTGTCCATCGTAAAAACCAACCAGACCTGCGAAGCCCTGGACCTGGTTTTGTCCGGCGATATCAGCGACGGTTGCCCCGGTCACCGGTGCGGACAGCATTCGCCAACCAGCCTCACCGGCGATACCAACCATTTTTTCGACAGGATCAAAGTCATCTAAACTACGTGCGGACAGGGTCAAACCTGCATTAATTTCCTGAACAACACCAGTAATGTTTACAGGCACCTGTGGAATAAGCGAGTTCGTGATGTTTGATTCGCCAAAAACGTTACGATATATGCCACCAAAATCAGATAAACTAGGATCGGTAATATTGGTGTTAAAACCTCCTCCACCAAATGTCGAGGTACCGTCTCCGTCTTCAAACACTACGTTCTCCACTAGTACCAGTCTGGCCTGATCATCAAAACCAAGTTCATCTAGCGTTCGGGGCACCGGGATAACCACATTACCACTTGAAACAGCATCTCCCGGGTCCAACACAGGTGTAAGTCGGAGTTGTCCCTGAAAAGCACCGATCGTTCCAACCAGCGAGGAAACGTTATCTCCCAAATTGTATTCACTCGAAATGACCCCGAGAGTTCCAGGTGTCGGACCGGGATCGTCGATCTGGATTCCAAATCCAGAATCATCCTGGAAGAATTTGGTATTGCGGAAGTTGGTTTGACCGATTAGGGTAGCTTCGTTGGTGACCCGGTATATTGTGCCGTTTTCGGTATCTTGCGACCGTAACTCCTCAATGTCAGCAACATTGACTGGGAAAGTGTAGATAGCCGATGTAATATTGCTTTCTTCCGCACCATCAATGGCGATAGCTTTGAGTGTTATAGGTCCGTTTCCATCCTCAAGCAGAATTCCATTATTATCGTCATAGACATCACTCTGTTCATCCGGATCATTGCCATCAGTTGTATAGTAGATAACGGCAGATGGCTCGTAGTCTCCGAAATTATCAATAAAGACCGTCTGATTCTCGAAATAGGTGCCTTCGTCAACTGAAAAAACTGGATCAGGAACAGCAGGTGGAACAAAATCCACAATTTGACCATCCAGACGGACATCATTAATCCGAAAATCACCACCACCGCTCGTTGTTCTCGACTCGTTATCCCATCCTTTAATTCGTACTTCAACACTGGGTAGATTAGTAAACCCACTGAGTTCCTCTGAGAAAAAGTCTTGTTCGTTTTGCCCAGAGTCAAATTCTGAAACTTCAATTCCGTTGATCTCAACAGTTATTGCGGAGGGGCCTGCACCCGTTGTCCGCCATTCGAATGAAATATCCGTTAAATCGACTGCCTTACCCTCTTCAGCATCAATCGTAAAAAAGAAGTTTTTTGCAGCTTCGGCACTCGTAGCAGTCCAACCGCCACTTCCCTGAGCATAGGGTGTACCTGAACCGGACCAAGTGCCGGTAGAACCAAATGAAATACTTCCAGTGCTTATCTGAAAATTGGAAGTAGTAGCATCCGGAGGCTGCTGTGTCGGCGCAACGGAATCATCAGTAAATTCATAAATCAGGAATATTGGCTCTCTGACTTGACCTGATAGCGCGACTGAGGCAGGGTTTGCATCTGTTGAAGTGACGGTTATATCTCCACTATATGATCCGATTGAAAGTCCTGACAAAAGTCGGACATATATTGTGGTTTCGCCAACACTTCCATCGGTTTCAGGCAGTGTTATGTTACCTGTTGTGAATCCAGATCCGGAGGTTTGGGAAATTTCAAAATTTGCCGGTGGTGAAATGGTAATGTCATCTTCCAAATTTTCACCTTGAACAGTAAAAGTTTGTTCAGCTGAGGGACCATCACCTTCAATGTAGTCTAAACCCGTTATTGACACAGGTGATACAGAAATTGTTGGATCATCAGTTGTAAATCCAGTCCAGGAAATTTGACCAATTGAAACCCTATCCCCTGACCCACTCGGTTCACCAACCTCTACTATGACACTTCCAGCTACGTCTATATCATCTAATGTCGTTGTTAGTGCAGCATCACTATAGGGGACAGTACCAACTTGGGTGCCATTGACTATAACTGGAATATCACCACTCCCACCGGTAAAAAACCTTTGTGTAGTGATGGTTATTGATCCTAATCCCCCTGAATAAGAAGGACTGAGAATTGTTCCATTTCGTATCAAAACAGATATTCCGAATCCATCAATGGGTTGATCTATTCTTGAATCAGTAGAATTCCAAGTTCCACCGTCATCACCAGTCCAAGATCGATCTCTGTATTGCCCTGCATCTTGACCATCTTCACCAGCATTAGCAAATGATTCAGTCACCTGTGCATTTGCTGACTGACTGGCGAAAGCAACGGTAAATATCACCATCACTACAGCCAACAACCCCGTCAGCCACGATTTGTATTTGTTTCTATGTGTCATAATTCCAGATCTTTTGTTTTTGTTTGATTGAACTTCTTGTTTACAAATTTCTTACGGTCGACAGGCAATCAGCGAACGTCCCGCAGCACCGGCTTCCCAGCACCCCGACGCAACACCGCCCCACCGGTTCTCAACCCATGTCGTGCAACGGCTGGACCGGGCATGATCCCCACCCCGATCCATGTGCAATACGAAAGTGCATGTTTCCATATGTGATTCTTTGGCACCCAGGACAAAACGGCTCGTTTCATGAAATGCGCGACAATGTCACCTCAATCTCATGCAAATACGCTTACCGAATGTACAGCTAATCCTGCTGAATCATTGTTAAGTTTCTGTTAAAACCGGACAAATCGTCGCTCCCGGTCATTGACCTCTGTTTCAGGACAGCCCCCAACTGAGTATCGCTGCCACACTGATTGATGCCGGCATCCCCCCAAAGCTCCGGGAATGCTACATAGCGCCTATGTTACAACAATGACACCTTTTTATCAAATACGATTTTCCACAAACTATCAACAATCAGGCGGATAAGCCCTCATACAGATCGTTTTTTACGTCTGTTTCGGGTGGATGTGGACCCGTAACGGCACCCGGGATACCGCCCGCATCCACCCTGGCTCCGATCCCCCGCCAGTGACAATCAAGGACCGCAATGAACTGATTACCAACGTGAAACACATGTTACAGTACAACGAGGGTATTGCTGATGGACGATGGCAAATCGGCACGGGCATGGGCACGGACATGGGCATAATCGGACACCAGGAAGCACAAAGTGGTATCACATTATTTGAAAGGATGACTCGCCCGGATGCTCTTATGTGTATCCCGCAGCATCGATCCGGCCAGACCGGGCGGCGCACGCGGGAATGAACCATCCACTATTCATCAAACAAGGAAAGGATCATGAACCGAACATGGCCGCTCCGGTTATCAGCGGGGCAAGGTTGCATTCTGCCATGTGAGTTGATTCGGACCTTGTTCTTCTAAATTGACGAAACAAATGAAATCCAGCTACAGGTTTTTCTACACTTGCTTGCTCATTGGAGCACTTTTTCTGGCGAAGCCGGAACACTCATTCTCATATATGACCGCCGCCGAAGAAACACCGACAACTTCACTATCGGTACTTTGCGACGCATCCCTCCTGCTGCCGGGGGAGCCCTGCGAACTTGCGCTGCAGGCCTCGGATCTGCCGGAAATCCACTATGCCGGACTGGAACTGCGCTACGACACCGCCCGGCTCACATTCCTGCAGGAACGGCCCGGATCGGTGTTTGACGGAAACGCGGTAACCATCGCCCGGCATCTGCCGAACGGACGACTCGGTGTTTCGGTCAGCAGCACCGCCGGGGAGCGTCCCGCCGACGGAGACATTCTCTATATGGATTTTGTCGTCCGTGACGGTGCACCGGCCGGAGCAGCCTCGTTTTCCGTGGAATATCTCGAATTCACCGACAGCGACGGGTCCCCCCTGTCCGTGCCGCTCCCGACAGCCACCGGTATCGACATTCCGCCCTATCTGACCGATGCCGGGATCACGGGACCAGGACCGGTCACCATCGCGCGCGGATCGGAGCTGCAGTTCAGCTTCCGCCTGTCCGCATCGGGTGTCACCACCGATGAACTGTCCGACCCGGAACGTTTTTCGGCCGAGATGATCATCATCGATGCCGGTTTGTGGGACGGTTCCGCGCCGTTTCCCGATCCTGCGACGATCGACCGGATCGTCCCGCTGAACTACACCGGCACATCGGGCGGACAGTTTCGGTTCGAAGCGCCTTTTCCTCCGGGACAGTCCGTCGGGACCTGGCTGGTCGCAGGGCGCTTTCTGCTCGACGATCAACCGGAGCTCATCGCCGGTTTTGGCAGTGACGGTGGCGGTATCTTGGACGCCCAATCCTTTACCGCCGTAGAGGTCACAGTTACCACTCCGCGCGTCACCGTGGCCCAATGGTCTTTCGACGGCGAGCAATGGACCGCCGACACCGGACTGTTCACCAACCTGCAGGCCGATGCGCCGGCCGAAATTTCCCTGTTCGGGGCGCGTTTCAGCGGATGGACTACCGGCAGTCCCGGCCGCGCGCCCAATTCCAACAACTGGCAACAGGAGAACAACGTCGATAACGGAGGCAACGGGAGCAATAACGACGGAGAAAATAGCTCCAATGGTGGCGGGGATAATGACGGAAACGGCGAAGCTAATAGCGAAGGGGGCAATGCTGATGACGGAAATGAATCCGGCAGCAGTGACGGCAGCAGCTCCGACAACGTCAGCGGCGATAGCAGCACTGAAAATGGCGTAGTTAATATCAGTAATGGCGGTTCGGAAAACGGCTCCACTGCGGTTCACGACAAATACTGGCAGGCGCGCCTGTCCACCGGCGGATACCATGAGCTGACCCTGCAGTTCCGGATGAACGGATCCGGTACCGGTCCGCGCGACTTTCGCCTTTTCTACAGCCTGGGTGACGGGAGCGGAGTCGAACCAGCCGGCTGGCAGCCCATACCGGACGGTGATTTCCAGGCCGGCACATCGTGGACCCTGTTCACCATGAACCTGCCGGCGGACGCTGCGGACGCGCCTGAACTGCTGCTGCGATGGGTGCGCATCGGCAATACTTCCATCGCCGGAAACGATATCGGTCCGACAGGCACCAACCGTCTGGACGAGGTCCAGATCACCGGGGTCCCGCTCGACACTGAGGAAATGTTCGTCTGGCCGGGCAACACCAGCGGCGAAGGAACCGTGACGGAAGCCGACGTACTGAACCTGGCCCTCTACTGGATGTCGACCGGTCCAGAGCGCATCCCGCAAATGATCGAATGGGCGCCGCAACCGGTGGTCCGATGGGTGCCCCAAGCCGCCGCCCATGCCGACACGGACGGTGACGGTCGCGTCGGATACCGCGATCTGCTGGCCATCGGACGCAATTTCGGGCAGACCGTAGCGTCCGGCCCGCAAAAAATAGCCCCGTCAACCATTCTGACCAAGACACTGCCCGTTCTCCCGGCACAGGAAACCGTGCGTGTAGTGCTGCGGTCTGATCAGTCTATTCCACTGACTGGCATCAGCACCCGGTTCTCACTGGACCAGCTGCCGCCCGATGCCTGGGAACTCGTGTCTTTTGATCCCGGCGATTGGGCGTCCGAATGGCAGGCCCGGGACCGTCTGATCCGCTTCCATCACGGCCGCACCCCGGAAACCGTCCGGAAGTCCATCCATCAGGATGAATCCTCACAAGGGAAACACGAGAAAACCGTAAGCGCAGATTACGATACACAGAATAGCGACCTGGGCATCACACAGTACAATACCTGGGCTGCGGCGTGGGCACATGCCGGTACGGCTGCCGCGGTCCCGTCTACGGAACTTGTCACGCTGACCATCCGGGCACGGACCGACTGGGAAAAGGCACCTATTCTCAGACTGCAGCGGGCGGCGCTGTCCACGCCTGAGGGCCTGGATCTGCATCCTGATACCGAACGCTGGGAGCTGGTCCGCCAGGACCTGCCGGTGGACGCCGAGCCCGGCCGTGATTTGCTCCGGGACATCCCGCTGACAACCCGGCTGCACGCCAATTATCCCAATCCGTTCAATCCGTCCACGGTTCTGTCATTCGATCTGCACGAGTCGGGCCAGGTCAGGGTAAGCATCTTTGACGCTTTGGGGCGCAGCATCGCCATCCTGGCCGACACCCGGATGGAAGCGGGGCGTCACGAACTCACATGGGATGCCGCGCGCCTGGCCAGCGGAATGTACCTGGTCCGGCTGGAAACCCGTCACACCACGCAGACCCGCCAGGTCATGCTGCTGAAGTGAGCCAGGCATTTTTCTGGCCATCTTGTCCGCCCGGCCCCGGATTTCCTAATCTTTCATGAATTTGCTGCGGAATTCGGGGTCGATATTTTCCAGCGGCACGATCAGGCTGATGATGCACGCATCCGAGAAATCATGATCGATCACGGCGCCGTCAAACCAGATATCTTTGGAAAGACTCATGTAGGATTTCAGGATCATGGGCACGGTTTCGTCGTATTGCTCCATGAGGGCTGTGAGGTGCTTGATGCGCTTTTCGGGCGTATCCGGGCAGCCGGGCGCTACAGCGTCCGGGACACCCGTGCCAGGCGCACCACCCGTGCCAGGCGCACCACCCGGGCCAGTCGTACCACCCGGGCCAGGCGTACCACCCGGGCCAGGTGCACCAGCCGGGAACACGCCATGCGGTTTCTTGTCACCCGTTGCTCCGGCTGCCTTTGCGTCCGCTCCGGGAACATAGGCAATCTCTTTTTTGGGCCTCAGCATGGGCTCCGGCGGCGTGTAGTGCTTCTGCAGATAGCTGATGATACAGCGGACGGCATCGGGTTTCATGTGCGTATGCAGAGAGACGGTGCCAAAGAAGTAGCGGGTCTCCGGGTAGATGCGCAGCAGTGCCGCCAGTCCTTTCCAAACGGCAAAGAAACCGAAGCGATGCTTTTTTGCGGTCGGATTGGCTACCGAACGTCCGAGTTCAATCGCATGGGGCAACAGCTCATTGCGAAAGGTGTCGGAAAAATAAAACAGATTCGCGGTGCGTAGTTTCCGGACGGTGCCGCTTTTACCATAACCGCGGATTCCAGGCTGATAGCGGTAGATGGCCACCATCTCCTTTTCGTCAGGATCCCACGCAACGAGCTGGAAATAAGCATTCTCGCCTGTATCGTAGTCATCCAGGTCACACTCCTCACCGGTTCCGGCACCTACAGCCATATATCCTTCCACACGCAACCGACCGATTGCGGTAAGCGCAGCCGGACAATCAGTTCCGGAAAAATGATAGATGAGCAACCCGCGAAATTCGGCAATCGGGTCAAGTTTGCCAAGTTCTTTGGAAACGGCTTCCATGTTGGAAGCGTCATTATACGGATATGCTGCCTTTTCATTCATTGCGATAACCCCACAAAATGATTGCCTTTGCAGACTTTACTTGCATCAGTCAGGATACTTTCCGCACGACTGCCTGAATATACCAACTGAGCATGCATAGTGCGAGAAGGCCTGTTGACCCTCAGGAAATATCTACTTCAATATTTCTCACAAGATGGGACTTTTCAGAATAAATACAAATGGCTTACCGAACAGAAAAAAAATTTTAGACATGCAAAACCTGATTGTAAGCGCAGTCTGAAACCCGTTACTGTCTGATTCCCTTACAGCCTGAATCACGACGCAGTCTACTTCACCAGCGTCATCCGGCGCGTCAAAGCATGTCCCTCCGTTTCAAGACGATACAAATAGACCCCGCTGGCGAATTGAGACGCATCCCAGTTCACCTGATGACGGCCGGCCTCCTGCTGCTGGTCGACCAGCACTGCAACACGACGTCCAAGCAAATCATAAACACTCAGGCGAACCCTGGTCTCCTCCGGAAGACTGTAACCGATGGCTGTCGACGGGTTGAAGGGATTTGGGAAGTTCTTTGCAAGTTCCAGTCTTTCGGGTAATTCAGCCTGTATTCCATGGAATTCCTCAGCTTCCGATGCGATAATCAGGGAAAAACGCGCCGTTTCAGTGTGCTCTCCGGACTTTTCGTTATGGCTCTTCGACAACTGGCGCTTCGATAACTGGCTGCCCGATAACTGGCCGCGGCTCTGCGATAATTGTTTGAACGAAAGCGGATCCGCGGGATTCAGGCCCGGAAGATGCATACCCGAAGGGATGGATGCCGACTCTTGCGCCGCAACTTTCTGATGCGTATCCGGCGACAGTTCAAAATCGTACCTGCCCGTGGCACGCAGATCAAGAGTCTCACCCGTCTGGTTGTCACGCAGGAAAACACCCCATTCGCCCGGAATCTCCGCCAGGGATGTAACCGCTATCTCCGCCGAAACCGCAACCGGTACACCCTCATGCATCACGCCGGCTTCGATGGGCACTTCGATGAGGCCGTCAAATTCCAGCGGAAGGCTTTTCAGCACAAGAGGTTTGCCATCCGCCACCGAATGCATCCATGCATACGAGTAGGCCATCGGTGTCAGGAACCAGGCGTCACGCACCGTGAATACCGGCTCGTTCTCATCGTTCACGCCTGCCGCATATTGATGTCCGAAACGGAATCCGGTTTGGGAGGCGAATCCGCCAGCTTCCAACCGCAGCGAAATCCCCGGGATGGTTTCCGATACCGTGGTGTGCTTGAAATACTGTTGATTGGCCGTTGACGCAGTAAAAGCGCCCGGCCCCACACTGAGGGATGGCGTGGGCTGACTGCCCGCCGGTCCACCCGCATCCCCGTTGGTCGCCTGCACCCAGAATGCCTGGAACGGGGCGATGATGGGGTCGGTCAGCACGTCCAGTTCTCCACCATCCGATGATGTCACCAGATACTGCGCCTCGATCGGATCCCAGATGTACGCAAACTCGGTGATATCCTCCCTCTCCCAGCTGTTGCTGCCGGTGGCGCTCCAGTCCAGCCCGGCCCCGAAAGGATTGCTGAGCATATTCCAGCTCAGGAACACCCCGGGTTCGGGATTCTCGGCGGTTCCATTGTACACCAGATCTGGAAATGCAAACATACCGGGGTTGTAGTTGGCATCTATGAATTCGTTGACCGGACCGGTGACCGAAAACGGCCGTGTGAAATCCACTGCTGAGGCGGGATCGTCGCGGAACTTGTTCTCATACAGGTAGACGAAAAATCCGAGTCCCGGAGTGATATCGTTGGATTCGGGTGGATGCCATCCTCCAACCAACGCAACCTCTCCACCTGTATCCTCCGGGTCGCCTTCCGGATTCCCGCCATTCTCCACATACCGGTACTCAACCACATTGCTGAAGTTTGAAGCGGTGCTGGGGCGGTCCGAACCCGGGAATCCCTGTGTCCAGACACGCTCGAGCAGCCCGCCTTCGCCGGCATACCGGCTGTTGCTCACCGGTGATCCAAGCGCGACCCAGTGTCCGTCCACCGTTCCGCCGCTCCCCGAACCTCCATCCGCGGGTGCTCCAAAATCGGGCGAGGTCAGCAGGCGTTCAAAACGGATCTCTGTCTCCTGAATCGGGGCTTTATTGAGCAGCGAGGCCCCGCTGTTGACGATCAGCTCGCAGTCACCGATGCTGCCTCCGGTTTCCACGGTGAATGCGGCGCCGCTTTCAACGGTGAGGGTCACGCATCCGTCTATCGCGTCGCTCAGGACCGCATCGTCACCGCTCAGGATCACCACCTTATCGGAGTCGGTCGGGACGTTGCCGCCGGTCCAGTTGGAACCGTTGTTCCAGTTTCCACCAACCGGACCGGTCCATACGCGCAATTCCGGATCATTCTGGAACTGCCAGTCGAAATACGGATAGCCGTCGTTGCGCACAGTGCTGCCATTATTTCCTTCCGGGTTACCCTCATTTCCTTCATCATTGCCCTTGCCGATATTCCAGGGTCCGCCATTTTCTCCGTCAACAAACGCCCATCCGGCCTTGAAAAATGTGGACAGCTGCTGCATCTCGGCGGTGGTCTTGCCGATGGCCTCCCCTTCCGCCGCTACTGCATTTTCAGTTTCATTCGAAGTCTCGACATCCCAGAAGGAATTGCTGATCGAACCTCTGCGTCCACTGTCACCGCCTTCTCCGATCAAACCACCTACCGCACTGCCGCCGGTTACCTTCCCGGTGGAAAAGGAGTTTCCGACATGCCCGCGAAATTCGATACAACCCGCCAGGCCGCCTACCCTTTCTGTGCCGCTATCCGGCCCGGTGAGCACATTCCCGCGGGCATAGCTGTTGATAATGGTGCCTTTTTGGTTGCACCCGGCCAAGCCACCGAATTTGTCCTTACGGACACCTTCCCGGCCTGAAAAAAAGACATCGATATCGGCGAATGATTCCAAGACTCTGGGGTTTCGGTCCCGGTTGCCGGGATTTTCTTCAAAACTGTTGTTGGAACCGATCAATCCACCTGTGGCTCCGTCGCCGGTGACGCTGCCATTTACGGCAAAACACCGCTCGATCAGCGTTGCCTGATTGCCTGTTACGCGTCCGATCAGGGTTCCCGTTCCCCGTGCACCAATCACTTCCACATCCACCAGGCCAAGGTTTTTGATTACAGTCGCCTGATTTTGCTGAGCGATTCCTACGTGCCCGAACAGCCCGACGTTGTTAGTCTCCGGGCGGTTGATGCGCAGGCCGGTGATCACATGACCCTGTCCGTCGTAGAATCCCTTGAATTTGGAATCGGTACCCGCCCCGCCAATGGGCGGAAAGCCCTGTCCGTCATCCAAGCCGGCCGCAGGCGAAGCGTCGATGTTGTTTGTCTGGACAAAGTAATCCTCGAAAAAGTCATTGTTCTTGACATTGTCAGCCATCCACAACAGGTTTTCAATGGTGCCAATCTGATAGGGATCGGCTTCCGAGCCTGTGCCGGCCGGTGCAACCGATTCCGGAAAGCCGCTGTTTTGCGCATGGAGGGACGACAGCGACGTAAACAAAAACAAAAGGACAAGCACGCCAATTTTCATATGGAAATCTATTTTATTGGAATACCGGTCTGATAATTTCATCCATACCTGATTTATATCCATACCTTATTTATATCCATACCTGATATATGTAATCCGGACCGGTTTCGGGGTAATTTTTTTAGCAACGGACCATCGCTGTCAATCCTGCTGTAATCAGGCGCAAGGCCATGCATGTACAATTTGCTGAGGTTCAATGCATTACAGGATGATATAGACCGTAGCTATATGGTGCAAACAGGGTTATTTACAAAATAATGCGGCCAATTTACAAATTTTACGACCTGTCCGCAAAATATTTTACACCGGACGTATGGAGTCACCTTAATTAATACGGGAGCGTATCCGTTTCAGGAGGGCTTTTGATACGCGTACATCACCAGTGTAGAAGGCAAATTACGTTGCCGCTCTCTCTTGCTCACTTGAGGCTGAACAGTTTGCTTCTGCTGACTGCCTGATCAATGATTGCGTTTTGCGAGACGCCAGATCCCGAAAACGATCGCTGCCAATGCCGCCAGACCGGCTCCCCAGAGCGGGGACTGATCGGGGGCACCCGGAAGTTCGGGCGGAGGCACCTGAGCCCAGGCGCCTGCAAGATCCAGTGACGGGACGACGATCGCGACAACAACGATAACCAGAAGCGTTGCAATGGTAAATTTCCTGTTCATAATCGGCTGCTTATTTGTGTGATTATGTCTTCTAAAATAGCAAAAGATATGCCATAAACAAAACACCGGTCAATCGCCTTTTTACGACGACTGACCGGCATTCCGGCACATCAAAAAATCATTTTATGAAGGTCATTCGGCGCGTGATGGACTTGCTGCCGGCCTCCAGACGGTACAGATACATTCCGCTTGTGAATTCCGTTCCATCCCAGGTCACATCATAGCTGCCCGGACCCTGCTGCTCATTCACCAGCACGGAGATCTCACGTCCCAGCATGTCATAGACGGTGAGCCGGATGTGCGCCTGCTCAGGCACGGTGTAGCTGATGACGGTGGACGGGTTGAACGGATTGGGATAGTTCTGCGAGAGCTCAAGCTTCTGCGGAACGTCGCCGGGGATTTCGGAGGATAAGGGTTCGCTGTCGACAATCAGAAGGAACCGTTCGCCGACATCCTTCTTCTCATCCTCGGACAGCACAAGCGGTTTCACCTCCGAAAAAGCGGCTCCGGTGCCAACGGACTTCGCAAGCCGGGACTGATCGCCGTTTTCATAGCTGAACGCATATTTGTCCGCTTCACGCAGGTTCACGCTCTGTCCGGTATGAAGGTCCGTCAGCGTGAACTGCCAATCGGATGGCAGATCAGGCAGACCATCCCAGCTGACAGTAAAATCACCGCCCATATTATACGGGTTGAAAGCCATGGGGATTTGGAAACGTCCTTCAAATTCGGATGGACGGGATTCCTGCACCTTCAGCACTGGTTGCTCGTTGACCTCGCCCACAAAACTCAGCGTGGCATAGCTGCCGGCGAGCGGTGTAAGCTGGGTGGCATCCAGCAGGTCCCAGCCCTCTTCGGCCTGTTCCGCAAAGACGAGATTGGCGGCATCGCGGGTCCGGAGTCCGGCTTCGGTGTTTTCGCCCTCCAATGTGAAGACCACCCGCTTTTGAGCGAGTTTCCGGTCCTTCAGGAAGGTGGCGCCATCGGTCCGGGCACTGGCCGGATACTCGATGGATGTGGCATCGACATTCTCCACCATAAATCCTTGCCACGCCGCCACTTTGTCATCGTTGTTGCCGCCGCCGATCAGCACCCACTCGCCCTGGTGTCCGACCCCCTCCTGCCATCCGGCATCATCGTTCTTCCAGACCTGGACGATGGAACTGTTCAGGGAACCGCCATCCACCCAGTTTTCGATATCCGAAATGTCCAGGTCGGCTGCGAACGGGTTGCCGAGAAGATTGAAAGCTACGCTGGTCGTGCCGCCATCGCCATCATCCAGCTGCTCCGAGCTGGTGTGGAGGCTGGTGGACACGTCGCTCTCCGGACTTGCGCCGGTTGCCGACAAGGTGAAAGGCAGCGGTGTGCTGACCCCTTCATCGTTGTTGAAGAAATACCAGAGGAGGCCTCTGCCGACTTCCAGCACATCCGAAACGTTGTCCGGGGCATTCCAACCGGCTTCGTAGGATGTGAAGATGTTGGGCGCAACGGTTTCGATGTCCCCGGGGGCGTCACTGCCATAAAAGTCTGCGATTCCGGTGATGCCCTGAACCTGATTCTGGGCTGCCAGGTCGGCTACAGTTGCGCCATCCACCGGGATGGAGAGCATCCGCCAGCCGGCATTTCCGGCGATTTCAACGGAAGCGCCTTCTTGAATGCTTCCATAGACCGTAAAGTCGTTGACGCGCCATTGCCCGGTTCCACTAGTAGAACGGCTGCCGTTATCCCATCCGGCAAACCGGAATTCAACCTCGCTGAAGGAGCCGGCAATCTCAAACGAATGTGACCTTGTCTCGCTGTCGGGGACATCTGATGTTGCAATCTCACTGCCATTGGCGTAAATGGTGAATGCCGAGGGACCCTGGTTTGTTGCACGTTCTTCAAATTCAATACGATCAATAGTGACAACGTATCCCTCATCACCGGAAATGGCAAAGCTGAAATATTTTGCTTCTAATGGATTTTCAACATCCCATCCACCATTCGCCTGGGCATATGGCATGGGACCTTCCCATGTGTCATCCTGAAAACTTCCGTAGATAATATCACCATCTGAGATCGACAAGTCCGTTGCAGAGATATTGTCGACAGTAAACGCCTCCAGTTCACCGGCAGCGAGAATGGGGTATCGAACGAGCATGTTGCCTGACAAGATGGGTTCAAAAACTTCACCGCTGACAGAGACGCTCACCGGATCGGCGCCACCGCCTGTAATGGCAATGTCCCCGGAATAGCTGTCCGGTGAAAGCCCTTCTGATAAACGGACCCAGAGGGTCGTCTCTGTGCCGTCGTACACTTCCAGGATCACATCCTCCCCATAGGTGCCTGTTTCTGAGTCAGAAACTTCGAAACTCTCTGGGGCAGCTACCGTGACATCCGTGTTGTCAAGGCCAAACCCGGAAATCTGGAATGACTGCGGATCGGATGGGCCTTCTCCCTCAAAATACCCGAATCCGGATAGTGATTCCGGCGACGCAGTGAGCTCAACATCCGGAAATTCATAATCCTCAATCGAAAAATCGCGGAACCGGGTCCTGCCGGTACCATCGGTCATTTCAAACCGGAGTTTGCCATCCTCAACATTATATTCACCGGACAGGTCAATGGCCTGTTCAACCGTTGCATAGTCGGGTGTCGCGGCCGTAACATCGGCCTCTTTCAACACCGTATAGGTATCGCCGCCGTCAGTGGATATCTTGATGCTCATCACCCGGCCGGAGCCCCCACCCCATGTCGCTGCATCAAACGATACGAGGATGGCATCATTAAGGGTAAAATCGATGGGCGGTGTCTCAACATAACCATCTCGTGAAATGCGCAAATACCCCCCTGCACCTGTCTCCTGATTGGCATCCACTATCACAAACCCTGCGTCAATGGCGTCGTCAAAATCCTCCTCCGTCCGGAACGGATTGGAATAAGGGATGGAAAGCGTTTGAGCCGGTGCAACCACTTCTCCGCTCACAAGAACCTGAACAAGTCCTGCCCCACCGCCAATGACATCCACCTGGCCTTCATAGGTGTCCACTCCGAGATTTTCTATCAACCGGACATATACCTCCCTGGCGGATCCATCATACGCATCGATCTGCGTTTCTGATGAAAAGGCGGCATCATCCAGTGACACTTCAAAGTTCCCGGGCGCGGAAATGGTCACATCGGATCCATCCAGATTAGAGCCCGAAAGCATAAACGACTTCGATGACGAAGGTCCATCGCCTTCCTGATAATTCAAATCCGTAATGCTGGCTGGAACAGTTACCAACGAGGGTATTCCGGGCGCATAATCGGTCAGCAGGATGTCGTCGATATTCAGTCTTCGGTTGTTGGTATTTCCATCAAGGGTGGCTCTCATGATCCTGATCCGGACACCCCCCTCCACGTTGACCTCTTCGGAAAAGGTTTGCACATCATCTGATGCCGGGGCCGTGAAGTCATCACCGACCTGAATCCAGGTTACGCCGGCGTCCGTGCTGTACTCAACTTTCCAGTCAACTTGCGTGTCCGTACCGTATCTTCGGTATTGAAAAGAGAGGGTTCCAAGGCCATTGGGCTTATCTTCCAGCATGGTCATGGATGATTCTTCGTATCCCCTGAATCTGGCGGACCATTCTCCGTTTTTCCAGTCAGCATCCAGGCTTCCGATCAGCGCCTGGGTCATGTCCCACTCAAGGCCGGACAGCGTGACCGTTTCACTGGCATAAGCGGATTTTGTCCCACCCTCAGCTTCAAAATCCACCAAATACTGCGCGATGGAGAGGTTTGCAAACCCGGTTAAGACAATAAAAAGTAAAAATAATTTTGTGAGGCATGTACGCCCATAACCGTATTTATTTGCCATAATTTTCCCGTTTGGTTCCGGACAGCATGTTCATTGATAAGTCATAGCCACAAAGTAGGCATCAAACCTAAGACTGACAACAAGGAACATCGATTTTTTTCCGGAAAATACTCCCTCACCGGCCGGCCGTCTCCCGCCTTCTACTTCACCAGCGTCATCCGGCGCGTAAACACTTGCCCGCCAGCCCTGAGCTGGTAAATGTAGACGCCGCTGGACAGCCCGGACGCATCCACCGTGACCGTGTGCGAGCCCGCCGACTGATAGCTGTTGTCGATCACCGACAGCACCCTGGTGCCCGTCAGGCTGTAGACATCCAGCGATACGAGCGACGCCTCCGCAAGGTCATAACTGATCAGCGTCGACGGGTTGAACGGATTCGGGTAGTTCTGGTGCAGCGTCGCGCGTTCCGGCAGCTCCATGGCCTGCTCCCGCGGCGCCGACGTACCCGTGAGGATCAGGTTCAGCGACGCCTCGACATACTCGGTGTCAATTTCCCCGGTAATGGGATCAATCTCCACATCGATCATGGCCAGCGGCAGCCCATTCTCGTTCACGAATTCCACCTCCAGCGACTCGATACCTAAAAAGCCAAAATCCATGGTCTTGAGCCGGCTCACCCGCAACACATCGAACGTCCCGTGAGGTGTAACCAGCGAACCCCATCCATCCACAACAACCTCCTCGGTGTAATCAAAGGTGTTGTCAAACCCGAAAAAGATCGACTGCTCCTCGTATTCCGTTTCCCAGGAACTCTCGTAGGTGACCGGGAACGGATACCGCAACTGTCCGGGCCGCTTGAAGATCACCCCGTCGATCTCCTTCTCATCCGGATCCAGAAACTCCGAGAGTATGATGCCCAGCACTGTGTATTCCTCGTCCGTCAGGATACTGTACTCGTAATTCGCAAAGGTATATTCAAACTGCTCGCCCTCGTAGGTCTCCTCAATGACAATATCGGCGCGGATCACATTCGTGGCCTGATCGAAATGTTCGTACTCCTCACCCAATGTGCCTTCCGAAGAGGGAAGCGACTGGATGCGGCCGTTGCCCATAACATTGTAGTCGAATTCCATGTCCGAGAAATCCCAAACCTGGTCGGGACCCTTCGCATCCAGAAGCTCAATGATCATCTCCTCGTCAAAGCTCATCGCCGTGACTGCGCGGAAATCCGCATTGAAAAAATCCTCAACGGAGTTGCGCGTAAGCACGATCTGTGCCAAAGCCGTTTGCGCTGCCATGAGCGCTGCAACCAAAACAAAACACCCTGCAAGTATCGATTTCCGCATGATTTCCCTCTCGTTTATATAAGTTTACTGTTTCAGGATTGATTTTGCTGAACTTACAAAACTACAGGTAAAAAATCATGCGTAATTTTAAAATATTTCCGGGGGATTCCGTTTTCTGTTGGATCCCAATTCTGCCCGGTGGATTGCATTTTTTTCTGGTGGATGCGGCCCGCGGCAGGCCCCCGACCGGTGCTATTTCACCAGCGTCATCCGGCGCGTAACCGTATGCGCTCCAGACTGCAACCGCGACATGTAAATACCGCTGGAGAGCCCGCTCGCATCGAAGTTCACGGTGTGTCCGCCCGCCGGACGTCCCTCATCCACCAGCAGCGCCACGCGCCGGCCGGACATGTCGAATACCTCCAGACGGACGTGCGAGGCTTCCGGGATCTCAAATGTGATCTGCGTCGACGGGTTGAACGGATTGGGATAGTTCTGGTGCAATGTCACCTCGACGGGCAGATCGGCAACTGCGGGCTCGCTCGACGTCGGCGTGGTGAACACGTTCAGCGACGCCTCGGCCGACTCCAGATCGAATTCCCCCGTATCCGGATCGATTTCGGCCGACAGACTGGCAATCGGAATGCCGAATTCATTGACAAAATTCACTTCCAGCGTCTCGCTGGTGAAGCCTCCAAGATCCAGTTTCCGGAGCCGCGACACGCGAAGCACGTCAAACCTGCCGTCGGGAGTGATGATCTCCCCCCATCCGTCGATTTCCACATCAACAGTATAATCCAATGTGGCATCAAAGGCCCCGCCGGTCACCTGCTCCTGGAATTCGGAACGCCATGAGCTTTCATAGGATGCCGGAAACGTGTAAAATTTCTCGCCCGGATAGCTGCGGATCTTAAGATCCACCTCGCCGGATTCTTCCGTATCCATGACCAGCGTCCCTAGCACCGTAAACTCCTGTTCATTAATGACGGCATACTCGTACTGGATGAGTTCCGCTTCCACCTCCTGTCCGTCATCGATTCCCCGGATGATCAGCACGGTGCGCAACACGTGGGTGGCCTGCTCCAAATGCTCGTCGCCCTCCCCGGGCGTGCCTGCCGCCGACGAAAACGTCTGCGCCACACCATCGCCGTTCATCGTGAAATCATAATTCAGCGTAGTGAAATCCCAATCCTGACCGGCGCCTTTCTGATTCAGCAGCTGGATGATGTTCTCATCCTCGGCACTCAGGGCAATGGTATAGCTGAAATCCGTGTTAAAAAAACGCTCCAGCGAGTTGTTTGTGAGCGTGAACTGCGCAGATGCGGTCTGCGCGCACATCAGCGATGCGACCAGCGCAAAGCAAGAGATCCTGATGAATGATTTCATGATTTTTCACCTGTTTTTTGGGGTATCGTTTTAAGTCGTCTGTTGAGTTTCTATGGATCGTATGTAGATGTCTTGCGACGAATTTAAAAAACTCCCCCAATACTGTCATCTTTTTGGCGAAAAATTAGAATATTCTAAGCTTTACATTTCAAAGTGTTTTAGATGTTTTTTTCTTTGAACAGGGGCATCTTGTTATTTGACCAGGGTCATCTTGCGCGTGATGGTAAGTCCGCCCGCGTCGATTCGGTAGATATACACACCGCTGGAATGGTTGGATGCGTCCCAGGTCATGTCATACCGCCCCGGGGCCTGCTGTCCGTCCACCAGCACCGCAACGGTGCGTCCGAGCATGTCGTAGACCGCCAGCCGCACCTGCGCCTGCTCCGGCAACGCGTACGAGATCACCGTGGCCGGGTTAAACGGATTCGGATAGTTCTGGGCCAGCTCGAACTTCGCCGGCAGTTCCGGCGCCACCTCGCTGCCGACCGGACCGCTGGACGTGATCACGAACCGCGGCTGGTCATCGGTCAGCGACGTGCCCTTCTCCCCGCCCGTCAACGCAAGCGATTTGTCGAGTCCGTCGCCCGTCAATGCAAGCGGATCCGCAACGGACGTTTCCACAACATTTTTTGCTGCAATGGCCTTCGCTGCTGCCGCATCCAGCTCAAATTCATAGCTCATGTCGCCGGTCAGCTCCACCGTGGTCCCCGTGTGCCGGTCCAGCAGATAAAGCGGACGGCCAAACGCGACATCCATCTCCGTGACCGTCAGGGTGTACCGTCCGCCGATGGTCGCAGCGGCGGTGAGTTGGAACTCGAAATCCTCTTTCGGGACCGGGAGGATACTGATGTCGTACGGGCTGCCGCTCTTCACGCCCGCCAGCAGGGCATAATACTGCGAGAGCGGTGCCAGTTTGTGCGCATCGCCCGGCAACTCGTCCAGCGAGCCGTGCTCCCGGAAACTCAGCCAGGACGAACTGCGCATGCCCTGCCCGGTGAGCTCCAGACGGATCACGTCTGCCTTATCGGATGTCACAGAGGAGCCATATCCCCCGGATCCGGCACTTCCATGCTCGCCCTCCCCGGCCAGCATCTGCTTGCCATAGAAACTGCCACCGATGGTCCTGGCGGAATGGGGGAAGGTCACCTCGCCGCCGCCGGCCGATGTATTCTGCACCAGGAACCCCTGGAAACCGGAAAGGATCCCGTCGGTAATGTCCCCTGCCCCGGCATCCACGGACCAGGACTTCCAGCTGCCTGCGCCCGGATCACCATTGCCGCCATTGCCGCCGTTTGCGCCTTCATTCACATCCCACACGTAAATGACATCCGTGAGGTTGTCACGGTCCAGGTCGCCAAACCGGATGGACGCGTCAAACGGATTCCCGAGAAGGGTCCATCCGTCCGCTTGCGGATTCACATCGGCGGCCACACCATCGGCATGCTCATCGCCTTCCAGGGTGATCACCTTCGGAAAGCCGTGCGGACTGTCCGGGTCGCCCGGGTCATCATCGGCAAACACATAGACCAGGACGCCCGAACCGGGCGCGACGGCATCCTGCATATCGGCCAGCGGCGCCCAGCCTTCACCCTCACCGGAAAAGCCCCAGGTCCAGACGTTGACATCGCCGTCCGGGTTGTTCGAGCCCGCGACACCCTGGGTCCAGAACGGCTCCAGCAAGGTCGCATAGTCGACAGGCACCGGGCTCGACAGCATCCGGAAACCCTCGCTGCCGGTCAGGCGCAGGTAGCCCGAGGCGCGCTCGTCCCCGCTGAACGACCACCCAGCGTCGATCAGCTCCGCGCGGGCCGCTTCCCCGGCGTGATAGGTCAATCCACCGGCCCCAATCTCGGGCAAATTGATCCATGAACCGGCAACCCGCCCATTGTTCCATCCGATCAGCGTGGCATCATAATTCTCAATGCTCAGGCCGCTATAATCGAGCATTTCAGATGCCCACCCATACCAAAGATTGCCCAGATCCCAACTGCCGATGTCCTGATCAAAGGAACTGGCACCGGAGAACATGCCCCTAATACTGGTGACATTACCCACATCCCAACCAGAGATGTCCTGATTGAAAGAAACCGCTCCTTGAAACATAAATTCCATATTCGTCACATTCCCCACATCCCAACCAGAGATGTCCTGGTTGAAAGAACTGGCAC
>SL_3KL_010_SEDDRAFT_10001551_pt1 | contig 20972 bp, 23 predicted proteins | sample SodLakKL_010_SED_2_FD_10381 | JGI IMG/M metagenome (IMG submission 10381) | reverse complement strand
CCTTTACGCTGCAAGCCCATTTTTAGCCTGAGCATTACATCTTTTAATTGCAGCGGTTTGACCACATAATCATCAATACCAAGATCGATAGCCTGGTTGAGCTTTTCATAATGTTCGCTATTGATAAAGGCATAGATACTGGTTTCAGGAGTGGTTTGACGAATTCTTTTTACGATGCTGTCAACATTGTCAATGGAGTAGTCAAAATCAATGATTACTATATCCGGTAAAAGCTTTTCAGCTATGTCTGTTAAAACAGCTCTTGACGAACAGTTTACAACTTCACAGTCGATATTATCATTATCCAAAGAGTTTTTTATATCCCTGGAAAATATGAAGTTATTTTCCACAAGCAGTATATGCAATTAGACCCACTCCTGTTCATAAAAATACCAGATATAAAAAATATAACCTGTTTTTAAAAGCAGGTTCGCTTTATCGTCTAAAAATTGCCCGAAAGGCATGCTAAACTTTAGATATATAATCTTGATTTACAAAAGATTTGATGCTGTCTTGAGGTTAAAAATATATATCCTTATTGACTAAACATACAGTATAAATTTTTACTTGTCAATACAATTATTGCTATTTATGAATATTCTGTTTTTATAGCCATTATTGGTTTTAAAAACCGTATTTTGTCCTGTAAAACTGGGAATAAATGGACAGGCTCAAACTACCGGTTGTTATCTCTGGCCCTCCTGATATTACGGTTGTGTTCTTCAAATGTTTTCGAAAAGTAGTGTTCGCCGCTTCCATCATTTTTATAGTTAAAATAATAGTAATCATGGTCTTCTGGATAAAACGCAGCAGCCATTGACTTTTCACCCGGGGAGGCAATCGGGCCGGGGGGTAGCCCAGGGTTCTGATACGTGTTATAAGGGGAAGGAATCTTAAGATCTTCATTAGTCAGGCGTTCTTTGGTTTCATCCAGGATATACTGAATCGTCGCACATGATTCAAGTTTCTGGCCCCTGTCAAGGCGGTTATAGAAAACCCCTGCTACTCGTTTGCGTTCATGATCCACGCGTGCTTCCCTTTCCACAATTGAGGCAACGGTCAATATTTCATGCAGAGTGTATTCTTGTTCACTGCCATTCTGGCCGTTGATTCTTGCCATGATCCGCTCAGTCTGGCGCAGCATGATCCTGATTATTCCTTCTGCACCGGCGTCAACATATACTTCATAAGTATCCGGAAACAGGTAGCCTTCAAGCAAATACTCGATGTCAGGATCATCAATTTCCTGCAGAAATGGAAAATCATTCATGATCGCTGCCGATGGTTCACGGGCCAGGCTTAGTATTTGCTGATGATCAACCAGGCCTTTTTCTTCCAACCGATTAGCAATTTGTTCAATTGTAAAACCTTCGGGGATGGTAAACCAGACCGTTTCAGCATAAACAGCTCCGGACCGGGTTATTTCCACTATCTGCTCCAGATCCATGGACGGACTTAAATAATACTGCCCGGCAACAAAGCCCTGATTACTGTTCTGGCGACGTACATAAAAACGAAATACCGTTTCATTATGAATCAAACCGTGATCATATAAAATACTGGCAATAACTTCCGTATTTGCGCCGCGAGGAATATTGACGAGAACAAAATCTTCAGTTGCCTGGGGATCAACCGGCTCTACATGTTGTTATAATAATTTGACAGTCCGAAAACGGCAACCACTGCTACTAGCACCAATGCTGAAAGTAGTGCTGCAATAAATCTAAACATTAATAAACCACCTTCTTTTCCTTAAAACAAGCGGAAAATAAGACTAAGATAAACCCTCATCATCATTGTGTTCTGAAGTTTTTACCCGTTCTTCCCAGCGTGCGGCAACCCTGCTCCACTCTTCTTCATCCTCAACCTCAACCAGAAATTCTTGCTCATCAGCATGTTTTTTTCCACCACCACTACCGGAAGGAATGCTGCCGGCAGTGTCTTCTGTTACCACTGTCCCTGTCTGGAAATGGTCATAGAGGTTTTCTGAGATATTGTTGTTCTGTTCACTGGTGCCTTTTTCAATGCGAAATATATAGGCTTCATCTTCAAAGTCTATGTAATCTTCATCTTCTGTGTCCTCAAAATATAAAACCGGAACTAAAATTGCGTACTCCTGTAAATCGACCCGGAAGCGATCAACGAGGGCAAAATCATGCTCATTACCTTCATCATCAACCAGAACAAGAATATCTGTTCTTTCTTCACCATTATCATTCACAGTAAAACACCTCTTTTTATTGATTTATGGCTTAATAATAGCATTTAGCAGCTATCTTTTCGTGAAGATAGATATGATTCCAATATCATAACCGCAGCCAGTTTGTCTTTAATCTTACGGCGGTTCTTCCGGTTGACACCGCCGGAAATAAGACTCTTTTCAGCACTGATCGAGGTTAACCTTTCATCAATCATATCTACCGGTAATTGTAGTTTTTGATGCAGCCGGGAGGCAAATATGGCGGCGTTTTCAGAGGCAGAACCCTTGCTGCCGTTCATATTGATTGGATCTCCGACAACAATTTTTGAAACACCATATTTATAACAAATACTGGCGATTTCTTCCAGAGCATTTTCGATCCGGTCGTATTTGATAACGCCAACCCCCTGTGCAGTGATACCCAGGGAGTCGGTAACTGCAACACCAATTCGCTTTTCACCGGGATCTAAACCAAGAATTCGCACTTTTTTAATTACCAGTCCCTGTTAGATTTCGTCCTTATCAGCAAGCTTAAGGTAGGTGCCAACCAGTTCTTCAAGCAGTTCATCGCGTTCAACCTGGCGGATTAAACTGCGGGCATTATGGTGGCTGGTAATATAGGCCGGATCACCTGAAAGCAGGTAGCCAACCAGCTGGTTGAGCGGATTGTAACCTTTTTCTTTCAGGGCCTGGTATACAGTAGTCAAAACTTTCCTGGCCTTGTTGTCAACTTCTTCCCCGTTAACCCGAAAAAGTACTGTTTCTTCATTATTATTGTTATTGTCCTGCACAGTCAGTTCCTCCCGGTCACATATTATTCTAAAGCTGACCCACAGTTTTTAACTGACCCCTGATCAGTTCTTCAACAGAATCCAGTGCAGAAGGCAGGGCAGCGCTATTCTTACCTCCTGCCTGGGCCAGTTCAGGTTTACCCCCTCCACCGCCTCCAACCTGGCGGGCAACTTCTTTTAATAATTGATCAGCCTTTATGCCACGGCTGATCAAATCAGGAGTGACAGATCCGACCAGGATCACTTTGCCATCGCTAATTGCTCCAAGAACAACCACAACAGAAGAAAGGTGGTTTTTAACCTCATCCATGACCAGGCGTAAAGACTCAAGATTGTCAGCCGAAACCTGCGCACTGAGTAATTTAACTCCATCTATATCTTTTACGTCAGACAGCAAACCTTTTACTTCCACTGCAGCCAGCCGCTGTTTTAATTCCAGGTTGGCCCTTTGCAGTAATTTATATTCACCAAAATGTTCATCAAGTTTTTGCTCCAGCAGGCTTTCTGATGTATTCAGGTAACCTGTTATTTTTTGCAGTAGATGATCTTTTTCTACGGTTTGGCGGTAAGAATTTAAACCGGTTGTGGCCTCGATACGGCGCAGTCCTGAGCCGATTCCTTCTTCAGAAACTATTTTGAACAGGCCGATTTCACCGCTGGAAGAGACGTGAGTGCCGCCGCACAATTCCCTGGTATAATCACCGGCTGAAACCATGCGAACTGCATTTTCTTCGTATTTTTCAGTAAATATCGCTGTTGCCCCCACCTTTTCAGCCTCTTCGAGAGTGGTCATGGTAACCTGCACAGGAACATTGGCCAGGACCATCTTATTGACCTCTTCTTCAATGGCCTGCATTTCATCCCCTGAAAGGCCCGCAAAATGGTTAAAGTCAAAACGAAGCCGGTCCGGGGCAACCAGGGAACCGGCCTGGTTGACATGACTGCCCAGGGTATGGCGCAGTGCCCGGTGCAGCAGATGGGTCGAAGTATGACTGCGGCAAATACCCTGCCTGCGACTGCTGTCAACCCTGGCGGCAACTATTTCTCCGGCAGCTACTTGCCCTTCTTCTACTATACCCCGGTGTATGATTTGACCCCAGGGAGAAAAAAAGGTATTTTCTACCCTGATTTTACCATTCGGACCCTCTATATACCCCGTATCTCCGATCTGGCCTCCTGCTTCAGCATAAAAAGGAGTAGTGTCGAGCAAAATATCCACCTTTTGATCCTGTTTTAAAATAGAACAGCTTTTCCCGTCAATTAATGCCAGTATTAATTTTGCTTCCTGGTCCAGTGTTTCATATCCGCTAAAAACTGTGGTTAAATCCTCGGCCTCTTTATATTTTTGCACATCATCTTCTCCGGCACTTGACCTTGCTGCCGAGCGGGCCCGGTTTTGCTGCTGTTTTAAGTTTTCATCAAAGCCTTCCCGATCAACTTTTAAACCTTTTTCTGCCAATATCTCGGCAGTTAAATCGAGCGGGAAACCGTAAGTATCATAAAGTTTAAAGGCGAGATCACCGGGCAAAACATTTTCGCCCCGGTTTTGAATATTTTCGATATAGCCGTCTAATATTTCCATCCCCTGGCTCAAGGTTTCCCGGAACCGCTGTTCCTCAAGACTGGTTATCTGACAGATATACTCTTGACGTTCTTTTAGTTCCGGGTAGGTAGAACCCATAATCTCCACAATCAGGGGAACTGCTTCAGTTATAAAATTACCTTCCATACCAAGCAATTTTCCAAACCTTACTGCCCGGCGCAGAAGCCGCCTTAAAACATAACCTCTTCCTTCATTGGAAGGAGTTACCCCATCTGCAACCATGAAGGTAATACCCCGGCTGTGCTCGGTTATGATCCGCAGAGGCACTTCCTGATTATTTCTAGAGCTGCCTGCCAGCTTGGAAAAATGTTCATAAACCGGTTTAACAATGTCAATCTCATATAGTGAGTGAACGCCCTGCAGGGCCATGGCTAACCTTTCCAGCCCTGCACCCGTATCAATATTCTTTTGCTTAAGCTCAATCAGCTCACCCGAAGCTTCCCGGCTGAACTGGGTAAAAACCAGGTTCCATATTTCAAGATAGCGATCGCAGTCGCAGCCAACCGCACAATCGGGTCGATCGCATCCAGCCTCTTCACCCATATCATAATAGATTTCGGAACAGGGACCACATGGACCAAGGCCGATTTCCCAAAAATTATCTTCTTTGCCCATACGTTTAATACGCTCAGCCGGGACACCGATCTGTTCGTTCCATATCTTGTAAGCTTCATCATCTTCGTAATAAACGCTGACCCATAATTTTTCTTCTGGTAAGCGGTAACCGTTCAAAACCAGATCCCAGGCCCAGGTAATCGCCCCTTCTTTAAAATAGTCACCAAATGAAAAATTGCCTAACATCTCGAAAAAAGTGGCATGACGGCCGGTGTGGCCGACGCGATCAATATCCGGGGTGCGCACACACTTCTGACAGGTAGCCACCCGGGTATGAGGCGGTTTCTTTTCTCCCGTAAAAAAGGGTTTCAGCGGAGCCATGCCAGCACCAACGAGCAGCAGTGTTGGATCGCTCTGCGGAATTAATGAAAAACTGGGCATTACAAGGTGCTCTTTAGAACTGAAATAATCTAAAAATATGTTGCGAATTGTGCTGGTTTGCATCCTTAACCCTCCCTTTACAATTAAGGCAATTATATCTGTTTTTAAGAAGCACTGTCAATAAAGCTGCAGCTCCGCAAAGCACTGGCCCGGCGCTGCAGTTACAATTTTTCCCAACTCCCCCGCCCCCGGCAGGCAGAATTGAAACCCTGCTGCAGTTTTTCACCTGTTCTCACCGGAACACTTACTTTTAGGAGCACTTTGTCGCTGTAAAAAGATTCATTGACTTCGCCTTCCAGGCTTTCAAGTAACCTTGTTACAGCACTTAGGTCTTCATAGCACAGCTGTAGCTGGTAAGCTTCCACCTGCTCTTTTTTCTTCAATACTGCCTCTTCCAGGCACAGCCGGGCACAATCCCGGTAAGCCCTTTTCAACCCCCCTATACCCAGCCTGGTTCCTCCAAAATAACGTGTTCCGATCAACCCGGCATCGGAAACATTATTACCCTGGAGCGCTTGAAGAATAGGCCTTCCAGCCGTACCGGCCGGCTCCCGGTCGTCCGAGAAACGTTCTACCAGGGAGCTGCCGATCCCGATCCGGTACGCAAAAGTATGATGGGTGGCATCGGGAAATTCAGCAGTAATGTCAGCAAGAATACCCTGAAAAGCTTTACCTGATAGTACCGGGACAAGGGTGGCAATGAAGCGCGAGCCCTGCACTGTAAAGCGATACCGTATTTTTTTTACGGGAGTTAAATATGATAAATCTTCTGTCATCCGGTCACTCATTTTCTAAATTAATTTTTTCCAGGTATTCTCGAATCTTTTTCTCACTGCCCTGTTCAGTAGGACGATAAAAGTTTTTACCTTTTATGCCGGGCGGTAAATAATCCTGCCTGACATGATGTTCTGGATAATCATGTGGATACAGGTAACCCTGCCCGTGACCCAGCCTACCGGCGCCGCGGTAACTGCTATCTCTTAAATGGCGGGGAACAGGCTGGTTTTTTTCGTCTTCCACCAGCTGCATTGCTTCATTGATGGCCAGGTAAGCGGCATTGCTTTTTGGAGCTCCGGCCAGGTAAGTTACAGCCTGGGCAAGAGGGATCCTGCCTTCGGGCAAGCCGATCATCTGCACTGCCTGGGCTGCCGATACTGCCAGGGAAAGAGCCTGCGGGTCGGCATTTCCAATATCTTCAGCAGCGCTGATTACCAGGCGGCGGGCGATAAAAAGGGGATCTTCTCCGCCCTTGATCATGCGGGCCATCCAGTAAAGCGCAGCATCAGGATCGGAACCCCTGATCGATTTGATTAAGGCTGACGCCATGTCATAATGGTTGTCACCCTGCCTGTCGTAGGCCAGCAGTCTTTTCTGCATCGCTTCAGCGGCTGCTGCCAGGGTAACTGTAATATTACCACCCCGGACTTCACCGGATATAATCGCGGTTTCAAGCGAGTTAAGAGCAACCCGGGCATCACCTTCAGCCTTATCGGCCAGATAGTGCAGGGCATCATCTTCAACCTTAACCTTAATTTCACCTAAGCCCCGCTCAGAATCTTTTAAAGCCCGCTTAAGCAAGTTGATGATATCGGAGTTTTGCAGGGACTCAAAAACAAATAAACGTACCCTGGAAAGAAGCGGACCGGTAAGGTAAAAAAAGGGGTTTTCTGTGGTCGCCCCGATAAAAATTATTGTTCCCTGTTCGATAGCTGAAAGCAGGACATCCTGCTGGGCCTTGTTGAAGCGATGAATTTCATCGATAAAAAGTATTGTACGCCGGTTGTATAACGACCAATTTTCACCGGCATTTTTAATAACCCCGCGAACATCTTTAACCCCTGCAGCTACTGCGTTAAGCTGAACAAAATCGGCCCTGCTTACAGAAGCAATAATCCTGGCCAGGCTGGTTTTGCCAGTCCCCGGAGGACCGTAAAAAATAAGTGAAACCAGTTTGTCGGCAGTGATAATTGCATGAAGCGGTTTACCTTCATTCAAGATATGCTCCTGCCCCGTAAACTGATCGAGGGTTTCAGGGCGCATCCTTTGAGCAAGCGGTCCTTCAGTTTTTATCTTATTTTCCAGGCCTAAATTGATTATATCCACCCTGATCTAGACCAACTTTCCCAGTAAGTTACTTATAGCAGCAAACTGCTGCGGTGATAAAAAAACACTCCTCCTTACACCGGTGCGGTGCCTAAAAAGAGTGCTTTAAGCTGAGTCATCTACTAGTACTGCTTCTGTAAAAACAATTTATTCTTCTTCTATTACTCTATCCACCGCCGCACGGGAAAACTTCAAGTTTAAATTATCGGCAACTCGTAAAGATATACTACTTTCATCAATATCTTTAATTACCCCATGAATTCCCCCGATAGTAACTACCCGATCGCCTTTCTTCAAGCTTTCAAGCATTTCTTTGCGTTTTTTCTGCTGTTTCTGCTGTGGCCTCCACAACAGAAAATAGAAAACGAGAACCAGCAAAATGATGGGAATAAAAGCACCAATGTTTTCCATTTAATTAACACCTCCATAAGTATTGATAAGTTGTGAACTCTTTTCCCGGTAGTACTGATCAAAGCGATCTTCTGATAGCGCGGTTCTGATCTCTTTCATCAGCCTATCCAGGTAATAAAGGTTGTGGTAAGTAGTTAACCGCAAACCCAGTATTTCCCCGGCATTAAGCAGATGCCTGATATAGGCCCGGCTGTAATGGCTGCAGACATGGCAGTCGCAGTCGTAATCAAGTGGGGCTGAATCAGCAGCATAAACGCTGTTGCGAATGGACAGGTAGCCTGCGGAAGTCATCACCCTTCCATTCCGGGCAATACGGGTAGGCAAAACGCAATCAAACAAATCGATGCCGTAACTGACACCTTCCAGCAGGGCGTCCGGTGAGCCTACTCCCATCAGGTAACGCACCTTTACTGATGGCAGTTCAGGAACGGTGTACTTTAATGTAGCATACATCAACTCTTTCGGTTCGCCTACACTTAACCCGCCAATCGCATAACCGGGAAAATCCATTTCGACTAACTGCGCTGCCGACTCGCGGCGTAAATCTTCATAAATACCGCCCTGGACTATGGCAAAAAGGGCCTGGTCTTCTCTGTAATGAGCCTGCTTACAGCGCTGTGCCCATAAACTGGTGCGTTTTACAGCGGCTTTGACCTCTTCATATTCGGCCGGGTATGGCGGACACTGATCAAAAACCATGGCTATATCGGCGCCAATAAAATTTTGCAGCCGGGTAACTCTTTCCGGGGTTAAGAAATGCAATTTCCCATCAATATGTGATGTGAAAGCAGCACCCTGATCATCAATCTTTCTCAACCCGCCCAGGCTGAATATCTGGAACCCGCCGCTGTCGGTAAGAATAGCCCCGGACCAGTTCATGAAGCGGTGCAATCCACCGTGCCGGGCAATTACTTCAACACCAGGCCGCAAAAACAAATGATAGCTGTTGCTTAAGATTAACCCTGTGCCCATTTCTTCCAATTCCCCGACAGTTATCGCTTTCACTGTACCCTGTGTGCCGACCGGCATAAAGGCCGGGGTTTGGATTGTTCCGTGCCCTGTATACAGGCTGCCGCTGCGGGCAGCGGTTTGCGGACACTGGCGGTTAATTGTAAATTTTACAGGCATACCCTTCGTCCATCCTATAGATTATCTTAAGCAGCTTTCAGTGTCAATTCAGCTTTTTACGATATTTAAAGATTTGCCGGCTAGATTATGAGCATACAATCACCAAAACTGTAAAAACGGTAACCTTTTTCAACAGCTTCCCGGTAAGCAGCCATAACCTGTTCATGACCGGCCAGGGCACTAACCAGCATTAAAAGAGTAGACCGCGGCAGGTGAAAGTTGGTCAGCAGGGAATCAACGACTTTAAATTCATAGCCCGGGTAAATATATAGATCGGTCCAGCCCTCACTCTTTCCTTTCAAAAGCTTTATGATCAGCGCCGGCAGTTTCAAGTACCCGGCAGACTGTCGTCCCTACTGCGATAATTCTTCTGCCTTCCCCCCTGGCCTGCTTAAGCTGGTTAGCTGCTTTTTGATCAATGCTGTAATATTCCGAGTGCATGACATGATCGCGAATATCTTCTGTCTTAACCGGCTGAAAGGTTCCGGGACCAATATGCAGGGTAATAAAGGTGATTTCGACCCCTTTTTTTTCAAGAGCCCTAAAGACCCGCTCGGTAAAATGAAATCCGGCAGTCGGCGCGGCCGCTGAACCTTCTTTGACCGCATAGATAGTCTGGTACTGGTCAGGATCGTCAATTTCTTCCTTTATGTAAGGCGGCAGAGGTACTTTACCCAGCCTGGGCAGCATTTCTTCGAATGGAACAGGGGCAGAAAAACTTACCGCCCGCAGGTCTTTTTGGACATAATCTTCTATCCGGGCTTCAACACCATATGCTAAAGTTACTTTTACTCCCGGTTTTAACTTGCGTCCCGGTTTTACCATCGCTGCCCAGTTACCGCTATTTAACTTGTAAAGAAGCAGCATTTCAACAGCAGTTTTTTTTCCGGCCAGATTACCGTAAAGCCGGGCCGGTATAACTTTCGTATTGTTAAGTACAAGCAAATCTCCTTTATTTAGATAACCGGGCAGTTGATCGAAAATCACATGTTCTCTATTTCCGTTCAGGCGGTTTAAAACCAGCATCCGTGATTTGTCTCTTATTTCAAGAGGTTTTTGGGCAATTAGTTCAGCAGGCAGAAAGTAGTCATAATCACTTAATTTACATGTTCCCAAGCATTCACCCACTTTTATGGTTGACAGGATACTTAAAATTCCTGACGGGGTTATTATGTATAATTGCTATCTCCTTAAAAAATTTACCAGCAAAGTTAATAATATACTAACAATGATCATTGTTGCCAGGGGAAAATAGAAGGTAAAGTTGTCCCGCTGGATTAAAATATCGCCGGGCAGGCGGCCCAGGCCTAACCTGTTTAGTAATATGAATAATAGACCGACAAAGGCAATTAAACCTCCACCGATGAGCAGCAGCCTTCCAAAAGTTCCAAAATCAGGCAAAATTAACACTCCTAAAACATGTTAAGTATTTCCATGATCGTTAACAAAGCTTTCTAAAAAAACAGCTTATATTGCCTGGTTATTGAGCCTGAAAAGGTTATACAACCTTTAAACCCGCCCGGGTCCACCTAATTGTTAACCCCGCCAACCATCACAGCAGCCTGTCACCACAGTTTCTGCTGGGGATCTTCTTTAGGCGGCAGATCCAGGTAAGTATATACTTCAGCGGTGACCATGCGTCCCCTGGCTGTTCTTTTAAGTAATCCAAGCTGCATCAGGTAGGGTTCATAGATATCTTCCAGGGTTTCCGGTTCCTCACTAATACAGGCGGCCAGGGTGTCAAGACCGACCGGTCCGCCTTCAAATTTCTCTACTAAAGCTAAAAGCAGGCGGCGATCGATCTGATCCAGGCCCTGCTGATCAAGCTGAAGCATCTGCAGAGCTTTTTCGGCTACAGCAGCAGTTATAACATTACCGGCTTTAACCTGGGCATAGTCACGGACCCTTTTTAGCAGACGGTTGGCCACTCTTGGTGTACCCCGGGAAGCCCGGGCAATTAGCTCTGCTCCCTCTTTTTCGGTTTGCACGTTAAGCAGGTTTGCCGATCGCATAATGATCTGTTCTAATTCAGAGGGAGTATAAAAATCGAGGCGATCGACAACACCGAAACGATCCCGTAAAGGTGAAGTCAAAAGACCGGCCCTTACTGTAGCCCCTATCATGGTAAAGGGCGGCAAGTCAAGGCGCAGTGAGCGTGCTCCCGGACCCTTGCCGATAATTATATCAAGGGCGTTGTCTTCCATTGCCGGGTAAAGAATCTCTTCGACTGATCGGTTAAGGCGGTGTATCTCATCGATAAAAAGGACATCACCGTGACCTAGATTAGTTAATATCGCCGCAAGGTCGCCCGGCCTTTCGATAGCCGGTCCGGAGGTTACCCGGATACTGACCCCGAGCTCCCAGGCAATGATGTGGGCGAGGGTTGTTTTTCCCAATCCCGGGGGACCGTAAAGTAAAACGTGATCAAGGGCCTCGTTTCTTTCCAGGGCGGCTTTAATGTATATTAACAGCTTTTCTTTTATTTTTTCCTGGCCGATGTATTCATCTAAACTGCGCGGCCTTAGTCCTGCTTCAAGCTGGGGATCATCTTCAGCCTGGCGCCGGGCAGAAACAATCCTATCCTCCATTTATTTGCTCCTTTCAACCAAAGCATTTCATTTATTGGCCATATTTTTCAGGACAAGTTTTAATAATTCTTCACGGGAAAGATCTTTATTATGATCAACTGCCCTTTTGACTGCCGTGTAAGCTTCTGTACCGGAGTAACCGAGGGAGCACAGCGCTTCAGTTATATCATCGACAACCGAGCAACCGGTGGAAGAAACCGAACCTGCTGCCAGTTCTTCGGTTGATATCACCCTGGGCAGTTTTTCTTTGAGCTCTAAAATCAGGCGCTGGGCAGCTTTACGTCCAACCCCGTGTGCCCGGCAGAGCTGAGCAACATTTTCTTCCAAAACGGCAACATATAATTCGGATACCGAAAAAATGGCCAGCAGGGACAGGGCTAGCCGCGGACCGAATCCGCTGACTGTTAGGATCAGGTTGAAAAGTTTGCGCTCTTCTGCCGTCCGGAAAGCGTAAATTAAAATCTCTTCATCTTTAATGACCAGGCGGGTGTAAAAAGTGATTTCCTGGCCCATACGGGCCCGAATTTCAGGATCATCAACGGGCGGCATATCCAGCGATAGGCCGACTCCGCCAATTTCCAGAACTGCTTTACCAGCAGACACAGTCAAGAGAGTGCCTTTTAGATAATCAATCATTTAAGGCCTTCCCCCTTTTACCGCCTCCTGGTAGCGGCGGTTCTGCAAATGACAAAGAGCAACTGCCAGAGCATCTGCTTCGTCATCAACAGTAAGCGGTTGGGAGAGCCTTATAAGCACCTGGACCATTTTTTGAACCTGAATTTTTTCTGCTTTACCATAGCCGGCAACGGCCTGTTTGACCTGCAGGGGAGTATATTCAAAAAGATCGATGCCACATCTGGCAGCGGCTAAAATTACTACTCCCCTGGCTTCACCAACCTGAAAAGCGGTGCGCACATTTTTACTGAAAAATATTTTTTCAACAACCAGGGCCTGCGGGCTGTACTTTGATACCAGTTCGAAAATATAATTATGAATCGTTTCCAACCGCAAGGCAGAAGATTGATCTTTGCTGGTCCGAATACATCCCGAAACAAGGCACAGGTAATCACTGCCGCTTTCTTCGATTATCCCGTAACCGGTTCTGGCAACCCCGGGGTCTATCCCGATAACACGCATCCATTCACCTGTACTTTCTGTTCAAAAATCTTATTGTTTAAGCAAAAGCTGATCGGGAATGTCAAAATTGGCATAAACATTTTGAACATCATCATGATCATCGAGCGCTTCCATCAGCCGGATAATTTTATCAGCTGAATCGGGATCATTAATTTCGATCGTATTGCTGGGAATCATGGTCACCTCGGACGAAGCAATCGGGATTCCCTGATCGACCAGTTGATTTTTTGCCGCTTCAAAGTTTTCCAATTCGGTAGTTATACTATATGTGCCGTCATCTTCAAGTTCTACATCTTCCGCCCCGGCATCCAGTGCGGCTATCATCAGTTCATCTTCATCAATGTTCAGTTCGTTTTTGTTTACAGTCATGTAGCCTTTACGGTTAAACATCCAGGCCACACAGCCTGATTCACCCAGGCTCCCGTTATAACGGGAAAATATATGCCTGATTTCGGCCACAGTCCGGTTGCGGTTGTCGGTCATCACTTCCAGCAAAACGGCTACACCGTCTACAGCATAACCTTCATAATAGGCCTGTTCATAACTTGATCCTTCCTGGTTGCCGGTGCCTCGCTGAATGGAACGCTGGATATTCTCATTGGGCATGTTATTGTCACGCGCTTTTTGGACCGCCAGCCGGAGAGTAAAGTTTGCATCGAGATCATCGCCGCCTTCCCGGGCAGCTACAGTAATTTCACGGGCCAGCTTGGTAAATATTTTACCCTTTTGGGCATCTGCCCTGGCTTTACGATGCTTGGTATTGGCCCATTTTGAATGACCGGCCATAGGTAGCCCTCCTTCTAATAAATCTGATCATGGGCATTGATCCGGTTCAATGCCCCTGAATTTGTTTTAACTGCTATTTAAAAATATAGCGGTGTTTTTCCAGAAACAACAGCAGGGGCAGTCCCAGGCCGTAGCAGGCAACCAGCTGTCCGACGCCGACCGAGGCTGCCGTCAGGTAAAAAGTATGAATGCCTTCCATCTCCAAAACAATGTAGAGCATCCAGCCAATTACGACGGCATTGATAACTACCGGGGGCAGCGGAACAAGATACTTGTTGCCTATTTTTGATACAAGATAGGCCGAGATCAGTGTGGCCAGGCTGCCGAATACAATATCCGGCAGTCCATATCCACCGAACATATTGGCAATTAATGTGCCGACAAACAGCCCGGGAATCGCTGCACCTGTAAAGTATGGCAAGACCAGCAGCATCTCTGCAATGCGAACCTGCACCGGACCGTAACTGATCGGAGCAAATGAAACCGTTAAAACGGCATAAATGGCAGCGATCATTGCCGCCCTGGTCCAGTAATTAAAGTGGCCCCTTGTATTATCTGTCATTACCAAAATTTCCTTGTTTTTTATTAAGCAGGGTGTCTGCGACCTGCTTTTACTATTATAATTTGATCCGGGTAAAAATGAAAGATTAAGCATTAAAAAAGCCTGTCTGATCCCTCTTTTTAAAAGCAGTCTTAAAAAAAGAGCAAATAATTGCTTCTTCTAACCCTTAAAACCGTCCTTTTAGTCTTTAAAGCGTTCTATGGTAAAATCTCTTAACATCTTTGCCGCTCCACTGAGCACTCTGCTGCGGTGATAAACCAGGTATAATGAACGCCTGAGATCAAGGTCACTAACAGGGAAGATGTCCACATTTCCCAAAGCAGACAGATCCTGAACTGAAAGCCGTGAAATAACCGTTACTCCAAGACCTTCTTTTACCGCCTGCTTGATCCCTTCAAGACTGTTGATATAGGTAATACCGGGGAAATTGACAACATCCAGGGATAGTTCCGAAAGTTTTTTTTCAAGCAGCTGACGGGTAGCCGAACCCTTTTCACGCATGAGCAGTTGATTTTTAAGTAATAGTTCTACCGGAACACCATCAGTATAATCAGCTTTATCGATCAGCCCCTTCGGGGCACATAAGACCAGTTCGTCTTCAACAAGTTCGACATATTTAAACCTTTCATCTTCTTTGATCGATCCGACAAAACCGAGGTCGTAGCTATAATTTAGTATGCCTTCTAATACAGCGCTTGTATCAAGGATGCTTACATTAAACTCGATAGAGGCAGCGATTTTTTTAAACCCTGCCAGGAGGGCGGGAAGCAGGTAAGATCCGGGTACTGTACTGGCGCCGATATAAACAAGCCCTGAAACCCTTTCACCTTGTCCGGACAACTTCTCACGGCACTCAGCTTGAAGATTGATTATTGAATTAGCGTAATCAAGAAAAATACGCCCGGCCTCGGTAAGAACCGGTTCTCTTGCCTTGGTCCGGTCAAGTAAAACTACCCCCAGTTCTTCTTCTAAAGCTTTAATTCTGACACTGACAGAAGGCTGACTGATAAACATTTTTTCTGCTGCTTCCGAAAAACTTTTTAGATTAGCTACATTGACAAAAGCCCGGATTTGTTCGAAATCCATTTTCACCCTCCATTGTGATTTTTAAATAAATGCTTTCTTTTAAAAATATCTAAAAAGATAAATCACGTTCTTCATCGAAACTAATCTTTATACTCTGTTTTATTTTATCCTTCCTCATCATTAGTCATTCCAGCCAAGTTAACCGGCATAATCAGCACTCCCAGATAATAATGTAAGGCTGACTTCCTATATTATACGTGTAATTAAACTATCCGTCTAATTATTGGGATTTATACAATCTTTACATTCAAATGCAAAGCCCACTCTTCTGACAGGTTTAAGACAGGTTTAAGAGTAGTATGGTTTAGCTTTTTAGTAGTTTTTATTGAAAAAGATCGTGCGTTTGTTTAATAACCCCGACCAGTCTTATTAGTAATCAATATTTAACGGTACTCATCCCAGTTTAATATAATGGTCATGGCATATTAAAAAATCTTAAGGAGGTTTGTTATGCGGGATCGTGTATTTATTATTATTGCCGGCGCTGTTGTCGGCCTGCTGGCAGTTATTCTTGTTCTACAGGGTAACCCGGCCAACATGGGTTTTTGTATCGCCTGTTTTATAAGGGATATTTCAGGCGCCCTGGGCCTGCACAGAGCCGGGGTTGTCCAATATCTCAGGCCTGAAATTATCGGGCTGGTTCTCGGATCATTTGTCACTGCTTTATATGTGCGCGAATTTAAAGCTACCGGCGGATCAAGCCCGGTCCTTCGCTTTTTTCTGGGTATGCTCATGATGGCCGGTGCCCTTATTTTCCTGGGATGCCCGCTGCGGATGGTTCTAAGACTGGCCGGCGGTGACTGGAATGCCATGGTGGCATTACCGGGATATGTGCTCGGGGTATGGTTTGGAACTTTATTTTTAAAAAGAGGCTACACCCTGGGCCGCAGTCAGGAGCAGGCGCCGGTAAACGGCTATGCCGGTCCTTTTATGGCCATCGTGCTTTTGATTCTGCTGGTTACTGCCCCGGCCTTTATTTTTTTCAGCGAAGAAGGACCCGGATCAATGTCTGCTCCGCTTTTCCTGACCCTGGGAGCCGGTCTGCTTGTCGGTATACTGGCTCAAAGGACCCGTTTATGCACCATGGGTGCCATCCGTGATTTGATCTTGTTTAAAGATTATCATTTATTCCTCGGCTTTGTAGCCATTTTCGTGGTTGCCATGATTGGCAACCTTTTTACCGGCCAGTTTGCTCCCGGTTTTGCAGAACAACCAGTGGCGCATATAGATCATCTATGGAATTTCTCAGGCATGACCGTAGTCGGGCTGGCTGCCGTGCTTGCCGGCGGGTGCCCGATGCGCCAGCTGATTTTGACCGGAGAAGGACAAAGTGATGCCCTGATTACTGTTCTTGGCATGGCCGGTGGTGCTGCTTTTATGCATAACTTCGGCCTGGCCGGCAGCCCTGCCGGAGTATCTCCAGCCGGACAGTGGATTGTCATTATTTCCCTGGTTGTCCTTTTCATCATCGGCGCAGCTAATACCAGATTACTGGCCGCCGGTAAAAATAAGGAAAAAGCGAAAGCTTCTTAAGCTTGTATTGGAACTGGTTTGACTTAATAATCAAATGCTATAAAATATGAAATTGTAGGAGGCTATAAAATGACAGAATTAGTCGACTGCCGCGGGCTTTCATGCCCGGAACCGGTAATGCTGGCCAGGCAGGCCCTGGAAAAGGCTGCAGATCAGCCTGTAACCGTATTTGTCAGCAATGCTGTGGCCAGGGATAACGTAACCAGGGCGGCCAAAGCAATGGGGCGGCAGGTTAAGGTGGAAGATGAAGGTGAAGATTTTAAGCTGTTTATAAGCAAGTAAATATGCTTAAAAAGCAAATTTTAAAGGGAAACGGTTCTTATAATTATTGGATTGGATTTACCTTTATAGCTGTTTGAACCGTTTCCTTCTTTCCCGGAATTATCTCATAAATCATATCCGGCATCTTTGAACTGGCAACAACTTATTTTTCTGAAGTTATGAAAAGGAGTCAAGATGGTTTCAAGCTGTTACATTACCTTTCCAACTACTTTTTTTGCCATCCGGGCAGAAAGTGTCCTGAAAAATCAGCCCTATTCTTTTAAAATGGTTCCGGTTCCGCGCAGTATCAGCTCAAGCTGCGGAACAGCCCTGCGCTGCAGCTGTGACGATATCTCAGCTTTGAAAAATATCTTGCTGCAAAATGATCTTGAGCTGGAGGGTTTTTACCGACTGGAAGAATCCGGGCTTAAAACACCGGTTGCTACCACCCTGGATCTTGATCATTAGGGGAATATAAAAAATGAACAAAAAACTAAACTTATATTTCGACAATGCTGCTACTTCCTGGCCAAAACCGGAAGCTGTTTACGGGGCAGCAGAACGGCAAATGCGCGAAGCATGCGGTAATCCCGGTCGTTCCGGACATACCCGCACCCTGGAAGCAGATCGCCTTATCTACAGGACCAGGGAAGCGATAGGACGCCTGTTTAACATCCCGGATCCGGCCCGGGTGGTGTTTGCCTATAACGCAACAGATGCCCTTAATATTGTCATAAAGGGATTTCTTGAAAAAGGCGATCATGTTTTATATACTGCGATGGACCATAATTCGGTTTTGCGTCCGCTGGGCCGGTTGCGCCGTGATCAATTGATCACCACCACTATCATTCCCTGTTCTTTTCAGGGTTTCCCCGACCTGGAGTACCTGGAGAGTGCCTACCAGCCCAATACCAGGTTACTGGTTATTAATCATGCCTCCAATGTTACAGGAACAATAGCTCCACTAAAAGAGATGATTGATTCAGCCCATAAAAGAGGGGTAAAAGTTTTAGTAGACACCGCCCAAACAGCCGGTGTACTGCCGATCGATGTTCAAAATGACCATATTGATTTTTTGGCTTTTACCGGGCATAAAGGGTTACTGGGCCCAACCGGAACCGGCGGACTTTATGTCAGTCCCGGTAATGACCTGAAGCCTTTGCGGGAAGGTGGCACCGGCAGCCAGTCTGAACTGGATATTCATCCCGAAAGCATGCCTGAACGACTTGAGGCCGGAACCATGAACAGTGCCGGCCTGGCCGGTCTTCTGGAAGGAATAAACTTTATTTTTGATGTCGGAATAAAAGAAATACAAGAATCTGAACTAAAACTGCGAAAATACCTTTATGCAAAGCTGCAAAGCATGAAATCATTAACCCTGTACGGTCCTTCAGATTCCAACCAGGCCGTTGCTGTCATCTCATTTTCCATAGAAAACACCGACTGTGGTGAAATTGGCTACATACTGGAAAGCAGCTACGGCATTCTATGCCGCACCGGTCTGCACTGCGCACCACTTGCCCATCAGGCCATGGGCACTTTCCCTGAAGGCACTGTCCGGCTGAGCCCCGGATTTTTTACCAGGGAAGAAGATATTGACCACCTGGTTCATGCTATAAATGAAATTATCCGGTTTACCACCGGCTAGCCTGTCACTGGACCGGATTTTAATTTTTAACGAAAGCAAGAGCTATTTAAGAAAAACAAACAGGACCTTTTAAAAAAATACAGTTTATTATATCTGGTGCAATAGATCAGGAGATTACTTTAAATAGATCAGGAAATTACTTTAAAGTACGGAGGGGATATTTCATGAAAAAAATTGATTGCCGGGGACTAAACTGTCCCGAACCGGTTTTGCGTACAAAGAGTGCTCTATCGGAAAAACCTGCTGAAGGTTTAACTATAATGGTAGACAACCAGACTGCCCGTGATAATGTTTTGCGTTTTATCAACAGCAGTGGAAGTAAAGCAAACTGGCAGGAAAAAGAAGGTGTTTATTATATAACTCTAAAGGATTATAAAGAAACAGACGTGAAATCTACAGAAATGAACTCTACCACCCCTGCTTCTGCTAATGATAGCTTCGAAAATCCGGTTTTATTAATTTCTACTGATCAGTTGGGGGTGGGAAGCAGCGAGCTTGGAAGGATGCTTATGCGTAACTTTATCTTTACCCTGACAAAAAGGGACGAACTGCCCCTTGCTATTATTCTGATGAATTCCGGAGTTAAACTGAGCATCAAAGATTCACCGGTTATCGAAGAACTGGATGAACTGCATAATAAGGGGGTCCAGATCCTGGCCTGCGGAACCTGTCTGGATTACTTTGAACTTAAAGATCTACACAAAGCCGGTCAAATCAGCAATATGTATGATATATCCGACTTGCTGCTGACCTCCGGGCGCGTAGTCACTATCTAATCGGTTGGTTAAGCTGCTCCAGCAAAGGTAAAAAGTCGAAGTCACCGCTTATGAATAAGTAGACGCTTACTGTTATATTGAGCAGGGAAAGTCCTAAACCAAGGCTGTTTAAGAAAATGCCGGACCGGGCCATGGCATCTTTTGAAACTGAATAACTGTTTATGCCGAAAATCAATCCGGCAGCAGCAAGGACAAATCCAAAAATTGGAATAACCCACATGAAAAGCATGATGATCCCTATCTTGACTGAATTCCTGGCCACTTAAGAAAGCCCTGCCTTTTTATCAAGCTTTAATTCTGGATAAATATTATCACACCCACCGTGTACCTTCAACTGTAAGTAAAATTTTTTCTGTTGACCATAATTTCATTTCTCTTTTACATTTTACATATTATGGGTTCCATGAAAAATTGCAGGTTGACGTGTAAAATGATATATTGTGCTGAGATGTGTTCAGGTNAATACATNCATAAAAGTGGAGGTTTTAATTGGCAGCTGAATTTATAAAAGGAACCCTGATCGATGGCAAAAAGGCTATTGTTTTAGTTTTTATATCCGCTATACTCTGGAGCACCAGCGGTTTATTTATAAAAATTATTGATCTAAACCCTTTTACCATTGCCGGAATACGCGGCGCTATTGCAGCTGCAATGTTACTGGCAATAATGAACAAGAACCTTCGTTTCAACTGGTCTTTTCCCCAGATTGCGGGGGCATTCTGCTATGCAGGGACCATGATTTCTTTTGTCGTAGCCACTGTAATGACAACAGCAGCCAATGCCATTTTATTGCAATATACAATGCCGGTTTTTACTGCTTTGTTTGGCCTGTGGCTGCTTAATGAAAAAGTTTCGCGTTTTGACTGGGCTGTAATTTTTATTGTAGTCTGTGGCATGGCCCTTTTTTTTGTAGATCGCCTTACCCTGGACGGCTTCTGGGGTAATATAATTGCCATAGTTAGCGCACTATCTTTTGCGCTTTTGATTATCTTCATGCGCATGCAAAAAAGTGGTTCGCCTATAGAGACGGTAGTGCTTGGAAATGTAATCACTGCATTAGTTTGCATGCCTTTCATAATCCATGAACCACCTGCCGGGGTAAGCTGGTTGCCCTTGATCTACCTGGGCATTTTTCAACTGGGTCTCTCTTTTTTGCTTTATTCAACAGCCATAAAATATATTACCGCCCTCGATGCAGTATTAATCCAGACTATCGAACCACTGCTTAATCCAATCTGGGTTTTCCTGGTTATCGGTGAAACGCCGGGTTTATGGGCTGTTGTCGGTGGCGCCGTTGTTATACTTACAGTTACCATACGTAATATCTATTCCAACAGAAAAACTCCCAAAGTGGTAGCAGTTT
>SL_3KL_010_SEDDRAFT_10001550_pt1 | contig 20982 bp, 16 predicted proteins | sample SodLakKL_010_SED_2_FD_10381 | JGI IMG/M metagenome (IMG submission 10381) | reverse complement strand
CGCATTCTGAAGCTCAGTAATTTTCACAACTTTCACAGTTGCACGATAATCTCCTACATTTTCGGCAAACAGCTTGAGCAAATCACCTGCAGACATGTCACTTTCTTTGCGATATTTACGATCAAGATCTGCTTCTGTCGATTCGTCATCGGGTACATCCTGCAGTGCATTTCGTACCCTGTTTAAGATCTCATCTTTCGATCCACTCATGACCGTTCCTCCCACCATTCTCTGAAAGTTTGTTTGGGAATCGGTTTCAGGTCCCTCATTGCCGACCATCCCGAGAGTTGTCCCGGCAATTTGGAAATAATACCGTCACGAACAAACAAACGCTGTCCGAAGCGTCCGAGTTTTTGTGCCCGTTCATACCGCGACCGGCTTCTGAATGTACGGGCCATCATTTTCATTGCAATGTGCTCAGGATTGGTTTTTGCCCTGAACCCACCATGTTTTTTCTTGTGTTCAACCACTTTTCCACTCAAGTGTACCAGTACTTCCGGAATATTGATTTTTACGGGACATACTTCATAACAGGCACCACAGAGGCTGGAAGCATATGGAAGTGAAGCAGCACTTTTATTATCAAGCCCCCGAAGCTGCGGGGTCAGGATCGCGCCAATCGGTCCGGGATAAACCGACTGGTAGGCATGGCCTCCGGTACGTTCATATACAGGACAAACATTCAAACAGGCACTGCAACGGATACAATGAAGTGTCTGCCTGCCTGCTTCATCTGCAAGGACTTTAGTCCTTCCATTATCCAGCAAAACCAGGTGAAACTCTTTGGGGCCATCGCCATCCGTAACCCCGGTCCAGAAGTTATTATAGGGATTCATTCGTTCGGCAGTGGATGAGCGTGGCAATAACTGCATGAAGACCTCAAAATCACGCCAGGTGGGAATAATTTTTTCAATTCCCAGCACACTGATCAGGGTTTCCGGCAGTGTAATACACATCCGGCCGTTCCCTTCCGATTCCACAACCGATACCGTTCCGGTCTCTGCCACTGCAAAATTCCCACCACTAATGCCAANCTTTGCGTTCAGAAATTTTTTTCTCAAATATAACCGGGCTGCATCAGCCAGTTCTTCCGGATTATCGGTTACATCGGGAGTTCCCAGTGTTCTGCGAAACAATTCACGGATTTCAGAGCGGTTTTTATGAATTGCCGGAACGAGAATATGGGAAGGCTCGTCACCGGCAAGCTGTACGATCAGTTCGGCGAGGTCGGTTTCAAGGGCAAGAATATTTTCCTTTTCCAATGCCTTGTTAAGCTTAATCTCATCGGTAGTAATCGATTTGACTTTAACAACTTCTGATTCTCCCTTTTCCTTTACCAGGCCTGTGATAATCCGGTTGGCATCTTCGGCATCCTTAGCCCAGTGAACACTCCCGCCTGCGCGCTGAACAGACTCCTCAAGTTGCAGCAGGTACTTGTCAAGGTTCCGCATAACCCGGTTCTTGATTGCACTCCCTGCATCACGCAGTTCTTCCCAGTCGGGCATTTCATCAACCACGGCCTGGCGCTTGCCACGAATCGTCTGTGTAGCATGGCCAATATTACGCCGAAGCTGTGTATCATCAATATACTTCTTCGCAGATTGTTCGAATGTGAGTTGTTGATCCATTATTAAAATTTCTGAATTCTGAATTCTAACTACTTGCAATCAATCTTCCGTTGATGCAAGTATTTCAGCCAGGTGAACCGGCTTAACTCCACTGCGCTGCCGGCTTAGTGCTCCTCCAATATGCATCAGGCAGGAATTATCGGCAGCAGAACAAACTTCGGCTCCGGTATTTTTTACGTGTCGTATTTTATCTCCCAGCATGGCCATGGATGTATCTGCATTTTTAACTGCAAATGTACCTCCAAAGCCACAGCATTCTTCGGAATTTTGCAATTCCACAAGGTCAATGCCCTTCACATTACGAAGCAGTTTAAGTGGAGCATCTCCCACTTTAAGCATCCTTAATGAATGGCAGGTTGGATGATACGTAACTCTGTGAGGATAATAGGCACCCACATCTTCGATCCCAAGTTTGTTCACAAGAAACTGTGAAAGTTCAAATACCCTGGGAATCAGTTCACTGACAGCAGTGACCAGTTCCGGTTCGCCAGTAAGTTCTGCTACTTTGGGATAAAACTCATGAACCATTCCTGCACACGAAGCAGATGGAACAACAACCACTTCAGCATCACCAAATATATCGACAAACCGTTTTACCAGAGGGATCGTCTCCTCCTGGTACCCGGTATTGTAATGCATTTGGCCGCAGCAGGTCTGCTCGCGGGGAAAATCAACCTGGTACCCCAGCCTTTCCAGCAACTGAACTGTGGATTTACCGGTTTCAGGAAATAAAGTATCGTTAAAACAGGTGATAAAAAGTGAAATATTCATAGAGTGATGAATATATAATCTTATTACATAGTTCTCTAATGCCGTTTAGAGACTCCTTAAATTTTTGTGTAAAAATGTTCCATTCATAAATGTGTTATGCCCACTATTATAGAGCCATACAATACCTGTTTATACTGTGATTGCAGCTTACAGGAGTAAAAATATTGCTTCCAGCCTGAAAGTAATCCGGGATATAATCATTCTCAATGAAAAGGGAATATCGATGAGCCGATAAACCTCGCTTTCTCATTAAGTTCCCTTTCTATCCGTATGAGTTCATTCCACTTTACCATTCTTTCTGAGCGGGAAAAAGACCCAACCTTCAGTTGGCCTGCATTCGTGGCAACTGCAAGGTGTGAAATAAAAGGGTCTTCGGTTTCACCTGAGCGGGCAGACACAACCGGAGTCCAGCTGTACGCTTGTGCTTTCCTGATGCATTCAATCGTTTCGGTTACGGTTCCGATCTGATTTAACTTAATCAGCACACTGTTTGTCAGCTCATTCCGGTATCCTTCTTCAACTCTTCTGATGTCAGTTGTATACAGGTCATCTCCGATAATCTGTACCGAATGGCCAAAAGATTCAGTAAGCCGCTGCCAGTTTTCATAATCCGATTCTTCAAACGGGTCTTCGATTGAAATGATGGGATACTCTCTGCACCACTTTTCGATCAATGAATAATACTGTTCAGGTTTCATCGACCGGTTATCGATAGAAAGATGATATTTTCCATCCTGAAAAAACTCTGCTGCTGCAATATCCAGTGACAGATGTATATCTTTTCCCGGTTGATATCCTGCTTTTTCTATCGCTTCAAGCAGAGTATCAAACACCCTTTCATTACCGTCAAATTCAGGCCAGTACCCCCCTTCATCGGCAACACCTGCCAGCTTTCCCTGCCTTTTCAAAATATTTCCACATTCAGTATAGACGTTATACGTCATCTCCAGGCACTGTTCATAAGATTCAGCACCGGTACAGATGATCATAAAATCCTGAACATCAATTCGTCCGGCACTATGTGCACCACCACCAATTATCTGAATTTCAGGAAGCGGAATAAGTGTTCCTTCACCCTCACCCAAAGTATGATATAGTGGAACCCTCTTATTATTGGCACTTGCACGAGCGATCGCCATTGAAACCCCAACGATAGCATTAGCGCCCAGGTTTTGTTTGTTTGAGGTGCCATCCAGATTGCAGATCAATTCATCCAACTGTTTCTGTGCATGAACATTTCTACCAGTGATTTCAGGAGCTATTTTACTTTTGACATTTTTGATAGCATTCAATACGGATTTCCCTCGGTACCTTGATGGATCGCCATCTCTGAGTTCAAGTGACTCAAACCGGCCGGTAGAGGCCCCGGATGGCACCATTGCCCTGCCAATTATTCCATTTTCAAGTACGACTTCAACTTCAAGTGTGGGATTCCCGCGTGAGTCAAATACCTGGTAAGCATCGATGTTACTTATTTTCAATTAACTGTGTTTTTATTTGAGTATTCCATTCGTTTATGACCTCTTCGACATACAAGTTTACTTTTTTTACTAATTTATAAACAAAATTTCTGACAAACTCCCGCTGGGATTCATTCAGATATTCAACAGGCGACTTGCCATCGATCCTTGCAAGCATCAGCAGTAAAAGTAATTTTGCTGCACGCATATCAAATTCTCCAGATTGCCCGAAATCTGAATTTGTACTATATCGATTCCAAAAAACAGCCGGCAATTCAGGAATTTTATCAATTTTTTTATAATGATACAGCTTTTTCAGGAGCAGATGATTTATCAGAAATGCAAGATCGAAAGCAGAATCACCGAAATGTGCTACTTCATGATCCAGTAATACAACCTTACCTTGACCTGTCATCATATTTTTTGGACTGAAATCGCCGTGAACCAATACTTCTTTTGATGATAACAGTCGATTTGCCTCATCTCTGAATATGTTTTTTAGTTTCGGATGACGCTCACCTGTTGTAATAAAATAGGGTTCAATTCGCAAACTATTAAAATACTGTTTGGATATAAATGCATCTCTGGCTTTTGGATCATTTCGTGAGATATTATGTATTTGGACCAACAGGTCAGCGGCCTGAACAGCAATATGAGATTCAAAATTGTCGTTCATCAATAGTAATTTCCAATTTTGAAATGGCTCGCCCAGGTACTCCATTGCATAGTAACTGAGCTGATCATCAAAATGGAGAACAGCAGGGACCGAACCCGGTAAAATGCGATGGATATAGTTGGCAAACTCTCTTTCAATCCTATTGCGTCCTGTATCAGCATACCAGTCGTCATCCACCATTAGTTTCTTACGGGCACGTTTAACGATCAGCCGGTTATTCCTGTCTGAAACTATCCATATATCGGAAGAAACACCCCCGGAAAGTGATTTAAATTCAAATTCGGAACCCCGGATTAACCCGGCATTCTTCAATTGAGCAATGATGTCAGGATCATCCATTTTTTCCAACGTTTAATTTCTTCACATCTATCCCAAACATTTTAATTGGTAAAAGTAATCTGACTTATTTCCTTTTTATTCTTAATCTTCCAGATTGATAAAGTATATTGCAGATTCATGCAGGATACAATCGGTTTAGGGAATAATTAATCAGTGTATATGTACTGTTTCATAATCCTGCATCATTTGATGTAAGATTTTGTAAACTCAGTATTAATCATGATTATATAACTTTGTTTGACATCTCTTTTAAGTATATTCTTCCGTTTTTTAACCCTGACCTTCACGTTCTCTCATAGTAACATACTCAACTAGAAATGTTCAATAATTTCAGTAAGAACGATCAATTGTATCGAATTACGGCGATAATACTTATACTTTTACTCACTCCACTTTTTGCTTTAGCCCAATCTTCAATTACTATCCCTCATATATCTGCCGCAATTGAGTTTGACGGTATGCCGGATGAAGAAATTTGGCAGGTCTCAGATCCCCTGCCCATGCGCACCTATTTTCCGGAACACGGATTGCAACCAACAGAGGTATCCGATATCCGGCTTCTCTACGATAATGAGTATCTCTATATAGGGGCCCGGCTATTTGACTCCAATCCTTTTGGGATTCAATCCACAAGTTTCCAGAGAAATTTTGAAGATCTTTCTAACGACAAGTTTGGCATTATCCTGGATACGTTTAATAATAACGATACTGCTATCGCTTTTTTTACTAATCCGGGTGGCGCCAGAGCCGATTTTATCATTTCTAATGATGCCGAAGGCGGATCTCCTTTCAATTATGACTGGGATACATTCTGGGATGTGGAAACAGTTCAGAACGATCAGGGATGGTTTGTCGAAATGCGCATCCCATTGAGCAGTCTCCGGTTCCAGGTTCAGGACGGTCAGGTAACGATGGGAATGACGGTAATGCGCTGGATCGCACGTAAAAATGAATCTAATGTTTTCCCGGCAATACCCAATAACTGGGGTTTTAACGGACAGTACAAACCGTCTCAAACTCACACAATTGTATTTGAAGAACTCGAATACACCCGCCCTCTCCAAATAACACCGTATTTGCTCGGTGGATTTTCACAGGAGCATCAACTAAGTGAAACCGGTGAACAGGAGTTATCCTACATTCGTGATGATCAGATGACTCATGAAGCCGGCCTTGATATCAAATACGGCTTTGCAAGTAATATGACTCTTGATCTGACACTTAATACGGATTTTGCACAGGTTGAAGCGGATGACCAGCAGGTAAACCTGACACGATTTGCCCTGTATCTGCCTGAAAAACGCAAATTTTTCCAGGAGAGATCTGACCTTTTTGATGTTAATATGGGAGGGAACAACCGACTGTTTTACAGCCGCCGGATCGGTATCAGGGATGGACAACAAATCAGGATTCTTGGCGGTGCTCGCGTTACCGGCAGCCTCGGTAGCTGGGATATCGGTGTAATTAACATGCAAACAGCCCGGCTGAGACAAAGCCCATCCGAAAATTTCAGTGCATTCCGCCTCAGGAGAAATGTATTCAATAATAACTCCCATATCGGCACCCTGTTGACCAGCCGCCTCAGTGAAGATGGTTATACTAATTATTCATTTGGATTTGACGGTATTTTTCACCTTTTCGGGGATGATTATCTCTCGGTTCAATACGGACAAACTGTAGATTCCGAGGTCGATTTACCTATCACATCGTTGCACGCTACAAGGACAAGAATTGACTGGCAAACACGCAGAATAGCCGGTTTTGGATACAATCTCGGTTTTTCAAGAAACGGGTATCTGTTTGATCCGGGTGTTGGTTTTGTTGGCCGAAAAAATTACAGTCGTTTTGGATTGACCCTGAATTATGGATGGTATGGAAGTGAAGTTTCCCAAATCCAGAACCATCAAATCTCAGTGGGTGGTAATCTTTTTCTGGTCGATAATACCGGTGAACTGGAATCGATCAATGTCGGGCCGGAGTGGGAAGTCAACTGGAAATCGGGAAGCAGCCTTTCAGCAGAACTAACCTACAACTATGAACATTTGAGAGAGACATTTTTCATTTTTGACGGTTCTTTCATTCCGGCTGATATTTATGAATTCTTTGATCTGGAACTGAACTTCAATACTCCTGAAGGCAGCTTGTATAATGCAGAGGCTACGGTTACTGCCGGCCAGTTTTTTGACGGTTATCGAATTTCCACTGAGTTAACTACAAGACTGTCTCTCTCCCGCCATTTTAACCTTCAGCCATATTATGAGTATAACCTTGTCGAATTTCCTGATCGTGACCAGGCATTCAGCACTCACATCAGCAGGTTACGTGCTGAATATTATTTAAATACCCGGTTCTCCATTCGGGCATTTATTCAATACAGCAACGAATCCGAATTGATATTTTCCAATATCCGGCTGAGATATAATCCTCGTGAAGGGAATGACTTTTACATACTATTAAATGAAAACGTCAATTCAAACCGCTTTGCTTACTCCCCGGTAAGGCCTTTTAGCCAATCCCGCGGGGTTCTTATGAAATACACTTATACTTTTTAAAGTGCAGCTGTTACCTGGTATACCCACATTAATTGATCTCTGAATTCAGATTAATCGATTGAAGATCTCTGATTTGGATGTTTAGACCTGAGATCGGGTAATCTACAATCTGAAATCAGAGATCTCGCTTTTCCCAAAAGAGAAAATATAATTACAGTTATCACTCAGTTTTTAATTCTGCCTTACAACCCCGTCGCTTGTGTTTCTGTACCTCTTTCCTTAATCAGGTTTTTTCGTACTTCCAGCTGACGATACAATTTCAATGGGTGGGCCGCCGCTCCTGATCGAATCCGGGACTCGGCAACAAGTGGCCTGACATCTGTACGAAATGCGTCCTGCATTACTTCTTGTGCGAGGCTAACATCATTTGCGTTACGGGCATGCTCAAGCTGTTCCCGGTCCACTAATAACGCCCGGGCAAATGCAATCTGAATGGCCTCAACAGACTGTAGCAGGTCTTCAAGAGGATCCTTCACGTTATGGCTGGCATCAATCATCCAGGCAATTTGAGAAAATGGCTGATCAGGATGATCGATATTTTCTACCAGTTCGTTAAAAATCAAAAACAGTTGATAGGGTTTTACCGATCCGGTTGTCAGGTCATCATCCCCGTATTTTGAATCATTAAAATGAAATCCGCCCAGTTTATGCTCCAGCAACAATGTCGCAACGATTTGTTCGATATTGGTATTGGGCAGGTGATGCCCGAGATCAACCAAAGTTTCTGCTTTATCTCCAAGCTTTGATACAAGCAGAAACGATGTCCCCCAGTCCGGGATCACCATTGAATAAAAATTGGGTTCATACGGTTTATATTCGATCAGCATTTTCCAGTCGGATGGAAGTTCCCGGTAGATTTTTTCAAGTGAATCACGGGTTCTCTCAAATGCCTTTCGAAAGTTCTGTTGCCCCGGAAAATTGGAACCATCTGCCAGCCAGACTGTAATCGCTTTTGACCCCAACTGTTCCCCATACCGGATCACTTGCACATTATGTTCAACAGCCTGCACTCTTATTTTTTTATCGGTATGACAAAGTGACCCGTATTTATAGGAATACTCCTGGTCTTTTTGATCCTGGAATGTATTTGAATTTACAGCATCAAATGTGATATCCAGTTCATCTGCTTTTTCCCGAATCGCAACCATATCATCGGGTATATCCCAGGGGATGTGAAGTGAAATCGCTCCACTGGTACGATTCATTGCATGAATCAACCCGACATCATCAAGTTTCTCTCCGAGAGTAGCTGGTTCTCCACCTATTGAAAACCGGCCGAACCGTGTACCTCCCGCTCCCAAAGCCCAGCTCGGGATGGTAACCTGAAATTGTTCAAGTTGTTGAATCAGAGATTCAATATTCAGATTATTTTTATCAAGCCTGCCGGCAATTTCATCAAAATGCCGGCTATGAACCTCTGATTCTTTTTTGTTATGGCTCTTTAATTGTTCTTCTGAAATTTTCATTCTATTAATTCTGTTTGATGATCCTGTTAATCTAATTATAATGTCTGGCCATTTAAGCGGTGAAACCATTGAACCCAAAATTGACATTGATCCAATGACTATTTTGAATTAAATAAATATCCAATACATCACTTAACACCCCTCCCCCCGACAGAAAAACACTGTCGGGGTACTCCCCTCAAGGGGAGATTTTATCTTGTTACCTTTCAAATAGTTTTAGCCCGATTTTTTGGGTAAAATTAGTTACTGCCAGATACTATATCACCACTTAAGCAAATTTTAAAGCTCTTTTTCCTTCATCCAGAAAGGGGATGCCACAAACCATAGAATCATACCGACAATCATCAGGTTTGTATGCATTTCGAATGATATACGATCCGTAAATACAAGCAGGGATGGAATGATTGTAAATCCAAGCCCGGTAAGTGCTACAATTTTTATGAATATAGACATACGTTTGACGTTAACTTACTTGTTATAAATTTTCCGATTTTGAAAAAGATTGTTCCTCATTCCATGATTCCAGCTTTTTCTGAAACATGTAACTGAAGCCAATATAGAGGAGCACCGCAATAAACCATCCCGGTAACCCGAGGAAGAAGATCTCAATTCCGAAATAAAGGTTAATAAACAGACACATCGCAAGAGTCAGGAACCAGGTCAGCCCTGCTGCCCAGTTAAACTTGATTCCGGATTTTTCCGCATAGTTTCGAAGCAGGTTCATTTTTTCAAACACCATTACATCCAGGAAAACAACTGCACCCATTGGCATAAGCACGAGTCCGTAGAGCGCAACAAAATCGAGCAGGTTCATCACAAGCGCCGGGAAACAGGCAATAACGGAAGTTAAAAGGCCGGTAAACAGCGTCACTTTCCAGCGTTTCCAGTTCGGAGTCACCGCTTGGAATGCAAGGCCTGCCCGATAGATGGTCGGGTTGGCTGTGGTCCAGCCCGCGATGACCACACAGATGGCTCCGGCTATTCCGGCACTGTTAAATGCGATTACACCCGGCGCAACTGCTCCGGCTGCTGCCGCCATCAGTATACCCGATGCGATCCATGCCAAAAAGTGCCCGAAAAACATTCCTGCAGCAGATGAGAAACCCATTTTCCAGTCTTCTGCAAAACGCAGAATCGACATATCAGACATTCCGATATGCATCGCCATATTTGCAAACCAGGCAAAAAACATGACATGCCAGAACGTAAACTGGGTTAAACCTTCGACCGGTACTCCGGTCCAGATTCTGTCTTTCGCTGCAGGCCAAAAATCGGAAACGGTACTGACGCCAAGTGATGGCAACACTGCAATCGCTGCGGCGAGAAAGACCAATAACATCCACGGAAAGCTGATATTGGCAAAACGGGCTACATATTCATACCCCGCAATCGCAATGATGGTAATCACGCTTCCCACTGCAAACACTGTAATAACCCAGCCAACACTGGTAGGCAGCCAGTCGTCGAGTCCCGGCATCGGAATATTAAAAGGTAACCCTACTGCCGTTGCGGCTACTGTAATCATCGCTCCAGCCAGGAAACAGAACATTACGGCATTGACGATATTATAGAGCAAAGCAAGATTGCCACCACAGATTTTATTCAATTGCCAATAGAGCGTCAGTTTGGTTTTTACGGCAACAGGAGCACAGAGAAATGCCCAACTTAATACGGCGAGCAGGTTGCCAACGATCAGACCAAAAATAAGGTCAACTGCCGATACACCATGTGCTACAAAAAGTGCCCCGATTACAAATTCAGTTCCAGCTGTATGTTCACCGGCATACATGCCGAGAAATCCCCTCCATCCTTTCAGTTCTTTCTCTGGCACCGGTTCCCGTTCAAATTCATCGATTGAATCCAGACGGGCATCCAATCTATCCAGAAGTGTATTCGCCATGTTCTAAATATTAATTAAGTTAGGTTAGTTAGAATCTTTATTGGGATGTAAGGGCATCAGCTTGATATCATTTCGGGTAAAATAGCTTGAATTTGAAAAACGTGATGTTGTCAATGACAAAATTTCAAACCCGGTTACATCATCCACATATGTAAGGCTCTCCGAAGCAAATCTCTGCCCAACCTCATCATTCGTAGTCAGATCGAAGGTTTGGTACACATGTGACCGGTCTGAATAATCCACTCCTTCTATGACCTGCGCTGACAAAACTGAAGTTGATATTGTACACATCCCCAGAATGAAAAGCACAATCATCCCCTTTACATAATATGGACTCAAATTATTCATGATATGTGAATAACGTAATTAATTGGTAATTGACAAAGGAGTAATTGTAACAGGGCCAAGTAATCCCGATTCCATTGGTTCCCACCCGGAAGAATCGAAGGGTTGATAATTGATATTAACCTGCATTCCCAGTCGCTCTGCTTCCTCAACTGTGTGAACGAGAAGTGCCATCCATTCTTCAGACAGGTACGGTACTGAGTCCTCTTCATATCCTTCAACGCCGTAAATGGGAGAGATTTCAACCCCGCCGAAATTTGCCTCAGCCATTTTTTCCAGGTGATAGGTGATTCCTTCTTTTGTCACAGCATTACCCATCCACCACCATCTGGTCCATGCTTTTTGCTGACTGGTGATTTCCGGCCAGGCTACTGCTTCTGCACTTGAATGGAATTGTGCCGGATTAGAATTCACTTCAAAATTTTGCACTCCTTCACCTGGCGGCCACATGATAATTAAACCTGCCATCCAGGCTAATATCATATTTGATGACTTAAACAGTAGATTTGATTTGATCCACATCGTAACGGTTTTTTAGGTTAAAAAAATGCAGTACCAGTGTCGTGTCAACTGTAAAAGTGTTGTTGCAGAAAGTCATCGGAAGAGTTTTTTCATAAAATTCAGCGATAATGGATCTAAAAGACATTTATTAAGAGACTCATCCGATGACTGACTATTGATGTTATATCTTTAACATGAAGCAAGAGGCAGCTACAATCAATAATGTGTATGATTTGCAGATAAAATGAAGTGGACATATTTCAACATGAATTTGTAGCCAGGTTTTGAATATTGAATCAACATGAGGATTATTACCCATGTTATATACAAGGTTATTTCATTTCAAACATTTCTTCAAGTGGAGTCACCACCGGGGAATTATCCGAATTAACCTCCATGATATCCTTCATATATTCCCACCATTTTTTCATCACTGCCAACCCGGGCAGTTCATCTGTAGAATGATCATCTTCAAGTTTTTGCAATGCAAACAGGATTCCGGTTTCCCTGTCAAGATAGATTCCATATTCCAGGATACCGGAATCTTCAAGAGCTTGCTTTAACTCCGGCCAGAGCTCTGCATGACGTTTGCGGTACTCTTCTTCAAAACCCGGCTTGAGCTTCATCTTAAAAGCCACCTTTTTCATTATCACAAGTTTTAAGTTGAATAGGTATGTAAATATATATTTTAACCCAAAATTGTCATTGGAACAATGACAATTTTGGGATAAAAAAAAACCCCGGACATTCGGAGATGCCCGGGGGTGTTCCAATTCAAATTCATCAAAATTGGCCTAATATTTCATCTGCTGCCTGACAGCAGATGTTCATTCCACTACGGAATTTTTACATGCTGATCATCAAGGTTTCTTACCATCCCGGATTTTGTTCAAACAATCCCTCGGTAACTGTTATTTCCGCAGTTGGTATGGGCAGAATGATTTCATGTGGCTGAATATTATATGTTCCCTGTATTCGAGATTCACGGGTTTTCCTGCTGTCTGCCTGGTTGGAAACTACTTCATAGGCAACTTCAAACCGGATGAGGTCAAACATTCTGTGGCCTTCAGCAAACAACTCAACAGTTCTTTCCTGGAATATGGCTCTTCCAATTGCGTCATTTTCAAGGTACGTTCCTTCAAGCATTTCATATACCGGCACATCAGTAAAATCGACAGGTCCGAGGCTTGCACGATCACGCACCCGGTCCAGCAATTCTGCTATCTGTATTTCATTCGCTGATGCATTCACTCTCCAGTAGGCTTCTGCAAGCGACAGTAGAACGTCTGCGTAACGGAAAAGGATATCATTTCCTGCCTGCTGCCCCTGTGAGTTGATATGATCGAGCCAGATATGCTTGTTGATCATAGCCAGTTCTTCTCCGAAGAATGTTACCTCCGGATAATCAGAATTTCCGTCATTTTCCCAGAAGGTTATATTGGCATCATAGCGTGCATCACCATCTTCGATCAATTCAATGAATTCGAGTGACGGATGCATCCAGCCTTCAGGATTTACTACCTGGGGTGCTATTTGGCCACGTGAATTCCAGGGAAGAACCTGGCGAATGATGTCTGCATGTGGCTGTCCGGTAACGTTCGCTCCAAACTGTAATTCAAATACGGATTCTTCGTTATTGGTATTTGATGGATCCCAGATATCTGAGTATTCGCCAAGTAGTGAATAACCGTAATCAGATTCAACTTCTTCAAGTACGCTCACAGCATCTGTATAATCGCCGGAAAGAAGGTACGTTCTACCAAGAAGAAATTTCGCCGCCCCTTCAGTTGCACGCCCGGGTGCTTCTGCTGATGCCGGGAGAAGATCTATAGCCTGAAGTAAATCTGTGATAATCAGATCATGCACTTCATTTACAGGGCGCCTTCCGCCCTCAGGAGTTGCTTCTTCAGGTGAAGTTACTTCTTCAAGTACAATAGGTACGTCTGTCCAGTACTGAACTGCATACCAATATGAAAGTGAACGGATAAACAGTGCTTCACCCCGGATACGATTCCGTAGTGATTCATCTTCAAATTCAACATCATCAATTCTTCCCAGGATCATATTTGTCTGGGTGATCGTGTTGTAGATTTGATTCCACTGGCTCTGCACCCAGTCGCTGCTGGGAACCACAAACCACTCTGCTATCGGCTGCCCCTGAATACTCGGCAGGTTTACATCAAAGTGGCGGTTAATGACATCCGAGCGAATCTCATTCCAGTAATTATATTGTACATTCGATATCCCTGCCTGGGTTCGAAGCCTGTTATAGGCACCACTCAGTGCCGATTCAAAATCTTCCGGAGACTGGTAAAAATTAGCAGTACTTGTAAACGACTGCGGATCCGGTTCCAGAATATTTTCGCATGCACTCCAAAACACAAAGAGTGATGCTGCCATTAATACCGTTAAAGGTAATTTTATAAATTTCATAATAATCTGAATTAATTTTTTAAGATCTAAAAATAGATCTGATATCCGGGAAATTACTTCCCCGGATTTTTGATCTGTTTTTATTAAAAGCCAAGTTCAATTCCGACAGTAAAGGACCGTGCTGTTGGATATGGCAGCCAGTCGGTTCCACCGATTAGCGCACCAAAAGCTCCGCCCTGGCCTGCATTTCTTTCCACATCAGGATTACCCGGGTAACCGGTCAGCACAAACAGATTTTGTCCTGACAAGTAGATGCTTGCAGACCGTGTTCCTAAAAACCCTTGTGGTACATTGTAACGCACCATGGCGCTTCTGAGCCATAGGTTACTGCCGTCATAGATAGCCAGGCTGTGCTGTCCGCGGTATAATCGCCTGGCTTCACCACCACCAAGCGGCGTAGGTGTCCAGCCGTCACCCGGTTCAGCTTCAGATCTCCAGAAATTTTCTACATAATCGGCAGAGACATTAAACAGGCCATCAATATTCCGCGGGGTTCTCCAGTATTCAGATCTGTAGATATCGCCACCGACTCGCCCTGTGAAGTTGAGACGGAAGTCAAAATTTTGATAACTGAAGTTACTGGTCAGGCCAAATGTGAAATCAGGGTGCGGGTTTCCTATGATAGCAAAATCACCATCGGGCCCGGCTGTAATTTCTCCGTCACCATTCACATCGCGGAAACGAATGTTACCCGGTACAATTCCATCAAATATCGGATAGTTTTCAACATCAGCTTCATTTTCATAGATACCATCTACGATAAACCCGTAGTGCATCCCGATTGGTGAACCAACCTGGGTAATATGTGTTGGCTGTCCCTCTGCGCTTCCTGCATAAATGGGGTTTCCACCCGGTAATGAAGTAACCTCATTACGATTGAGTGACCAGTTGAAGTCAATTGCCCATGTTACATCTTCAGAAGTTATCGGAACCGTATTGACATTAATTTCTATACCGCGATTTCTCATTGTACCTGCATTTTCAGTAACACTGCCGAAACCGGAGGTTGTTGAAAGTGACCGCTGAAGCAGAAGCTGAGTTGTATTACGGTTATAGACATCAACCGTAACACCAAGGCGGTGATTCAGGAATGCAGAATCAATTCCCAGGTTGACCTCATTCATTCTCTCCCAGCCCAATTGCTGGTTAGCAAGGCTTGAAAGTGCATTACCACCTGATACAGATCCTCCAAAGATATAATCAGCCTGGCTTACAACACCAAGATGGGCATAGTTACCGATCTGGTTGTTTCCTGTTACACCGTAAGATGCCCTCAGCCTCAATTCAGGAATAACTGTTGAGTAATCACTCATAAATGCTTCGTTATGAATGTTCCATGCAACAGCACCGGATGGAAATACACCCCAGCGATTATCAGACCCGAACCGTGAAGAGCCGTCCGTTCTCAGCGTTCCGGTGAACACATATCGTTCAAGTAGATTGTAGTTAACCCTCCCCAGAACAGAAACTACCGACCAGTTTTCTTCATTTGTAAAACCATTAATATCAGAAGCTACATTCAGTGTCCTGATATTGTCGTTCGGGAATACTCCTGAAAAACCAGACGATTCATCACGTTCAACCTGAACGGTAAAACCGCCCAATGCATTAATCCTGCCCGGCCCGAGTTCCGCCTGGTATTCAAGTGTGGTTTCACTCAGCCAGTTCAATCGTTCAACTTGATTCACTGAACCATTTGGCGTTGTTGGCGGCGGGTTATTAATGCCTCCAACTGTGGATGGATTAAAATAATCCTGGCGCTCCTGGGCGTAATCGATATTGAAACTTGTTCGGGCTACGAGGCCGTCAATAAGTTCAAGATCTACATATGAGGAGCCGAGAACCCTGAAATTTCTTCTGTCATCATCAATATTCTCCATTACATACAACGGATTGGCGTGTGTCCAGGTGCCGGCAGAAGCACTTCCGGAGTATTGTGAAGGGTAAGGAATCGTATTTCCGTCATCATCGTAAGCCGGCTGCAGCGGCGACATCATCACGGCACTGTAAATAGGCCCGTCTCTCGCCTCCGTTGTTGATCCGCTTCGAAGGCTGAATGTAGGTGCAACACGAATTCCGGCACTGATCCGGTCCGAGAGCCTGGCATCCACATTTGCCCTGGCATTAAAGCGTGTGAAATCAGTTCCCACTACGACACCTTCCTGATTCGTAACTCCTGCCGAGATATAGGAAGAGACTGTTTCATTACCACCGCTTACCGATACATTAACTTCATTTTGATAAGCTGTTCGCCTTGACACATCAATCCAGTCTGTCCCCGCACCATATTGTGACGGATTTTGATACTCTTCAGGTACCGAAGATGCTTCACCAGAAGCAACTCTTCCTGTCCAGACATGATTCTGGAACTCGGCAAATTGCCTTGCATTCGCCATATCCGGCCTCATCCACTCAATATCCTGCTGAAGACTGGAAGAAGCTGAAACATTGATGACAGCCGTTTCACTCGGGGCTCCGGATTTTGTTGTAATCAAAACAACACCATTGGATGCTCTTGAACCGTAGATCGCTGTTGCTGATGCATCTTTCAATACTGTAATGGACTCAATATCCTCCGGCGGAATATCCGTTAAAGGATTACGAAATCTTGCTGCTGCCTGATTAGACGGTTGTGGCAATGCAAAACCATCAACAACATAAAGAGGTTGTGAACCCGCACCAACTGCTCCAACTCCCCTGACCTGAATCTGCGGAGCACCTCCGGGAACACCGGTTGGCATGGTTACATTAACACCGGAGATTTGTCCCATTAATGCCTGGTCGGGGCTGGTAATCGGATTTGATTGCAAATTCTCAAGCCTGACGGTACCCACTGAACCGGTCAGGTCCTGGCTCCTCTGGGTACCGTACCCAACAACAACGACATCATCAATTGCGATTGCAGATACTTCCAACTCAATGTAAAGTTCATCTCGTCCCTGTACATCAATTTCCTGAGTCTCAAATCCAACCGCAGAAATTGTTAATACGATATCCAGGGATGAAACGGAAAATTCAAATTCCCCATCCAGGTTTGTAGCAGTTCCCGTACTGGTTCCCTGTACAATCACATTTACACCTGGTATCGGGTCACCAGTACTGGCCTCTACAACCTGGCCTCTTATTATTTCCTGTGCCGCTGCTTCCTCCGCCATTCCGGACAGAAAAACTATGAGAGGCACCATTAGTAATGGTAACACTATTTTTTTTAGTAACGAATGTATTCCCATTCTATTCACCGTTGATTAAAAGTTTTAAAAGTGAACGTTGATCCCAAATACATCTCTGTATTTTTTTTCAATGCACTTCTATGAATTAATGATTGATTTTCAATCCTACATCACCAGTAGTTTATTTGATATGGCAAAAGTTTTATATAGTTATTTGTCATATCTAAATACTTCACACTGACGACTTATCGCCCCTATAGAGTAGTCTATTTTTTTATCCTACTTTCTCTTATTACTTAATTAATTAAATATTTACTTTAGTTTACTATATTTACAATAATGTAAATATTCACTTTCCTCTTGATTAATAATATTTATATCTGATTACATTTTTATCTTGAAGATAGGATCATACTAAATAATGAGTTACATCTTGGGGTCTCATTAATTTGATTACCTGAAGTGCTAATCCCCTGTTTTAATATAATTTTTCAATTAAGGATCGATCAGTTGGATTTATAATTGATTTGATTACATAGATTGAGTGGCCTGTATTGGTTTGACACGATGAGAGCATTCCGGCTGCTGTCTTTCGCATGCAAACTGACAGTAATAATTACTAAAAAAAATCCTGAACCTGCTCTCCCGACCGCTGTCGGGATGGACTAATGCCATACCAAGCGCACAAAAAAACCCCGAACATTTTATAATGCCGGGGTTTTTATTTCCTTCCATCTCAGAATTGGAAGGATTGAATGATGTGCCTGTAGGGATCAGAAACAGGCACATCTGATAAATTTAAATTTTAAACAACCTGCTACCAACCGGGGTTTTGAGTGATCTGATTATTACTTGCAGATATCTCTTCCGGATGAATCGGAAGCAGGATTTCATGAGGCTGAATATTATAGACACCTGAAATTCTTGGCTCACGGGTTTTTCTGCTGGTGGCCTGTGCTGAAGCAACTTCATAAGCTACACCAAATCTAAGCAGATCAAACATGCGGTGGCCTTCACCCAGAAACTCAACAGTTCTTTCGTTAAATATCGCCCGTCCAAGTGCATCATTCTCCAATGCAGTCCCTTCCAGCATAAAGCTGTTGAACACATTACCAAGGTCAACCGGCCCTAATCCTGCACGGTCACGGACTTCGTTCACATATGGAAGCGCCACTCCGGCTCCATCATTGTTTCTCCAGTGCGCTTCTGCAAGTGAAAGAAGTACATCCGCATATCGGAGAAGTATAATGTTACCTTCCATTTGACCCTGGGCATTGATATAATCGGGCCACAGGTACTTATTCATCAGATAGATCGTACCGTCATGAGAAACTTCAGGATAATTGACATTATCGGGATCTACCAGAGGCTGTAAACCTTCAGTAAATCGTTGATCATTATCTGTGTCTTCATAGAATTCCATCATCTCATAAGATGGGTACATTCCATTATTGGACGGGTTAACGATTTCATCTACGATTTCGCCCCGCTTATGAAGCGGAACAAGCAGTGCAGGTGAAATCGCCTGTGGCTGGCCTGTTACATTCGCTCCAAACTGGAGTTCGAAGATCGACTCTTCGTTATTCGTATTACCCGGGTTAAATATATTCCGGTAACTGTCCAGAAGTTCATATTGTCCCAGTACATCTTCCAGCTCACTGATAGCCGATCCGTAATCGCCGGTATTCAGGTAAACTTTGCCAAGCAATGTTTTTGCTGCACCTGAAGTTGCCCGGCCAGGCTGACTCCATGTTGGCGGAAGATTGTCTGCAGCAAAGATCAAATCAGGTATGATCAGGTTGCTGTATACTTGTTCAACCGGGCTGCGTTGCTTATCAATAGCCACATCCGGGGTTGTCTGTTCCGTGGTTACAATCGGTAAATCACCAAACATCTGAACGCCAAAGTAATAGGAAAACGCACGGATAAACCTTGCCTGTGCTTCTATTTGATTTCTCTGGGTTTGATCAGTCCACTCAATGTTATCGAGTCTTTCCAGTACGATATTGGTTTGAGCAACTGTTTGAAAGATTTGGTTCCATTGTCCCCGGGGCACAGTATTGGATGGCACCGCAAACCACTCCTGAAACGGCTGCTCGTTTACACCCGGCAGGTTAATATCAAACTGTCTGTTGATGGCATCGAACCGCAATTCCGTAATCAACCGAAATTGCAGGTTATGTACACCTGCCTGGGTTCTCAACCGTGCATAAGCACTGTTTACTCCGGCCTCAAAATGAGAGGGCGAATTAAAGTACTCCACTGTGGAAGTAAATGATTGGGGGTCCGGTGTCAGGAACTCCTCACACCCGGCCCACACAAACATCAGACAACCTGCCAGAATACTCGTGATTTTCATCCTACGGTATCTGTTCTGATTATTTTTATTCTTTCTATTCATAATGATCTAATTAAAATTCGTATTGTCATTGAAAGTGACTTACACGATTGCTTACAAATCGATACTAATACCGAAAGTAAATGTTCGTGTGAGTGGGTAGTTAAACCAATCCGAATTCAAACGGATACCGTGGCCATCACCAGCTGAATCTCTTTGAACCTCGGGATTTCCGTCATAACCTGAAATTATGAACAGGTTTGTACCGGATACATAAATGCTTGAACGGGTGATCCCCGCAAAACCTGCAGGCAGGTTGTAACGAACCATCAGGTTTCTCAGCCATAAGTTACTACCATCAGCAACGTTCAATGTATGCTCGCCTCTGTATCGCCGGCGCTGCTCACCACCACCAAGAGGTGTTGGATGGATTCCGCTTCCCGGATTGTCTTCCGACCTCCAGAAACCTTCCACATAAGCTGCAGCAACATTAAAGAGTCCGTCAATGTTTTTCGCAGTCCGGAAATATTCACGCATATAAACATCACCGCCGTAACGGCCTGTAATGGTTGCACGGATATCAAAATTACCCACACGGACGTTGTTTGTTAATCCGTATGTAAATTTCGGATGCGGATTACCAATCACAGCAAAATCACCACCTACTTCTGGCGGGCCTGGATTGATCACACCATCACCGTTAACATCCCTGTACCTTAAATTACCCGGAATGTCACCCGGAGCCGATGGATTATTTGCAATTTCCTGCTCGTTTTGCCAGATACCATCAACAACGTATCCGATAAACTCACCGATAGGACGGCCTACCCTGGCTTGCGATTGCGGATGGCCTTCACCACCTGCTCCAAACAATGGCTCCCCATCTGGCAGAGAGAGAACTTTATTTCTGTTTAAAGAGAAATTGAGATCTGTTGACCAGAAAATATTTTCCCTGACAACATTTACTGTGTTTACAGAGAACTCAAACCCTTTATTTTCCATTGAACCCAGGTTGTCAGTAACACTTCCAAATCCGGAGCTGGTTGGCAGTGTACGGCCCAACAACATGTCTTCTGTTGTTCGGATATAACCGTCAAGGGTAAACCGGAGCCTGTGATTCAGAATGGCAAATTCAATACCTGCATTCCATTCTTTATTTCTTTCCCAGCCTAACAAATTATTGGCCATGGAAATCAATCGACGGCCACCCGCTACAGAACTGCCATACAGGTAATCATCGGTCTGAATCACACCAAGTGCAGAGTAGTTACCGATCTGGTTATTACCGGTCAATCCAAAGGAAGCTCGAACTCTCATTTCGTCGAATGTATTGCTTAAACCCTGTAAAAAGGATTCATTCAACGGATTCCATGCAATAGCACCTGAGGGGAAGAAACCCCATC
>SL_3KL_010_SEDDRAFT_10001549_pt1 | contig 20983 bp, 15 predicted proteins | sample SodLakKL_010_SED_2_FD_10381 | JGI IMG/M metagenome (IMG submission 10381) | reverse complement strand
GCGAGAAGCGGCATGCCTCGGCCACGCGCGCGGTCTCGGCCAGCCACTCGGGCGGATACAGGCGGGCCAGGGTGGAGACGGGGCGCAGGTGGCGCTCGCCGTTGGCGGCCAGGCTCAGGCCGCATTCGGACAGCGGCTTGTGCTCGTGCAGGGCGGTCAAGACATCGAGCAGCGCTCGCTGCTCGCGCACGTCCATGCGCACATCGCCGCAGGCCAGGCAAGGCAGACCGTGGCGGCGGGCGAAGCGGTCCAGCTCGCCAAACCAGGCCTGCTCCCCCGGCTGCAGCAGCCGGGTTACGCCCAGCCACAGGCGGTTGCCGAAATGCTGCCGGAGTTCCCCGACCCGCGCATCCGGTGCCGGCTCGGTCCAGGGCGAAGGTTTCCAGATCGCCAGCACCCGGTCCAGGCCCTCGGCCAGGTCGGCGCGTTCAACCCGGTAGCCGCCCTTGGCCGCGCGCCGCCTGGCCCGCGTGATCAGGCGGCATAGCTGGCTGTAGGCGGTCTGATCGGGCGCCAGCAGCACCAGGTGCAGATCATCCAGGCGAATCTCGGTGCCGATGATCAGGTGCAGCCCGCAGGCTTGCGCCGCCTCGTGCGCCCGCACCACCCCGGCCATGGAGCACTCGTCGGTCAACGCCAGGGCCCGGTAGCCCAGCGCGGCAGCGCGCTCGACCAGCCTTCCCGGCTGCGCAGCCGAGCGCCGAAAGCTGAAGGCGCTCAGCGCATGCAGTTCGGCGTAGCGGGGTGCGGGGTCTGGCATAGTGAAATTTTATACAGTTTGCATGAAGGCCGTTCAGACAATCGCCAGCTTCGGTCGACTGTCGAGTCCTTCGGCCCGGCCGTTCACAGGGCTGCGTTGTCATGCTTGAATTCAGCCGTGTGAACCTTCATAACAAGGCGAACCGGCGGAGATCTGATCGATGGAGTTCAAGGACTACTACAAGACCCTGGGCGTCAAGCCCGAGGCCAGTGCCGATGAGATCAAGCGCGCGTACCGCAAGCTGGCGCGCAAGTACCACCCGGACGTCAGCAAGGAGGCCGATGCCGAGGCCAGGTTCAAGGAGCTGGGCGAGGCCTACGAGGCCTTGAAGGACCCCGAGAAGCGCGCCCAGTACGACCAGGTCCGCCAGGGCGGCTGGCGCCAGGGCCAGGAGTTCCGCCCGCCGCCGGGCTGGGGTCAGGGCTGGCAGTCGGCCGGCGACGGCCAGGACTTTTCCGGTTTCAGCGATTTCTTCGAGAGCCTGTTCGGCGGGCTGGGTCGGGGCGGATTCAGGCAAGGCGCCGGCGGCGGTCGCGCCCAGGTGCGTGCCCGCGGCCGCGACATCCACGCCAGCGTTCAGATCGACCTGGCCACGGCCTACGCCGGCGGCGTGCAGCGCCTGAGCCTCAACCGCACTGAAACGGGGCCTGACGGCCGCCTGCAGCAGGTGCCGAAAACGCTCAACGTGCGCATCCCGCCGGGAGTCACGGACGGCCGTCAGATTCGCCTGAGCGGGCAGGGGGAGCCGGGCATGGGCGGCGGTCCGGCCGGCGATCTGTACCTGGAGGTCGGCCTCAAGTCTCACCCGCTGTACGAAGTCCAGGGCCGGGACGTGCACCTGAGTTTGCCGATCACGCCCTGGGAGGCCGCGCTGGGCGCCCGCCTGGCCGTGCCCACGCTGGGCGGCAAGGTCGAACTGCAGATTCCGGCCGGTTCATCCAGCGGCAAGCGCCTGCGCCTGAAAGGCCGCGGCCTGCCCGGCCAGCCGGCCGGCGACCAGTACGTCATTCTCAAGGTCGTCGTGCCCGAAGCGAAAACCGATCAGGCCCGGTCCTTGTACGAAGCGCTGAAGCAAGAGCAGGATTTCGATCCCCGCGTCGGCATGGAGGCTTAAGTCATGACGCCGTCGAAGACGCTGCCGATCGCCGAGATCATCGGCCAGGAACTGGAAGCGGACCTGGACCAGGTCTGCCGTCTGTGCGGGCTGGACAGCACCGAGTTGCTGGACTGGGTCCGCGAGGGCGTGGTCGAGGCGCAGGAACCGGCCAGCGGTCACTGGCAGTTCAGCGCCCGCCAGGTCCGTCGGGTGTATGTCGCCCGACGGCTCAAGCGCGACCTGGAGCTGGATACGCGGGCTCTGCCGGTGGTGCTGGACCTGCTCGAGGAGGTCCAGACGCTGCGCCGGCGCGTGCGCCTGCTCGAGCGCGTGATCGAGGACTGATCGCCGCCTGATCATTCGGCACCCGATTCCGCCAGCCGGGTCCGGGATCGCGGCATAATGGGGATTGACCATTCAGCACCCATTCCGGCCGTGTCCGCATACCCTTATCCGCACCTGCTCCAGCCCTTGAACCTGGGCTTCGTTACCCTGCGCAACCGCATTCTCATGGGTTCCATGCATACCGGCCTGGAAGACCGGGTCTGGAACTGGCCGCGCCTGACCGCGTATTTCGTCGAACGCGCCAAGGGTGGGGCCGGGCTGATGGTCACCGGCGGCATCGCCCCCAACAGGCGCGGCTCGCTGGCGCCGCTCGCCTCCAAGCTGACCAATCGCTGGGAAGTGGTGCGCCACCGCAAGATGACCGACGCCGTGCACGAGGCTGATGGGCGCATCTGCATGCAGATCCTGCACGCCGGGCGCTACGCCTACCATCCGTTCTCGGTCGCGCCCTCGGCGATCAAGTCTCCGATTACGCCGTTCAAGCCCAGGGCGCTGTCGTCCAGCGGCGTCGAGGGCCAGATCCGGGATTTCGTGCGCTGCGCCGCCCTGGCCCAGAAGGCCGGCTACGACGGCGTCGAGGTGATGGGCTCGGAAGGCTATTTCATCAACCAGTTCCTGGTGCCGCGGACCAACCGCCGCTCGGACGGCTGGGGCGGCAGCTTCGAAAACCGCATGCGCCTGCCCGTAGAAATCGTCAAGCGCACGCGCGAGCGGGTTGGGCCCAACTTCATCATCATCTACCGCCTGTCGATGATCGACATGCTGGCCGACGGCAACAGCTGGGAGGAAGTCGTGGCGCTGGGCCAGGCCATCGAGCAGGCCGGGGCGACCATCATCAACACCGGCATCGGCTGGCACGAGACGCGCGTGCCCACCATCGCCACTTCGGTGCCCCGCGCGGCGTTTACCTGGGTCACGCGCAAGCTGCGCGACGCCGTCTCGCTGCCGCTGGTCACCAGCAACCGCATCAACATGCCGCACACGGCCGAGGCGGTGCTGGCGCGCGGCGATGCCGACATGGTGTCCATGGCCCGCCCGCTGCTGGCCGACCCGGAGTGGGCCAACAAGGCATCCGAGGGACGGGCCGACGAGATCAACACCTGCATCGCCTGCAACCAGGCCTGCCTGGACCACGTGTTCCAGAACAAGGTCGCCTCCTGCCTGGTCAATCCGCGCGCCGGACACGAGACCGAACTGGTGATCCGGCCGACCGAGCAGAAGAAGAAAATCGCCGTGGTCGGCGCCGGTCCGGCCGGCCTGGCCGCTGCCGTGACCGCGGCCGAGCGTGGTCACAGGGTGAGCCTGTTCGAGCAGTCCGACCGCATCGGTGGGCAGTTCAACATGGCCATGCGCATCCCCGGCAAGGAGGAGTTCGTCGAGACCCTGCGCTACTTCACCCGGCGCATCGAACTGCTGGGGATTGACCTGCGACTGAACACGAAGTTTGATCCCGAACATGCTGATTCAAAAGTGTTTGATGAAGTGATTGTTGCCACCGGCGTGACCCCGCGCGACCCGCAGATTCCAGGCCAGGATCACGCCAGCGTTCTGAGCTACATCGACGTGCTGCTGCACGGCAAGCCGGTCGGCCAGCGGGTCGCGGTCATCGGCGCCGGCGGCATCGGCTTCGACGTCAGCGAATTCCTGGTCCATGGCGAGGTGCCTGAGCGGCCCGATCCGGACCAGCCCAAGCCTGAGGACTTCTTCCGCCAGTGGGGTGTGGATATGAACCTGTCCGGGCGCGGCGGCGTGGAAGGGCAAAAGCCCGATTTCGGCAAGCCGGCGCGCGAGATCTTCCTGCTCCAGCGCAAGACTTCCAAGCCCGGCGCGGGCCTGGGCAAGACCACCGGCTGGATTCACCGCACGTCGCTGAAAAACTTCGGCGTCAACATGGTGTCGGGCGTGAGCTACGAGCGCATCGACGATGCAGGCCTGCACATTCGGAGCGGCGAGGAAACGCGTTGCCTGGAAGTGAACAACGTGGTGATCTGTGCCGGGCAGGTGCCGAATAGGGCGCTGGCCGACGCGCTCAAGGCCCGGGGTCTCAACGTTCACCTGATCGGCGGCGCCGATGTGGCGGCCGAACTGGACGCCAAGCGGGCCATTGACCAGGGGACACGGGTGGCCGCGGCGCTGTAGCCTCTACGCCAGCGCTACACTGAACCGGCTCAAGGGCCGCCGCAGCGCAAGGATGCAACCATGACCAAGGCAGAATCCATGACGATATCGACCGACCAGTTTCCCGCTCTGCTTGAGGACCTGCGCGCGACCTTTGCCCCGGGCTTGACCCGCGACCTGGCCTGGCGCGATGCTCAACTCGATGCCGTGCATCGTCTGTTGAGCGAAAACGAGGACGCCATCGGCCACGCCCTGGCGGCCGACCTGGGCAAGCCGCCGCAGGAGGTCTTGCTCGGCGAATTGGCCCTGCTCTACAGCAGCATCAAGCATGCCCGCAAACGCCTGAAGTCCTGGGCCCGCCCGCGCCGGGTCAGCACGCCTTTGCTTGGCCAGCCGGCGCGCAGCTGGGTGCAGCCCGAGCCGCTCGGTGTGGTGTTGATCCTGGGCGCCTGGAACTATCCTTTCCAGTTGATCTTCGGGCCGCTGATCCCGACCCTGGCAGCCGGCAACTGCGCGCTGCTCAAACCCTCCGAGATTGCGCCCTCCAGCTCGGCGCTGATGACCGAACTCATTCCGAAGTACCTGGACCAGCGCGCGATCCGCGTGGTCGAGGGTGCGGTCGATGAAACCACCGAGCTGCTCAAGCTCCGCTTTGACCACATCATCTACACCGGCGGCGCGGCCGTCGGCAAGATCGTCATGCGCGCGGCTTCCGAGCACCTCACGCCGGTCACCCTCGAGCTGGGCGGCAAGAGTCCCTGCGTGATCGATCGCGACGCCGATCTCAAGCATGCGGCACGCCGGCTGGTCTGGGGCAAGTGCATCAACTCCGGCCAGTCCTGCATTGCGCCCGACTATGTGCTGGTTGCTCCCGACCAGCGCGAAGAGCTGGTTGCGGCCATCGACGCCGAGCTTCAGAAGATGTACGGCGACGACCGGCTGGGCAGCGCCGACTACGCCAACATCGTCAACCATCGCCACTTCCGGCGCGTACGCCAGTACCTGGACAGCGGCAAGGTCGCCATCGGCGGCAAAGTCGACGAAACCAACAACCGCATCGAGCCCACCGTGCTGGTCGATGTGGCGCCCGACGCGCCGGTCATGCAGGAAGAAATCTTCGGCCCGGTGCTGCCGATCCTGACCGTGGCCGATCTCGATGCCGCCATGGCCTTCATCCTCGAGCGCGACAAGCCGCTGGCGGCCTACCTGTTCACGAAGAACAAGGACAGCAAGAAGCGCTTCGTCGAGACCGTCAGTTCCGGCAACATGTGCATCAACGACGTCATCATGTTCATGGCCGTGCACGAACTGCCGTTCGGCGGCGTGGGCATGAGCGGCATGGGCCAGTATCACGGCAAGATCGGCTTTGATCGCTTGAGCCACCTGAAAGCCGTGATGAGCCGCGGCCGGGTGCCGGAGCCGCCGATACGATTCGCGCCCTACAGCCAGTTAAAGATGAAACTGTTGCGGTGGTTCGGTTAGGGTGGAGTGAGTCCAAGCCCAACGGCCATTAGGCCAGGAGATCTCCATGATCCAGTTGCCGCCGAGCGCGCAGGTCGCAAGCTTCGATGTCGATGCGCAGAAGACTTTCAGCCCCCTGTGCCCGGACGAGTTGCCGGTGCCCGAAGGTGACCGCATCGCCCCCGAGCTGAACCGCCAGGCCGAACTGGCCGGCTGGCGCCTGGGATCCAAGGATGCACATACCCCGCAGGCCGTGTGGGTGACCGACGATCCCGAACTGATCGGCCAGCCCGGGGTGCCCGGCGCCAACGTCGAGGAACACTGGCCGGTCCATGCCGTGCCCGGCACGCCCGGCTTCGAGCTGCTGCCGGGCCTGCCGCACCCGGCCGAGTATGACTTCTTCGTCTGGAAGGGCGTCGAGCCGGACATGCACCCCTACGGTGCCTGTTACCACGACCTGGCCGAACAGCGCAGCACCGGCGTGATCGAGTGGCTCAAGGCGCGCGAGGTGGATTGCGTGCTGGTCGGCGGCCTGGCCACCGATTACTGCGTGCGCGCCACGGCCCTGCAGCTGCGCGCTGCAGGTTTCGACGTGATCCTGAACCTCGCTGCCTGCCGCGGCATTGCCGCCTCGAGTACCGACGCAGCGCTGGAGGAAATGCGCGCGGCCGGGATTGGCATCATCTCTGACAGCAGTGCGCTGCAGGTTGCCGCCGGGGGGGACTGATCCCGTTCTCCGAGCGCTCTCCCGCGTCCAGGGCACTCGCGGCCTCGGGGTCTTGAAAGGGACCGGCGCAGCCGAGTATAGTTTCTCCGGCGTTTGGTAAGTCCCGCAAGAAAATCATGATGATACGAACAAGCTTGGCTGCTTTGGCCCTGGGCATTCTTGTCACGGCGGCATGGGCCGGCGAGCAGCGCATCGCCAGAGATCTGGCCCGGGCGCTGGAGCCATTGGCGACCCAGGCTGAAAGCCTCGATGATCTGTGGTCGGGTTATCGGTTCACGGAGCGTCCCCTGGGTGTCTATCGCCCGGGCGCTGGCGTGCTGGTGCGCTACTGCATGGACGACGCGCCTGAAGCCTGGCAGCCACTGTCTGATCTGGTGCAACGCCCGGATCTGGGGCCGTGCACCTGGTTCAGCGGCGAGGTGGCCGCGCTCGGCGATGCGGTGTTCCATATCGAGCATGACTTCGGCGCGTTCCGCGCCAGTCTGGTCCGGGAAGGGGAGTCGATGAATATGCTCCTGCACGAGGACTTTCATGGCTTCCAGCGCACCTGGCCTAACCCGCGCGCCGGCTCGACGCTGGCCGGACTGGATGAGTCGGCCGACTCGGCGGCGCTGCGAGCCTCCCTGCAGCGCGAGGCCGCGCTGCTGTCAGCGGCGCTGGCCGAAAGCGACGCGGAACAGGCGCGCTTGCATCTGGGTCGATGGCTGGCCCTGCGCCTGCATCGCGACGCCTCCCAGCCCGATTCCCTGCTTGCCACCACGCAAGAAAATGAAGTCATCGAAGGAAGCGCGACCTGGGTGGGTGAGCGGGGGGAAATGGCCCTGTTGGGGCAAACCAACCTGCGCCAGCGCTTTGCCATGCGGGGTGAACCAATGCTTGAACCCATGGCGACCTCGCTCAGCAACCAGATGCGAGCGACCTACTATTTCCATGGTGGAATCCTCCATGAAATGCTGTATCGCCTGTCGGAGGATGCTGATTGGCAAGAGCGGCTCATGAACGGTGCCCGGCTACCGGAACTGGTGCAGGATCTGCTTGCCTTGTCCGAAGAGGACCTTGACCAACTGCTGGACCAGGAGCTGAACTCGCGCGAGTGGCGCCGGACCAAGCGCGCCCATGCACGCACTTTCCGTCAATGGCAGAGACAGCAGGACCGTGAAGGCACGCGCTTTGACTGGGTGCTCGAGTTTCACGTGCCGATGGATGATCCAGAAACCGGTGCGCGTGGACAGCAACTCATTGAGTTTGACAGTGACAGTGCCAGCCAGGACGAGGATGGGCGCCTGATCGTTCATCACGCGAACCGGTTCAGCATGACCGTTGGCCGCACGGTCATCGAAGTCCGAAATCAGCCGGTGATTCTGGGCGCCATGCAGCCGGACGATATCCAGACCCACGCCTTGCTGGCCGTGCCCTTGAACGTCCCCCTGCGCTCATCCGATGTGCCGGACAGCGGCGAGTTCGTGGAACTGGAGAACTTTCGTGATCGACGAGCGCGGATCAGCTTGCGCTCAGAGGTGCCGGTGCTGATCCGGCAGGTGGAGGTTCCGCCCTAGCTCGCTTGTTCCGGGCCGATATTGAAGTTCGGGGCCATACACCGGCAGCCGTTGGGCTGCCCGTTGTTCAGAATGAGTAGCCCACGCTGGTGACCAGGCCATAGTCGCTGCGCTCGGCTTCGTCGGGCTGGCGGTTGTCGAAGGACCCGTAGACGCGCAACTCCAAAAAGAGGTCACTGATCAATTCGCGCTTGATGTAGAAAGTCAGGTTGGCGCGCAGGCGCCCGCTGTCGGTGATGCCCGGGAACAGCGTCACGGCGGTGTTCAGTGAGGTTTCGGGGGTGTCATACAGAAAGAACTCATAGCGAGTATCGAGATAGCCTTCGACGTCATTCTGTGAAGAATCTCCGGCGCGTTGCTCATCGGTCACTGCAATGCCGGCGGTGGCCGACCAGAGGCTCCGGTTGGTCTGCGTCAGAAAGCGACCATAGCCCAGTCCGGCCAGTGAGCGAAGATCAACGCCCAGCTCGTCGTTGCGCTCCAGCAGGCCCAGCGCGGCCCAGTACCACCTCTCCTCCAGCAGCCTGCGGTATTCCAGGCCGACGTTGAAGCGCCGGGTATCGGACGCCTCATCCTGCGAGCGAACGAAGGTCGAGGCGTTGACGGTGAGCTGAAAGTTCTCATCGCGCCGCCGGGCATCGAAGGCTCCGCTGAAAGCCGTGGTGTTGTTGGCCTGGGTGTAATTCAGGCCCACGCTGACCTGGCCGTCCCAGCGATCCGTGATGGCGCCTTCCATGACTTCGTCGATCCGGACGACTTCACCCATGTCGAGCGTGATCGATTCGCCGGCGGCGTCCACCATCAGCATGCGATCCACGCCTGAATCGACCAGCGAACCGCGAAGGCGGCGGCCGTCGCCCAGTTCGATGATGAACGGTTCCGGGCTGCTGACCCGCAGTACATCGTCCCAGTCGATCCGAACCGAACCCATGCTGTCGGTGCTGACCCGGAGCCGGTTGCGTTCGAGTTCTCTGACGTCGCAGGTGAGTCGATCGCCGTTCAGCAGCACAACCATGCCCGTGCGTTGGGCCAGCGCCGCCTCCGCGCTGAGAAACAGGATCGCCAGTAAAGCCAGCATCGCGGCAACAGGGGAGGTTAAAAGCCGGGTCATGCCGTCAGACTGGGGTGATGGCCGAAGCGCTTCGGCTGTTGGCAAGATCGATACCAGGGCACTTTGTCTTCGTTCCATCTCGCACACTGTCTTGTGGATTGTGCCTTTCTTCCTGGTCGCCAGAGGGTCGTTGTCCGGTTCGGCTACCAGGTCAATATCGGCAATCACGACAGGGTTGTCTGGGAGCGCCACGCATGCCGTCTCCCCAGTCCAGTCGTGATGGATCGATAGTCAGTGATCGCCCGTCTGAGTCTCCATCCTATCAAAGCGATAGGTGCCGAACCAGCGTGCCGTTTCGCCGGGTTCCAGGGCAGCGCGAAAGAACACCTCCGGGCAGAATCCATTGGCGTCGGCGTACACGGCAAAGCGACGGGGCGGGAATTCACCCCGATAGCTCACCGCCGCTTCGTCTGAAACCTGCAGTTCGAAGTGGTTGGCGTGGGCCGGTACCTCGGCCAGTTCGCTGGCGTAGTAGTACGCTTCTCCAGGCGCCAGCGGTCCGGGGATTTCCAGCGAGAAAGGCCCAAGCTGCAGGCCTGTCTGCGCGAGCGGCAACTCGAAGCCGGTCACCACGCGGTAGCCCGGGCCGACCGGGACATCGGCGACCCGGAACCAGTGATGGTTGTAGTGCTCGAAGGTCCACGCCAGCGAGCCGCTGTTGCTCAGTTCGTAATGGATCTCGAGGCCGTTGGCGCCGTTCAGTTGGTAGGACTTCGCATAGCGGTACTGCCAGGGACCATCGCCTTCCGATTGCTGGACGACCGTAAGCACCCCGTCACCCGCCGTCACCTCGACCGGAAACACGCGGTCCACCGGGTAGGGATGGGCGAAGTGATACCCGGCCTCGGTGTCGCGAATCAGTCGCCCTGCGCCGATCTTTAGAAAGTGCTCGCCGACCGCCGCCTGCTTGTATCCGAGGACACCGTCGCCGTACAGGCCGAACTCGTCGGGCAGGCCCCAGGGCCCGAGGAACTCCACGCCGTCGACGGTCACGCTGCGAACGACCGCGGTGCGATCAAAGCGCGGTCCGAATGACTCGAACAGGCGATCGCTGTTCACCTCGATCTCGATGCGCAAGTCGCCCCTGGCCAGCACGTGGACCTCGGCGGCGGCAGACACGGACGCGAGCGCCATGACGCCGGCGATCAAGACAAGATGGACCGGGCGGATCATCGGCGTCCGTGGCGCTTGCGGGAATTGTCGTGGTCTCATCTTGCTCTCCTCAGGGTCTTGCACGGGGCCGCAGGACCTGCTGCAGGGCCAGGCCCGAGACGATCAGCCCCAGCCCGATCCAGGTCGATGCCAGGATGGTCTCACCGACGAAGGCGCGGATGAAGAACAGCGACAGGAAGGGCGACAGGAAGATCAGGTTGCTGATGCGCGCCGTGCTCGTCGTCAGCCGCATCGCGCCCAGCCAAAGGGCGAAGGCCAGCGCCATCTCGATCACGCCGACATAGGCCGCACCGGCCAGCCCGCGCCAGTCGGGGAGGCTCAAGCCTGCGCTCAAGGCACACACCAGCAGCACGAAGGGCAAGGCAAAGGCGAAGTTGCAGAACAGCGCCACCAGCGGGTCGCGCTTGTCGCGCGCGCTGTAGATCCAGTACAGCGCCCACAGCACCGTGCTGCCCAAAGCCAGGGCAACGCCGATCGGATTGGCGAACTCCAGCGCGAAGATCTCGCCCCGGGTCGCGATCACCCAGACCCCGGAATAGGCGATCAGGCCCCCGATGACGTCGGCCCGCGACAGCCGATGGCCAAGCAGCGGCACGGCCAGGATCGCCAGGGTGAATGCCCAGGTGTAGTTGAGCGGCTGCGCTTCCTGGGCCGGCAGCCGGTCATAGGCCTCGAACAGGACCAGGTAGTAGGCCAGCGGGTTGATCAGGCCCAGCGCCAGCGAGCGCAGGTAGTCGCGCCGGCTGCCGCGCAGCACCTCGCCCAGGCGCCCGGTCGCCAGCAGCAGCAGGCCCAGGGCCAGCACCGCGACCAGGCTCGCCCAGGCCAGCAGCTGCACCGGCGCCAGGTGTTCCAGCGAGAGCTTGAAAGCGGTGGCAACGGTGGACCACAGCAGCACCGCGCCGAGGGCGAGCAACAGCGCACGCTGTTCGTTGCCGGCCTGCATCCCTGGACCGCCTATGGCTTGAGTCGCGGCATGCTGGCCTGGAGCCTGGTCATTCAGCCGGCAGCCATTTTGTGCAAGGCCTGCCCCAGGCTCGCGAAGTTCGCCGCGAGCGGCTCTGCGTGGCTGGGCCTGTTCAACAATTCGGCCAGGGCCGGCGGCGGCTCGATCGTCCGGCCCAGTAGCGGCTCGACCACCTCGTTGAACTTGGCCGGATGGGCGGTGGCGGCGATTAGGTGTGGGGTGGTGATGCCCGACTCGCGGCGCTGGTGCAGCACCTCGATCGCGCAGGCCGTGTGCGGGCACAGGGCCATGCCTTGAGCCGCGTCGGTGCGGCGAATGGTCCGGCGGATGGTGCCGTCGTCAACGCTGACCGCACGAACGTCGGCATCGCGCAGGTCCCGGTCGCGGTAAAACCAGGCCAGGCGCTCGAAATTGCTCGGGTCGCCCACATCCATGGCGTTGGCCAGGGTGGCCAGTCCAGGGCGGCCGCGGTAGTCCAGGCCCGAGAAGTAATCGGGCAGGGTGCGGTTGGCGTTGGTGGCCAGCACGACCTCGCCGATGGGCAGGCCCATTTCGCGCGCCAGGATGCAGGCCAGGGCGTTGCCGAGGTTGCCGGTGGGCACGATGACGTCGACCGGGCGCGACAGCTCGCGCCACAACTGCAGGCTGGCGTGGGCGTAGTAGCTGATCTGCGGCAGCAGGCGGCCGATGGAGATGCTGTTGGCCGAAGTCAGGTGCAGCGTCCGGTTGAGCGGCGGGTGGTTCAGGGCCTGTTTGGCCAGGCGTTGGCAGTCGTCGAAGTTGCCCTGCACACGGAAGGCATGGACGTTGTCGCCGAAAGCGCCGAGCTGGTGGGCCTGGCGCGCCGAGACGCGGCCTTCCGGATAGAGAATCACGACGCGGAAGCCGGGCCGGCGATGAAAGGCTGCGGCCACCGCGCCGCCGGTATCACCCGAGGTCGCGACGATCACGGTCTGGATCGGCTCATGCTCGGCCCGCAGCCGGCCCATGCAGGCGGCCAGGAAGCGCGCGGCGAAGTCCTTGAAGGCGGCGGTGGGGCCGTGGAAAAGCTCCAGGATCCAGCTGTGGCCCGGTTCGAAATCGATCAGCGGCAGCGGCAGTTCCAGGGCCTCGGTGCAGATGTCGGCCAGGTCGGCCGCCAGCGTGCTGCCGCTGAAGTAGGGCGCGAGCAGCTGAACCGCCGTGGCCGGCAGGCCCGGCGCGCCGGGCAGGCTTGCAGGATCGAGCCGGGGAATGCTTTCCGGCACGTACAGCCCGCCATCGGGCGCCAGGCCGCGGCGCAGGGCGGTGGCCAGGTCCGCAGCGGCGGTCTCGGAGCGGGTGCTCAGGTAGTTCATGGGCAATCGGTCATGGACAATCGTTCATGGGTAGCGCACCTGGATCGGGCTGGACTCATCCTCGAGCACCCGGGCACCGGGTGCTTCCAGGGGCGAGACCAGGGCGGTGGCATTGAGTTTGTGCCGGCCGAAGGCCGCGACCATGGCCGCGCCGGCCTGCTCGGCTTGAGCTCGGCTCTCGAACCAGCCGAACACGCTCGGACCGGCGCCCGAGATCGAGGCGCCCAGCGCGCCGTGATCGAGCGCGGCCTGCTTGACCTCGCTGAAGCCCGGAATCAGGTGGGCCCGGCGCGGCTCGACCAGGACGTCGGCCAGGCCGGCGCGGATCAAGTCGAGATCGTCGCGGTAGCAGCCGCTCAGGAACAGCGCCAGCCGGGTCTGCTGGGCCACGATGGTCTCGATCCCGAAGCCCTCGCTCAGGGCCATGCGGGCGGTGCGGGTTTCGACGATGTGGTCGGGGTGAACAACGGCCGAGTACAGTCCTTTCGGCACCGGGATGCGGAACAGTTGCTCGGCCGAGGCCAGCACCAGCCCGCCCAGCAGCTGCGGGCCGACATTGTCGCCGTGCACCGAGCCCGAGGCCACGGTTTCGCCGATCAGCGCGTAGCGGTAGAGCGCCGCGGTCTCCAGCGGCCGGTCGATCAGGGCGTTGACCGCCATCAGCGCCGCGCTGGCCGAGGCCGCCGAACCGCCCAGCCCGGAGCCCAGCGGAATGCCCTTGTGGATCTGCAGGCTCACGCCGAAGTCGACCCGTTCCGACTGCAGCAGGGCCAGCACGGCCTTGCCGGCGGTGTTCCTGTCCGGATCGCGCGGCAGATCGGTGACCGTGCCGGTAATGGCTTCGATGACCACGCCCGGCGTCTCGCTGCGCGTGGCGGTGACGGTATCGCCCGCGCCGCGGATGGCAAAGCCGAGCAGGTCGAAGCCGACCCCGGCGTTACCGACGCTGGCCGGCGCGAAGGCCGTGGCCTGCTTGCGCCGGGTCACAGTCGCGCCCCGAGCCCGGCGGCCACACGCAGCAGGTCGGCGAACACGCCGCCGGCGGTGACGTCCGGTCCGGCGCCCGGTCCCTGGACGATGAGGGGATTGTCGCGGTAGCGCTCGGTGCGGAAAGCGACCACGTTGTCGGTCAGGGCCAGGTTGGCGAAGGGGTGATGGCCGGGCAGGGACTTCAGCGCGACGGCGGCCTTGCCGTCGCGGTCCAGCGAGGCGACATAGCGCAGCACCCGGCCGGAACCCCGGGCGGCTTCCAGGCGTCGGGCCATGGCGCCATCGTGCTCGGCCAGGCGCTCCAGGAACTCGGCCACGCTGAGGCCGTTGAGCTCGGCCGGCGCCAGGCTTTCGACCTCGACCTGGTCGAGTCCGACGGTCAGGCCCATTTCGCGCGCCAGGATGACCAGCTTGCGAGCCACGTCCATGCCGGACAGATCGTCGCGCGGATCGGGCTCGGTATAGCCGGCCGCGCGCGCCTCGCCCACCAGCGCGGCAAAGGACATGCCGGGTTCGAAGCGGTTGAACAGGTAGGCCAGGGTGCCGGAAAAGATGCCTTCGATGGACAGCAGGCGGTCGCCGGTGTCGAGCAGGTCGCGCAGGGTCTGGATAACCGGCAGCCCGGCGCCGACGGTGGCCTCGTAGCGCCAGCGCGCGCTGGAGGATTCCAGCGTCCGCTTGAGTTCAAGATAGCGGGCCAGGTCGCCGCTGCCGGCGTGCTTGTTGGGGGTGATGACGTGGATGCCGCGCTGGATCCATTCCAGGTAGTGGTCGGCGACCTGGTTGCTGGCGGTGCAGTCGATGATCACCGCGTGCGGCAGGTGGTCGTCATGGATATGGCTGACAAAGCGCTCCAGGTCCAGGGCTTCGGGTTCCGCGCCCAGCGGGTTGCGCGCGTCCTCGGGCTCCAGCCCGGTTTCGCTCAAGCGCATGCGGCTGGAACTGGCCACGGCGCGCAGGCGCAGGTCCAGGTTGGCGTCGCGCTTCAGGCGCTCGGCGGCCTCCAGCATCTGGCGGATCAGGGCCGAACCCACGTGGCCGGGGCCGATCAGGCCGATCGACAGGGTCTGCTCCGAGAGATAGAAGCCGGCGTGGATGGCCTTGAGCGCGCGCTCGGCGTCGTGTTCGTCGATGACCACCGAGATGTTGCGTTCGGACGCGCCCTGGGCGATGGCGCGCACGTTGATGCCGGCGCGGGCCAGGCCGCCGAACAGGCGTGCGGCGATGCCGGGTCGGCCGGTCATGCCCTCGCCGACGATGGCCAGGATGCGGATGTCGGACAGCAGGCTGATGCGGTGGATCTGGCCGTGGCGCAGTTCGCGATCGAACACCTGCTCGAGGATGGCGCGGGCGGTTTCGCCCGCCTCGCCCGGCACCACCACGCAGATCGAGTGTTCCGAGGACCCCTGCGAGATCATGGAAACGGAGATGGAGGCCCGGTGCAGGGCGCCGAAGATGCGCTCGGCGGTGCCGGGGACGCCGATCATGCCGGCGCCCTCGATGTTGATCAGGGCCATCTTTCCGACGCCGGAAATGCCCTTGACCGGCGGCTCCGGGTGGCCGGCCGAGTCGATGCGCGTGCCCGGACAGTCCGGGTTGAAGGTGTTGCGGATGAACACCGGGATGTCGCATTCCTGGGCCGGACTGAGCGCCTGCGGATGAATGACGCGGGCGCCGAAGTAGGCCAGTTCGAAGGCCTCGCGGTAGGACAGGTGTTGCAGCAGCTCGGCCTGCGGCACGGCACCGGGATCGGCCGACAACAGGCCGTCGACGTTGGTCCAGATATGGATCTCGTCGGCGTGGAGCAGGCGCCCGAAGATGCTGCCCGAGTAGTCCGAGCCGTTGCGGCCCAGCGTGGAGATGCGGCCGTCCACGGTGCGGCAGATGAAGCCGGTGATCACGTAACGCCGTGACGGCTGCCTGGCCATCAGCTCGGCCAGCAGCTGGCCACTGGTTTCCCAGTCGACCGTCACCATCAGCGCCGCCGGCTTGGTGCGCAGGACCTCGCGCGCGTCGACGAACACGGCCGCCTCGCCGGACTGCTGCAGGCGGGCGGTCAGCAGTTCGGCCGAGAGCAACTCGCCGAAGCCGGAAATCAGTTCCAGCGCCTCGGTCGGCGCCGAACCCATCAGGGCCAGGCTGGCCAGCAGCTGTTCCAGGGTGACGAAGCGCTGCTTGACCTGTTCGAGCACATGGGCCTGCAGCTCGGGCCGCTCGACCAGGCGCTCCGCGGTCTCGAGGTGGCGGCGGCGCAGTTCCTGCAGCGGTCCTTGCCAGTCCCCGCCGCCATGCGCGGCGAGGCCGGCCAGTTCGAGCAGGGTGTTGGTGACGCCGGCCATGGCCGAGACCACCACGGCCTGGCCGTCGTCTTCCTTTCGGTCGGCCAGGAGGGTGGCCACGTGGGCGATGCAGTCGGCGTCGGCCAGGCTGCTGCCGCCGAATTTATGGATGGTCCAGCGCATGAAGGCTCTGCTGATGACGACAAGCCTTGAGTGTACCGTTCAGCGCGGGCCGCAAGGCGTTTAAAGCGCGCTTGGGGACACGAAATGAACCCAGCCTACGGCAATGACCAGCACGGCGAGCGCCGCGGCCAGCGCCGCGGCGGCGGGTTTCCAGCCCAGTGCCTGCAGTTGCGTGAAACGAATGCCCATCGCGATCGCCGCCATGGCCATGGCAAACAGGAACTGGCTGATCTGGCCCGCGACGGCGATCAGGTCCTGCCAGGCGGCGTGATCCGCGCCCAGGGCGGCGTCGCCGGCGCTGCGCACGACCGACAGGGCCAGAAAAGCCAGGATGAACAGCGGCACCGGCACGTAGCGCATGCGGCTGCCGGGCTCGCTCAGCATCCAGGCCAGCAGCGGGATGACCAGCACCATGCTGAAGTTGCGGATCAGCTTGGTGACGGTAGCGGCATTAAGCGTGCCGTCGAGCTGCCACAGCTGCTCATGCGCCGCAGCGGCCGCGGTGACCTGCGCGGTATCGTGGATGGCCGCGCCCATGACCAGGCCGACCGCGACGGGGTCGGCCAGCAGCGGCGGCAGAATGAAGGGGTAGAACAGGGTAGCCAGCAGGCCAACCAGGGCCACGCAGGCCACGGCATAGGCGGTTTCCTGCGGACGCGCTTTCAGGGCCGGGGCCAGCGCGGCGATGGCCGAGGCGCCGCAGATGGCCGTACCCACGCCCAGCAGTCCGGCCAGGTGCCGGTTGCCGCCGGCGCTGCGCACCAGCCAATAGGTCAGCGCCAGCCCGCTCAAGACGACCAGCACCACCAGCGGCAGCGCGCGGCCCCCAAGCAAGCCCAGTTCGACCAGGCTCAGCCGCAGGCCGATCAGCGCGACCGCGGTTTTCAACAGCGGGCCTCGGGCCAGCGCCAGGCCTGGCTGCCAAGAGGGCCGCCGCGCAGCGACCCCGCCCAACGCCAGCCCCGCTAGAATAGCGAGCACCATCGGCGAGGCCGGTGCATTCGAGATCGGCTCGGGCAGATCCTGCAGCAGGCGCACGAGCAACCAAGCCACAGCGGCGATGGCGGCGCAGACGAGCAGCCCGATCACGGGCCTGGCGGCGCGGTCTGTCATGCTGGGATTTGCGCTCATGGTCGGCCTCAAGCGTAGTGCAAGCGCGGCTTGCCGTGTCGTCCGCTGATCGGGCACGGACCCCCTGGCCCGGAATCGTTGCAATTCGCTCAAAGGAGAAAGGCATGTTGGACAAGCCGAGCATCGTGCAGAACTGGCTGCCGCGCTATACGGGAACGCCGGTCGAGGACTTCGGCAAGTACGTCCTGCTGACCAATTTCGACAACTACGTGGAGAAGTTCGCCGCCTTCATGGGCGTGGAAGTGCGCGGCCGCGACAAGGCCATGCGCAACGCCACCTGCGAGAACATCTCGATCATCAATTTCGGCATGGGCAGCGCCAATGCCGCCACCATCATGGACCTGCTCAGTGCCGTGGAGCCGAAGGCGGTGCTGTTCCTGGGCAAGTGCGGGGGGCTGAAGAAAAAGAACCAGCTCGGAGACCTGATCCTGCCGATCGCCGCCATCCGCGGCGAGGGTACCTCGAACGACTACTTTCCGCCTGAGGTGCCGTCGCTGCCGGCCTTCACCCTGCAGCGCGCGATTTCGTCCACCATCCGCGACCATAACAAGGACTACTGGACCGGCACGGTCTACACCACCAACCGCCGGGTGTGGGAGCACGACCGGGCGTTCAAGAAGTACCTGCGCCGCACGCGCTGCATGGCCATCGACATGGAAACCGCGACCATCTTCATCACCGCGTTTGCCAACTCGATCCCGGCCGGCGCGCTGCTGCTGGTGTCCGACCAGCCCATGATTCCCGACGGCGTCAAGACCGACGCCTCCGACCGCATCATCACCGAGCGTTTCGTCGACAGCCAGATCGCCATCGGCATCGACTCGCTCAAGGAAATCGCCAACGAGGGCCGCTCGGTGCGGCACCTGCGCTTTGACTAAAAGCACGGCAACCCTCGGCATCCACGTTATTGCAATGGAACTGAATAGGACCACGCTACATGACCAAGACCTTGCCCCTGTTGACCCTGACCGCAGTGCTCGCGCTGCCCGGAGCGACCATGGCCGCTGAGGACGATCCGTTCCTGTGGCTGGAGGAGATCGAGAGCGAACGCGCGCTGGACTGGGCGCGCGAGCAGAACGAGCGCTCGGTCGAATTCCTGGAAAGCCACCCGTATTTCGAGGCGATCCACGAGCGCAACCTGGAGATTCTGACCGCTGACGACCGCATCGCCTTCCCATCGCTGATGGGCGGACAGATCTACAACTTCTGGCGCGACGCCAACCACGTGCGCGGCATCTGGCGCGTGACCAGCCGCGAGGAGTATCGCGACGAACGTCCGGACTGGGACGTGATCATCGACGTCGACGCCCTGGCCGAAGCTGAAGACCAGAACTGGGTCTGGGCCGGCGCCAACTGTCGCTACCCGGACTATGACCGTTGCCTGGTCGGCCTGTCCATCGGCGGCGCCGACGCGGCCGTGCGCCGCGAGTTCGACCTGGAAACGCGCGAGTTCGTCGAGGACGGCTTCGTGCTGCCGGAGTCGAAAAGCTACATCAGCTGGCGCGACCGCGACAGCGTGTTTTTCGGCCCGGCCTTCGAGCCTGAGCAGATGACCACCTCGGAATATGCCCGCAAGGTCTACATCTGGCGCCGCGGCACGCCCCGGGAAGANGCCGAGTTGGTGTTCGAGGGCAAGCGCGACGANGTGCTGGTCTGGGGCAGTCGCTTCTGGGACGGCGACACGCCGTGGGACATGATCGTGCGCCTGCCGAGCTTCTTCACCCGCGAGTATCACGTGCTGCGCGACGGCGAGACGGTGCGCGTCGATGTGCCGAACGATGCCAATATCGCCGGCATCATCGGCGGACAGCTGCTGGTCGAACTGCGCTCGGACTGGACCGTCGGCGACACCAGCTTCGTCCAGGGCGCGCTGCTGGCCGCCGACATGGAGTCGGTGCTGGCCGGCGAGCCCGAGTTCGAGCTGCTGTTCCAGCCCAACGAACGCCAGGCCGTCAACGGCGTTGCCACCACCCAGAACACCGTGATCGTCTCCATCCTCGACAACGTGATCGGCCAGTTCCTGCGCTTCACCTACGGCGAGGACGGCTGGACGCGCGAGCGTCTGAACATTCCCGGCAACGGCACCCTGAGCGTGGTCACCACGGACGATCGTTCGGATGCCTTCTACTTCAACTACACCGATTTTCTGACCCCCAGCCGCTTGTACGAGGCCGATGCGATGGCCGACACCCATCGCCAGATCCGTTCCGAGCCCTCGCGCTTCGACAAGGACGGCATGCGCGTGGAGCAGCACTTCGCCACTTCGAGCGACGGTGAGCGCATTCCCTACTTCCTGGTGACCCCGCCGGGCTTCGAAGCCAACGGCGTCAACCCGACCCTGATCGGCGCCTACGGCGGCTTCGAGGTCGCGCGCACGCCGTTCTACTCAGGGCTGATCGGCTCGGCCTGGCTGGAGCGCGGCGGCGTCTACGTGCTGGCCAACATCCGCGGCGGCGGCGAGTTCGGTCCGCGCTGGCACCAGGCGGGCCTGCGCGAGAATCGCCAGCGCGTGTTCGATGATCTNATCGCCGTGTCCGAAGACCTGATCGAGCGCGGCATCACCTCACCCGAGCACCTGGGGATTCAGGGCGGCTCCAACGGCGGCCTGTTGACCGGCGCGGTCATGGTGCAGCGCCCGGACCTGTTCAACGCGGTGATCATCCAGGTGCCGCTGCTGGACATGAAGCGCTACCACCTGCTGCTGGCCGGCGCCAGCTGGATGGCCGAGTACGGCAACCCGGACGACCCGGATGACTGGGAATTCCTGAGTCAGTATTCCCCGTATCAGAACCTGTCGCCGGACGCGAGCTATCCCAAGGCCTTCGTCACCACCTCAACCCGCGACGACCGCGTCCATCCTGCGCACGCGCGCAAGTTCGTGGCGCGCATGATGGAGCAGGACCACGACGTGCTCTACTTCGAGAACATCGAGGGTGGGCATGGTGGCGCGGCCAACCTGAAGCAGAGCGCTTACATCAGCGCATTGATCTATGCGTATTTGCATGACCGGTTGAATCCGAGGTAAGGAGGCTTGGTGGGTGCTCGGTTACGGGCCGGCTGGTTAGTCGGTCACCGCAAGCGGTGACCGATCCCTTCCAGTGCTCGAACCGAGCGGGGGCTGCAGAACTCGCTACGGCCCTGAAGGGCCTCCGCTCAGACATGCTGCAGCCCTTTTTCCGCTCGGTTCTGCGCGCTTCAGCTAACCAGACGTCCCGTAACCGAGCACCCACCAAGCCGCGCGGTGTTTGGGTGTGGGGAAGCGCCTACAACCACCGTGCCAGATTAAACTCCTGCAGGCTTCTCAGTACCTGATCGGCCTGGCCGAATGCCGGGTCGGACGGGTCGAAGACTGAGGGCACGGCCACCACGCGCATGCCGGCACGTCTGGCGGCGGTGACGCCGGCGGGGGCGTCTTCGAACACCAGGCATTGTTGCGGCGAAACGCCCAGCTTGCGGGCCGTGCTCAGGAATACGGCCGGGTCGGGCTTGCCGCGCGCTTCGTGCACGCCGGAGTGGGTGAGCGCAAGGTAATCGTCGATCTTCAGGGCGCCGACCACGGCGTCGATCAGGGCCGGCGGTGATGAAGAGGCGATGGCCATGGGAATGCCGCATTCCTGCAGCGCGGTCATCGTGTCCACAACACCGGGGAGTGGCTCGGCGCGCTGCAGGATCAGTTCGGTGACGGTTTCCAGAACCCGCTCCACCATCTCCTCGACCGTCGGACCGTCCCAGCCGAAGCGCTGATGCCA
>SL_3KL_010_SEDDRAFT_10001548_pt1 | contig 20991 bp, 18 predicted proteins | sample SodLakKL_010_SED_2_FD_10381 | JGI IMG/M metagenome (IMG submission 10381) | reverse complement strand
CGCCTCGCCGACGTCTCCGATGCCGTGGCGGAGATGAGCGACACGATCAACGCCAACCTCCCCACCGGTCTCGGCGCCGACGCGATGGACCAGATCGAGGAGCAGTGCGACCCCGACTACAGCGACCTCACACCATCGAGCTGAAGGTTCCGGGGCGTAGGTCTCCCCGGCCTCTTCACGGTCGCGTGCGGTGACGACGTGGAAGATGGCATCAGCCGGTGACCTGAGCGATCCCCGGTCAACGAGCGATGCATCTGGTGGTTCCCGACGAAGCGCGACGCTCATGGCGCATCCTGGCCGGTGATGGGACGGCTCTTCGACCAGGCACCACGACGGTCGTCCGAGGCTCGCGAGGCATCTGCCCATCGGGGTGGATCGGCGTTGTCCGGCTCGGCGATGCCACCCTGATCGAGGCCGGCGATGCCGATGACGCGACCATCGACGTCCTGCTGTCTCTGGAGGATCCGAGCGAGCCAGCTGAGGTCTCCGGGGTCNTCCGCCTCGGTCGCACCTTGGGCCCGGGTGAGCTCGCCTACCTGCCGGTGGGTTGCGAGGTCGCCTCCCCCGACCGCGACGAGCCGCTGGAGGAGGTCACGTCGGTGTGCTCGCCGCGCCCGACGCGCGGGGGGCCGGAGTTGGCACGTGCCTGGGGACCGCGGCGACCCGACGCGCGCTCGACCGCGGTCTCACCCCGCAATGGCGAGCCGAGAGGTCGAACGAAGCTTCCAAGCGTGTTGCCCGAAGCCTCGGCTATCGCGAGATGGGGCGCCAGCACAGCTTCCAGCTCGCTTGAGGTGTACGCGCCAGCAGCTCGAGCGATGGCCCACGTGACTACCGATGGGGCATCGCTTCGCCACCACCGCCCTCAGCTGTCGTCTGCCAGATGCCGTCCCTCGCGTAGGTGTGGTGTGTTACAGACGGCGACGAGCAGGCCGTCAGCGCTGAGCAGACGTGCGACCGTCTGGCCCCACGGCTCGGTGCGTGGCCCGTGCAGCAGCCGGTGGCCGCCGTCCAGCAGTTCCTCCGCTGCTGCCGCGACGTCGGCGACCTCGAACTCGATACTGGCCTGTGGGCGCGGGAGATCCGCAGGCCAGCTCGGCGTGCCGAAGCATGCGTCGGCAGCGGCCGACAGTGGCCAGAGGCCCAGGTGCTTGACACCGTCGAGTCGTTCGGTGAACGCGTAGTCCGCCTCGTCGCCTTCGAAGCGGATGCCGAGCGTCTCACCGTAGAAGCCGCGGGCGCTGGCGATGTCCTCGACGATCGGTGAGACGCTGGCGACGAACTCGATGTTCACGACGTCCCCTGTCACGACTACTCGTACCGTCTCTCGATGCTACACAGCGGTGAGGCACGGTCGGGCTCCTGTGAGGCGCGACGGTCTGTCCCCGGATGTTGGGTATGGCTGCACTCCCGCCGATCGGGGAGGATCAGCTGATCAGCCTCGTCGGCCACCTCGCCTGATGCGGACTCGTGCTCGGGCTCGTCTTCGCTGCGGTCCGGGACCGGGCTGGCCGCAGCCAGGACACGTCCGCGTACAGTCATCGATGGTTGATCTGCCCGACACGAGGAAGGAAGCAGGATGGCTCGCGTTCCAGTCCATGATCTCGACGACGCACCGGATGCCAGCAGGGAGCCCCTCGAACGCCAGGCGGAACGGCTCGGCAAGGTCATCAACATCCACGGTTCGATGGCGCACTCCCCGGCCCTGATCGGGATGTACGACGCCGTCGAGCAGGTGCTGCGCGAACGTTCGAGCCTCGACGCGGCGACGCGCTCCGCGATCCACCTCACCGTGGCCAACGTCAACGACTGCAGCTACTGCCAGGCTGCGTACACCGGCTCGTCTCGGAAGAACGGGTTCAGCGAGGAACAGACCCTGCAGATCCGACGCGGTGTGCTGGACGAGGACGAGAGGCTGACCGCCCTGTTGACGTTCGCCCGTGAGCTCGCCGACCGGAGCGGCTACGTCGCCGATGGCACGTGGCAGGCGACGCTCGACGCGGGATGGTCGGATCAGGACCTGCTCGCTGCCTACGCCGAGGTGATCCGCACGGTACTGACGAACTGGTTCAACCACCTCAACGACACCGAGCTCGACCTGCCGCCCGCACCTCCGCTCGAGGGGTGAGAGGCGTGCATCACGGTCGACCTGGGCCCGGCTGAGCTGCCGGGGGCCGCGCCTTGGCTGTCGTCAGAGGTACTGGCCGGTGTCCGAGCTCCCGGTGCCGCCCGGCTCGCCGCCGGGCAGCTGTTGCTGACGCATCTGGGCGAGCTGGTGCTGGGCCGCCAGCTGCTGACTCGCGATGCTCGCCTGGATGCCCTGGAAGAGGCCCTGGAGCCACCCGGCCAGCTGGGCCTGCACGACGCGCAGCTCCGCTCCGCTGGGCGGCGCACCTTCGATGTCGAGCCGGAACTCCGACAGCTCGGCCTCCAGTTGCCCGGAGAGCAGTTCGCGCAGCGCGTCGAGCATCTGGTTGTGGATCTCGGTCAGCCGTTGTCGGCTGGGTTCGTCGAGGCTGGCTGTCTCGAGCTCGGCCAGCATCGCGCGCACCATCCCGGCGATCCGCAGCAGCTTGCCAGGGTGCTCGATCTCCTCGTGCTGCTCCGCACCCTCCTCGATCGTGCCGGCGGGCTCGTGGGCGTGGCTCCGCTGGTCACCTCCGACGGTTTCGGCGCCCGTGCGGGGATCGGTCATCGTTGCTCCTTCGCGTCGTGGCGTGCGCACTGTCAGACGGGAGGCGAGTGCCGGGAGAGCCGCACGATGGCGACGTCCCCTGGGGAGGTGGGCTGGGTTGTGGGCCGGGTGGTGGGCTGGCGGTGGGCTCATCGCCCGGTCGTGCCGATCCGTGGCAGCATCGCCCCGCCGACCGTAGCCAAGGGGGGCCGGTCCCGGAAGGGACGAACGCCCTCGCTCGGCGCCGTCAGCGGTGGGCCCACGGTCGCTGTCCCCGTGGTGCGCGGGGAGCTCAACGAACGACGGCCACGGGGCAGTGGGCGTGCTGCACGACCTGCTGTGAGACCGATCCCATCAGCAGGCCACGGAAGCCGCCGAGTCCGCGACTGCTCACGACGAGCAGGTCCGCTTCCTCGCTCATCTCGATCAGGACCTGTGCGGGCTCTTGGGCGAACACGGCCCGCTTGATCCTGACATCCCCGTCGTCAGGGTCGGCCTCGGTTATCGCCTTCTCGACGAGCGCCTCGGCGTGTTCACGCGCGAGGGCGTACTGCTCGTCACGGCGATCGCGGCCCTGACCGGCTGCCTTGCGTGCCAGGTCGGGCGGGAGGTGAGGAGATACGTGGACCTCGGGCGTCCGTCCGTCGGGGACGCGATAGGCGTGCACGACGACCACGCTCGCATCACCGCGGAGTCGGGCCTCGTCCAGCGACCATCGCAACGCGTCGATCGAAGCGTTGCTGCCGTCCACACCAACCACGATGTCCATGGGTCCGTCGTTCCCTCGCTGTCAGGCCACCGTGGACCCCGTGCCCCGTCCGTGCCAGGGCACGAACGCCGTTGTCATGAGACCGAAGGTCCCGGTCGGCAGGTGTCTCGTTGCCTCACACGGAGGTGGGTCACACGAGGTTGACGACCGTGCCGAGGTGGGGGAGACGCAACAGTCCGTGGGCGTGGACGACCCGGTGTGCGGCCGGTCGAGGTTCGAGACCGCACGCCACCATCTCCCGGGCGATGGCGGCGGCGACCTTGGGTGCTGCGAACGACGAACCTGACCAGCTCGCCCAGCCCTCGAACTCCTCGACGGTCGCGTCTCCGATCGTCAGCCCGGGGTGGTGGAGGAAGGTGCTCACCACGTCGACGCCCGGAGCGCAGGCATCGACCCAGTGGCCGAGGTTGGTGAACCATGCCGGACGGCCACAGTCGTCCAACGCGGCGACCGCGATGACGTTGTCGAGCGCGGCCGGCCAGTTGGGTCGGCAGGTCGCGGAGTTACCGGCCGAGGCCACGAGCACCGTGGGTCCGTCCGGCTTCGCGTGGCGTCGGATGATCGCTTCCATCGCGAGGGGCGGCTCGTCGTGCTCGGTGTGGCCACCGAAGGACATGTTCACCACGCACGGACGACCATCGGCGAAGACCTCACCGAGCGCGGCGGCGAGGGTGAAGTCGTCACCGTCACCGAAGCTGGACACCGCTGCGGCGGTGCGCACGTCCGCGGTGGGGCACAGCCGAGCCACGAGGCCGGCGATGAAGGTGCCGTGGCCAGCAGCACGGTCGAGGTAGCCGTCGTCGTTCTCGTCGGGGATGTCCTCGTCGGCTCGTGGGTCGTCATCCAGCGGCTGCATCCGCCAGGTCTCGGGCAGGACCGCATGTGCGGTGAGCCCCTCGTGGGCGGGGGTGCGGCTCGTCCCTGGGACGTGGACCGCGTCGGTCTCCTCGCCATCGGTCTGCAGGCCCGTGTCCAGCACGACCACGAGCGGTGCGGTGCCCTCCGGCCGGGTCCACGGGGGCAAGGGGGCGGCCGGGACGGCGGTCGTCGTCGCGTAGATCGGGTTGGCCTGGTAGGCGGGGTTGGCCTGGTACGCCGGGTTGGCCTGGTAGGCGGGGTTGGCCTGGTAGGCGGGGTTGGCCTGGTAGGCGGGATCGGCTGCGAACGGCATCCCGCTGTCGGTGAACAGCACGTGGTTGAGCTGCGCGCGGATCCCCGCACCCCGCAGCCCCTGGATCGCCGGTCGTTCCTCGCCGACCCGGACGCGCACCACCTCGCCGTCGGCGGCCTCGAGTGGTTCGGGCTCCGCGTCCTGGCGCTGCACGAACTCCCTCACGCGCATCGCCGGCTCGAGGTCGCGAGCGTGGAGCAGCAGCTGCCCCCGGCGGTACGCGAAGGGTGTGGCGCCACCGGCGATGGCGACACCACGTCGACGGAGCTCCTCGACCACCTCCATGCGATCCGGCGTATCGTCACGTCCGTTGCCGTTGCCCTCGGCGGCCATGCGTGTCCCCCACGTTGTGTCGGTCGTTCCTGGCGTGCTTACCCTGCATCATGCCTGCCTCCACCGCCACAGACGACCTCCTGGCGCTCGTCGACGAGGCACAGGCCGATCCGGCCGGCTACCGACGTCGCGCGCCCGGTCTGCTCGATCACTTCGCCGACGACGAGCTCGCCCACGCACACGTGCGTTGGGCTCTGGGGCTCGCGTTGCGCGAGCTGGGTGAGCTGCCGGAGGCACGCGACGAACTGGACGCCGCAGCGGCGCAGGCCGGTTCGGCCGGCGCCACCCGGACGTCAGCGTTGATCCGATCGAGCCTGGCCGTCGTCCTGCTCCACCTGGGCAACACCGAACTCGCCCTCGAGGCGACGGGGCTCGCTGCCCGGTCGCTCGACGGCACGGACGCCGCACGCAACGACATGCAGCGCGGCGTGATCCTGCAGCGGCTCGGCCGCCAGGCCGACGCCGTCGACGCGTACGACCGGGCGCATCGCAGGCTCCGCGCCAGCGGCGATCGCGCCGCGGAGTCGCGCCTGCTCAGCAACCGCGGCGTGCTCCACGCCTACCGTGGGGACCTGGGTCAGGCCCGGGCCGATCTGGAGCGCTCGGTCGAGCTGGCGCGCGACCTCGGCGCCACACGTGGCGTGGCGCTCGGCCTGCAGAACCTCGGCTTCGTCGCCGGCCGTCAGGGACGCCTGCCCGAGGCGCTGGCGCTGCTCGAGGAGGCGGCCGAGGTGCTGCGTGGCCTCGGCGATGCCGCCGCGCTCGCGGTGCTCGACACCGACCGCGCCGAGGTACTGGCGGAGGCCGGCCTCCTGGAGGAGGCCATCGACCGGGCCGAGGCGGCGGCGCGGGCGTTGGCTGACGACCACATGAACGGCGCCGAAGCCGAGCTGCTGGTCGCGCGTCTGTGCCTGATGGCCGGCGACAACGGCCGTGCCGAAGCGCTCGCGAACGACGTCCGTGAGCGCTTCCGGCAGGGTGGTCGGGCCGGTTGGGAGTTGCACGCCCGCTACGTGGCGCTCGCGGCACGGACGAGCGCGGTCGACGCCAACGCGGCGAGCGAGTTGGCCGACGACCTCGAGGCCGGCGGGTGGGCGACGGAGGCGCGGGTCGCGTGGCTGGTCGCCGCCCGGCAGGCGCGGAGCGAGGGAGACGCCGCGCTGGCCCGCGCCATCCTCGACCGGGTGCGCGGCGCCGCGCGCACCGCACCGGCGCTCGCCAGGGCCCAGCACTGGTACGCGACCGCCCTGCTCCGGCTCGACGACGGCGATCGCGCGGGGGCGCGACGGGCGGTCACGACGGGGCTCGGCCTGCTCGACCGCTCCCGGCTGGTGTTCGCGTCGTCCGAACTGCGTGCCCATGCAGCCGGCCACACCACCGAGCTGGTTCGGCTGGCGATCCACCTGGCGCTCGAGGACGGGCGCCCGGCCGAGGTGCTGCGGGCCCTCGATCGGGTGCGTGCCACCGACATCGGCGTCCCCCGTCTGCCGCCCGACGATCGACAGCTCGCCGACGACCTGGCGGAGCTGCGACGTCTCGAGGAGCTGGAGCGCGAGGCCGCCCGCGCAGGTGAGCACACCGGCCCGGCGGTCACCTCGCGCGCCCGAGTGGAACGTCGTATCCGTGACCGGGCACGCTCGCTCGTCCACCGCGACGGCGATGCTGACTGGCTGCGGCTGGACGTCCCAGCACTGCGTCGGGCGCTCGCTGGACGCAACCTGGTGGCCTACTTCCAGCTCGACGGACACCTCCACCTCGTGGTCGTCGGCCCCCGGGCCACCCGCTACCACGCCCTCGGGCCGCTCGAGGAGGTCCGGGCGAACGTCGACCACCTGCGTGCCGCCCTTCGGCGACTGGCCCACGGTCACGGTTCGCCGGCGTCCTTGGCCGCGACCGAGGCGTCCATGGCCCGTTCGGTGCAGGATCTGATCGAGCAGCTCGCCCTCGATCGGGTCGACGTCGACGGTCTCGTCGTGGTGCCGACCCGGGCACTGGACGGTCTGCCGTGGGGTGCGTTGATGCCGAACCTCGGAGAGGTGCCGGCCGTGTCGCCCTCGGCGGGTGCCTGGCTGTCGGCATCGCGCCGTGCGCACCGCGAAGCGCGTCAGCCCGGCCCTGGGGCGATGCTCCTGATCGCGGGACCAGACCTTCCGGGGGCGGCAGCCGAGGTCGCCGCCCTGGCCGAAGGCCACGCGGAGGCGACCGTGTTGACGGGTGACGAGGCCGGCGCTGCGCGCGTGCTCTCGGCGATGGAAGGGGCCCGGACGGCCCACCTCGCCACCCATGGGGCGTTCCGCAGCGACAACCCGATGTTCTCCTCGTTGCGCCTGGCCGACGGGTCCCTGACCGTCTACGAACTGGAGCGGCTCCGACACCTCCCCCGGCTGCTGGTGCTCTCCAGCTGCGAGGCCGCAGCGACCGCGACGCTGCGGGGTGACGCGGTGCTCGGGCTGAGCAGCGTCCTGCTTCGGCTCGGCGTCACCTGCCTGGTCGCTCCCGTGATGGAGATCCCGGACGAGGTCACGGGTTCGTTCATGGTCGACCTGCACGACCGGATGGCACGTGGCGCGTCACCTCAGCGTGCGCTCGCTGCGGTGATCGCAGGCGCGGCCGACGACGGTCCGGCGGCCCGCGCGGTGCGGGCGTCCTTCGTGGTCGTGGGAGCCCCCGAGGACCCGACGGGCTGAGGCAGGGGCGTGCCGCCCGTCCCTACCTGCGTCGACCTGCACTCTGGGACCTGTGATCGACGACCTGGCGGCTAGCATCCTGCCGCCAAGCACATCGAGGATCGTGGGTGGCAGGGTCAGGGATCGACCGCGAGAAGGTCGCGGAGCAGGTACGCAGGGCCGCAGAGGGCGATCAGGACGCCTTCGATCGGCTGGTGGCGTGCTACACCGGGCTGGTCTGGTCGGTGATCCGGGCACACGGGCTCGGGGATGCCGACGCCCACGATGCCTTCCAGACCACCTGGCTGCGGCTGGTCGAGCACCTCGACCGGATCCGTGAGCCTCGTGCGGTCGGCGGGTGGCTCGCCACCACCTCCCGCTACGAGTCGTTGCGACTGCTGCGCCAGGCCGACCGCACCCGACCCGCCCCAGACGAGACCTTCGATCGGCTCCACGCTGAGGACGGGGCCGTGGACACCGAGCTGTTGGTCCACGAGCGCGACACGCAACTGTGGGCCGCGCTGGACGAGCTCGGGGAACGGTGCCGCACCCTGCTGCGGGTGCTGATGGCCGATCCGCCACCCAGCTACGAGGAGGCGAGCGCGGCGCTGGACATCCCCATCGGCAGCATCGGGCCGACCCGGGGACGTTGCCTCAGCCAGCTGCGAGAACACCTGCGCACACGAGGTATCACGAGCTGACCAGGTGACTCCGGATGACTGAGGAGGGGACCATGAGCGACGACCCACAGCACGACGGCCCCCAGGGGCAGCCTCGCGCTGGATCGCCACAGCCTGACGAGGAGCTCCTGGAGGAGCTGCGTGCGGCGGCGCAGCACCTCGACCCCGTCCCCGAGGACGCCGTGCTGGCTGCTCGGTCGATGCTCGCCCACCTGCGCCTGGACGCCGAGCTCGCCGAGCTGACCTTCGACTCCCTGACCGACGCGCCCGCGGTGGCCGTGCGCAGCCAGACCCAGACCGTCCGGCGGCTGACGTTCGACGCCGGTGAGGCACAGGTCGAGCTCGAGGTCGTGGCCGAGGACGACCGCCGGCGTCTGATCGGGCAGTGCGTCCCGGCCACCGAGGTGGACCTCACGGTGCGTCGTCGCGACGAGGCTGGTTCCGGGGGTAGCTCGGCGTCTGTCGGCACGACCACGGACGCGCTCGGGCGGTTCGTCATCGAGGTGCACAGCGGCACCATCAGCCTGCGCTGTATCTGGCCGTCCTCGGCGTTCACGGTCGAGACCACCTGGGTGCGCGTCTGAAGCGCACCACCGTGCGATGGTGTCGTCGAGGTGGTCACGGTGTATCAGCCGGCCCCGCCGACGCTCCGTCTGCGTGAGGCAGCCGACCGGGAGCGCCACCCCCCGGGGGTTGCCGGAGCGAAGCGAGCGCGGGGTGCTGTCGGCCCAGCGGCCGAGCGGTCAGGGGATCGGGGGGTCCGTCCTCGGACGATCACGAGCGGGTCGTCCGAGGACGGGACCGACCGCACGGCCGGTCCCACGGGTGGGGGGGGACCAGGAGGGCGGCGGGGGACCAGGACAGGGCAGGGGGGCCAGGAAGAACGGGGCATGGCGGGGGTCAGAACAGGGCAGGGTGGGGGGCCAGGGCACGGCGTCGCGGGAGAGCGAGGACCACCATGACCGAGCGGAGCACCCACCAGCCCGAACGCCCCTCGCTGCGTGGACTCACCGGCTCCTGCTGGGGGCTGTTCGGAGCCTCGCTCACGTGGGTCCCCGACGAGGCTCCGGGTTCCGGTCGCAGCCGGCAGGTGGGTGACCGAGGTCGCAGCCAGCCGTTCGACGGTGATCGGCCGGGCCGCGTGCGCGTGATCGATGTCGCCGCGGCGCAGCGTCGCCCACGAGGCGCCCAGGCTCCCGGAGGCCGTGACGGGTCGCGCCTGCGTTGAGCGGGGGAGGCGGGATCAGCCGCCAACCGGGGTCGCCGGCCGGGCGACCTCCCGCACGTGATGCTCGCCGAGCAGGTGGGCGATCACGTCACGGGCGGTGTAGGACCGCGCACCAGCGTCGAGGTAGCGACCGATCTCCAGCAGGTCGTCGCCGGCGGTGATCAGCGCGGGCTCCTGGTAGCCACTGCGACGGACCTGTCCCAGGCCGATCGTGGCGACCAGACCGTTGCAGAGGCAGCGGCTGCCTTCGGTGTCCTCGTGTCCGCCACCCTTGCCGACGAAGTCGTCGACCGGCTCGGCCGAGCAGCGGTAGCCGACCTTGCCGTCCGGTCGGCGGTAGGGGTCGCGCAGGTAGCCGAGGTCGCAGCGGCGTGGGCGGTCGTCGGCGACCTGCTGGTCGCTGAGGGTGCCGCTCACGTCGGCGACCTTGAAGGGGAAACCGGTCGGCGACGCCCCCGCGTCCGTGCGCACCGTGGCACGTCCGTCGAGGACCTGGTCGAGGATCTGGCGCTTGAGGCCGGGGGCGATACCCGACTCCTCGCACAGTGCGAAGGCGGTACCGACCTGCACCCCGACCGCGCCCTGCGCCTTCGCGACGCCGAGCATCTCCGGCGTCGCGTACCCGCCCGCCAGCCAGAAGGGCAGCCCGAGCTCCGCGATCGCGCCGGCGTCGATCCGGTCACGGGGCCCGTACACCGGCTCGCCTGCCTCGTCGAGCTGCAGCTTGCCCCGAGGCGGTGCGTTGTGCCCGCCGGCCGTGGGTGCCTCGACCACGAACCCGTCGGGACTGCCGCTCGCGTTGCGTGCCAGGTAGGTGGCCAGCGTGGACGAGGAGACGATGGCGAGGAACCGCGGCCGCCGGACCGGCGGTGGTTCCTCGCCATCGAGGAACCGTGTCGGCGAGAACGCCACCTCGACGCGGTTGCCGCGCTCGTCGTCGGACACCGTCACGGGCAGGGTGACGTCCTCGTGCTCCGCCAGCTGGTCGATGACCGCCGGGATGCGTGCCGGCACCCCGGCGCCCATCAGCACGTAGTCGACGTCGGCGAGCATGGCGCCGTACAGGGACGGCAGCGTCGGCAGCTGGACCTTCTCGAGGTAGTTGATGCCGACCAGGCCGCCGCTGCCGTGCTTCGCGAGGAACACCTCGACGAAGTTGGCGACGACGGTCAGTTCCTCGAACGAGCGGCTGGGCTCGATCGTCGGGCGGGCCACGGTCAGGAAGCGTTCCGACCCGGCACCCCAGGACCGGTCGAGGTAGCGCTCCGCGACCCGTCGTGCGATCGCCGGGACCGGGAAGTGCGCCAAGGCGCGGCGGAGGTGGCCGCCTTCGTCGCCGTCTGCCAGGCGGCGAGCCAGGGTGACGGCAACGGCGGTGCCTGAGACGACACCGAGCTGGCCCTGTTCGGCCACGCTGCGTGCGAGCTGCCAACTGGACACCCCGACGCCCATGCCGCCTTGGATGATGGTGGGATGCACGGATGACTCCTCGCCGATGCGCCGACCCTTCCCTGCCAGCGCCGCTCGGCCGGAGGATCGTTCAGGGTCGCCATCACACGGGTGTCCGTCCTAGGGGCGATGGTCCCGGATGCCCTGCCGGTCGACGGGGATGTCGCCACGCGAGGCCCTCCGGCTGTGCGCGGTGCGGTGCGACGACCGGGCCGGGCTGCTGGCTGCCGTCGACCCGGTGAGGACCGGTGCCGAGCCCGTCCTGACCTCTGGCCCTGTCGGTCCGGGGCCCGCACGAGGCATGCTCGAAGCGTCCGGAGGGTGCGCATGAGCCCAGAGCCGACCGTCCACGACCCGGAGCCTCTCGGCGGGCTGCTCCCGGCGAAGACCAGCTCGCACGGTCGCCTGCCCCCCACCGGCACGGAGGACGACGGCGAGGCTGTCGACCGCCCCGGCCGGGTGGTGCGGCTCGCCTTCATGACGCGGTCGCTGTTGGAGCAGCTCGAGCGGCTGGAGCTGGATGAGGCCGCCCGCCATCGGTTGGCGACGGTCTTCAACGAGACGGTTGACGCCCTGAGAGAGCTGTTGTCCGATGAACTCCAGGAGGAGGTGGAACGGCTCTCGCTGCGGCTCCCGGACGATCCGAGCACTGCCGAGCTGCGCGTGGCGCACGCGCAACTGGTCGGCTGGCTCGACGGGCTGTTCCACGGGATCAAGACGACCCTGATCGCCCACGAGCTCGCCACGCAGGAGGAACTCTCCCGTGCCTTCCAGCGTGGCCAGGAGGCTGGGCGAACCGAGCACCGGACCGCAGGGCACTACCTGTGACCCCCGGGCCGGTGCAGCGACGTGAGGTAGGCGGCCAGAGGTAGGAGGAGCGAACATGTCCGGCATCGTCGCGGCCGTCGGCCCCTTCGACCCCGCGGAGGGGACGCGGATGCTCGATCGACTCACGCACCGCGGCCCCGATGGGCAGGGTGTGGCCGAGGTCGGTGGTGCCTGGCTCGGGCACCGTCGTCTGGCGATCGTCGACGTCGAGGCAGGCGGGCAGCCCCTGCACGCACCCGATCGTGACCTGTGGCTCGTGGGCGACGGTGAGGTGTACAACCACCGGCGCCTGCGCGACGAACTCCTCGCCCGCGGGCACACCTTCCGGTCGAACTCGGACCACGAGACGGTGCTGCACCTGCTGGTGGCCGACGGACCCGAGGCGCTCACCCGGCTCTGGGGCATGTACGCGTTCGTCGCCGCCGGCGGAGATGCCACGTTCGTCGCCGCACGAGACCCGATCGGGATCGCCCCGCTCTACTGGGTCCGGGACGGTGGCACGGTCGTGTTCGCCAGCGAGCTGAAAGCGTTCGATCCGGACCGTCGCAACGACGTCGAGCCCTTCCCGCCGGGGCACACCTGGACCCCGGAGGACGGGCTCGTGCCCTTCCGGACGCTGCCTGACCGACGCAACCCGGCGGTGCAGGCGCTCGCCGAGCGGATCGCCGACCTGGACGAGCCGCCGGCGGCCGTCCTCGACGCGATCCGGGACACGCTGGTGACCGCCGTCGAGCGTTGCATGATCGCCGACGTCCCCCTCGGGACGCTGCTGTCGGGCGGGCTGGACTCCAGCATCATCACCGCGATCGCGGCGCAGATCGCCGACCGCGACGGGTGGCGGCTCCCCACCTTCTCCGTCGGGCTGGCCGACAGTGACGACCTGGCCGCCGCACGCCAGCTGGCGAGCGAGCTCGGCACCGCCCACTACGAGCGCATCTACACCGAGGACGAGCTCATCGACTGGGTCCCGGAGGTCATCGGGGTGATCGAGTCGTTCGATCCGCAGCTGGTGCACAGCTCGGTGCCGAACCTGCTGGTGGCCAAGCTCGCGTCCCGGCACGTCAAGGGGGTGCTGATCGGCGAAGGCGCCGACGAGCTGTTCGCCGGGTACGCGCACTACGGCCGCATCGAGGATCACGACGAGCTGCACGACGCCCTCCTGGAGACGATCGCGGGCCTGCACGCCGGCGGGCTGCAGCGTGTCGACCGTGTGGCGGGCGCGAACGGGATCGAGCCACGCGTACCCTTCCTGGACTTCGACGTCGTCGAGCTCGGGCTCGCCCTTCCGGCGCGGTGGAAGCTGGCGGATGGTGAGCGAGCCGAGAAGTGGTTGCTGCGGCGCGCCTTCGAGGGCTGGATGCCCGACGAGCTGCTGTGGCGGCGCAAGGCCCAGTTCGGTGAGGGGACCGGGGCGCGCGCCGTGCTCCGGGAGCACTACGGCGCCATGGTCAGCGAGGAGGAGTTCGAGCGGGAGCGCGATGCGCTCGATCCTGCGCTCCGGACCCGTGAGGAGGCGGCCTACTACCGTCTGTTCCAGCAACACCTCACCGGCATGGACCCGGGCGGGGTCGTCGGCCGGTTCGCCGAGTCGTAGCCACCCGAAGGAGCACGATGACAGGCCACCTGCGCGTCGCGGTCGGACAGCTCCCCGTCGGTGTCGGGGACATCCGGGGCAACGCGGAGCGCATCGCCGAGGCCATGGCGTGGGCCCAGGAACGTGACGCCGACGTGCTCGTCCTGCCCGAGCTGGTGCTCACGGGCTACCCGGTGGACGACCTCGTGCTCCATCGCGAGTTCGTCGCCGAAGCCGAGGAGGTCACCGACGAGCTGGCGGCCCTCGCTGGCACCATGACCACGGTGCTCAGCACGATCACCCGTGTCCCACCTCGCCGGTCGTGGGACACCGTGGAACGCTCCGTGTCGATCAGTGCGGTCCTGCTCAACCGCGGTGAGCGGCGCGGTACCTACCACAAGGTGCTGCTCCCGACCTACGGTGCCTTCGACGAGGGCCGCAACATCGCGCCGGGCCTGCAACCCGACGCGGTGTGGCAGATCGGCGACGTCGTCGCCGGGGTCGCGATCTGCGAGGACCTGTGGTCGGGGGACGGTCCTCCGGAGGCCCAGGCCCGAGGCGGAGCGCGGATCCTCCTCTCACCGAACGCGTCGCCCTACCACCGGACCAAGCGGGAGGGCCGGGAGCAGCTCGCCTCCCGGGTGGCCGCGCGCAACGGCGTCCCGCTGGTGTACGCCAACCTCGTGGGTGGACAGGACGACCTGGTCTTCGACGGCTCGTCCCTGGTCGTCGACGCCGACGGTGAGCTGCTCTACCGGGCGCCGGCCTTCCTCGAGGACCGCGTCGTCGTGGACGTCGCGCTGCCTGCCGCACGCCCGGTGACCGGGCGCCTGCACACGGTCCACACCGTTCCGGTCCCGGAACGGGCGGAGCTGCACGCACCGGCTCCGGTCGCTCCTGCGGAGGAGCTGAGCGAGGTGTGGCAGGCCCTGCGTGTGTGCACCCGTGACTTCGCCGCGAGCAACGGCTTCGGCCGTGCCGTGCTCGGGCTGTCCGGCGGGATCGACGCCGCGTTGACCGCGATGCTCGCCGCCGACGTGTTCGGACCGGACCGGGTCCTGGCGGTGGCGATGCCCGGCCCACGCACGACCGCAGAGGAGCTGGAGGACGCCCGGGACGTCGCCGAGGCCCTGGGGATCGGCCTCGAGGTCGTTGCCCTCGAGGCGCTGATGTCCGCATCGGAGGAGACCGTGATCGAGGTGGTCCGACGCGAAGCCCAGGCTGCGGGGGCAGGGGGCGACGATGGGGGACTGGACCCTGCCCGACACGCCTCCCGCCTACGGGCGAGCGTGCTCACCACGCTCGGCGACGCGCTCGGCCACCTCGTGCTCGCGACCACGAACAAGACCGAACTGTCCATCGGCACGGCCGCGACGCGTGGCGGCACCGTCGGCGGCTTCGCTCCCCTTCGGGACTGTCCGAAGACGCTCTTGTACCGGTTGGCCCGCCATCCCCGGGTGGGGCGCGGGCGCATCCCGGAGCACGTGCTGTCCAAGCGCACCTCCGCGCAGGAGCGGCTCGGGGAGGAGCTGCCCTCCTACGCGGTGCTCGACACGATCGTGCAGCGCTACGTGCAGTACGGGGAGGGGGTCGAGGACCTGGTCGGTCGCGGCCTGGACGCCGAGGTGGTGCTCAACGTCCTCCACCGCATCGACGCCGCCGAGTTCAGCCGTCGACGGTCGCCCCCCGGCGTGACCATCAGCCCCCGGGCCTTCGGTACCGATCGGCGGATGCCGATCAGCAACGGCTGGCGGCCGAAGCGACGTGGGGACAGCGGGCCGGTCGATCCGAGCCATCCTCGGTTCCCGCTGGACGCCGAGACCGCTGAGGACCCCGATCGCTGAGCGGAGCGCTCGTAGGGGAGCGCTCGTAGGGCCGAACGGCTACCGGATCAGGAGGCCTGCGGGTCTACCCGCGACGTCGCCCGTGAGGCACCATCAAGATGTCCCCGACCGGAGGAGGCGCCATGGCGAAGGTGAGGATCTGCGACTGCCGTGACTGCCCGGCGATCGCCCAGCGCCGCGTCGACCTCTACGGACAGGACTTCCACTTCTGCGCTCACCACTTCGCCGAGCTGTCCCCGGTGCTGAGCGAGCACATCAGCCCGTTCGCCGCCGACCTGGAACGTCGGAGGTCGAAGGACGCGGACGACCCGAGGCTGTCCGGCGCCGGTTCGGGACGGGCCAGCCGGTAGCGGGCCGTTCGGTAGCGAGCCTGACGCCGGTTGGGGGCCGGCCGGTGGCCGTCACGTCCTGCGGCGCGAGCCTTGCGGAAATAGGGTAGGGGGGTAGCCTTCCTCGCGACGGATCCTTTCCACGCGACGGATCCTCCGGTGACCGAGGCGAGGTGGTCGGGCATGCAGGCATCGACGGACCATGCGGCGGGATCGCACCACCACGGTGACGACGAGGGCGACGCCGCCCATGGCAACGAGGGGCACGATGACCACGTCGGCCACGACGGCCACGGTGGCCACGGGGACCATGCGGCCCGCTTCCGGGATCGGTTCTGGCTGACCCTGGTGGTGACGGTGCCCGTCGTGGTCTGGGCCCCGATGATCCAGGAGTGGGTGGGCTACACCGCGCCTGTGTTCCCCGGGAGCGAGCTCATCTCCCCGGTGCTCGGCACCGTGATCCTCCTCTACGGCGGCTGGCCCTTCCTGACCGGCGGGTGGCAGGAGGCCCGCGACCGTACGCCGGGGATGATGCTGCTGATCGCGATGGCGATCACGGTGGCCTACGTCGCATCCATGGCGACCGCGCTCGGCCTGTTCGACCAGGAGGTGTGGTGGGAGCTCGCCCTGCTCATCGCGATCATGCTGCTCGGCCACTGGCTCGAGATGCGCGCGATCGGGCAGGCCCGCGGTGCGCTGGCTGCCCTCGCCGAACTCCTCCCGGACGAGGCGGAGCGCGTCACCGCTGACGGTGAGGTGGAGCGGGTGCAGATCGACGACCTCGCGGTCGGCGACGTCGTCCTGGTGCGTCCCGGCGCCCGGGTGCCCGCCGACGGCACCGTCGTCGACGGGGAGGCGGACGTCGACGAGTCCACGATCACCGGTGAGTCCAACCCCGTCCTGCGAGGTGAGGGCGACAGGGTCGTGGCCTCCACGGTGGTCGCGGACGCGAGCCTCCGGGTCGAGGTGACCGCCACCGGCGACGACACGACGCTGGCTGGGATCGAGCGGATGGTCGCCGAGGCCCAGTCGTCACGGTCCCGGACGCAGGTGCTCGCCGACCGAGCGGCCGCGCTGCTGTTCTACGTCGCCGTGGTCGCCGGCGTGATCACCGCTCTCGTCTGGAGCCTGCTGGGTGAACCGGGGTTCGCGATCGATCGCACGGTCACGGTCCTGGTGATCGCCTGCCCGCACGCGCTGGGGTTGGCGATCCCACTGGTGACCTCGATCTCGACGGCGAAGTCGGCCCGTTCGGGCATCCTGGTCAAGGACCGGCTCGCCCTGGAGCGGATGCGGGGGATCGATGCCGTCCTGTTCGACAAGACCGGCACCCTGACCCGCGGTGAGCACGTGGTAGCCGACGTCGCGACGGCCGACGGTGTCGCCACGGACGAGCTGTTGGCGCTGGCCGGGGCGGTCGAGGCCGATTCCGAGCATCCCCTGGCACGGGCGATCCACGCCTACGCGAGCGAGCGCGTCGAGCTCCCCACGGCCACCGGGTTCCGCTCGATGACCGGCCGCGGGGTGCAGGCCGAGGTGGACGGTGGCGAGGTCGCGGTCGGTGGACCGGCGCTGCTCCGTGAACGCCACCTCGACGTCCCCGACGCCATCGCCGATCCCGCGAGCGACTGGGAGCGGCGTGGCGCCGCGGTGCTCCACGTGGTCCGCGACGGCCGGGTGATCGGCGCGCTCGCCCTCGAGGACGAGATCCGCGACGTCTCGCGCGAGGCGATCGACCAGCTGCACGAGGCCGGGGTGATGGTGGTCATGATCACCGGTGACGCCCAGCAGGTCGCCGACGCGGTCGCCACCGACCTGGACATCGACGAGGTCTTCGCCGAGGTGCTGCCCGAGGACAAGGCCGCGAAGGTCGCCGAGCTGCAGGAACGCGGCCTCACGGTCGCGATGGTGGGCGACGGCGTCAACGACGCACCGGCGCTCGCCAGCGCGGACGTCGGGATCGCGATCGGTGCCGGGACCGACGTCGCGATCGAGTCCGCGGGGATCGTCCTCGCGTCGGACGACCCTCGTGGGGTGGTCGCGATCCGGCGGCTGTCCGGGGCGACCTACCGCAAGATGGTCCAGAACCTGTGGTGGGCGGCGGGGTACAACATCGTGGCGATCCCGCTCGCCGCCGGCGTCCTGATGCCGATCGGGTTCGTGCTGCCGATGGCGCTCGGCGCCGCGCTGATGAGCCTCTCCACGATCATCGTCGCCCTCAACGCCCAGCTGTTGCGCCGCGTGCAGCTGCGGGCGGAGCCCGGGAGAGAGCCGGCGCCAGCTCCTGGATGACCGGACGTGGCTCGCTCCGGAGCGCCCGCCCTCGCGCGATGGTGCCCGAAGCGGCTGCGGCCACCACCGATCCCTCGGTATCTTCGAGGTGACGTCCACACCGATGCGTCGATCCACGTGAGCCCGCCGCCAGGGCGAGCGAGAACGATCCGATCACCGTGAGGGGAGCTGGCCAGATGCGTGAAGAGATGCGGGACAAGATGGCCGAAGGGAGCGGGTTCATCGCTGCGCTGGACCAGAGCGGCGGGAGCACGCCCAAGGCGCTCGCGCAGTACGGGATCCCGGAGACCGAGTACGAGGGCGAGCAGGAGATGTTCGACCTCGTCCACGAGATGCGCGAGCGCATCATCACCAGCCCGAGCTTCTCCGGTGATCGCATCCTCGGCGCGATCCTGTTCATGGGGACGATGGAGCGTGAGGTCGTCGGCGTGCCGACCGCGGAGTACCTGTGGTCGACCAAGGAGGTCGTGCCCTTCCTGAAGGTCGACAAGGGACTCGCGGATCCCGCCGATGGGGTCCAGCTCATGAAGCCCATCCCGGACCTCGACGACCAGCTCAAGCGCGCCGACGAAGCGGGGGTGTTCGGCACGAAGATGCGCTCGGTGGTCAAGATGGCCGACCCCGAAGGTGTCGAGCGGATCGTCGAGCAGCAGTTCGAGATCGGNCACCAGATCCTCGAGTCGAGCCTCGTGCCGATCCTCGAGCCCGAGGTGGACATCACCAGCCCGCAGAAGCAGGAGGCTGAGGAGCTGCTCCGCGACGGCCTCTTCGCCCACCTCGACAAGCTCCCCGAGGGGCGGCAGGTGATGCTCAAGCTGTCGATCCCGACGGTGGACGGCTTCTACACCGAGCTCATGGAGCACCCCAACGTGTTGCGGGTGGTCGCCCTCTCGGGCGGGTACTCGCGCGACGAGGCCAACGAGCGGCTCACCTACAACCCCGGGTTGATCGCGAGCTTCTCCCGGGCGCTGGTGGAGGGACTGTCCGCCTCGCAGAGCGACGAGGAGTTCGACGCCACCCTCGCGGCATCGATCGAGAGCATCTACCAGGCCTCGATGACCTGACGGTCCGCGCCGGGCCGGACAGGACGGGCTCCAGCACACGGTAGGGAGCAGCGCGACCCGATCGGATCGGGTGGCGCGGGTCGCGCATGCTTCCGGGCCGGAGGTCCCGTCGAGGTCGGGTCCTTGGGGACGGCGATGCGTGCCCCAGGCCCCTGCGAAGATGTGGGCCGAGGCGCTGTCATGGGACCGGCAGGTCGCGACGGCACCGTGACGGGCGTATCGCCCAGGAAGGCAGGCACGTGGGCTCGGTCATCGATCCCCGCAGTGGCCTGCTGCGGACGCCGGATCAGGTCACCAAGGCGGCCTCGATCGCGTTCGTGCGGATCTTCCTCGGCATCATGTGGGCGTTCGAGCTGACGGTCGGGCACAACTGGAAGATCGGCGGGTTCGGCTCCGACGTCCACCCGGGGTGGATCGGCGCCAACCGTGGTGACGCGGTGCGTGAAGGTGTCGGCGAGGCGATCGCCGACGGCACCTGGTCGTGGTTCGCGGTGTTCTACGAGGCGTTGCTGGTACCCAACGCGGTGGCGGTGAGCTGGATCACCATCATCGTCCAGGCAGCCCTCGTCATCGCGTTCGTCTTCGGGGTGCTGGTGCGCCCGGCGGCGGTGGCCGCGCTCGTCATGGACCTCGGCATCTTCATGCTGGGCAACTCCCGGATCCCACCGTTGTTCGTCGCGATGCACCTGTTCGTGCTGGTCACCGGTGCCGGCCGCTACTACGGCGCGGACGGGTGGCTGCTCGACAAGCTCCGCGGGGTGCAGTCGCGTGACAAGACCCGGACGATGCAACCCTGGGGCGTGCGGGCGCTGGACTGGCTGATCCAGCTGCCGGTGAGCCCGGGCGCGCGTGCTCCCGCCGTCGGCGTGAGCAGCTTCCTGGCGGTCTACCTCATCCTGGCGCTTCCCGGCCGGGAGACGATCCGCATCCAGATGGTCGCGCTCAGCCTCGCGTCGATCTGCGGTCTGATCGCGTTCGGCCTGTACATGTCGACCCACATCAGGGACCGGCTCGGTGTGCTCGTCGCGATGCTGCGGATCTTCGTCGGCTTCCTGTTCCTGCACGAGATCTGGACCCGAACCGTCCCCGGCGTCAACGGCCTGCCCGGCTGGACGGGTGGTGATGCGCTGGAGAGCTTCTTCATCACCATCTCCGACAACCACTGGGGGCTGTTCTCGAGCATCGTCGACACGCTGTTCCTGCCGGTCGTCCCCCTCTGGGCGGTGGTGTTCGGGCTCGTGCAGTTCGTGGTGGGCGTCATGCTGATCCTCGGGCTCAAGACCCGGTTCGCCGCACTGCTCGGCACGGCCTTCCTCGCGGGGCTGATGATCCTTGGGGCGACCCGTTACCCACCGTTCCTGCTCGGGTTGATGATCCCGATCGTCGCGCTCGACGGTGGCCGCTACATCTCGGTCGACCGGGTCCAGCACGGCGACGACTACCCGGCACGGTTCGGGCTGCCCATCCCCAAGGTCGCGCTGATCCCGCTGATCGTGCTGGCGGCGGTGAACGCCGTGGCCGCGATCGTCACCGCGTTCGCCTCCGGCATCGAACCGGGCGCCTACGTCGGGTCGATGCCGGCGATGACCACCGCGATGGTGGCGATCTTCTCGGGCCTGCTGGCGTTCGTCGGCTGGCTGCAGCTCAACCCCGAGGTCGCCATCGTCCCCGATGACGCCCGCGAACTGCTCGAGTGGCCGATCTGACCGGCCTGAGCCCGCCGGGACGTCGGGGAGGTGGCGGCGATCCTGACTCCCATCGAGGCGTGGCCGGCGCTCGAGCACGGGTGCATCTGATAGGGTAGGGGGGTACCCTGCCGGTGCCGTTCCTCTACGGCTGTGTCACCCTGTGTCGTTCGCGATAGGTGCCGATGTGAGTACGACGACCTCTGAACCGGTTGACCGTGGGGACCGGGAGTTCATCGAGTTCTCTGCTGAGGGTATGACCTGTGGGTCGTGTGCTGCCCGGATCCAGAGGACGTTGACCAAGCAGGATGGGGTGGCCGAGGCCGAGGTCAACTACGCGACGGGGCGTGCCACCGTGGCTTTCGATCCTTCGTTGGTCGGGACGCAGAGGCTGCAGGAGGCGATC